>ENA-OQDL01001150-OQDL01001150.1-human-gut-metagenome-genome-assembly--contig:-NODE-1150-length-14083-cov-2.980080_pt1 | contig 14083 bp, 16 predicted proteins | sample MGYA00242782_ERZ504609 | MGnify/ENA primary metagenome ERZ504609 (study PRJEB26092, sample SAMD00036320) | human gut metagenome | host: Homo sapiens | study: EMG produced TPA metagenomics assembly of... | reverse complement strand
CGTGAGCTGCGTATCGTGAACCGATTGAAGGGGTGCGTATTCCGATAGTACAAGACTACTCCGGTTCTATTCATTATGGGACAGACGGTTATATGACTTATAATGACGGGTAATGCCATATGATGACAATCCGGTTTAAAGACGATGGGAAATCGGATGATTTTTCTACTTTTGGACATCTGATAAGGATATGTCGGTCCGTCAGGATACTGTGACAGTCTGATTTTAGCAGTATGCCATATCCTTATATCCCTGTATTCCTATTTCTTTATGTTCTTATGTTCCTGTGTTGAGGAAACGGCATGTCAATATGTTAACATGTCAAGATTGGAACAGCATAGTATGGTGAAAGAAAAAAGGCTATTGTCACCGGATAGGGTGATGTCAGGGTATCGGTGGAATACGGGCATGGGCTGTCATTCTGTTACCCGGTTCAGATGTTGTTGCCCTGTTCTCCGAACGGCAGGGTGTTTCCGGACCATAAGGCAATCCGCCATTGCCGTAGCAAGCGGACGTGGTGTCCGGATAAGGGTATGTTATTGGCAAGTAAGGGAGACGGAATGATAAGGGTAAACCCGACCCGGGTAGTTTTTTAGCCTTCTCCCATGAGAAAAAGGGTATCCGCAGGCAAGGCTGGATACCCCTTACACATCGGTTCTTTAGTCCGTTTATTATCTGAGAATAGGATTGGAAAGCAGTATCTTGTAATAGACGACTCCTCCTACTTCCATCGGTGTCTTTGCCATCATGAACTGTACGCTTTTCCTTTCCACCCTTGCCTGCTGCATGAGCCTGTGTACGATGAACCCTGCCGAGAACCTTGCACACCGTTTGTCTTTCCATACGATGAAGCCTTCGTTGTCGTCAGCCCGGCAGTATACAGTCGCCCGTCTGTCGTCATGGGCGAAGGTTCACCCTTCCTCCGCCGAGTATTCCCAGCTCGATTGACATCGTTTTAGACAGATAGACGGTTCCCCTGCTGTCCAGGTTGATGGTCCGCTTGCCCTTGTATGTGACTTCCTGCGGACGGGAGTTCTCCTTGTTGTATACTATCAGTGCCATAACTTCCTTTTTTCCGGTTAAACAATTTTTCAAAACATCAATACATTAAACTTTCTACCGCCAGCATCTGGCTTCTCCATGCGAAACTGCCGTGAGTGCGTACTGCATCCATAATCCTGCATACCTTTTGGGAAATGGCCGCTGCCGATATGCCCATGCATTCCGCCAGTGCCTTGAACGAGAATTGTGCCTCATAGAACCTGAGCACGAACATGCGGTATTCCTCATATGGGAATTTCTGGCGTATGAAACGCAGGATGTCCTTCACCAGCCCTTTCGCAGCCGTTCAGGTCGTCTTCCAATATGAAATTTCGCTTCCTCACCACATCTGAGGAAGAAGTCGTCTTCGGGATGTGTGTACCTGTTCTCCTTCCTGATTTTCACCAGTGCCGCCTTCCTATAACATCCGATGAAATACGCGTCATAGTCCGTTATGTCCTTTCCCGGTGCCATCACCTGCTTCCTTACGAACAGATAGGTGTCGTGGAAATTGTCCTCGTCCAGCATGCCGTATTTCCGGAGTGAGGTTCTTAACCTGTTATAGGATTTCGTGAACCATTCGTTGAATACTCTTTCCTTTTCCGTGCTCTTGTCTGCCATAGCCTTATAATTTTTTGAATTATACATCGCCTACGTTGGTAGGCATTCTTATTTCTTGTGCTTTTTTTCAGTTTGTTTTTCGGCGGTCTCCGGCAAGGCTTGCCGTGAAAAAATACGCTCACGCGTCAGCGTGAGGAAGATTTTTTCACGAGCAACCGGCCCTTGGGCCGCCTTGCGGGACCGGCCTGAAAAACAACTATTTTTGCCGCAAGAAATGAGGATGACAGACAATGACCTGTTGAATCTGTTTTTATGGGAGTATGAATTTGCTTCTCATCCCTTTCATTTCTTCGGACACGGTCTTGTCCAAAATCCGTGCATATATTCTGGTTGTCCTGATGTCCGTATGTCCAAGCATTTTGGCGACAGATTCCATTGAAACCCTGTTGGCAAGTGCAACGGTTGCGAATGTATGTCTTGCCACATGAGTGCTCAGCGGTTTGGTGATACCGCATGTATCGGCTATCTCTTTCAAGTAACTGTTCATCCGCTGGTTGCTGGGCACCGGCAGCAACACCCCTTTTTTCATACATTCCGGGTGTCCCTTGTATTTCTCCAGATCATCCGTGGAATGTCCAGTAAAGGTATGTCACACATGTTGTCCGTCTTTTCGCGGGCTTTTCTTATCCAATATTCCCCATTGCCATCCTTTATTATATGGTCATGCCTCAGGTGCTGTACATCGGTAAAGGCCAGCCCGGTCAGTGCGCAAAAGACAAATATGTCCCTTACTGTCTGTAACCGGGGAATGGTGAACTCTTTTTTCAAGAGTATGCCAAGTTCTTCTTCCGTGAGGAAGGCCCGGTTTGTTCTGGTCTGTTTGAAATGGATTTCCAGGAAAGGGTCATCCGTTATCCATTTGTTTACAAGTGCCGCTTTTATAATCTTCTTGAGATTTTTCAGATACTTGACGGCTGCATTTTGGGCGCATGATTTTTCAGTCTTTACATAGTGCTCAAATTTTGTAATGAATTCATGGTTTATTTCTTTCAGCGGGATATCGTTCATTCCGTATTCTTTTTGCAGCAGTTCCTCCAGATATCTTGCAGTCCGTTCATACCTCAGTACGGTTCCGGCTACATAATCCTTTCCCATCAGTTCCCTGTATTTGCGGTTGTGTTCTCTAAAAGACCTCCAACAGCATTTTGGGAGAGTCCCCTTCACCGTAGTAACGTCTTTTCAGTATATCGGCTGTAATCGGTTTGCCGTCCTGCTCCAGTTCCCTGTGTATTTTTAGGACTTTTGTCCGGACCGTATCCAGATAATGGTTCAACTCCATCGCTTTTCTGTCCTTGCCGGCAGTGCATTCCTTTTGGGAGTTCCATTTGGAAACTTCCACACTTCTTTTAATCTGTATTTCCGCCCGTTGCCCGTTGACTGTTATACGCATACAAATAGGTGCCTCACCGTTCTTCAGAAGTTTGGATTTCTTGATGAAGAAAAGAATCGTAAAATAGTTTCTTTGCATAGCCATACTCACAAAATTAAATGTTACAAAATTAATTCCAACGAGTCGGATTACGCTGATACAAAATGCGGAAAATCAATGAAGTATGCTATAACTCGGTGGACATTGCAAGGTGTCTTTCAAGTCCACCTATTCCACCTGTGATTATTGCTTCTTTTTGCGGTAAAATGCAGTGTCGGAAAAAATAAAAATCCCTGATAACTGTTGATTATCAGGGATTTTCTTGTTTTTCTTATTTGTTTGAGTGATCCGCCTGGGGCTCGAACCCAGGACCCCAACATTAAAAGTGTTGTGCTCTACCTGCTGAGCTAGCGAATCAATCCTTATTGCTGTTAAGCGGGTGCAAAGATATGGACTTTATATTTAATATGCAAGACTTATAACGAAAAAAGTTTGCATTATTTTAGTTGTTTATTTCTTTTGTTTGATTATCAGTTGATTCTGTCTTATGAATATTTTCTCTGTTGATAATGAAACGTTGATAGTAGGAGAGCATCAGCGTTGTGAGCGGTAGTGCGATAATCATTCCCAACATTCCCATTAATGAACCCCATATGGAAAGTGATAATAGAATGATAGCAGGATTTAGTCCGGTAATTTTCCCCATAACACGTGGCACGATGAATCCGTCTTGGATGGTTTGCACTACAATGAATACTGCCATGGCTGAGGCGATGATTATCCAAAAATTATCGCCTGTGTCGGAGGCTTTCAGGATTGCTAGTATGATAGTAGGAACCAAACCGATGATTTGAAGATAAGGCACCATATTCAATGCCCCGATGAACAAACCGAGACCTATGGCTAATGGGAAGTCTATGATAAGAAAGCCTATGCTGAATAAAATGCCGACACATAAGGCTACGAATGCCTGTCCGCGGAAGTATCTGTTCATACCTACTTTTACGTCATTGAGTATGCCTACCACGAAAGAACGGTATTTCATAGGCACGAGATGCGTCCAACCTTCTGCGATGCTTTCGTAGTCTAATAAAATGAAGATAACGTATAGTAAGATAATGAATATGGTGAATACGCTGAATAATAAGTCAACGGAGTCCGATAATAAAGACCATAGGCGGGGAACTGCTTCTTTGAGCGCATCCAACAGGTTCTCTTTATTGAATAGTTCGGTTATAAATTTAACATCGATATTATCTCGTAAAAAATCGGAAAGAGAGGTGGGCACATTACTATTATATGTTCCGTGCGAAAAGTATTGGACCAATAAAGTCTGTACTCTGCCGCATTCTTGTATCATAGGGGGCACTAACAGATAAAAAGCTCCGGCACCCACAATCAGAAGTGTGAGTAATGCGCAGAATATGGAAACAATCCTATTTCTTAATTTTAGCTTGTATTGGAAAAATGTGACCAAAGGATATACCAGATAGGTAATAAGCCAAGCGATAAAGAAAGGTAATAGAACGCTGCTTAAACGCTTCAAAAGCATCAATATGCCGATAATGATAACTCCTAAAATGACACCGCGGATAAAACTGTCGAATGTAATCTTTTTACGTTCCATAGAATCCTGTATTAAATTTATTAATCGCTTGCAGTTTGCTGGTCTTCCTTTATCGCCCGTAAATAACACTCCCGGCACAAGGGTTCGTATTCGGCTGTTTCACCCAACAGAACTTGTTTGTCATTTTTTACAGTACGGTGAGAGAATGAAGCAAGCTGTCCGCATTTTACACAGATGGCATGAACCTTGGAAACTTCATCTGCAATGGCGCACAGCCCCGGCATGGGTCCGAAAGGATTACCGCGGAAATCCATATCCAATCCGGCTACGATTACACGTATGCCATTGTTGGCAAGCTGGTTGCATACATCAATCAGACCTTCGTCAAAGAATTGCGCTTCGTCGATGCCCACTACGTCTATTTCGGAAGTGAATAGCAGTATGCTTGCCGATGAGTCTATCGGTGTAGAGGATATGATGTTGCTGTCATGCGATACGACATCTGCTTCTGAGTAACGCGTGTCTATTGCCGGCTTATATATTTCTACACGTTGCTTGGCAAATTTGGCACGTTTCAAACGGCGTATCAGTTCCTCTGTCTTGCCGGAGAACATGGATCCGCATATAACTTCAATTCTTCCTCTACGTTTGGTTTCTTGTATGTGGTCTTCCGAAAATAATACCATATCTTTGAGTGTTATATTCAGTCGCAAAAGTAATGATTTTGTTCGCTTCCGGATATTTTTTCATTATTTATTTCTACATTTGTGCCATTAATACGGACAGGAAAAGGATATGCAAGCATTATTGAATGATATAGAACTGGATGTTCAGGAATTGAAATGTTTGATACAGTCGATGCTCACTGATACAAATCCTGTGTTGAGAATAGTTGCCAAAAGAAATATTCATCAGATGCAGGAGCGGTTGGATGCGCTGACAAAACTGTTGGACGACACTTTTGTGATAACTCCGGCGGAACATGTTGCTTCTGACATTGTGGAGAAAACAACTGAATCGGAAGTGATTTCCGAATCAGTTGCTGAAGTTCCGGTTGAGGCAACTCACGTTTCGGATATTGCAATACCTGCTTCTCAGATTCTTGCTGAACGTATTAAGCCGGCTACGGACTTGCAACATGCCATCAGTCTGAATGATTCGTTTCGTTTTACCCGTGAATTGTTTGCCGGAGATGCGACACGTATGAATGAGGTGGTGCGCCTTTGCGGTGGGGCTTCCTCTTTGGATGAGGCTATGTCTGTATTTATGTCAACTGTACAACCGGATGAGGAAAATGAGGCGGTTGCTGATTTTATAGAACTTCTCAAGAAGTATTTCAGTTAAAAAAGTTGCGGATATGGGAAAACTTTATGTAGTGCCTACGCCAGTAGGAAATTTGGAAGATATGACTTTTCGCGCTATCCGCATATTGAAGGAAGCGGATTTGGTGCTGGCAGAAGACACGCGTACTTCCGGAATATTGCTGAAGCATTTTGAGATAAAGAATGCGATGCAGTCTCACCATAAATTTAATGAACATAAAACAGTAGAAAGTGTTGTAAATAGAATAAAGGGTGGTGAGACTGTGGCGTTGATTTCAGATGCCGGTACTCCAGGTATTTCCGATCCGGGTTTTCTGGTGGTTCGCGAGTGTGTCCGCAACGGTATCGAAGTACAGTGCCTGCCGGGGGCTACTGCTTTTGTTCCGGCATTGGTGGCTTCCGGATTGCCCAACGAGAAGTTCTGCTTTGAGGGTTTTCTTCCTCAGAAGAAAGGTAGGATGACACGTCTGAAAGGTTTGGCGGAAGAATGCCGGACAATGGTTTTCTATGAATCTCCCCACCGTTTGGTAAAAGCACTGACGCAGTTTGCAGAATATTTCGGTTCGGAACGGCAGGCGTCCGTTTCCCGTGAAATATCCAAGATACATGAGGAGACGGTACGTGGTACTCTTACCGAATTGATAGAACATTTCACAGCCAACGAACCGCGTGGTGAGATAGTGATTGTAGTAGCAGGAATAGACGATTAAATAACTTCATTAACAAAACGTAAAACAAAAGCGTATGAAAAAGTTAGCAGTTTTGATTGTATGTACAGCCGTTATGGCTTCATGTGACAGCTTTTCAGGTGGTAGCAAAGATCAGTTGAAAGCTGAGAATGATTCTCTTTTAATGGAACTGACTCAGCGTAATGCTGAACTGGATGAAATGATGGGCACTTTCAATGATATTTCGGAAGGATTTCGTCAAATCAATGCGGCAGAAAGCCGTGTAGACTTGCAGCGTGGTGCAGTTGCAGAGGGTTCTCTGAATGCTAAACAGCAGATAGCCTCTGATATTGAATTCATCCGTAAGCAAATGGAAGAGAACAAAGAGCAGATTGCTAAGCTGCAATCTATGTTTGAAAAACAGCAAGACCAACTCTTCTCAGTTAAAAAGAGCCGTTGAGTCTTTGACACAGGAACTGAATGCGAAAACCCAGCGTATCGAAGAGTTACAGGCCGAACTGGCTTCTAAGAATATCCGTATCCAGGAGTTGGATGCCGCCGTTACGGATTTGAATGCTGTCAAGAGTGAATTGACTGCTGAGAATGAGGCAAAAGCCAAGACAGTGGCAGAACAGGATAAAGCGCTTAATACTGCATGGTTTGTATTCGGAACGAAGAAAGAACTGAAAGACCAGAAAATTCTGAGCGGTTCCGGATTATTTTAAAAAAGGTTCGGTCTTGAAAGATGGTGATGTCAATAAGGATTATTTTACCCAGGTTGATATTCGTACTACCAAAGAAATCAAACTGTATTCCAAAGATGCCGATATTCTGACTACCCATCCTACCGGTTCTTATGCCTTGGAAAAAGATGATAAAGATCAGTTGACATTGAAGATTACTAATCCGAAAGAATTCTGGAGCGTTTCCAAGTATCTGGTAATTCAAGTGAAATAGTTACTTGATTGATAATTGATAGGGCTGTTTCAAAAGTGCGTTTCGTTTGTAGGCCTGCTTTTGAAACAGCCTTTTTAGTATTCTTTTTTATGCTTTATAAAAATCTTTTTTTTGATTTGGACGATACGCTTTGGGCGTTCTCTCTCAATGCTCGTGATACCTATGAAGAAATGTACTGGAAGTATGGATACGATCGCTATTTCGATTCGTTCGAGCATTATTATTTACTTTATCAGCGTCGCAATCTGGATTTATGGGCAGAGTATGCAGATGGTAAAGTCACGAAAGAAGAGTTAAACCGTCAACGTTATCTTTATCCTTTGGAGGCTGTAGGAGCAGGTGACTCCACTTTGGCAAAGGCTTACGAAAGAGATGCTCTTACAATGATTCCTACCAAAAGCAAATTGATGCCACATGCGCGTGAAGTGCTGGAATATCTTTCGGGAAAATACAATTTGTACATTCTTTCAAATGGATTTAAAGAACTCCAAAGTCATAAAATGCGTTCGTCGGGCATTGATGAATATTTCAAAAAAGTGGTTCTTTCCGATGATATCGGAATCCTGAAGCCTTGGCCTGAGATTTTTCATTTTGCTCTTTCGACAACCCAGTCCGAGTTGAATAATTCGCTGATGATCGGAGATAGTTGGGAAAATGATATAGTCGGAGCGGCGGGAGTAGGCATGCACCAGGTGTTTTACAACTTGTCCGGTCGTACCGACTTGCCTTTTGCTCCTACCTATCAGATTACTGATTTGAAAGATTTATTTAATTTTTTGTGACATTGACAGATTAGTTGTACTTTTGTTTCCAATGATGAACATCTAAAAATACTATTATGGAAACTCTCATTCCTTTTGCATTGTTGTGTTTCACATCTTTCTTTACGTTGACTAATCCGTTGGGCACAATGCCGGTTTTTCTGACTATGACGCAGGGTATGACCGATAAAGAACGTTGTTCTATCGTAAAGCGCGCAACATTAGTCTCGTTTATCACATTGATGGTCTTTGTCTTTGCCGGGCAATTCCTCTTCAAGTTTTTCGGTATTTCGACAAACGGTTTCCGAATAGCGGGTGGCGTTATCATTTTCAAGATTGGTTTTGATATGCTGCAGGCACGCTATACACCGATGAAATTGAAAGATGAAGAAATCAAGACCTATGCGGATGATATTTCGATTACTCCTTTAGGTATTCCGATGTTATGTGGTCCGGGCGCTATTGCCAATGCAATCGTACTGATGCAAGATGCACATTCCTTTGAGATGAAAGGGGTGCTTATAGGCACTATTGCCCTTATTTATTTTCTTACATTCTTGATATTGAAGGCTTCCACCCGTTTGGTCAATTTATTAGGGGAAACCGGTAATAATGTGATGATGCGCCTTATGGGACTCATCTTGATGGTGATTGCCGTAGAATGTTTCGTTAGCGGAGTGAAGCCGATATTGACGGATATTGTAAAGGAAGGTTGTTTGATGTAATTAAATAAGAGAGCCGGAATTTGGCAGTAATGAAAAAAGGTTGCAAACAGGAAAACAGTCTTCCGCTTGCAACCTTTTTTATAACTAGCGTGAAATACCATATCATGCTTTATGTTTTATCATCAGAAAGCTTAACTACCGGTTTGTCTTTTCTGCTATTATGACAAACCGGTACTGGTTAGGCTTTGTTTAATAACCCGGATTCTGCTGTGCTTTCAAAGTCGGGTTGGCATTGGTTTCACTTACAGGAATAGGCAACAATGCTTTTGTATACGTGCGGTCAAAACTTTGTGATTCTTTAAGTAATGAGTAGTGCCAGCCTTGGTTTTCCTCACTGCTATAGCGTACAATCGTTTCGTTATTGCGCATGGCGTCGAAAAAGCGTTGCCCTTCGCCAACCAATTCCTTACGGCGTTCAATCAAAAACTTTGCTCAGGAATTCGTCATCAGCAATAGCATCGGATACTTTGGCTGTTGGAGTTTTGGTACGTTTGTCCAATAAATCGTTCAGATATTTTATACCTTCTGCTTTGGCTGCTCCGCCCAGTTTGGCAGCAGCTTCGGCTGCGTTCAGGTAAACTTCGGACAAACGTAAAATCGGTAAGTTGGCAAGGCGCATATCTCCCAGTGCTCCCAGCGGGAACTTATTGATGAAAATCGGATTGTCCCCATAGGTTTTCTTCAAGTCTTTGTCGTACATTGCTGGTAGTACAACTTCGTTACGGACATCTGCAGGATCGGTTTGCAGCATATCAACAAATGATTTTGTACAGATAGCATCGGCATATCCTTGTTCATTCAGCAAGTAGCCTATGCCTTCACGGTCGGCCCAGTCATCAGAACCATTGTTTATCAATTCAAAAATCATTTCTTTTGTATGGTTCGGATCTTGCTTGTCCCATGCCTCAGCGTATTGTTCGGGAGTCCATAATTCATAAGGAGAGTCGTTGATGATTTCTTTTGCTAAATCGAAGGCTTCCTGGTTTTTGTTCATGTATAGATACACTCGGCACAGCAAAGCTTTAGCTGCCCATAAATCAATATAGCCTTGTTTTTCACCTGCTTTTTTGGATACGGTCAGTGCTTCTGAGTCGATGGCATTATTCAGGTCTGCAACAACTTTGGCATAAACATCGGCTACCTTGTCACGTCCGGGTTGTGCATCACGATCCAGTGGTTTGTCAACGAAAGGTACTCCAAGCGAAGCACCTTCATCGTATGTATAGGGCATGCCGTACACTTTTACCAAAATCAAAAATGTACTAAGGCGCGTATTACTTTGGCCTGATTGTAGATATTTGCCAATTCAGCCTGAAAATTTTCCGCATCGGTAATTGTCTTGTTATCTACAGCCTCAATCAAGCGATTGGCGCGTCTTATCACATTGTACTGTATATTCCACATGTTTGGGGCATCATCTGCGGTATAGCGCATTTCATAGCAAGAAGAGGTGCGCATACCTTGAGTGCGTGCCTGCATGTCGTCCCCCCGGACATCTCCATAGTAGAACATGCGAGCTGCATAGTACTGGGTGTAAGTGGAATTGCCTTGCAGGCCATCATACATACCATACATTGCTGTGCGGGCATCATTATAATTGGTAATGGCGGAACTTGTTGGCGTTCCGTTGGAAGGGGTTTGGTCCAGCCAGTTATTCACACAGGACGAAAGCCCTGTCGTGACTGCTGCTAATGCTAGGATATTATATATTTTCTTCATAATGTATATGCTAAGTAAAGATTTTAATTAGAAACCAAGTTCGATACCAAATGTAATTGTTCTTAATGCAGGTGTCTCGAAGTAACACAGTCCGTCAACAGGGTTTTCTGGATCTACATACAAGTCTTTGGATTTCCAGGTAAGCAGATTATTACCCGAAATGTAAGCTCTTAATTTGCTTATTCCAGCCTTTTTGGACAAGTTGCTTGGAAGAGTGAAACCTATGGTCAGGTTTTTCAAACGTAAGTGATCGGTAGGCATCATCCAACGTGAAGAAACCGTATTTTTATTGCCATAGGCAAATAGGGGCAATTTAGCGTTGTCGCCCGGTTGCTTCCAGGTATCTTCAATCTTATAGTATGCCGGAACATTACCTACATAGTTGTAAGTACCGCCATTAGACTGTAACCAAGTTGCAGCATCGTATGCATGACCGCCCAAAGAGTAAGTCAGAGTAAAGTTTAAATCTATGAATTTCCAACTTACAAAGTTAGTCAGACCACCGGTCAGTTTCGGGTCGGGCGAACCGATAATCACCTTATTGGCCTCATTCGAATGTATGGTGGTTTCACGACTTCCATCTTCTCCGTTAATGTAGAACATTTCCGATCCGGTTTCCGGATCAACACCTGCGTATTCGTAAGCATAGAATGATTGATAAGCCTCTCCGATACGATGAATGGCTATGCCGTCAATCATTTCGTTCTGTTCGCCGTCCAGTTTTAACAAGGTGTTTTTGTTGTGTCCGAAGTTCAAGGATGTGCTCCAATACCAGTCTTTATTTTGGATATTGGTGGATTTAATTTCAAATTCAACACCGCGGTTTCTCATAGAACCGACATTCATCAGCATAGTGGCTCCACCGCTACTGTTGATTACACCCGGCACGGCTGAAATATTCTTGCTCATCAACAAATCCTTAGTGTCTCGGTTATACCATTCTGCAGTAATCGACAATCTGTTCCACAGCGTAACGTCCAAACCTACGTTGGTTGCGTAATTCTTTTCCCATTTCATATTGGGATTGTCAAAACGAGCTTCAGCCGAACCGCCATTTCCTGCATAGTTATAACCAAATTCATATACGCCCAAATAGCCGTACAAATCTGTGGGTTGTGTACCGTTCACACCGTAAGATACACGTAATTTGGCATCGGTCAGCACATGCTTGATATCCTGCATGAAAGCTTCTTCACTCAGTCTCCAAGAACCGGATATAGACCAGAAATCTCCCCAACGGCTTTCTCTTGACAAGCGGGAACTACCATCCCGGCGATAACTTGCACTAAAATAATACTTGTTATTGTAGTCATAATTGATACGTCCCAGGAAAGAAGTCATTCTGTATCGTTCTACATGGCTTGAAGCACGGCTATCGCCTGCATTTTCTATTTCCGGCAGGTAAGAAGGGTATTGGTTTCCGTTGGCATATAAATAATCATATTTATAATCTTCGGTTTCAAAGCCTACCAAAGCATCCAGATTGTGTAATCCGAAGGATTTTGTTGTAAGATAATTGTGTTTGTGTATTTAACTGCCCTCTGTTGCCCATAACGCGCTGATAAACACCGTTTGATGAGCGACCGTCGTTGCTGCGGGGATCCCACCATATACGTTCATTGTTTTGGTTGAAGTCATAGCTGATGGCTTCTTTCAATTTCAGATTATCCCAAATAGTCCAGGTAGCGGCCATTGAACCGAGGAAGCGGTTTATGGTAGCCCTGTTGTAATTATATGTTTCAGTTTGTATAGGGTTGGCACCATTCAGTGCAGGGAAATTACTGCTGAATGAACCGTCTTCATTATATGGATATGTAGAGGGAGAGGCAGTCATTGCATAGCACATGATAGGGCTTGCAAAGCTGGTCCCTTCATTATTTACGTTTTGGGTTGAATTAGTATACATGGCGTTGGCTTCCAATAACACTTTGTCGGTTTGGTGTGTAACATTGGCGCGACCGGTGAAACGCTCATAGCCTGATACATTTGTAATACCTTCTTGCTTTGTATAAGCAAAAGAAGTATAAAACCTCGTTTTTTCATTACCGCCTTGTGCATTTACTTCATAATTCTGGTGGCTACCGTTACGGAATAAGACATCTTTCCAGTCTGTATATCCTGACCAGGGTTCTGCTGCATATTCATCGATGTTTTTATTGGCCAAAGCTGCTGCTTGTTCTGCATCATAACCAAGGGTATATTTGGCATAATTCTCAAATCCCAAGTGCAGGATTTCACGTCTTTGCTTACCATCGAGAATCGGTCGATAATCGATTGCCATATTAGACATACCCCAGTCTGCTCTTACCCCTATCTTGGTCTTGCCAGCAGAGCCTTTTTTGGTTGTTATGACAATAACACCATTAGCGGCACGCGAACCATACAATGAGGCAGCCGCAGCATCTTTGATCACCGTCATGGACTCTATGTCATTGCTATTCAGTGTAGCCATTAGACTGTTACCGGAATCTGCGTAAGTGAATTCGCTGACGTTTCCGTTCAGCATGGGCACTCCGTCAATGACATATAATGGTTCATTGCTGGCATTGATAGACCCCATACCGCGAATACGCACAGAGGCAACGGAGCCGGGCTGACCGGAAGTAGAAGTGATTTGAACACCGGCAACAGAACCTGCCAAACGATCTTGCACGCTGATAGAAGGTAAATCCTGTAACTTTTCGGTAGTCACATTTGATGCAGAACCTGTAAATGAGGACTTTTTGAAGGTTCCATATCCGGTTACTACAACTTCATCAAGCACCTCAGTATCAGGTTTCAATACCACTTTTAAGTTCGGTTTGATAGCCACTTCCTGAGTCTGCATACCGATGTATGAAATCTGCAAAGTTTTCGCAGAACTTGGTACATTCAGTAATGTAAAATCACCATCTACATTGGTAATAGCACCGATTTGCGTACCTTTTACCAATACAGAGGCTCCAATAACTGGCTGCCCATCTTCTTCAGAAATCACAACACCTGTGACTTTCTGTGTTTGGGCAGTTACCAGACCTATACCCACAAAAAGGCAGGCCAATAACAGCATTAATTTTCTTTTCATAAATTCTCTCTTAAAGTTTAACTTTACATTAATTGTTTCTTTACTCTAACAAAATGCAAATATATTAATAAATATGAAACACACAACTATTTTATTGAAAATAAATTCAATCTCTCAAAAATAGTTTATATAATGATTTTGAAAAATCAGATTGTTGAAAATTTCACGATTTTAATTAAGGAACAAACAAGAAACAAAATCGTTAATTAAAGGTATTTCCCAATTTTTTGTTTTCACTCTGTTTCTTTCTTTGCACTTGCTTATAATCG
>ENA-OQDL01001149-OQDL01001149.1-human-gut-metagenome-genome-assembly--contig:-NODE-1149-length-14091-cov-4.567316_pt1 | contig 14091 bp, 21 predicted proteins | sample MGYA00242782_ERZ504609 | MGnify/ENA primary metagenome ERZ504609 (study PRJEB26092, sample SAMD00036320) | human gut metagenome | host: Homo sapiens | study: EMG produced TPA metagenomics assembly of... | reverse complement strand
TTAGTAGACACGGAGCAGGGTGAATTGGCATTTGGAGCTTGTATCCTGACGGAACAGTTAAATACCAAAGATGATAAAGCTGGATTCTGGAAATGTCCTTATCATAATGGTCGTATGTGTATGGAAATATTGGAACGTTTTTTCTTGAGAAACGATAGAGAACAGCTTTCATCATTATTAGACGAATAATAGTAATGATGAAGGCTTGCTTTTTTGTTGCTTAAACCCCGGATTACTAATAATATTATGAAAAAACTATTATCTGTTTTACTGCTTATACAGTTTATGGCTTGTTTGTCTGTCAGTGCACAACAAATAAGAGAAGTCGATATTGCTGAATAATGGATGGAAATTTGCGTATGGACATGCTGGTGACATGGAAAAAAGATTTTACTCATGGAACTGAATATTTTACTTATTTTCTTACAAAAAACGATAGAAAGAGTTATAAAAGATAGATGAAAAATATTTGAAAAATCTGAGGTTTTGTTATATACTACATATTACGATAGCGGCAGTATGTCTTTAGCGATGTATCCGCTAAATATACAAATAAGGATGGTTTTACTATGGCATTATTAGAAACATGGAGAAATCTGGCATATGGTGACGGCCTGGATGATAAAAAAAGAGAAGAGCTGTGGTCCGGATATTTCCAGATCGAGAAGGGAATTTATGAGCAGATCCTTTCCCAGCCTGAGCAGGTAATCACAGGTACTGTAAAGGAACTGGCTGAGAAGTATAACACTGAGATCCTGATCATGACCGGATTTTTAGATGGTATCAATGAAAGCTTAAAGGGATATGAGAACCCGATCGATACTATGGAAGAAGATACCGAAGTTAAGATCGAGATCGATCCTGAGAAGCTGTACTACAACATGGTAGAAGCTAAGGCTACCTGGCTGTATGAACTTCCACAGTGGGATGCGATCCTGACTCCAGAAAAGCGTAAAGAACTGTACAAGAGCCAGAAGGCTTCCGGTACTGTTCGCAAGGCAAAGAAGATCTTCCCAAATGATCCGTGTCCATGTGGAAGCGGCAAGAAGTACAAAAAATGCTGCGGTAAGAACGCTTAAGCAATCTGAAATGTGCGCCTGTCCGGACTCTTCCGGGCAGGTATTTTAATGTTACAGTCCAGATCCTGCTGGTTCGGAGAAAATGTAATATTTTAATGGGAGAAGAAAATGGAAGCATATACAAGCTTTGCGCAGGTCTATGATCTGTTTCAGGATAATATTCCTTATGGAGAATGGGCAGATTATTTAAAAAAGCCTGTTAAATGAATATGGAGTAAAAGACGGACTGGTTCTGGATCTGGGCTGCGGCACTGGAAGCATCACTGAGCTTTTAGCAAAGGCCGGATATGACATGATCGGCGTGGACAATTCCGAGGACATGCTGGAGATCGCCATGGATAAGCGGAGCAGATCGGGACTGGATATCCTGTATCTTTTACAGGATATGCGGGAATTTGAGCTTTACGGTACAGTAAAAGCGGCAGTGAGTATCTGCGATTCCATGAACTATATCCTGGAAAAAGAGGACCTGGTACAGGTATTTAAACTGGTAAATAATTATCTGGATCCGTCAGGTATCTTTATTTTTGACATGAATACAGAATATAAGTACACCCATCTTTTAGCAGATGGTACTTTTGCGGAAAACAGAGAAGAAAGCAGCTTTATCTGGGAGAATTTCTATGATGAAGAGGAGCGGATCAATGAATATGACCTGACTTTATTTATTAAAGAAGGGGAGCTGTTCCGCAAGTTTGAGGAGACTCATTATCAGAGATGCTATTCTTTGGATGAGGTGAAAGAGGCAGCAAAAGAGGCGGGAATGGATTTTGTGGCCGCCTATGATGCGTTTACCAGGGAATCTGTAAAGGATGACAGTGAAAGAATTTATCTTGTTTTCCGCGAGCGTGGGAAATAAGAAGGACCATTAACGAGCAGTCAGCCTGCGTAAGCAGACAGTAAACTGCGATAGCACGGGACTGCGGGTATAAAAATAACAAGGAGAGAACAATATGGCAGATTATGTGATCAGAGCCACTGCGGCAGAAGGTCAGATCCGTGCCTTTGCGGCAACTACCAGAGATCTGACTGAGACTGCAAGACAGGCTCACAATACAAGTCCGGTAGCAACAGCAGCGCTGGGAAGATTAATGACAGCAGCTGTGATGATGGGCTATGACATGAAGGGAGCAGATGACCTTCTTACCATAAAGATCCAGGGCGATGGCCCTATTGGTGGTCTGGTTGTTACCGCTGACTCTCATGGAGAAGTAAAAGGTTATGCTTTTAATCCGGGGGTCATGCTTCCGCCAAATGATAAAGGCAAACTGGATGTAGGCGGTGCCTTAGGCGTAGGCGTTTTAAGCGTGATCAAGGATATCGGCTTAAAAGAGCCTTATGTGGGACAGACCATTCTGGTATCAGGAGAGATCGCAGAGGATTTAACATATTATTATGCAACCTCTGAACAGACCCCTTCTTCTGTGGCACTGGGCGTTCTGATGAATAAGGATAATACGGTTCGTCAGGCAGGCGGATTTATCATCCAGCTGATGCCAGGTGCTTCTGATGCAGTTATCTCTGCTCTGGAAGAGAAAATCAAAGAGATCCACTCTATTACTACATTATTAGATGTGGGAAATACACCGGAGACAATCTTACAGTACATTTTAGGAGACTTAGGACTGGAAATCAATGAAAAGCTTCCTGCTAAGTTTACCTGCAATTGCAATAAGAGCCGGATCGAGAAGGCGCTGATCAGCGTTGGAAAGAAAGACATCCAGGAAATGATCGATGACGGTAAGCCGATCGAGGTAAACTGCCATTTCTGCAACAAAAATTATACCTTTGATGTAGAGGAATTAAAAGAGATCCTGGAAAAGGCAAGAAGATAAAATACACACAAAAGGAGCCAGTCATGCGACTGGCTCCTTTGTAATCATTTGAAATTCACGTATAACTTACTTCAACTATCTATCAATTTGATATATGTTTGAAAAAGGTACACTGTTGTTCATTGATTATAATTTGGTTACGTTAGTAGCCTGAGGTCCCTTAGCACCATTTACTACGTCGAACTCAACTTCTGCGCCTTCGTCTAAAGACTTGAAGCCTTCCATGTTCAGACCTGAGTAGTGTACGAAATACATCGTTGCCCTGCTCGTCAGAAATGAATCCGTAACCCTTCTGGTTGTTAAACCACTTAAACTGATACCTTTCATTACGTACCTCCAAAAAATATAAAAAAATGTTGAGATTGCAAGTAATTTCGCAACTGTGATTAGAATATCACAAATTAAAGGGCGGATGTCAAACCTTTTGTGCCTAAGAAAATAAGTATTGAGAGGAAGAAAAAGTTCTGGTACAATAGGCAAAGAAAAAAATTTAACAATGTTTAATTGAGAGATTTTTTTGAGTTAGAGAGGATTTAGAAATGTCTGAAAATGAAATGAAAATGCCGAAAATAAAGCTGGTCAATATTGTAAAACATTTCTGTACCATTACCAGACACCGTCTGTTAGTGTGTAAGCACTGCTTTAAGATCGGATTATACTGGCAGGGACTGACACATGACCTGTCAAAGTACAGTCCGGAAGAGTTCTGGACAGGAGTCCGTTATTACCAGGGGGACCGGAGCCCTAATGCGGCAGAGCGTGAGGCGATTGGTTTTTCCAAAGCCTGGCTTCACCATAAGGGACGGAACAAGCACCATTTTGAATACTGGATCGATGTTTCTTTAAATAAAGAAGAAGGTCTGGTGGGAAATAAGATGCCGGTGAACTATGTGGCAGAGATGCTTTGCGACCGGGTTGCGGCCTGCGAGGTATACAGAGGGAAAAATTATACCAGCGCAGCACCTATGGAATACTACGAATTTACAAAGAAATACATTACCATTCACCCGGAGACCAGGGCGCTTTTGGAAAAGCTTCTTACGATCTTAAAGGACGAAGGGGAAGAGAGCGCTTATGCTTATATCCGTAAGCTGTTAAAAAAGGGAAGCTATTAAAACAGGCTTCCCTTTTTCGTGCTTATTTTGTTGTGTTTTAAGCTGTTTTGGACTGCTTACTCTTCTGGAAACAGGTTCTCTTCGATAATGGCAACCGCATCACGGATGCAGTCCGGACATGCGCGGAGGACTTTTCCGGTGTCTACGCCCTTTAATTCACGGCATACGATGGTGGAGTTTTTCTCCTTGAAAGCTGCGATGCAGGCTTTGGATGCCTTATAGGAAGTTCCCTTGGAGTTTGGCTTTTCCAGGTCTGCAGTGCTGATCTTTAAACCGGCTAAAACGGCTGCTGCGGAGATAGCGCCACAGGTTCCTTCCATACCGCCCATTCCAAGGCCAAGGCCCTCAGTTACTTTAAACAGAGTCTCCGGGTCAATATCTACCTTATCTAAAAATGCGAAAGCTACAGACTGTGCGCAGTTGTAACCTTTGTTGTGACAGGCAATGGCTCTGTCGGATCTTGACTCTTTTGTGATCTCTGACATAATCAAATTCTCCTTTTAAAATTAAGATTTGGAAATTTTTGTAAAATAATGTTGTCCTATTTCCAGGCAGCTTATATGAATGATAAAACCGCCAAGAAGAACACTGGCAAGGTAAAGACAGTTTCCTGCAAATGTTCCGATCACCAGGGAGATCTGGTGAAAGACGATCTGCCCGTTTGGATAATAGGGACTGATGTAAAACATATCCGCATTGCCGTAAGGATGGGATAATACATTTACAGCTGTGGCAATGGAAGTACAGAAAAGAAACAACGGGATCGTATGCAGATAGCTTTTTGGCGTTTCTGTTTTCAGGTTATAAAATGCACAGATAAGCCCCATAAAAATAAGGTTGAAATGCCATAAAAAGCCGTGGACGGTCATGGTCCAGTAAGGATGCATCAGTCCGCTGGGTTCAGCCAGTGCCATGATCCCGCCAAGAAGACCGAAATCCTGGATAAAAAGGTAAAAGACATTTCTTATTCGGGCAGGAACCATGGGAATGAAAAGTCCAAGATACATGGGAACACTGCACAGCTGGAATGGAAAATACCACCAGTCATAGGTTCTGCCATTTTCTATATAATAGATAAATCCCTGTTTATATAATTCTGTCAGCCCTAAAAATAAGCCGCATAAAAAAAGAATGGTATCCGGTCCGGCTTTTCTTTCCGGAAAAGAGAACTTCCGGGCAAGAAAAATGCTTAAGGATACACCAAGGACGGTCAGGACCAGATGAAAAGCTCCATAGGGCTTAGGAGTATCCATGGTCCAGGCGGTTGCCTGAAAAAAAGCTTCAGCCATATAAAAACCACCTTCTGAAATTGTATATCTCGTTAAAGATTATACAACATTCAGGTGAGATTGTCCATGAAGGGAGAATAAAAAGAGGGAAGCCTGCGCAGTCTAAGAAAGAGGAAAAATATTGGATACAGTATGGGAAAATTCCAGGAGGGCAAAAAATGGCAGGGATAGTAACAGCGCTTTTATCCGGTGCATTGATGAGCGTACAGGGCGTATTTAATACAGGTGTGACAAAACAGACCAGCGTGTGGGTGGCTTCCGGCTGGGTCCAGGCAACAGCCTTGATTGCCTGTGTTGTTATATGGTTTTTTACGGGGAGACCGCCGGTGCGGGGACTCTTTTCGGTTTCTCCCATCTACCTTCTTTCCGGCGGTATCATAGGGGCGGTGATCACCTATACAGTGATCCGCAGCATGCAGTCTTTAGGACCGGCACAGACTGCCCTTCTCATCGTAGTGGCACAGATCATCACAGCATATGTGATCCAGCTGTTTGGATGGTTTGGCACAGAAAAAATGCCTTTTGAATGGCATAAACTTTTAGGAGCAGCTGTTGCTGTGGCAGGGATCATTATTTTTCAGAGATAAAGCGAAAAGTCAAAAAAAGACGGGAAAATGTTAGAATTACCGCTTGTATTTAAATTGCCTTTCCGATAGAATAGTAATAGCAGGCTGAGATGGTATTCCATGGAGGAATATCGTTGAAGAGAACATTATCTTTGAAGAAGAAAAAGCAGATAGCTGCGGCCCTGGCTGCAGCTGTGTTTGTCTGTGGCGGTTGCACAGGAAATCTGAAAGAAGAACAGGATGAGATCCTGCTTGAAACCGTGGCTGAAAGCAGTGAAAACCTGGAACATGCAGATGATGCAGAACAGTCAGAAGCAGGAGAAACATTACCGGAAACAGCTGAACCCCAGGAAACAGCAGAAACAAGATTGGGATCTACAATCTACGTTCATGTATGCGGTCACGTAAAATATCCAGGCGTTTACCAGATGCAGGAAGGCAGCAGAGTCTATGAAGCCATTGATAAGGCAGGTGGAATGTTGGAAGAAGGTGCCGGTGATGCCATGAATATGGCGGCTGTGCTGGAAGATGGTATGAGGATCATGGTACCGGATCTGGCCCAGGCAGCCCAGATGATAGAACAGGGCGCTGTTTTTGATCCTGGTTCATCTGCAAGTGTTTCTGACCGGAAAAGTTCCGGAAAGGTGAATTTAAACAGGGCCGATGTGAAAGAACTGATGACATTAACTGGGATCGGCCAGTCACGGGCAGAGGCGATCATACGTTACAGGGAAGAAATTGGCAGCTTTGAGAGAATCGAAGATGTGATGAAAGTGTCCGGGATTAAGGAAAGCGCTTTTAATAAGATCAAAGATGATATTACTGTATAGTTGATAGAGCGGTTGCTGGCTTGCGGTGCATGGACAGTGACGATAAAGAGATAGATATAGATAAAGGGGAGCTGAAAAATGGCACGGGTATTAGTAGTAGATGATGAAAAACTGATCGTAAAAGGGATCCGGTTCAGTCTGGAACAGGATGGCTATGAGGTAGACTGCGCCTATGACGGAGAAGAAGCCATTGAAATGGCAAAAAAGACAGAATATGATATTGTACTGTTAGATGTAATGCTTCCCAAGCACGATGGATTTGAAGTGTGTCAGGCGATCCGTGAATTTTCAGATATGCCGGTGATCATGCTGACTGCAAAGGGCAGTGATATGGATAAGATCCTGGGACTGGAATACGGGGCAGATGATTATATCAGCAAGCCCTTTAATATCCTGGAAGTAAAGGCAAGGATCCGTGCCATTATCCGTCGCAGCATGAAGGCAAAACGCCAGAAAAAGGAAGAACAGGCCAATACTTACATTGGTTCCGGCGACCTGAAGATGGACACAGAAGGAAGAAGAGTGTTTATCGGTGAAAAAGAGATCAATCTTACAGCAAAAGAATTTGATCTGTTGGAACTTTTAGTGCGCAATCCAAATAAAGTATACAGCCGTGAAGCCCTCCTTAATTATGTATGGGGAAATAAGGCTATGGACAGCGGAGATGTAAGAACTGTGGATGTTCATGTAAGACGGCTTCGTGAAAAGATCGAACCAAGTCCAAGTGACCCTAAGTTTGTACATACAAAATGGGGCGTTGGTTATTATTTCCAGGCGAAATAAGGAAAAACAGAAGGAAAAGAAAGTCAGTGAAGATTACATTAGTTACAGTAGGAAAAATAAAAGAACGTTTTTTTGAGGATGCCATTGCTGAATACAGTAAGCGTTTGGGAAGATATTGCAAGCTGGAGATCATTCAGGTGGCAGATGAAAAGACGCCGGATGGGGCCAGTGAAAATGTGGAGCGGCAGATCCGGGAAAAAGAGGGGCAGAGGATCCTGGCCCAGATCAAAGACGGTGCTTATGTGCTGGCACTGGCAATAGAAGGAAAAATGCTTTCCAGTGAGGAACTGGCAGGAAAGATACAAAAACTGGGAGTAGAAGGCAAAGGCCATCTGGTATTTGTCATCGGTGGATCCCTGGGACTTTCCAAAGAGGTGATGGACCGGGCAGATTATGCTCTCAGTTTCTCAAAAATGACATTTCCGCACCAGCTGATGCGGGTGATACTTTTGGAGCAGATCTACAGAGGATTTAAGATCATAGCAGGAGAACCCTATCACAAGTAAAAGAATATGTTACCTAAAGGTGACAGCACCATAAAAAGGCAGTTGCTACAGTGAAATAGTAAAATTCACTTTGGCAGCTGCCTTTTTGTGCAATGATGAGGCAGTTTGGCGCGATTCAATGCAAGCGATTTATTTACCTTTGTTCCAGACAGCATGTCATAAAATCATGTTGTCCTCATATACTGGAGTTAGAGGTACAGAAAAATGGCAGCAAAAACAGAAAAGGGATTAAAGCAGGAGATCGTAAATTTATTTCCTGTAAGGCTCAGACAGATATTAGAAGCACTTCCCCTGGATTTTGCCCGGTTAGAAGAGATCCGCCTGCGCTGCGGTCAGCCCATTCTCTTTCGCATAGCAGGAAAGGAAATGGGAATTACGGGTTCTGGAGATCTGACAGAACTGGGATCCTCAGGAAAACTGGAAAACTGGGAAAAACTGGAAAAAATAAGGGAAAAAGAATTAAAAGATACCCTGGAAATCATGGGAGGTTTCTCCCTGTATGCAGCAGAAGAAGAGCTGCGCCAGGGCTTTTTTACAGTCCGGGGCGGTCACCGGATCGGGGTTGCAGGGAGAGTGATATTAAAAGACAGGCAGATCACGGGACTTAAAGCAGCATCATTTTTAAATGTGAGAGTGGCCCATGAGATAAAAGGATGTGCAGATCAGGTTCTTCCATTTTTATATGTAAATGGAAAATTTGTGAGTACATTGATTGTATCTCCACCTGGATGTGGAAAAACAACACTGCTCAGGGATCTGATCCGTCAGGTTTCTGATGGAAGCAGCCAGAAAGCAGGAAAATGCAGCTTTGCCGGTGTAAACGTAGGGGTGGCAGATGAGCGGTCAGAACTGGGAGCCTGTTATCAGGGCGTTCCACAGAATGATCTGGGGATGCGTACCGATGTGCTGGACGGATGCCCGAAAAGCGAGGGAATGCTGATGCTGATCCGGTCCATGGCGCCGGCTGTTGTGGCAGTAGATGAGATCGGCGGAAAAGAAGATATCAAAGCAGTAGAATATGTAAGAAACTGCGGCTGCGCCCTGGCAGCAACGGCTCATGGAAATTCCCTGGAAGAGTTAAAAGAAAGAGCCGGTTTTCGGGAACTTTTAGAGGAAAAAACTTTTGAGCGTCTGGTGTTTTTAAGCAGAAAGCGGGAATGCCGGGGAAAAAGTGGAAGTGGTTTATGACAGTGGTTTTAACCGGTTGTATTCCGGGAGAACATTTTAACAGAAAGGAGGATTTCTATGTTTCTTAAATGGACAGGCGGGCTGCTGATCCTTTTTGCAGGTTCGGGAATGGGCGTATGGCTGGCATGGGGATATAAAAAGCGGTTGGGCACTTTAGAGAACCTGAGAAGGATGATCTATTGCCTGAAAGGGGAGATCGTTTACAGTCATGCACCTTTAGAGGAAGCCTTTGAGCGCATCGGCAAACGGGAAAAAGGTGTTTTGGGAGAACTTTTTACACAGACTGCAGAAAAGATTGGCTGTCATAACGGAGAGACATTTTCCAAAATCTGGGAACAGACAATAGAAGAAATGGAAAAAAATGGAAAAACACTGTTTCTGGAAAAAGAGGACAGGGAAAAACTCCTTTCTTTAGGGGGACAGCTGGGCTATCTGGATACCCAGATGCAGGAGAGGACGTTACTTTTGTATTTGGAACAGCTGGAACTTTCTGTTTCAAGACTCCGCGGAGAGATCCGGGAAAAATGCCGGCTCAGTACAGCCTTAGGGGTGATGGGAAGCCTGTTTTTAGTGATCGTAATGCTTTAGGGGTAGAACGTAATTATGGATGTAAATCTCATTTTCAGGATAGCAGCAGTGGGGATCCTGGTTTCTGTGATCTGCCAGGTACTAAAACACAGCGGAAGAGATGAACAGGCATTTCTTACCAGTCTGGCGGGGCTGGTCATGGTGCTGTTCTGGATGATCCCGTACATATATGATCTGTTTGAAACCATGAAGCAGCTGTTTTTGCTGTAAGGGAGGAATGGCTATGAATATGCTGACTTTGGGGGCAGCCGGGATTGCGGCGGTTCTTCTGGCTGTGTGGATGAAGGGAGTAAAGGCAGAGTATGGTATTTTTGTGGTGATCGCAGCCCAGCTTTTCTTCCTTTTTTATGGTACAGGGCGGCTGGGAGAGATCCTGGATACAGTCAGGCAGTTGGAGCAGTACATAAAGATCCGGCCGGTGTATCTCATAACACTTTTAAAGATGACCGGTATTACCTACAGTGCAGAATTTGCCTCCGGGATCTGCAAAGACGCCGGATATGCCTCTTTGGGAAAGCAGATCGAAATATTTGGGAAACTGACGATCCTGGCAGTGAGTATGCCGGTCCTTCTGGCATTATTTGGCACACTGGACCAGATACTTACATAGGGGATCTGAAAAATGAGAAAACAGGCAAACAGGTGGCTGGTGGCAGTATTTCTGCTTTTTTTATTTTTTCAGGCATTTATATGACGGCTTTTGGGGAAGAACCTGCAAAGGATCCCCTGGCGCAGTTGGAAGAAGAAATGGGGATCGGGGAAGAGATCCAGAGGATCCAGGAATATCTGGATGGGCTGCGGCCAGAGGGAAGAACGGTCTCCCTTACAGATCTGATGCAGGTCATTATTCAAGGAAACATGAAAGAAATCGTAAATACAGCAGGGAAACTGCTGGAAGATGCCCTGTTTTCCCAGGCAAAGGAGGGACAGGCCCTTTTAGTACAGGTAGCGGTTTTAGGGCTGACCGGGGCGGTATTTTCCCATGCAGCTTCCGCTTTTAAAGGCAGCCAGATCCCGGAAACTGCTTTTTACATGATCTATCTGCTGATTTTTACCTGTCTGGCAGGAAGTTTTCTGTCCAGTATCCAGATCACAGCCCAGGTATTAGACCAGATCCTGGAGTTTGTCCGTCTGCTTATGCCGGCCTATTTTATCAGCGTGGCCTTTGCAGGGGGAAGTACCAGTGCTGCGGCTTTTTATGAGATCGCCCTGGGAGCTGCCTGGGCGGTGCAGTGGCTGTGCCGTCAGGTATTTCTGTCCATTGTGCGTGTGTATGGCCTGCTGGTACTGGGAGATCACATGATGGAAGAGCCATTTTTCAGCAAAATGACGGAGTTAATGGAAAAAATCGTATCCTGGGGATTAAGAAGTATCCTGGGACTGACACTGGGACTTCAGATCCTTCAGTCACTGGTACTTCCCTATGCGGACAGTGCAGGCAGATCTGCGATCATGAAATTTGCGGAAATGATACCGGGGTTAGGACAGGCAACCGGTGCAGCGGCAAGACTGGTGTTTGGAAGCAGTGTACTGATCAAAAACAGTCTGGGAGCAGCGGCGGTCCTGATCCTGGCAGTGATCACGTTGGTACCGGTTGTGAAGCTGGCTGTTTTAATGGTCATGTATCAGGGTGCAGCGGCTCTTTTGCAGCCTGTTTGTGACAAAAGGATCATTTCCTGTATCCAGGGGATGGCGGCAGGCCATGGACTGCTTTTAAGGATCACCCTTTATTCCCTTTTCCTGTTTATCCTGGTCATAGCCATAACCTGCGCAGGCACCAATGTCACTTATCTGGCTGCGTAACAAACAGTAAGCCTGAAATAGTAAGCCTGAAACATAAAAACAGGCAGAGGAAAGGTATGGGAGAGATTTTATTAGAATGGGCAAGGAATATTATATTTTTTATGGTATTCCTGTCTGTGATCAGTCATTTGCTGGCAGATGCGTCTTATGAAAAATATATCCGTTTTTTTGCAGGGATCGTGCTGATCCTGTATCACAGTCAGCCCCTTAAAAGGCGGTCTGGACTTTCAGGAGAAAGCAGGAAGATTTTTTGAAGAATTTTCTTTTTTTCAGGAAAAGGAACAGGCGGGAAAAGCACTTTCAAAGGCAGACCAGGAAAGAATGGGTGCATTTCTTGCGGAATATAAAAAAGAAGCGGAAGCGCGGATCCGGGAAACCATGCAGGCGGAAGGCGTTATCTGTAGCCAGGCAGAGGTGGAAATAGAAAAAGATGAAAAAAGCGGGGAATACGGAAAGATCAGGAAGATCATTTTACATTTAAAAGAGGAAAAAATGACATCACCACAGGACGAAGAAACGAAAATGGTAAAAGAAAAAGCAGGGGAAGAAGTATCTGTAAAAGTGGAAATTCCCCCTGTTATAACCAAAGAAAAGCAGGAAAGACCAGGCACTGAGTCCAAACAGGAGCAGCAGTTAAAAAGAAAGGTGGCGCAGTATTATGGACTGGAAGAAGCTTGTATCGAAATTTGGTGGGAAGATGACCAGGGAGAAATGGCTGTTTCTGCTTCTGTTAGGAGTGATCCTGATGATCCTGTCTATGCCATTTCCGGGAAGCAGCAGTAAAAAGACAGGTCAGACGAAAGGGGAAAATGTTTCACTCTGGGAGAAAAACAGTTCCGGTGACGGACAGCAGACAGAGGAAAACATAGTTCAGGAACCTGTACAGGCAGCATCGGCAAAACCGGCCCAGGATTATGAAAAGGAGCTGGAAGATCGGATCAGCCAGCTTTTAAAGTCAGTGGAAGGAGTGGGAAAAGTAGACGTAATGGTAGTTTTAAGTTCTTCCGGTGAAAAGGTTTTCCGCACAGACCGGTCTGAAAATACCAGTACCACCAAAGAAAAAGACGCTTCCGGCGGAGAAAGGGATGCAGTGAGCAGCCAGTTAGAAGAAAATACCGTTTTTTCCCAGTCTGCAGGCCAGAATACAGGAAACGGACCTTTGATCGAAAAAGAACTGTATCCGCAGATCTCCGGTATCGTGATCAGTGCCCAGGGAGGTGATCTGCCGTCGGTCCAGGCTGAAATTTCCCAGGCTATGGAAGCATTATTTGGACTGGAACCGCATAAAATAAAAGTGTTAAAGCGGGTGGAATAAAAAGGAGTGCGGCATATGAAGATCAGAAATATGAAGCAGGTTGGCGAGCGGGTAAAAGAGATAAAGATGAAGCGTCTGTTTCGGCGAAACCAGATCATTATCACTACATTGGCTGTGATGATCGCTGCTGCCGGGTATCTGAATTATGCAGGGAAAAAGAGATCTGGAAGCAGGGGGACAGGTTGCGGATATGGGAAGCCTGGAGCTTTCAGATGAAGATCTGATGGCAGAAAATCTGGCAGCACAGTCAGAGACAGTCCAGGACATTTTAAGTCTGGACAATGATCCAAATGATACAGAGGTAGCTGAGGCACAGACAGAAGGAACGGATCTGGCCCAGGCCGGCAGTGAGAACGGTGAACAGTCAGGTATGGCGGATACAGAGGAGCAGACCACGGGAAATGATGCGCCTGCAGGCTATGAAAATCCGGGGGAAGCAGTCCTTACCAGCGGTATGAGCGTAGCAGATTACATAGCAGGAGTGCAGCTTAGCAGGGAACAGATCCGGGCTAAAAACAAGGAAACCTTAATGAGCCTGATCAACAGCACCAGCATTGATGAAGCAGCCAAGCAGCAGGCGATCCAGGATATGATCCGCCTTACGGAAATATCGGAAAAGGAAAACGCCGCAGAAACGCTGCTGATGGCAAAAGGATTTTCAGATCCTGTAGTCAGTATCACAGATGATAAAGTGGATGTGGTGATCCATGCTTCCTCTATTACAGACCCTGAAAGAGCCCAGATCGAGGACATTGTAAAACGTAAAGCAGAAGTAGGAGCCGATCAGATCATCATTACCCTGTTAAATATGGCAGACTAAAAAGAACTATACATATCCTGCGCGATTTGGTATAATAATGAGTAACAGTTTTATGATCACACAGAGCAGGAGGTAAGGGATTTTGGCAGAAGAAAGTCGCAGTACACATAAATTATATGAAAAAGACAAGATCGGTGAAGTACAGATCGCAGATGAAGTGGTAGCGATCATTGCAGGTCTTGCTGCTACCGAAGTAGAAGGCGTAGATTCCATGGCAGGAAATATCACCAACGAACTGGTTGGAAAGCTTGGCATGAAGAATTTAAGCAAGGGTGTAAAGGTGGATGTGACAGAAGAACACGTATCTGTGGATCTGTCTTAAACATCCGTTATGGTTATAATATCCCTGCAGTCAGCGAGCAGGTTCAGGAAAA
>ENA-OQDL01001147-OQDL01001147.1-human-gut-metagenome-genome-assembly--contig:-NODE-1147-length-14120-cov-4.877939_pt1 | contig 14120 bp, 11 predicted proteins | sample MGYA00242782_ERZ504609 | MGnify/ENA primary metagenome ERZ504609 (study PRJEB26092, sample SAMD00036320) | human gut metagenome | host: Homo sapiens | study: EMG produced TPA metagenomics assembly of... | reverse complement strand
GATTTCTTCTGTATTGGTAACAGTTATCCGGGCAAATTTTTCTTCGACTGCCATTTAATGTTTCGCTGAAACCAGAAGAAGCAGGAAGATATGGAGCTACCTTGTTCTGTGTCATGCTATTTCCCAATGCCTTTTAATAAAAAGCAAAAATTGAGATTGTAAATGAAAACGAACTTCCATTTATTTTATATTTCAATATTGACTATGAAATGTATAAAGAGCCACTGGATGAGAATACAGCATATTTCCATGCAAGCTGGCACAGAGAAAATCCTTGTCAGGGCTGGGACCAGACCTTCAGACAAACTGTCCGGAAGTTAATAATGTAACCAATTTTAAAGGTGAGAATAACTATACGGTGCTTGACGTAGAAGGAACGGGACATTATGTAGGATGTAACCTTACTGTAAAACACTACCAGGGAAGCTGGTGGGGAGAAGGAAATGATATGTTCTTCATTGATGGAGAGGAATACCCGTCATTAAATGGTACAGGAACAGAGGATTATTTCAATCATGCATGGGGAATGCAGAAAAATGCATATCCATTCTTTGGAACTATTGTACATGAAAGTGATACGGATGGATTCCAGGTATCTTATCGTTTCCACATTACAGATCCAGTAAGATTTGAGAAACATTTGAAAGTTACGATTGAACATGGACATGCGAACCATCTGTCAGATGACTGGAGTTCAACAGCATACTGGTATCAGACACTGCCAACAGCAAAACCAATTACGATTCTTCCTGTAGAAGAGAGAATTCCAAATGTACCGGTACTTCCAGAACGCAATCTTCAGATGCCGGAATTAACAGAAGAAATGAAAGCAGCGAGAGAATCATGGGCAAAACGCTGGGAAGAGTATAAGCCTGCAAGAGAAGAACAGTTCAGAATTAAAGAAAATAAGGCCCGCCGGGAATCAAAGCTTAATACTGAATTTGCAAAGAAGCTTCGTGAAGAATATAAGTAATAATATCGGAGGCACAATATGTCAAAAGAACTGATGATTGAAAGAATAGAAAAAGCCCAGAAAGAAATTGAAGCAAAAAGAGAAACCGTACAGCAGGGAAAATTTCGTCAGGACTATCATTTTATGGCAGAAACCGGATGGATCAATGACCCAAATGGGTTGATATATTTTAAAGGAAAGTATCACTTTTTCTATCAATATAATCCATATTCCGGATTTTGGGACTGTATGCACTGGGGACATGCTGTCAGTGAAGATATGATTCATTGGGAGTATCTGCCATTAGCGCTTGCACCAAGTGAAGTATATGATGATCATTTGAAGGGGGGCTGCTTCTCCGGCAGTGCGATTGAACATGATGGAAAGTTATTCCTGATCTATACAGGAACCTGTAATAATGGAAATGGGTTTGAACAGGCACAGTGTATCGCATATAGTGAAGACGGGATCCACTTTGAAAAATATGAAGGGAACCCGGTGATCACAGCACCGGAAGGTGTTCCAACAGATCTGTTCAGGGATCCGAAAGTATGGAAACATGATGATACCTATTATGTAGTCTGTGGAGCAAGCAAAAATGGATTTGCACAGGCAAGACTGTATAAATCGACAGATATGTTCCACTGGGAATTTGTCAATGTCCTTGCAGAGAGCAGAGGCGAATGGGGCTATATGTGGGAGTGCCCGGATTTTTATCCGGTAGGAGATAAATATGTGTTGATGTTCTCTCCGATGGGAGGAAAAGAGCGCACCAGTGTTTATCTGGTGGGAGATTTTGACTATGATACCGGAAAATTTTTCTATACAATTTCAGGGGAAATTGACTGGGGATTTGATTATTATGCACCACAGTCATTCCTGGCACCGGATGGCAGAAGGATTCTGGTAGGATGGGCGAATGCATGGGATTGGATGCCATTTTGGAAAGACTGGGGTCCGACATATCAAGAAGGCTGGTGCGGATTCTTTAACATTCCGAGAGAGGCGGTATTAGCAGAAGATAATACATTAAAGTTTATTCCTGTAAAAGAATTACAGGATCTCCGGAAGAATAAGCAGGAAGAAGCGGACATTCTGATAAAAGAAGACGAGAAAAAAGAACTTCGGAGTGGCTGTGTTTATGAAACGGAAATGCGGATAAATCTGAAAAAATCAACTGCAGACAAGATTAGGCTGAACTTAAGAATGTCTCAGGGAAAGAAGACAGAGATCCTGTTTGATCTGCGAAAAGCCGAAGCGTATTTTGACCGTAATAATTCCGATGGCTGGAGTAAAGGAGTCGCAAGATGTCCATTGAATTTAATGGGCAAAGAGCATCTGGATATTCATATTTATTCTGACAAAATTTCATTAGAAATATTCAGCAATGATTATCAGAATAATTTTTCTTGTAATATATATAATGTGGATGATGATCAGAAAAATGAAATGACAGCAATTGGTGGAGATCTGATGATTGAAAGCATTCGGTCATGGGAACTTGAAAAGACAATGAAATAATTATTCTCTTTCTGAAAAGGAATAACAAACCAAATTAGCAAAGGTTTGTTATTCCTTTTTGCATATTATTTATCTAACTTAAGTCTCGCCAGTGCCTGTGCAAATGCGTTATTCACCGGTTCGTCATTTTGCTGCTGCTGTTTCTTCAGATATTTCTGGACATCGCGCTTAGATACGCCGGCACCTTCTTTGGCACGACGGTTCTTGAATGCTTCCAGCTTCTCTTTGTAGCCGCAGGAGCATACAAATGTCTCACTGTCCCCCTTTTTGATCAGTTCCATCTTCTTGTGACAGTTCGGACATCTTGCATTGCTGGTGCGTGCGATCGTCTCGCGGTAGCCGCATTCACGGTCCTGGCAGACCAGCATACGGGAGTTCTTGCCTTTGACAGAAAGCATACGCTTGCCGCAGTGCGGGCATTTTGTATTAGTCAGGTTATCGTGACGGAAAGTTCCGTCGGAAGTCTTGATATCCTGAATTAATTCTTTGGTGTAGCTTTCGATATCTTTGATAAATACCTGTTCTTTGTGTGCTCCTTTGGCAATCTTGGCAAGTTCCATTTCCCAGGAAGCGGTAAGCTCCGGTTTTTTCAAATCTTCCGGGACTAATTCCAGAAGCTGTTTTCCTTTGGATGTCAGAAGAATCTCATTTCCCTTCTTTTCCAGCAGGAAAGAGTGGAACAATTTTTCAATGATATCGGCTCTTGTCGCTACGGTTCCGAGTCCGCCGGTTTCACCGAGAGTTTTTTTCATCTTATTATCATCAGAAGACATATAACGTACCGGATTCTCCATGGCGGACAGAAGTGTCGCTTCTGTAAAACGGGCGGGAGCTTTGGTCTTACCGCTTGTGATATTCGTGCGTGTGACAGTCAGGGTGTCGCCTTTGTGGAGAACAGGAAGTGCCTGCTCTGAAGCCTTTAAGTACATATCATTATTTTGGAAATCTTCTCCAAAATCTTCAGAATCTTCATAATCTCCGTAAGCATCATACTGTGAAGCAGAGGAACCGGAAGATGCAGCATCGGCATATACGGCCTTCCATCCGGCGGCTTTGATGACCTTTCCTTTTGCAGTAAATGTTTCACCTGCGGCTTCAGCTTTCAGTGTAGTCTGCTCATATTCAAATGCCGGATAGAGGACGCTGATAAAACGGCGTACGACCAGATCATAGATCTTGCGTTCATTGTTCGACATATGTTCCATCTGGACATATTCTTCCGTCGGGATGATCGCATGATGGTCGCTGACTTTTTTATCATCTACGAAGGCTTTGCTTGTCTTAAGCGGTTTCTTTAAGAGCTCCGGAATATATTTCTTATAAGGTCCGATATTGCAGGCTTTCAGGCGTTCTTTGATCGTTGGCACAATGTCCGTACCGATATAGCGGGAGTCTGTTCTTGGATAGGTGAGGACTTTGTGGTGCTCGTACAGACTCTGCATGATATTCAATGTCTCCTTTGCGGAGAAGCCAAAGCGCTTATTGGCATCGCGCTGTAATTCCGTCAGATCATAGAGGCCCGGGGAAGGTGTCCGTTTGGATGAGGTATGCACATCCGTCACGGTAAGCGTCTGGTTCTTTAATTTTTTATCAAGGCCGGTTATCAGGTCTTTGTTAAAGGAGCGCAGGGAACCGCTTTTCTTTTGCTGCCATGTCCATGTGACGATAGAAGCCATAGTGCCGACAGAACCACCGGTAACAGAAGTTGTACACCGCAGTCCATAATAATCTTCCGGTTTAAATGAACGGATCTGCTGTTCGCGGTGTGCGATCATGGCAAGTGTCGGTGTCTGTACACGTCCGCAGGAGAGCTGGGCGTTATACTTGCAGGTCAATGCACGGGTGGCATTGATCCCGACCAGCCAGTCTGCCTCTGCGCGGCTTCTTGCGGCATGATATAAGTCGTTGTACGCACGACCGTCCTTCAAGTGGGCAAACCCTTCTTTGATCGCTTTATCGGTAACAGAGGAGATCCACAGACGGCGGATCGGCTTATGACAGCCGGATTTGTCCAGGATCCAGCGGGCAACCAGTTCTCCCTCACGTCCGGCATCGGTGGCAATGATGATCTCAGAGACATCTTTCCGGAAAAGCTGTGTTTTTACATTATGGTATTGTTTGGATGTCTGTTTGATCACGACGAGCTCCCATTTCTTTGGAACCATCGGGAGATAAGACATATCCCAGGCTTTGAATTTCTTATCATATTCTTCCGGGTCTGCTAAAGTGACCAGATGGCCGAGTGCCCAGGTGACGATATAATTGCTGCCTTCGATCGCACCGGAAATGTTCTTGTGACAGCCGAGAACACGGGCGATATCGCGGGCAACAGATGGTTTTTCTGCCAGTACGAGTGATTTCATATATATATACTCCTTTCAGATATAGAAAAACCCCGAAAACATGATGTTTCCGAGGTTATATAAGAGGCGCCAACCAGATTTGAACTGGTGATAGAGGTGTTGCAGACCTTTGCCTTACCACTTGGCTATGGCGCCATGCCTTACGTACTGTTAAGTATAACAAATACGTAAGATGAAGTCAAGAAAATCTGTATGTTAAAATCCGAGATCTTCATTTACCAGAATGACTTTGATGCGCTGTGGTGTCTTGGAATATCTGGTGATCAGGATCTGACAGCAGATCGTATCCGGTGTTTTGCAGTCGAAACAGGCACCTGTTTTGCAACAAGGAGTGCTCAGGTTGAAACGCTGTGCGTTGATCGGCGCGGCTTCATTTCTTGCACGGGACATGGCAGAATCTACATCGCGTGTAACTTTATTCATTCCGATGATCATCAACACATTCCGTGGTCCGGCAGCGATAGAGGATACACGGTTGGAATGTCCGTCGATATTGATCATAATTCCATCTTCCGTGATCGCATTTGCACTGGTCAGGAAGTAATCACAATCATATGCCGCAAGCTCGATCTTGCGCTTATCTTCCGGTGTCGGTGCGGTATCGCGGTTGTATACCTGATAATTTCCCTGACAGACAGCTTCTTTTAAGCCGATCTCATTGACAGACATGGAACCGCCCCAGGAGATGCTGCTTCCTTCCGGGATTAATTCCAATGCTTTCTTCAGAGCCTCTTCTTTGGAGTCTGTATAATAAGCTTCCATGTTGCGGGCTGTAAGTTCTTTTACAATCTTTGCGCCTAACATCTGGTTTCGTTTGATTCGATTCTGATCCATAATGAATCCCTCCCACGTTTATGTTGTTTAGATATTTCTACTTGAAATTATAACACAGATTCAGGTCCGTAGTCTTTGAAATCATGCAGAAGTTGAGGGGATGATCATTTATATACTGCGCTTTTCCAGTCTTAAAATATAAAAAGAAAGCATGATGTTTGTCCGGTTCTCATTGGTCAGGATATCATAATCCAGAAGTTCTTTTATCTTATTCAGTTTATACGACAGCGTATTCTTATGACAATAAAGTGCATCTGCGGTATGGATGATACTACAGTCATGATCAAAGTAGACTTCCAGGATATGCAGATAATCGGTATGATGCACAGCGTCATAGTCAAGAATCGGGCCAAGTGTGGAGTTCAGGAAATCCGTTGTCAGAGATTGATTGTGGATATCGGCCAGAAGTTTGTATACACCAAGCTTATTGTACTCAAGGAAGTTCTTCGGGAGAGCAGTTTTGGTGAGCTGATAGGCGGTAAATGCGGTCTCGTAAGAGCGGTGAATGTCTGTAAGCTGCGAGACCGTAGTTCCGATCCCGACATAGACATCGGAGTTATTCTGACAGACATCGTAGAGCTTCTGAGATATATCGTTTACAGATTCACCGGCAAACAATACGATCAGATGCTTCCCTTCTTCATATACGATCCCTTTAGACATGAAATAACGGATCTTCTTTTCCAGCTGTTCCAGGTAAGAATTACCGGAATCACTGTCATAAGTGTGGCAGCTGATTATGAGGACAGTATAGTTCATGTCGCGGAAGAATCCATTGCTTTCCAGAGGATTCAGATAGGAGTCTTCATTCTCGGGGTAATAGATCGCATTTTTCAAAGCAGCGGCAAGACTGGTCTCGCGGTGTTCGTTTTTTTAAACAGAATCTCAGAAAAGATCCGCATGATATCAATGAACGGAGTGTCCCAGGAAGTGGAGAACAGCGGAAGCTGTATTTCATTGCAATAGTCGATAATCTCCTGGGAAAAATGCAGGACGCGATTTTACAGAGATGATCAGTCCGCTGGCGTGTGCGTCTTTCAATGACTTTAAGAACTCTTTCAGCCAGTCCTGAGAGGTAAAATTCAGACCGGAGTTAAAGATTAGTTCATCACCGTGGAGCAGATGGGAGAATTCACCCTGTTCGACGGTATGGATCCAGGTTACTTCTTTATCATAAAAACTATTGGTATGAAGGATGACATCAAATTGGTTGTTAATTGCTTCATACAGGGACTGTAATTTAATTGCCATAAGTGTGGTCCTCCTGATATATGTTGATCAGAGTATAGATATATTTTATCATAATTGTGTGTGACACACAATTTATGGAATAAAATCTGTCGATTAAAACTATATTCATAGTGAATTTCATATGATATATTGTATGAGAAGTACAAAAGAATGAATATTCAACCCCGAAAAATGTGCTTCTAAAAAATCCATTCTCTAGATTTTTAAAAGACGGAAAGCTCTTCAACGAAAGTTGAGGAGCTTTTTGTGGTTCCAAAAAGGAAAAAACAGAGCGCACTCTATTTACAGGTAGTACCAATGGTGCTAGAATGAATAACAGATTGACACTACCAGGAAAAGACGGAGGAATGAAAAATGAAAGCAGTAAAAAATGGGAAAATTGTAATTATCGGAGCAGGACATGTAGGATCTCATTGCGGACTGAGTCTTATGATGCAGGGACTGGCAGATGAGATCGTATATAATCATCTTGGAAACCACATCCTGGGAGATGGCAAAGAAATCGTTGGAGGCGATGCGGATGTACATGTGATTTTCTTCCACCACCGAGCGTACGTCCTCCATGGTGTGGGTCAGGTGATAGCTGACATTCTGGCTGTAGCTCAAAAGATCCTGCCCGTCCGCGAGGATCTGCTCCTGCGCTCCCTCCGACAGCATGACGTGCAGGACCTGCATTGCCTTTACGCGCCGGGCGGCGTCCTGCTCCAGGTCGCGGTTCAGCGCCACCTGGAAGTAGGGGGTGGTCATCAGCCATTTTTCGCCGTTCTGGCTGAAGAACGGCAAAAAGGTCGCGTCGATGCCCTGCTCCCGGAACATCTGTACGCCGGCGGAGCTGCTAAAGTACATGGCAAGCTCCCCCTTGCCGAACATCCCGGTCACGTCGTCGTAATTCAGCTCTAAGTCCGCCGCCGTAAGACCGGTGTCCCGGATGAACTGCTCCATACGCGCAAAGGCGCCCGGCCAGACGGTATTGTCCAGCCCGACACGGGCGGTGTCGGCGGGGTCGCTGTAGGCGGTGCGCCATTTGCGCCCTTCCGTGGTCGTAAGCTCGGCGGCGGAAAGCCCCTGCAGCGTTTCCATGCAGGTGTAGTCGTACAGATAATCGGCGGTAAAGCCGCGGATGCCCGCTTCGTCAAAGGCTTTGCAGGCAGCGGCAAAGCTGGCGTAATCGGTGGGCAGCGGGATACCGTATTCCTCAAAAAGGCCGCGGTTGACCACAAAGCCGTGGGCGTCTGCGCATACGGGCAGCCAGTTTACACTGCCGTCCTCATTTCTAAAGCTGTTGAGGTAGGTATTGTAGACAGCGCCTGCCTCGTTGGTGGTGGCAAGGTCCATCAGGCTGTCCTTCAGGGGGGCCGCATCGTGCAGGGAGAAGCGGCAGCAGGTTATAATGTCCGGCAGACCGCCGTTTTCCTGCAAGAATTTGTAAAAGTCCAGATCGTTGTTGCCCACGATAAACTCAATGTTTACGTCCGGCAGATGCGCCTGCACGTAGGGGGCGTACTTTTCGTAGAGGCTGTTGGTCCACAAATAGACCTGAATGGTGTCGGCGTCCTCCTGTGCCTGCACCGCCTCGGCGCTTTTTCCGGCGCAGCCGGTCAGCAGGAACAGACCCAGCACCGTGGCTGCAAGCAGGGAGGAAATTCTGTGCAGTGGTTTCTTTTTCATCCGGTTTTTCTCCTTATTTCTTTGACGGTCTGCTATATAGGCTGTGACGCAGGAAAAAACGCCTTCAGGGCATGGCGGACCCATACCTGAAAGCGCTGTCTGACCGTATTAAACAATATCCGCGGGCAGCAGAAAACAGCAGGGCGTTATAGATGCCCTGCTTTGAACCGCCGGCGTAGCGATGTGTTTTCACCCTCGTCAACTCCTGCCCCAAAAAGGACGCGAAGCTACCGGCGGCAGTAAAACAACAATTTCTTGTTGGCAACTGGCTGACCCGATGGGCCCCTATAGCTTTGCGTCGCCGGTTTGCACCGGGTTTGCCTGTGGACTTGTAGAGAAATAGTATACCACATAAGAGGGTTTTTGACAAGGCGCAAGCGGAAATAAATCCGCTTGCACGCACAACAGGCAAAAACGCGCCCCTCTCCGCCCCTACAAAAAAACGTAGGGGCGGATTCCATATCCGCCCGTGCCCGCTTGCGGCAAGGCAAACCTCCGCGGGCGCATATAGAATGCGCCCCTACGGATCTCGCTTTCAACAAAGGGAGACAACTCCACGCGGGGCACCGCCTCTGCGAGGGGGGCTCCGCCCCTTTAAAAACGTAGGGGCGGATTCCATATCCGCCCGTGCCCGCTTGCGGCAAGGCAAACTTCCGCGGGCGCATATAGAATGCGCCCCTACGGATCTCGCTTTCAACAAAGGGAGACAACTCCACGCGGGGCACCGCCTCTGCGAGGGGACTCCGCCCGCCACAAAAAAACGTAGGGGCGGAGTCCATATCCGCCCGTGCCCGCTTGCGGCAAGATAAACCTCCGCGGGCGCATATAGAATGCGCCCCTACGGATCTCGTTTTCAACATCGGCCTTGCCGGTTCTGGGCGATACAACAAAAAAAGAGTCTGTGACATCTTAGATGTCACAGACTCTTGGTGCGCGGTACAGGACTCGAACCTGTGACCTCCTGCACGTCAAGCAGATGCTCTACCAGCTGAGCTAACCGCGCTTATTGCGCCGCCTCTTGGCGACGCATATTATTATAGCAGAACGACTTCCAAATTGCAAGCCCTTTTTGCAAAAAAATTCATATTTTTTCTGCGTCGCGTAAATCGCCCCGGCAGCGCCAGACCGCCAACAGGATAAACACAAAGCATACGACCCAGGTCGTCGGCTCACAAAAGCAGACCGCGCGGTAGCCCCGGACCGGCACGAGCCATACGGCAAAGATCACCTTGCCCACAAGCTCCAGCCCGCTGGCCAGCAGCGGCTCTACCGTGTGCCGGATGCCCTGCAGCATGTTGCGCAGAATGACCAGCACGGCCATCGGCGGGATGACCGGTGCGCTGATTTTCAGGTACAGCAGCGCGTTGGAGATAATGACCTCGTCCGTGGTGCCCGTGATGCCGCGGATGGCGGCCCCGCCCAGCAGGAAGGTGAACGCCATCACAAACACCCACCACACAAAATAGATCGCAAGCGCGGCCTTGACGCTCTGCCAAATGCGGCTGCGGCGGCCCGCACCCAGATTCTGGCTGCTGAACGTCGCCACGCCGATGCCCAGCGCACCGCCCGGGATAAAGTACAGCTCAGCTAAGCGGCGCGCGGCGGTCTGCGCCGTGATGTAGACGCTGCCCAGCGCGTTGATGCTGCTTTGCAGCGCCACGCTGCCCAGATTGTAGATGGCGCTCATCAGCCCCATGCTCAGGCCCGCCCAGAACATACTGGTCACGGCGCGGCGCGTGGCAGCCCCGAGCTGCCGGGGCGTAAAGCGCAGCTCCGGGTAGCCGCGCAGGATGTACACAACGCCCAGCACGGCGCTGATGCCCTGCGCCAGCACCGTGGCAATGGCTGCGCCGCGCACGCCCAGCCCCAGCGGCCCCATGAACGCGGCGTCCAGCCCGACGTTCAGCACGCTGCTGAACAGCAGGAACAGCAGCGGCGTCACGCTGTTGCCGACGGCGCGCAGCAGCGCAGCCTCCATATTATAAAGCATCGTCAGCGGGATGCCCAGCAGAATGACGGTCAGGTAGGCGGACGCGCCGCCCCATGCCTGTGCCGGGACCTGCAAAACGGTCAGCAGCGCGTCGCGGCCCAGCAGGGAGCACCCCGTCAGCACCAGCGACACCGCCGCCGACAGCGTGACCATCCAGCCCACGGCGCGGCGTATCCCGCTTTCATCGCCCGCGCCAAAATAGCGGCTGACCGTCAGCGCCAGGCCGTTGTTCATGCCGAAGGCAAAGTTCATGATAAGCCCGTACAGCGCCGCCGTCGCGCCGATCTCCGCCAGCGCGGCGGAGCCCAGCAGGTGCCCGGCCAGCGCAGTGTCGGTCAGGTTGTACAGCTGCTGCAAAAGGTTGGAGCAGAACAGCGGCATCGAAAATTGCAGCACCAGGCGGAACGGGTCGCCTTGGGTCATATCCAGCACACGGCTTTTGTGCGCGGTGGCCATAATGTAACATCTCCTTTATTGGTTGCAGGGTCTATTATACGGGACGGCACAGGGCGTGTCAATCGGATCATTCCGGCACGGGACACGGACAAAACCGCCGGGAACGCGGAAAGGAACGTGTGGAATTTTCCCAAACAATCAAATTCTTTTGCGGATGGAAAGCCGGGCCCGGGTGTCGTATAATGCAGACAAAAAGCAAATGCTGCAACACTGTTATTTTGCAAAGAAGGAGAGAGCTTATGCAAACCTGTACACTGGCAGTCGACATCGGCGCGTCCAGCGGGCGGCACATCGCAGGCACCGTGCAGAACGGAAAAATCACCCTGCAGGAGGTCTACCGCTTCGAAAACGGCGTCCACCGCGAGAACGGCCACCTCTGCTGGGACATCGACACCCTGGCGAAAGAGGTCGTCAACGGCCTGAAGGCTGCACACGACGCAGGCTTTGCCCCCGCGACCATCGGCATCGACACCTGGGCCGTCGATTTTGTGCTGCTGGATGCGGACAATAAGCGTATCGGCGACGCCGTCGCCTACCGCGACGAGCGCACCGAGGGCATCCGCGAGGCGCTGGAAAAGGAATACGGCCTGACCTTTGCCGACCACTACGCCCGCACCGGCATCCAGTACCAGCCGTTCAACACGGTCTACCAGCTGATGGCGCTCAAAAAGGAGCACCCGGAGCAGCTGGCCGCCGCCAAAACGTTCCTGATGGTGCCCGATTACCTGAACTACCTGCTCTGCGGCGTGCCCGCCAATGAGTACACGAACGCCAGCACCACGGCGCTGGTGGGCGCGGACAGCAGGGACTGGGACGATGCACTGATCGAAAAGCTGGGTCTGCCGCGCGGCATCTTCCAGCCCATCAAGACCGCCGGGACCGTGCTGGGGCATCTGACGCCGGAAATTCAGAAGGCTGTCGGCTTTGACGCCGAGGTCATTCTGCCCGCGACCCACGACACCGGCTCGGCGTTCCTCGCCGTGCCCGCGCGGGATGAGTACGCCGCTTACCTGTCCAGCGGCACATGGAGCCTGCTGGGCGTGGAAAACGCAGCGGCCATCACCGGCCCGGACAGCTGCGCCGCCAACTTTACGAACGAGGGCGGCTATGAATACCGCTACCGTTACCTGAAAAACATCATGGGCCTGTGGATGATCCAGTCCGTCCGCCGTGAGCTTGGCGAAAAGACCGGCACCCGCCCGAGCTTCCCGGAGCTGATCGCCGCCGCGAAGGAGGCCGCCGACTTCCCCAGCTGCGTTGACCCCGATGACAACCGCTTCTTAGCGCCTGCCTCCATGATCGAAGAAGTCAGAACAGCCTGCGCCGACACGCACCAGCCCGTGCCCGCCGCCACCGGCGAGGTCATGCAGTGCGTCTACAACTCCCTGACGCAGGACTACCGCCGCGCCGTGGAGACCTTGCAAAGCCTGACCGGCAAGACCTACACAAGCCTGAACATCGTCGGCGGCGGCAGCCAGGACGGCTACCTGAACCAGCAGACCGCCAACGCCACCGGCCTGACCGTGTTTGCAGGCCCAACCGAGGGCACAGCGCTGGGCAACCTGATGGTGCAGTTCATCCACAGCGGCGATTTTGCCGACCTGGCCGAGGCCCGCGCCGCCATCCGGCGCAGCTTTGAAATTAAAGAGTATCAGCCGGAGTAAACGACCCGGCGGGGTGGGGGCACCCCGCCCTACATCCAACCGTAGGGCGGCATGCCCTCATGCCGCCGCCAGCCTGCCGTTCACCCTGGTTTGTAGGGGAGGGTCTTGACCCTCCCGTGCCCGCGCCCGACACCGTATACTTCCCGGGAGGGATAAATCCCTCCCCTACACGCACATCACAACAAATCCATATACAGGAGGTCCCACCATGTTAGTCGAAACCAAAGCCCGCGTTGGCGTGTTCGCCATTGCGCTGGGCGCTTACCTGCCGCAGTTCCCCACGCTGGTCCCCGAGTTTGAGGGCCAGTACGCCGCCTTCAAAAAGACGCTGCCCGACACCGTCGAGGTCATCGACGGCGGCATCGTCACCACCAAGGAGCAGTCCATGGCCGCGGGCGATAAGTTCCGCGCCGCCGACGTTGACCTTGTCATTCTGCAGCTGCTGACCTACGCTACCTCTTACAATATGCTGCCCGCCGTGCGCGACCTCGACGTGCCCGTCGTCCTCGTCAACGTGCAGAAGAAGAAGGCCCCCGACTACGCCAACACCGACACCCCCACCTGGCTGGGTGAGCTGTACGCCTGCGGCGCTGTCGGCGAGATGGTCGCTGACCTGGAGCGCGCCGGTAAGCGCCACGCCGTCATCACCGGCGTTGTCGAGGGCGGTGACCCCGCCGTGCAGGCCGAAATCAACGACTGGTGCAAGGCCGCGCAGGTGCGCCGCCGCTTCCGTGATACGAACCTTGCGCAGATCGGCCGCCCGTACCCCGGCATGATGGATCTGTACATCGACGAGACGAACCTGTACAACCGTATGTGGCTCTACACCAAGCAGTTTGACTGGGAGAAGATGTGGGCCATCGCCGACAACATCACCGACGAGGACGCCATCCGCGCCAAGGCGCAGGACATTCTGGACACCTTCGATATTGAGGGCGGCGGCACGGTAGAGAAGGTCTGGGATATGGCCCGCTATGTTGTCGCATTTGAGCAGTGGGTCAGGGATGAGAAGATCGCCTTCGTCGCCAGCCACTACGACGGCTTCGCCAAGGGCGTGGCCGGTAAGCTGGACTCGATGCTGATCCCCGCGTTCTCGATGCTCATCAAGCAGGGCACGGCCTGCGCCGTCGAGGGCGACATCAAGGTCGCGATGGCCATGTCCATCCTCAAGACCATTGCGGGCTGCGGCCAGCTGAGCGAGATGTACTCCATCGACTTCAATGAGGACATCTGCATCATCGGCCACTCCGGCTCCGGCGACGCCGACATCTCCACGGCCAGAAAGCCGACCATGAAGATCGTGCCCGTGTTCCACGGCAAGACCGGCGGCGGCTACCTGACCCAGTTCTACCCGCCGGTGGGCGATGTGACCTACTGGCCATCACGCAGGACAAGGACGGCCATGGTATAAAAAGGGTACA
>ENA-OQDL01001144-OQDL01001144.1-human-gut-metagenome-genome-assembly--contig:-NODE-1144-length-14135-cov-8.473801_pt1 | contig 14135 bp, 9 predicted proteins | sample MGYA00242782_ERZ504609 | MGnify/ENA primary metagenome ERZ504609 (study PRJEB26092, sample SAMD00036320) | human gut metagenome | host: Homo sapiens | study: EMG produced TPA metagenomics assembly of... | reverse complement strand
ACGGCCGGGTAGCCAAGTCGGGAAGGGATAAACGCTGAAGGCATCTAAGCGTGAAGCCCCCCTCAAGATGAGATATCCCATTCGAAAGAAGTAAGACCCCTTGAAGACGACGAGGTAGATAGGGCAGGGGTGGAAGTGCCGTAAGGCATGGAGCTGACTGTTACTAATCGGTCGAGGGCTTGACCTGAATGGTTGTGTTCACAAAAAATGGAATGATAGATGTGTAGTGTATGCGGTTTTGAAGGTATATCGGAAAAACCATCGGAGAGATCCGATGGTTTTTTACTGTTAAAAAATAAAAGAAAGAGCGCTGCTAATGAGAAAAAATACTCATTAACAGCGCTTTTCATTTCACAGAAAAAGCAGTATTATGGGGTTAGAAGAGTCTAACACAAAACAGACTCTTACACACTCAGGAAAAAAGATGCAGGGAGGAAAGTTATGTTTCTTGAGATTAATAACCTGAAGAAGAGTTTTGGAACCGGTGAAAGCCGTGTGGAGGTCTTAAAGGGAATCCAGTTTTCTGTGGAAAAAGGTGAAATCTGTGTTCTCCTAGGTCCATCCGGTTCCGGTAAATCGACACTGTTGAATATTATCGGCGGAATCGACGAGGCGGACAGCGGTTCGATCGTGATTGAAGGCGAAAAAATTGAGGATATGAATGAAAAAACGCTGACACGGTACAGACGAAAACATTTAGGATACGTTTTCCAGATGTACAATCTGATTCCAAACCTGACGGTGAAAGAAAATATGGAAGTCGGCGCATACTTAAGCAATCATCCGCTCGACATCAACAATCTGTTAAAGACACTGGGGCTCTATGACCACCGCGACAAGCTGCCGAACCAGCTCTCTGGCGGTCAGCAGCAGCGTACTTCAATCGGAAGAGCTATCATCAAAAATCCAAGCATTCTGCTCTGTGATGAGCCGACAGGTGCACTCGATTACCATACTTCAAAAGAAATTTTGAAGCTGATCGAGGACGTCAATCAGAAGTACGGCAACACCGTCATTATGGTAACACACAATGATGCGATCAAAAACATGGCGGACCGCGTGATTCGTCTGCGCGACGGCCAGATCCGTAAAAACTACGTCAATGAGACCAAAATCGCCGCCGGCGATCTGGACTGGTAAAGCGGGGTGGAAGTATGAAAAATCCATTACGAAAACGCCTGCTGCGGGAACTGAAGAACGATATTGGAAAATATCTCGTTATTTTTCTGTTTATGACGGCGACGATTGGCTTTGTGTCCGGTTTTCTCGTTGCGGATGAGAGCATGCTGTATGCTTACGATGAAAGCTTTGAAAAATACAACGTGGAAAACGGAAATTTTACAACAGAACAGAAGCTCACCGACGACCAGAGAACACGGCTGGAAAAAGAGAAGGTAACGATTTACGAGAATTTCTATAAAGACGAAGATGTCGACACGGATCTGGATTCGGAACCAGAGAGCACGATCCGTCTTTTTAAAAACAGAACAGAGGTCAATCTGGTCTGCCTGATGAAAGGCGAAATGCCGCAGCAGAAGGATGAAATTGCAATTGACCGTATGTATGCGGACAATAATGACCTGCAGGTCGGTGATGTGATCTCGGTTGATAAAAAAGAACTGACGGTTACCGGTCTTGTGGCACTTTCGGATTACAGTGCGCTGTTCAGCAATTCGAGTGACATGATGTTCGATGCGGTTAAATTCGGTGTGGGAATCATGACCGAAGAAGGGTATGATGCCATTACCGATGACCATATCAAATACTGCTATTCCTGGAAATACGATACGGAACCGAAAGATGAAAACGAGGAAAAAGAATGGTCCGATAATTTCGTCGAGGTTCTGGCGGCTCATTCCTCGCTGACGGGTTATCTGCCGCGCTACGGCAATCAGGCAATCAAATTTACCGGCGACGATATGGGCGGTGACAAGGCGATGGTGGAGGTACTGCTGTACATCCTGATTGCCATCATGGCGTTCATTTTTGCAGTTACGACAAACAATACGATTGTAAAAGAAGCGTCGGTGATCGGAACGCTGCGCGCATCCGGCTATACGAGACGGGAACTTCTGCTGCATTATCTGTCCCTGCCGGTACTGATTACGATTTTGTCGGCGGTGATTGGAAATATTCTGGGATACACCGTGTTTAAAGATATCTGCGCCGGTATGTATTATGGAAGCTACAGTCTGCCGACGTATCAGACGCGGTGGAATGCCAATGCATTTCTGCTCACGACCGTAATTCCGGCAATTCTGATGTTTGTGATCAACGCGGTGCTGATTTCCGGCCGTCTGCGTCTGTCACCGCTGCGTTTTCTGCGCCACGATTTTGCAAAGAAAGGAAAAAGCCATGCGGTGCGTCTTCCGAACTTCCGGTTCTTCTCGCGGTTTCGTCTGCGGATCCTGCTGCAGAACAAATCGAGTTACTTTACCCTGTTTCTCGGTATCGTATTTGCCAATATTCTGTTGCTGTTCGGTATGATGATGAAACCGCTGCTGTCACATTACCAGACGGAGGCGGTGGAAAATATGCTGGCAGATTACCAGTATATTTTAAATGTCCCGGATCCGATCGATGAGGATGATGAGTACACGCTGATGGGAATTGTGCAGAAACTTCTGACGCCGTCACTGAAGACAAATACGGAGGGCGTGGAAACGTTTGCCGTCACATCGCTGAAGAATATTCCGAAAAACCGGGAGGGCGAGAGCATTTCGGTATATGGAATTCAGAAAGACAGCAAATATGTTTCCGCTGAACTGTTTGAGGACGGCGTGACGATTTCCGACGGTTATGCCGAAAAATATGGAATGAAAGTCGGCGATACACTGGAACTGAAAGAGCCGTATGAGGACAAAACGTACAGCTTTGAAGTAAAAAGCATTTATGCCTACCCGGGAGCCCTTGCGGTATTTCTGCCGATGGATGTCTTCTGCGAGGAATTCGATCATCCAGAGGACTACTTTAACGGCTATTTCTCCAATGAGCCGATCACGGACCTGGAGGAATCGTATATCGCGACGAAAATTACGGAAGATGATATGACAAAGATTTCACGGCAGCTCAATGTGTCGATGGGAGAAATGTTCCAGCTGATCAATGTTTTCTCGATTGTACTGTTCATGCTGCTGATTTATCTGCTGACGAAGCTGATCATCGAGAAGAATACGACTTCGATTTCGATGGTAAAGATTCTCGGCTACGAGAACAGGGAAATTTTGAGTCTGTATTTGACGGCGACAACCTGGGTTGTGATCGTCTCAATCGGTGCCAGCCTGATCATTGCCTCCGCGCTGATCCGCCAGATTTATGTCATTATGCTTTCCGAGTACAGCGGCTGGCTGACATACTATATTGATCCGGCAATTTACGGAAAAATGTATCTGATGGGCCTTGCGGCGTATGCTGTTATCGCTGTGCTGCAGTTCCGCCACATCCAAAAGATTCCGATGGACGAGGCACTGAAAAATGTAGAATAAAAAAAGTTACAGGAGAAATCTTGACAAGCCCGGGCAAAGTGTGGTATATTGCTCTCAAACTTGGTGTGGATTTTTCAACTTGTAATAAAGTTCTTTTCGCCACGCAATTATCGAAAGCAGATAATTGCGTGGCTTTTTTTGTGGCAATGGAGCAAAGTCCGTGCCTGCACGTAAGCCCACCAACAGAAAAGATCACAAATGGAGGTAATAATGAACGAAAACTTTATGAAAGAAAAGCCAGTATTTCCACTGCTGGTTTCGATGGCGCTTCCAATGGTAATCTCGATGCTGGTCAATTCCTTATATAACATTGTGGACAGCTTCTTTGTCGCACAGATCAGCGAAGATGCCATGACGGCGCTCTCCCTGGTTTATCCGGTACAGAATTTTGTAAATGCCGTTGCCATCGGTTTTGGAATCGGACTGAATGCGGTGATTTCGTATTATCTGGGAGCGGGTGACAAAAAGGCAGCCGGCTGTGCTGCAACGCAGGGTCTTGCCCTTACCATGCTGCATGCGGTTATTTTAACGATCGGAAGCCTTCTGGTCATCGAGCGTTTCCTGCGGATGTTTTCTTCTTCCGAAACTGTCATCGATCTTGGTGTCCGGTATTCACGGATTATCTTTCTGTTTACCATAGCAATCATGGCAAACCTTTACTTTGAAAAGGTTTTTCAGGCAGTCGGCCGGATGAAAGTGACGATGACCGGTATGATGATCGGCTGTATTGTCAACATCATTCTGGATCCGCTGATTATTTTCGGAATCGGACCGTTCCCGCGTCTTGGAATTGAGGGTGCGGCACTTGCAACCGGCATCGGTCAGGTGACACCGGTCGTGATTTACTGGATCATTTACAAGATCCGCCCGATTTCGGTCAAAATCCATCCGGAATATTTAAAAGAAGGAAAAAATCTGGTCGGAAGACTGTATGCGATCGGCGTCCCGGCGATCCTGAACCTGGCGCTGCCGTCTCTTCTGATTTCCGCACTGAATGGAATCCTGGCCGTGTATTCCCAGAGCTACGTTGTCGTGCTCGGCATTTACTACAAGCTGCAGACGTTCATCTATCTGACAGCAAACGGCATTGTACAGGGCATGCGCCCGATTATCGGCTTCAACTACGGCGCAGGCGAGCATAAGCGTGTGCGGAAGATTTATGAGATCACCCTGATTATGTGTGCGGTGATCATGCTTATTGGAACCGGCATCTGCCTTGCCATTCCGGAACAGCTGATCGGACTGTTCAGCAGCAATCCGGAGACCATCCGTCTTGGCGGACAGGCACTGACACGCATCAGCGCGGGCTTTTTGATTTCGGCAGTTTCCATCACATCCTCCGGTGCGCTGGAGGGACTCGGAAAAGGTGGATCTTCCCTGATCATTTCCCTCTGCCGAAATGTCATTGTCATTCTCCCGGCAGCTTACCTGCTGTCCCATCTGGGAGGCGGCGTTTTCGTATGGCACGCCTTCTGGATCACAGAGGTCATTTCCGCAGCGGTTTCTCTTGTGGTATACCGCCGCGCAGTACGAAGATAAAAAATATAAGAAGAAAAGAAAAGCGGCCTCTTGTGGAAGGCGGCTTTTCTTTTTATAATAGATAATACAGACGTAAGAATTAAGTAAAGATTTTTTTGAATATTCATGGTACCATTACGGTAGTTAAAAACAGAGAGGATGGAAACGACGTGGAAGAAACAAATATTTTAGTTGTGGATGATGAAAAAGAAATCGCGGATCTGCTGGAAATTTATCTGATCAGCGATGGATTTCAGGTATTAAAAGCGTACAGTGCAAAAGAGGGACTCCGCATTCTGGAGGAGAAAAAAATCGACCTGGTGCTGCTCGATGTGATGATGCCGGATATGGACGGTATTGCGATGTGCCGCCGCATCCGGGAGACGAACAACATTCCGATCATCATGGTAAGTGCCAAAACGCAGGATATCGACAAGATCGTCGGTCTGTCAACGGGAGCAGACGATTACGTGGCAAAACCGTTCAATCCGCTGGAGCTGATGGCGCGTGTAAAATCCCAGCTCCGCCGCTACCGCGAACTGAATCCGTCGAAGCCGCACGAGCGCCAGGAAGTGATTTCCTTAAAGCGTCTGGAAATCAACAAGGTAACCCATCAGGTTGTCTGCTACGGAGAAAGCATCAAGTTGACACCGATTGAATTTGATATTCTGTATCTGCTGGCCTCCAACCCGGGCCGTGTGTTCGGTACAGACGAAATTTTCGAGCGCGTCTGGCATGAAAAATTCTATGAGGCGAACAACACGGTTATGGTACATATCCGCCGTCTGCGCGGAAAAATGAAAGACGACACAAGAGAAGATAAGATTATTACAACAGTCTGGGGAGTGGGATACAAAATTGAAGCCTGATTTTATAAAAAACTTCAGCCAGAGGATGGTCTTTGATCTGATTGTAAGTGCACTTATCACGGTGCTTGTAGTGACGCTTACCGACGGGATTCTGACCTTTTTCGGCAATGGACTGATGAACATCGGTTACCGGAGCGCCTGGATCGGACCGGGAGGCCTCCGCCCATCGGTGCGGACGATGATTCTGACGGCGGCTGCGCTGCTTTCGTTCTGCCTGACCTTTTATTTCCTGATGCGCGAAACCATCCGATACATTGGGAAGATTCTGGAAAAGGTAAAGGAGATATCAGCAGGGGATTTTGATCATCCGATCGAGGTAAAGGGAAATGACGAGTTTTCTGTGATGGCGGAGAACTTAAATACGATGCAGCAGAATATCAAGGAAATTATGGAACGGGAACGGATCGCGGAGCATACGAAAAACGATCTCGTCTCATCCGTGGCACATGACCTCCGTACGCCGCTGACTTCGATTATCGGCTATCTCGGCTGGGTGCGCACGCGGACGGATCTGGATGAGGAGACGAGAAATCATTATATCGATATTGCCTATCAGAAAGCACTCCGTCTGGAGCAGCTCACGAACGAACTGTTTGGATTCGTCAAGCTGGAGCACAAAGAGATGCAGCTGCATCTCGGAAAACTTGATCTGGTGCAGCTGATGGAGCAGATGCTCGACGAGATGACGCCGTCTTTTGTGAAAAATGAGCTTCAGGTGGAATTTCTGCATGCGGAACATGCGATTTTTCTCGAGGCGGACGGTGAGCTGCTGGCACGGCTCTTTGGAAATCTGCTGAACAATGCTGTCAAATACGGAAAAGAGGGAAAACAGATCCGCGTCTCAATGGAAAAAGAGGGTGAATATGTGGTCACGCGTGTCATTAACTACGGACGGATCATTCCAAAACAGGAACTGGATCATATTTTCCAGAAATTTTACCGGACAGAGCAGTCGAGGAGCCGCGATACCGGCGGGACGGGACTTGGACTTGCGATTGTACAGCAGATTGCGGAACTGCATCACGGACAGGTGCGGGTAAAAAGTGATCTGCAGGGAACCGTCTTTGAGGTGGAACTGCCGGTCGGAATGCCAAAGGGGAAGAAAGAGGACGAAAAGCGATGAACAGGAAAAGAAGAAGCAAAATCTGCTGTCTGTCCGGTATTTTGCTGCTGATTCTGCTTCTGGCGGGAGTTCAGAGGGTGTCTGCGATGACAACGCGGACAGAACTTTATCAGAACACGCCGTCGGATGGCGGAAGAAGCGGCGGGAAAGAAAAGCAGCTTCTTGCCAACAGCTACGCAGGGGAATACCAGATTGATTTTTCTTATGGATTCGAAGGAAACTATCAGGATGGGAATCACGTACCGATTCGTGTGACAATCACAAATGAGAGCGCTGTTGAATTTGAAGGATACTTTGTTTTTCAGATAAAAAACGCCGCGGAATCGATTTACCGCGGAAACAGTGGAGAAGGCATTCTCTCAAAACTGTTTCCGGGGGGCAAGCGGTCGGGCGATGGAAGAAACAGCCTTTTTACGTACCGTTTTCCAATCTATATTCCGGCGAACGGAACCGTTACAAAGACTTTTCGGCAGGGCTTCTGGTGGAAAATACGTCTTTTTGTGTCCTGCGCCTGGAGAACAGCCAGAGGGACACGGTGTACAGTCGGGAAGAAACGATTTCGAGTGAAGGCTTCTTCCAGTCCAAGGTGGAAGTCTGCGTTGTGGAAGAAGAAACTAATTACGGGCAGCAGCTGAATGGAGTTACGCTGAACGACGGGATTTATGAGGTGGAAGCTGCATCTGTCCGGGCAGAGGAGCTTGTCGGGCTTGCGGAGTCGTATTCGCCGGATGTGCTGATCCTTCTGGAGCAGTCCAAAGAAGAACTGGATGAGACACTCCAGAAAGAAATTGATCTCTGGCAGGCAGAGGGAGGTCTTCTGATTACCTTTTCGGGAAACGAGACATTTGCGGAAAGCCAGCGCAGTGCGTTTAAAGAAGCGCCGGTAGATTTTCTGAAAAATATTCTGGACGAAGAGACCACCAGCCGCCTTCTGGCAAAACGAAATACGAATTATCAGAAATACTATACGATTTCCGATCTTCTGGAAAACACTAAGATCCGGAACCGTCCGAATACGGTGCTGTACGGCGGCCTGATTCTGGTCTATCTGGTTCTGGCAGGGCCGGGATTGTATTTCTTTTTGAAAAAAACAGGAAAACGTCAGTATCTCTGGGGGGCGATCTGTGCCTGCTCGGCCGTCTTTGTTATGCTGATCAGTCTGTTTGGCCAGAGCACGAGGCTTAAGGCCCCGGTGCTGACGTATGTAAGAGAAATCTGGCAGTACGATACATACCAGAAAGATTACATTAATTTCTGTGCACAGGCGCCGTACAATGCTTCCTATGAGCTGTATCTGGATCCGTCCTACGATCTGGTGACGTACAACCGTATGGACTATATGTCCAACAGCACGGCACAGCCGGAAACGGAGGATGCGGAATATGAAAAGACGGAGATCAGTTTCGGAGAACAGAAAAACAGGGCAGAAATTTCCAATCAGGCTGCATTTGCCCTGAATGAGTTCGGCATGCAGCGGATGGAAACGCTGGACGAAGGCAAAGGACTGAAAGGCACGTTTCATTTCTGGGATCAGAAGATCAGCGGAACCGTGGAAAATAAGACAGGCTATGATCTGGAGAGCTGTGTGATCGCCGTTCCAGGTTACTGTGCCCTCATTGGAGACATCAAAAACGGGGAGACGATCACGCTGGATGGAATAGAAGCGGACAGCGTGCGGGAGTTCGGAAATTGGAGTGCGGCAGAAGATCTGCCGGAGATAGAGAAAAATTATCTGGACGGCGTCATCTATAATCACATGCCGAACCGGAGTGACAACTGCCTTTTCTTTGGAAAGCTGGCAGGCAATGACGATACGTTCCAGCTTGACAGCGGATACGAAGCGTATGGAATCTCGTATTACTATCAGGAAGTGTCTGTGGACATGAAAGAGGCCGGCGTTGTGTACTGTCCGTATGCGCAGGAGTACAGCGGATGGGACGGCGGAAACACGGTAAGCTTTGAAATGGGACCGAATTCCGGCGGAATCTCGGAAGAGGAAACAGAAGTAACGTATTATCTGAACGGTGTCTTTGAAAACAACAACATCTGGTGTCTGTATGGAATGTATGCTAAAGGCGTGATGCAGCCGGATTCCGAGGGAATCTATGATCCTGCATTCTGGCCGTATGCGATGACGGCGTTAGAAGATAAGATCCAGGCGGCAGAAACCGGCGGGGGAGGAAAACGGGGAACCATTCTTTCGCTTGCTTTCGAGAAAGCCCGCACGGAGGATGGGACCAAGATCCGGAATTTCAATGGAATCATTGAGCTGTACAATTTTCAGACGGGAACGTATGATGAAATTTCCGACTGGGAGATCGATTTTGCGAGTGATCCGGCGCTGGAGGCGCAGTATGTGAATGTGGACAACCAGATCCGTGTGCGGTACCGTCTTTCCGAAGAGGAAAAGGGAGAAGAGTATCATGAAAATTATGGATACTATGAAGCACCGAATCTGATCGTAAAGGCGAAAGAGATCCCACCGGAGCAATATCTGGAGAACCTGTTAGCGGAGGAGCCAAATGTCGATACTGAAAATTGAGAAACTGACCAAAAAATACGGAAAAACATATGCCCTGAACGGTCTTGATATGGAAGTAAAAAAAGGCGATATTTACGGCTTTGTCGGACCGAACGGTGCGGGAAAAACAACGACGCTGCGCATTATTTCAGGGCTTTTAAAGAGCGACGGCGGCGATCTGTGGCTGGACGGCGTGCGGACGACAAAAAATATTCTGAAGCAGAAAAGCCTGATCGGCTTTGTGCCTGATTTCTTTGGCGTTTATGAAAACTTAAACGTGATAGAGTATCTGGAATTTTTTGCCGCATCGTATGGAATTTACGGGCGGGCAGGAACCGTCCGTGCGCGGGAAGTGCTGGAGATGGTCGAACTATCGGGAAAAGAGGAGCAGATGGTGGATTCGCTCTCAAGGGGCATACAGCAGCGGCTCTGTCTGGCGCGCGCGATGATCCATAAACCGAAGCTTCTGGTGCTGGACGAACCGAATTCCGGTCTGGATCCGCGTTCGAGAAAGGATTTTCAGCTTCTCCTGCAGCGATTGGCGCGGGAGGATTATACGATTCTGATCAGCTCCCATATTCTTTCGGAATTAGCAGATCTGTGCACCAGAATCGGTGTCATCAACGGAGGTGTCATGGTACAGCAGGGAAAGCTGGAAAACATTATGCTTGCGATCGACAGCTCCAATCCGCTGCGCATCACTGTGCTGAACCAGGTGCCAAAGGCGCTGGAACTATTGCGGCAGGATCCGCAGGTCAGCCGCCTTTCTGTGGATGAAAACAAGATTGCGGCCTGGTTTTCGGGAAGCCGGGAGGAGGAGGCGTATCTGCTGCAGAAACTGGTGGATGCCGGAATCCTTGTGGTTTCGTTTGCACGGGAACACAACAGCCTGGAGTCCCTGTTCTTCCATCTGACCGGGGAAACGGAACAGAAGAGCCGAAACACAGAAACGTTCGGAAACACGATCGGATAAGGAGGGAACGAAACGTGCGGTTAAATCCTGTATTTGAAAAAGAAATGAAGCGGAACTCGCGGTCATCGCGGATTTCCTGGATTATTTTTGTCTGCAATCTGCTGCTTGCCGTGGTTGCGTTTGTCTGCTATTTCGGGGAGAGCAGCCAGCTTGGCTATCTGGCACCGGTCAGTTACAGCGTTCCGATGAACTGCTATATTCTGATGACGTATCTTCTGTTTATTCTCGTCGTCCTTTCAGTTCCGGCGGTTGCGGGAGGAAGCATTTCGCTGGAGCGTGAGAAAAAAACGCTGGATGTGCTGCTGACGACGAACCTGAACCCGTGGAGAATCATTACGGGAAAGCTGGAGGCATCGCTTGGTGTTGTTCTGATACTGACGGTTTCGGCACTGCCGGTGCTGTCCCTTGTTGTGGTGTTCGGCGGTATCGGCCTTGGCGGACTGCTTCTGATGGCGGGAGGCCTTCTTCTGACCGGAATTTTTGTCGGCAGTATCGGCATTTTCTGTTCGGTTGTTTTTAAGCGGACCACACTGGCGACCGTTCTTTCCTATGTCATTGTCGTTTTTCTGGTCGTAGGAATATGCGCCTGCACGGGGCTTGCCTACTACGCAGGACTGCTGCAGCAGGAGATGACGGCAGCTTATCAGCAGATCGATGTAGGAGGTGTAATTTACCTTCTTCTTTTCAATCCGTTTACCTCGTTTGCGGGGATCATCAGCCGCCAGCTTGGGAATGGAAGAGAGATGGAACAGCTCTGCTATCTGCTTGGAAATTACGGACAGAATCCGCTGATCCATTATCTGCCGGAGGCGAGTGCCGTTCTGCAGCTTCTGATATCAGCCGTTCTTCTTGTAACGGCGGGAAGAAAGCTGAATCCATTAAATAAATAACAGGAGTAAAAGAGAAGATGAAACCATTTTGTTTTAGCCTTTCCGGAATTTATGAGTCCGAAGGATATGCCTGGGAGCAGGCGGGAAAGATCTGGGATCTAAGAGAGCTCCGGGGAACTGACGGTTATCTCGATCCGGAGACGGAGCAGTTTCTGGAAGCGGAACTTGGCCGAAAAAAAGAAACGAAAGAGCTGCCGCGGATCCGCCTTCTGGATTCCGGCAATTATCACTATATGAGCAAATTGCTGCTGGGACTGGAAAAAGAAGATTTGTTTTTAGCCGTATTCGACCACCATACCGATATGCAGCCGCCGGCGCTTCTTCCGGTGCTCTCCTGCGGTTCCTGGATCCGGGATGCTGCCGGGGCGTATCAAAACATCAAAGGAATCTGTGTGATCGGCCCGCCGGAGGCGTCGGTGCGGGAGACAGAAGCGATGGAGCATGTCTGGTTTGTGACACAGGAAGAGCTCGACGACGGAAGCGGAGCGGCGAAGATCAAAGAGATTTTTGCATCCCATGCGGGAACATTTCCGGTATATCTGTCGGTCGATAAGGACATTCTGTCAAAGGAGGAGCTTGATACGAACTGGGATCAGGGAAATGTGCGTGTGGATGAGCTGCTGTCCCTTGCAAAGGACTGTCTTGCGGGGAGAAAGGTGCTCGCGGTCGATCTCTGCGGAGAGCCGTCGGCGAACGCGCCGGAGGCGGAGTGCAGCGCGGCAAGTCTGGTAAACCAGAAGCTGTACGGCGCGCTTGCGGCAAAAATCGAAGATTGACAAAGTCTGGGCAAAAGAGTATCATAAATTCATACCCAGACGGGGTATATAGAGTGACGGAACACAAGGAGGAAACCTCATGGGTGAATGTTGTACACACTGCAGTGAATGCGACCGGAAAAAAGTGCGGGACGAAAAAGAATACAAAGATCTGATCCACCGTCTTTCGAGAATTGAAGGCCAGGTGCGCGGAATACGGGAAATGGTGGAGAGCGACCGCTACTGCGTCGATATCCTGACCCAGGTATCCGCGATCCAGTCTGCATTAAACAGCTTCAACAAGGTACTGCTTTCCAGCCACATCAAATCCTGCGTTGTGGAGGATATCCGGCAGGGAAAAGAAGGCGCCGTGGATGAGCTCTGCAAAACCATCCAGAAGCTGATGAAATAAGAAGGAGAAGAAGAAAATGAAAGCATATGAAAGATTACTGAATTATGTTAAAGTGCCGACACCGAGCAATGAGAAGAGCGGAACCCATCCGTCTTCCGAGTGTCAGAGAGTTCTGGCAGACCAGCTTGCAGAAGAAATGAAAGCGCTCGGTGTATCGGATGTCCGTGTAGAGGATAAATGCTACGTCTATGGAAAAATTCCGGCAACAAAAGGATACGAAGGAAAGACAAAACTGGGATTTATCGCACACATGGATACGGTATCTGATTTTGCAGATCATGCGGTAAATCCGATCGTACATGAAAATTATGACGGAAAGGATCTGAAGCTGGCTGACAGCGGAAGAACACTGGAGGTTTCGGTATTCCCGCATCTTCCATCCCTGGCCGGCAGAACGCTGATCACAAGCGATGGAACAACGGTGCTCGGTGCAGACGACAAGGCGGGCGTGGCAGAGATTATGACACTGGCAGAAGCCCTTCTTGCCGGAGAAATCCCGCACGGTCCGATTTCCATCGGATTTACACCGGATGAGGAGATCGGTGAAGGCCCTGACTTTTTTGATGTTCCAGGCTTTGACGCAGAGTTTGCCTATACCGTGGACGGCGGCACAGAGGGAGAAATCGAATTCGAAAACTTCAATGCAGCCGGAGCGAAATTCACGGTGACCGGATTTAACATCCACCCAGGCGGAGCAAAAGACACGATGATCAATGCAATCGCTGTTGCAAGCGAGATCCAGTCTCTTCTGCCGGAAGCAGAGTCCCCGAGAAATACCGAAGGATATGAAGGCTTCTATCATCTGACCAGTATGTCCGGCGATGTGGCACATGCCGAGTCCGAATACATCATCCGTGATCACGATGCAGAGAAATTTGCAGCAAAAGAAGAGAATCTGCGCCGGATTGAAAAAGCAATGAATGAAAAATACGGCGAGGGAACGGTAAAACTGGAGATCAAAGAGCAGTACCGCAACATGGCTGAGAAGATCCGTCCTTGCTACCATCTGATTGAGAATGCCGAAGAGGCAGCCAGAAGAGCCGGCATGGAGCCGATCGTTCTTCCGATCCGCGGCGGCACAGACGGCGCACGCTTAAGCTTCATGGGGCTGCCGTGCCCGAACATCGGAACCGGCGGATATGCATGCCATGGACCGTATGAGCACATTACCGTTGAGGGGATGGAAAAGACGATGGCAATGCTGAAAGAACTGGTTAAGATCTACGCAGAATAAAAGAGTTGTCAGAAAAAAGGAAAAGTCCGGCAGAAAACTGCCGGGCTTTTTTGCTGGCGTTTATGATAGGAAGAAAAAAATTCAGCACAGCAAAAAACGGAGCCATGCAGGCTCCGATTAAAAGCAGTTCGTAGGGGAATCGAACCCCTGTTTTCGCCGTGAGAGGGCAACGTCTTAGCCTCTTGACCAACGAACCATATGATATAGAACAGAATTTTTAAAAGAGAAGGAACTCTGTGAAACCTTCAACAGTTCGTAGGGAATCGAACCCTGTTTCGCCGTGAGAGGGCGACGTCTTAGCCTCTTGACCAACGAACCGTATGATATAGAACAGTAATTTTAAAGAGAAGGATTC
>ENA-OQDL01001141-OQDL01001141.1-human-gut-metagenome-genome-assembly--contig:-NODE-1141-length-14180-cov-2.096919_pt1 | contig 14180 bp, 23 predicted proteins | sample MGYA00242782_ERZ504609 | MGnify/ENA primary metagenome ERZ504609 (study PRJEB26092, sample SAMD00036320) | human gut metagenome | host: Homo sapiens | study: EMG produced TPA metagenomics assembly of... | reverse complement strand
AGGAGACACAGAGACTGCGTTTTATTGCGGATGTATATGGAGAAGCGAAGATCGATCAGCTGACAAAGAAGCAGAAAAAATCAGACGGCAGCGGATGTGATCCATTATCTCTGTTCAGATGAGCGGTATGGATATGGACTGGATGAATCCAGCCTGGATGCGGCTTATATCTTAAAGATGATCAATATGCGGTATGCAATGAACCTGAACAGTTTTCAGCAGTACATTGATACAACGCTGGCATCGGATGTCAGTGACGAAACTGCGGCTGCAATCATGGAGAACAAGGATATCCTGACCGGAATCGATATTACGGAAGATTCAGTCAGAAAATATACGGATGCAGAGTATTTTGCATCAATCATCGGTTATACAGGGCAGATTTCCCAGGAGGAGTATGATGCTCTTTCAGAGGATGATAAAAAGAGATATTCTCTTTCGGATACTGTAGGAAAGGCAGGACTGGAGCAGACATTTGACAGTGTGCTGCAGGGTACAAGAGGAAAAACGACCGTCTATGTTGATAATCTCGGACGTGTGACGGATACTGTGAGCAGAAAAGAACCGGAGGCAGGAAATGATGTTTATCTGACGATTGATAAGAATCTGCAGGAAAATACTTATAAGCTGTTGGAAGAAAAAGTGGCGGGAATCGTTCTTGCCAAACTTCAGAATGTCCTGACCTATGATCCATCCAATGTCAGTGATTCCAAAAATCTGATCATTCCGGTTGGGGATGCATATTATAATCTGATCGGGAACAGTATTATTGATACAGGACATTTTGTGAAAGATGATGCAAAGACAGCAGAAAAGGCGGTTTACAGTATATTTCAGCCGAAACGGGAAGAAGCGGTCGCAGCGATCATAGCCCAGATGCAGAACAAAGATGCAGCGGCATACAAAGATCTGGATGATGAAATGAAGGGCTATATGGACTATGTCTGTGATACGGTGCTTACAAAAAATACAGGCATCCTTAATTCAGATCTGATCGATAAAAATGATGATACTTATATTTCATGGGCAAAAGATGAAGTAATCAGTCTTTACACGTATCTGAATTATGCAATTTCAAAGAACTGGATCGATACGACAAAGCTGGGAGAAAATTCTTATTCGAGTTCAGAGGAGATTTATCAGGAGATTTTGAACTATCTGCAGGATTATTTGAAAAATGACAGCAGTTTCGACAAACTTCTCTATGAAAATCTTATAAAATCAGGAAGTGTTACAGGAAATCAGGTTTGTGCGATCCTTTACGAACAGGGGGGTACTTCCGATGGATGAGTCTGCATATAACGGTCTTTTAAGCGGCAGTATCGGTGCTTTTTCCTGGCTGACAGGAAAGATTCAGAATCTGGAGATCACACCGGGGCAATTGGCTCTGGAGCCGTGTTCTGCAGGGGCAGTCGTTACCGATCCGAAGACCGGAAAAGTGCTGGCATGTGTTTCTTATCCGGGATATGATAATAACCGGTTATCCAATGTGATGGATACAGATTATTATGTACAGTTAAGTACCGGGCTTTCACGTACTTTCTACAACAGGGCAACGCAGGAAAAGACAGCACCCGGATCAACCTATAAGATGATGTCTTCCGTAGCAGGTCTGACAGAAGGTGTGATCGGTGGTGGAACGTATCTGCCATGTACGGGTGAATTTGACAAGATCACGCCGAGTCCGAAATGCTGGATCTATCCAAGTGCCCACGGCAGTCTGAATGTAGTGGGAGCAATTCAGCATTCCTGTAATGATTTCTTCTATGAAGTGGGTTACAGACTCGGACAGGACGAAAATGGGAATTATGATAGCAGTGTCGGACTGGAAAAACTTGAAAAATACGCAAGCATGTTCGGACTGGATGAGACTTCAGGGGTGGAAATCCCGGAGTCCGATCCACAGATCTCTGATACAGATGCAGTTCGTTCTGCAATCGGACAGGGTACGAACAACTACACAGTAAGCCAGCTTAACCGTTATGTGACGGCTGTAGCAAACCGGGGAACCGTATATAAGCTCTCTCTGGTAGGAAAGACGACAGATGCTGATGGAAAGCTGATCAAAGAGTATGAACCGGAAGTCGTAAACCAGATGGATGAAGTAAGCTCCTCCACATGGGATCTGGTTCATAACGGTATGGAAAGCATGGTGAAAAATTCATCGGTATTTTCAAAATGGAGATTGCGATGGGAGGAAAGACCGGTACTGCACAGCAGAGTAAAGTGCATCCGGATCACGTTCTGTTTGCAGGATATGCACCTGCGGATGATCCTCAGATCGCGATCACAGTCCGTATTGCCAATGGATACAGTTCCAATTATGCGGCAGAAATCGGACGGGATATCACAAAAGTATACTTTGATGCCAATGCAGCGAAAGATCTGATTACAGGGAAAAGCATCATCACTTGGAAAGGCTGGTTCAGGAGATTAAGAGCAGGGGGATTTTAGTATGGACAGGCTGGTGACGATAAAAAGCAATCGATACGGGATGGAACTCCGCATGAACCCGGATGTTCCTTTTGAGGAGATACAGAAGGCGGTAGTCGAAAAATTCACAGTATGCGGCAGGATTTTTTGAAAAATGCCCGGATGGCGATCAGCTTTACGGGAAGGACTCTGACTGCCACTGAGGAAGAAATACTGATCCAGACGATTACGGAGACGACCGGCGTGGAGCTTCTCTGCATTATCGATCAGGATGAAAAGAAAGAACTGATGTACAGAAGCATAGTAGAACAGACGCTTTCCAATATACAGAAGCGGGAAGGTCAGTTCTATAAAGGGACGCTCAGAAAGCGTCAGGTACTGGAAAGTGAATCAAGTATCGTGATCCTGGGAGATGTAGAACCCGGAGCAAAAGTGGTCTCAAAGGGAAATATAGTCATTGTCGGAGATCTTTACGGATCTGTACACGCAGGAGCGTATGACAACAGAGATGCTTATATCGTCGCATTGTCCATGCAGCCGAAAAGACTTTGTATTGGAGATATTGAAGCAAAACGCCAGTTGATCTCGCAGGAAAGTCTGAACGTGAGAGGACCGAAGATTGCTGTAGTAGACGGGGGACGCATTTACTTAGATCCATTGACAGATTAAATGCTCATACAAAGAGGCAGGAGGAATATACAGCATGAGTGAAGTAATTGTTATTACATCAGGAAAAGGTGGAGTCGGCAAGACAACGACAACAGCTAATATTGGAATCGGACTGGCAAAACTGGGAAAGAAGGTGCTTGTGATCGATACGGATCTGGGACTTCGTAATCTGGATGTCGTTCTGGGACTGGAGAATCGCATTGTCTATAATCTGGTGGATGTGATCGAGGGAAAATGCAGACCCAAGCAGGCCATCATCAAGGATAAACGTTTTCAGGATCTGTATCTGCTGCCATCTGCACAGACAAAAGATAAATCCAGTGTATCACCGGAGCAGATGAAGAAGCTGACGGAAGATCTGAGAGAAGACTATGATTTTGTACTTCTGGACTGCCCGGCAGGGATTGAACAGGGGTTTCAGAATGCCATTGCAGGAGCTGATAAAGCAATCGTTGTGACAACACCGGAAGTATCCTCCATCCGCGATGCAGACAGGATCATCGGGCTGCTGGAGGCCTCCGGTATCCGGGATAACCAGCTTGTGATTAACAGACTGCGTGTGGACATGGTCAAAAAAGGAGATATGATGTCAGTGGAGGATGTGACGGAGATCCTTGCGATTGATCTTTTAGGAGTCATTCCGGATGACGAATCCGTGGTGATTGCAACCAATCAGGGAGAACCGGTCGTAGGCGAGGAAAGTCCGGCAGGAAAAGGATATGAGAATATCTGCCGCCGTCTGACAGGAGAGGAGATTCCGGTGACGGATTTTTCACGGCATAGCGGAATCAGAAAAAAACTTTCGGGTTTATTTCATCGCAGGTAGGAGGGGAATCATATGAGTGTACCTTCTGTTGCCATTGCAAAAGACAGACTGAAAAATCTGTTGATGTCAGACAGGATTCAATGTACACAGGATATGACGGAAAGGCTTTCAAAGGATCTGTATCAGGTAATCGCCAAGTATATGGAGCTTGATCCGGAGAAAGTGACGATAGAGATTACAAGGAACGATATACATATAAAATATACAGGAGAAAATCATTGAAAAAGCTATTTTTCCAATATGAAACAACGTTACAGTTTAAGAGATTACAAATTCAGCCTGGTCGTGCTGGTGCTTGCTATTTCTGTGATCGGAATCTTTATGGTCAGAAGTGCAAGACCGGAGTATATGACGCGGCAGATCCTTGGAGTGGTTCTTGGAGTGGCGGTCATGGTCGTCATTTCCCTGATTGATTATAACTGGGTTCTGAATTTTTACTGGCTGCTTTATGGAATCAATCTGATTCTGCTGATCGCCGTCCTGCTGGTAGGAACATCTTCCCATGGAGCAACCCGCTGGCTGGATCTTGGATTCGTGCAGTTTCAGCCTTCGGATCTTGCAAAAATTCTGACAATTTTGTTCTTTGCAAGATTTTTAATGGACAGGGAAGAGAGTATTAAAAGTCCGAAGACGATCCTGCAGGCAGTGGTATTGATTCTGCCAACACTGGCATTGATCGTAATGCAGCCGAACCTTTCAACTACGATCTGTGTTGCAGCTTTATTCTGTGCATTGCTTTATATTGCAGGACTGAGTTATAAAATTGTCGGACCGGCACTGCTGATTCTGATCCCGGCAGTTATCATTTTTCTGACGATTGCAGTACAGCCGAATCAGCCATTGCTGAAAGATTACCAACAGAAACGTATTCTTGCGTGGCTGGAACCTGAAAAGTATACAGATGAGGATTCCTATCAGCAGCTTAATTCAGTGAAAGCAATCGGATCAGGGCAGCTTTTGGGAAAAGGATACGATAATGATGAAGCTACTTCCGTTAAAAATGGAAACTTTGTATCAGAGCCTCAGACAGATTTTATTTTTGCAATTATTGGTGAAGAATTAGGATTTGTGGGTTGTTGTGTCGTTATATTTTTGTTATTATTGATAGTGATAGATTGTATTCTGATCGGACTAAAGGCGAAGGATACCGGAGGACGGATCATCTGTGGAGGCGTGGCATCACTGGTGGGGATTCAGACATTTATCAATATCAGTGTTACGACGATGATCTTTCCGAATACAGGACTTTCCCTTCCTTTTGTAAGTTATGGCCTGACCTCAATTGTATGCTTTTATATGGGATAGGGTTCGTACTGAATGTAGGGTTACAACCTAATAAATATCAGTAAAGAGAGGTTGACATTTATGAACATAGGACTGGTAGCACATGATGCAAAGAAGAAACTGATGCAGAATTTCTGTATCGCATATAGAGGAATCCTGAGTAAGCATAATCTTTATGCAACGGAGACGACAGGGATTCTGGTAGAGAATGTGACGAATTTAAGTATTCATAAGTATCTTCCGGGACATCTTGGAGGAAAGCAGCAGCTCGGTTCCCAGATTGAACATAATCAGATGGATCTGTTGATTTTTTTCCGTGATCCTCTGACGCCACATTCTCATGAACCGGATGTCAATGATATTGTAAAGTTATGCGATATTTATAATATTCCGATCGCAACGAACATTGCGACAGCAGAGGCTCTGATCCTTGCACTTGACCGTGGAGACTTAGACTGGCGGGAGATGTATAAATAATTATGAGCAGAAGACGTAGAAGACGAAGAAAAAGAAGGAATCCGGCCGGCAGACTGATCGCACTGGTTCTGACGCTTGTTGTGGCAGGAGGTGCTGCGGCAGGTGGAATATGGTATTATGCGGAACATAGCGGCAATCCTCTGACAGAGTATGCAGATGAAAAGTATAATGCAGACTTATATCGGGCAGAACCATTTTCAGAAACTCTGTGTGTAAGTGCGGAAAATGTTGCACTGGATGGGTTTACAGATGAACCTTCCCTGCATGCGGCAGGACTTTTTAATCTGAATGAGCGGTCTGTTGAATATGGATACAGATTATACGATAAGCTTTATCCTGCAAGCACAACAAAGCTTATGACAGCATATCTTGCCCTGAAGTATGGAAAGCTGGAAGATATGGTGACGGTAACAGACAGCGTGACGGGATTTGCAATAGATGAGGTGGTCTGCGGACTGTATCCGGGCGGACAGGTGAAGCTTTATGATCTGCTGTGCGGTCTGCTCCTGAAATCGGGGAATGACTGTGGTGTTGCGATCGCAGAGTATATCTCGGGAAGTGTTGAAGCTTTTGCAGAATTGATGAATGAAGAGGCAAAGGAACTGGGAGCGACCGGAACGCATTTTGTGAATCCACATGGATTGCATGAGGATGATCATTATACAACGGCATATGATCTGTATCTGATTTTTAATGCATGTATTCAGAATGATACATTTAAGGAGATTATTCGATGTCATCCTATACAATGAGTATTGGGGATGCAGCGGGAAATACACATAGTCTGGAAGTCCTTCCGACAAATTATTATTCTCTTGGAAAGACTGAGGCACCGGAGGGAATCAAAGTTTTTGGTGGTAAGACGGGAACGACGGACCAGGCGGGATGCTGTGTTATTCTGTATAGTGAAGATATGGAGGCACATCCTTATATTTCTGTGATTATGGGAGCAGAAGATAAGGCATTCCTTTATCAGGAAATGAACAGGCTCTTAGAAGCAGAAAAAGCACTTTCTGAATGATATCATTCAGAAAGTGTCTTTTTTAGATTGTATGAAAATTTACGCAATCTTTTGAAATCCTGCGTTATTCTGACATAGAACCGATACGTCCAAATAAGCTGATCAGATATAATCCGCACAGACCGACGATCGTATATATGATTCTGGAGAGCCAGCTCATATTACCGAACAGGAAAGCAACAAGATCAAACCGGAAGATGCCGATCAGGAGCCAGTTCACTGCACCGATGATTACCAGCGTCAGTGAAGTATTATCAAACCACTTCATGTATTTTCCTCCTTTACCTATCAATACTTTTATTATTACCGCAAATACTGGAATTATACATAAAATAATGGTATACTGTTTTAGTTATGAAAATAGTACGGAGAGAAAGGAGCTATTTTGGCTGCAAAAAAAAGCGAATCTGTTAATATCAGAAAATATAAAGGAAAAAGAGAACTTAATATAGGAATCTTTCTTTTTGTTATTGTATTATTTTATCTGATCGTAACGCTTGTTCTGTATTTGTCCGAAGATACACCTTCTGTATATGAAGTGAGGGAAGGAAGTATTGTGAAAGATACATCTTATACCGGACTGATCATCCGGGATGAGCAGGATATAAAATCAGAAGGCTCAGGATATATTTATTATTATTTTTAAATGATAATTCAAAAATAAAGGCAGGGGCAAATGTATATGCGTTGGTACCGTCCAGGCTGGAGACCGGATCTTCCGACAGTGCGAAAGCTTCAACATCGGTGAACTCGGAAGTGCAGACCTCGATCACGCACAGGATCGAAAAATTTTAATGACAGTTTTACCGAGATGGACTTTTCTACCGTTTATTCTCTGAAGGATGAGATTAATACATATCTGCAGAGCAATGTCAGTGAAACGAAGATGCAGCAACTTGATACAGTGATCGCTGCAAGCGGGCAGAGCGTATCGTCCTATCCTTCTTCAGCAGATGGAATTATGACTTTCAGTACGGATGGAATGGAAGAACTGACAAAAGATACATTTACTGCGGAAGATTTTGACCGGACCGAGTATTCATCAAAAGGAGCTGACAGATCAGGTTAAAGTAAAAAAAGGAGATTCGATCTACCGACTGATCACCAGTGAGAACTGGTCTGTGATCGTTCCGTTAGAAGAGGAAACTGCGAAGAAGATCCAGGATGAGGAAATTACGAGTATCCAGGTGAGGATCGATAAGGACAGCCAGAAGATGGTGGCGGATCTTTCTGTGATTGAAAAAGACGGTGCTTATTATGGCTGCCTGGATTTTGATAATTCCATGATCCGGTATGCGGATGAGAGGTATCTGAATATTGAACTGATCTTTGAAGATGAAAGTGGGCTGAAAATTCCAAAGTCAGCAGTTGTGGAAAAGCCTTATTATGAGATCCCATCCACATGCATTACGACCGGTGCGAACAGCTCATCAGCAGGGGTGATCGTTGTAGATAAGAATGGAAATGGAAAGTTTACGATCCTGGAAAATTATTATCTGGATGAGGACAAAGGGACGGCATACATTTCACAGGAAGAATTTCCACAGGGAACGGTTCTGATCCAGCCGGATTCAGAGGAACGTCTGAACTTTGACGGAAACGACAGGAATAAAAGGAGTTTACAAATGTAAATAAAGGATATGCTGTATTTAAAAGAGTGACGATCCTCTGTGAAAGCGATGAATACTATATCGTAAAAGAAAGTGAAAAAGGCGGTTTATCCAATTATGACCATATCATTCAGAACGGGACAAGTGTTCATTCTGAAGAAGTGGTATTTCAATAAGAAAATCAATTTCCTACAGGAGGAGTCATTATGTTAAAAGACCAGTTGCAAGAAGTGGGAAAAAAGGATTCAGGCAGCCTGCGACAGAGCAGGAAGAAAAAGAGAAGAGGTAACGCTGATCGCAGTGAGTAAGACGAAGCCCGTTGAGACGCTGCAGGAGGCATATGATCTTGGTGTACGGATTTTTGGCGAGAATAAAGTACAGGAACTGACAGCGAAATACGAGGCACTTCCAAAGGATATCCGCTGGCATATGATCGGGCATCTGCAGACTAATAAAGTAAAATATATCATTGATAAAGCAGAGCTGATCCATTCCGTTGATTCACTGAAGCTTGCAGAGACGATTGAAAAGGAAGCTGCGAAGCATGATCTGATTGCTGACATTTTGGTGGAGGTCAATGTAGCGGAAGAGGAAAGTAAATTCGGAATGAAAATGGAAGAAGTGATTCCGTTTGTGGAAAAAGTGTCCGCATTTCCTCATGTACGGGTAAGAGGTCTGATGACGATTGCTCCATTTGTAGAAGACCCAGAGGAAAATCGCAGTATTTTTGCAGATTTACATAAATTATATATTGACATTAAGAAGAAAAATCCATGATAATGATACTGTGAGTGTACTTTCAATGGGGATGACCAATGATTATGAAGTCGCAATAGAAGAGGGAGCGACGATGGTACGTGTGGGTACAGGAATCTTTGGTGCCAGAAATTATGTGGTTTAACCGGTTTCTGAGTAAGAAAGTACAAAATAAAAGGATGTTCCACAGTGAGGGAGCATGAGATAAGGAGTGTAAAAATGGGCGTATTTGATAAATTCTTAGACATCATGAAGTTAAATGAGGACGATTATGATGATCAATATGATGAGTATGATGAAGGTGGATTCTACGACGATGATGAGTATGAAGAAAAGCCACGTCATAGTTTCTTTGGAAAGAAAAATAATAGCAGCAAGGAAGACAGCTATAAAGGATTTTTGATGTAGAGGAAGAAAAGGAATTTCAGCCTGCAAAGAGTAAGGTTACGCAGATGCGTACACCTGCGAGACATAGCAGCAGCGGTAATATGGAGGTCTGTGTAGTGAAGCCGGGATCAGTGGATGATTCCCGAGAGATCACGGAGACTCTGCTTGGCGGTCGTACCGTAATCCTGAATCTGGAAGGCATGGATCTGGATGTTGCCCAGAGAATTATTGATTTTATTTCCGGTGCTACTTTTGCAATTAATGGAAATCTTCAGAAAATTTCTAACTATATTTTCCTTGTTACACCGACGAACGTTGATATTTCCGGTGATCTTCAGGATCTTCTTGGAGGATCTATGGAGACAGCAAGTGTCCGTGGAAGATACTAGGATCCGTTATGGCGAAGAATTATAGTAATGGTAATAGTGAGAAGGAAGTTCATCTCTTAGAGAGGAGACTGATTGATCTGTCCAGAGTGGCTTATCAGCGGGACATTATTACATTTACAGATTTCCTGAACCTGAACGAACAGAATATATTACATACATTGCCGAAGGATAGCCTGTATACAGGTTATATCCTTTTTGGCGGGTATGCATCAGCAGAGCGTCAGATGGCGGCATTCATCCCTGAGGCTCTTTCTTTACGTTACGGGAAGAAGAATCTTCTGCCGGAGGAACTCGGATACCCGTTTCAGGCAGTGGAGATCTGTCCGAGGAACATCCGGTTTGCAGAGGATCTTACGCATAGGGATTTTCTTGGAGCAATCTTAAATCTGGGGATTGAAAGGAGCAGGACCGGTGATATTCTGCTGGAAGAACATCGGGCGTATCTTTTTGCACAGACAGAAATTGCAGAGCTGGTCAGCCGGGAACTGTCGAATGTGCGGCATACACCGGTGAAATGCCGTCTGACAGAACTCGAGGGAGTTGAATATGTTCCCCGCACAGAGGCGGTCAGAGGCACAGTTTCTTCAGTGCGGCTGGACAGTCTGCTCCCGTTGGCATTTTCGTCCTCAAGAAGCCGGTTGTCAGGCCTGATTGAGGGAGCAAAGGTATTTGTAAATGGGAAACTGATCACAAGTAATGGCTATCAGGTAAAAGAAACTGATCTGATTTCTGTCCGTGGAATGGGGAAATTCCGGTATATCGGCACAGGCGGGAAGACGAAGAAGAACCGTCTGAGTGTGGAGATTGAAAGATATATCTGAGCAATGAAATAAGGAGTGAATACGAAATGAAATCGTATAATAAAAAAATAAGTTGTCTGCTGGGGCTGGTTGGTTTCGTCCTGGCCCTGGCACTGGATCAGGTTACGAAATATTTAGCGGTAATGGATTTAAGGGAAAATGGTCCGGTGATCCTGATTAAAAATGTATTTCAACTGCAATATTTAGAAAACCGGGGAGCAGCTTTCGGGATCATGCAGAACCGGCAGTTCTTTTTTGTGGTGATCGCTGCTCTGATCCTGGGGATCATAGGATATCTGTATTCAAGAATGCCGTATACATCACACTATCGTATGCTGCGAATCTGTGCGGTGTTGATCGCATCCGGTGCAGTGGGAAATATGATTGACCGGATCCGGCTGAATTATGTAGTAGATTTCTTTTATTTCAGTCTGATCGATTTTCCGGTGTTCAATGTGGCAGACTGTTATGTGGTAATTGCCTGTATCTGGTTTGCGTGTCTGATCCTTTTTTACTATAAGGATGAATCAGACTTTGATTTTCTGAAAGCTTCAAAAGAAAAGGAAATAAATAATATGGAACAGATGAGTCTCATATCTAAAAAAAATGGGGAAAGAATCGACAAGTTTCTCGGAGAGAATCTGGAACGATCTTTCCCGTTCTTATATTCAGAAACTTTTAAAGGACGGTCTGATCCTTGTGAATGGGAAAAAGGTGAAAGCAAATTATAAGCTGAATGAGGGGGATCAGATTGATGTGGAAGTGCCGGATCCGGAACCGCTGGATATTGGCAGCAGAAAATATTCCGCTGGATATTCTGTATGAAGATGAAGATATTTTGATCGTGAATAAACCCAAGGGGATGGTCGTACACCCGTCTCCCGGACACCCGGATCATACGCTGGTCAATGCGATCCTGTATCATTGCGGAGAACATTTGTCCGGGATTAACGGTGTGATCCGTCCGGGGATCGTACATCGGATCGATATGAATACAACAGGATCACTTCTGATCTGTAAGAATGACCATGCACATCAGATCCTTGCGGAACAGTTAAAAGAACATTCGATCACCCGAAGATACCATGCAATCGTTCATGGCTCTTTAAAGGCTGATACAGGCACTGTAAATGCTTCAATAGGCAGACATCCGACCGACCGTAAAAAAATGAGTACAAAGGCTCTTAACGGCCGTCATGCAGTAACGCATTATAGAGTGCTGGAACGTCTGGGAAATTATACATATATCGAGTGTGAACTTGAGACAGGAAGAACGCATCAGATCCGGGTGCATATGGCAAGTATCGGACATCCGATCCTGGGGGATGATGTGTATGGTCCGGCAAAATGTCCGTTTCATTTGGAGGGGCAGACGCTGCATGCAAAGATCCTGGGGATCACGCATCCTGCTACCGGAGAGTATATGGAATTTGATGCTCCGCTCCCGGAGTACTTTATGAAGCTTTTAAGTACACTGCGGCAAAAGAAGTAAGAAAAGTGAAAATATGGATTGTATTATCAGAATAATTTGTATATAATAGTCATATGTAAAGGGAGTTCACAATTCCCTTTTATGCAAATTACATATATTGATGTTGCTTATTATAAATAATGGCTGGATGAATATGAATGGCTAGAAGGAGCGTGGACGATTATGAAGACAAATACGATCATTACCATAGGAAGGCAATATGGAAGTGCCGGAAGGGAGATTGGTTCTAAGGTTGCTGAGGCATTTGGAATCAAGCTTTATGATAAAGAGATGCTGGCACGTGCGGCAAAGGAAAGCGGAATCTGCGAGGAAATTTTTTGAGACCCATGATGAGAAACCGACGAACAGTTTTCTGTATTCTCTGGTGATGGATACATATTCCATGGGGTATTCAGGAAGTACGTATACAGATATGCCAATCAACCATAAAGTATTTCTGGCACAGTTTGATGCAATCAAGAAGATTGCAGACGAAGGTCCGTGTATTCTTGTGGGACGCTGTGCAGATTATGCTTTGGAGTCTTATCCAAATGTAGTCAGCGTATTTATCCATGCTGATCTGGATGCAAGGATCAGAAGAATTGCAAGACTGTATAATCTGACGGATGCAAAAGCCAAAGATACGATCGTGAAGGCAGATAAAAAGCGTGCAAGTTATTATAATTATTATACAAATAAAAAATGGTCAGATTCTGCCAGTTATGAGCTTTGCCTGAACAGTTCAGAACTGGGGATCGAAGGAACTGCAAAAGCGATCGAGCAGTATGTTCAATTAAAAGAAAGTATTCAGAACGAGCAGCGTACGATTTAATTCAAGATCAGAAAAGGAACGGAAAAGAAAAAGGACAGACCGGAAGGAATGATGAGTTCCCACTCTGTCCTTTTTTATCCAGAAGAATCCTTTTATACTTCCCTTAATTTTACTGCACCGGCAGCTCTGCGGCGGCGGTTTTCATCAATGGCAGCGTAATGCTTTTTCGTTGTATTTACGTCTTTATGGCCAAGAACATCTGCTACAAGGTAAATATCACCGGTTTCTTTATAGAGAGCAGTACCGTAGGTGCTTCTGCAGTTTTATGTGGTGTGATCTTTTGGTTCTGGAGTGACTTCATCGGGCATATTTTTTTAACCATATTCTCGACTGCCTGGACACCCATACGTTTTCGTTGAGTGGAGAGAAAAGTGCATTTTCATGACCACTTAACGGGACAGTACTTTTCCTGGTTGTATACAGATAAGTTTTAAGTGCATGTTCAACTTTCTTCACCAAAATAGACGACCATTTCATTCCCGCCTTTCCGGGTTACTTTTATTCCATTATTTTTAAAATCAACATCCTGAACATCCAGACCGACACACTCCGATACACGGATTCCGGTTCCGAGAAGAAGAGTAAGAATCGCAAGATCCCGATTTTTTTGTCTTCTCATAATAGGCAAGCCGCTGTCCGGTGAGATTCTCCCCACCATGCTCTACATAGTCAAGAAGCATGGCGATTTCGTCCGTATCAAGACGTATGATCGCTTTTTCATGCAGTTTTGGCATATCAACCAGTAAGGTAGGATTTTTTGAAATGATCTGACGCTTAAAATAATATCCGTAGAAGCTGCGGAGTGCAGACATTTTACGGGAAAGTCCTTTTTCAGTATTTGTGATCTGACGATCTTCTTCATTCTTATAGACTTTCAGATATTCCTGATATTCTTCAATATCAACAGGATCAAGCCGTTCAAGATCCTGAACTGTAAACTGGTCGATTGTATAAATTTTTATAATGTGGGTTCACTTCCATAAGAAAATGAAAGAAAACCCGGATGTCATAGGCATAAGAAATTCTTGTGCGTGCAGAGGTTGTCGGCTCAACGGCACGAAAATAATCTTTTGTAAATGCAGGAAGTGTCTTCAGAATTTCCCGAAGACGTAAAGTCTGATCGATATAAGCCTGTTCGTGATAAGTCTTTGAAGGGGATGCGTCAAAAACCTCGGACGAATCAGGGGAGCTGACTTTTTTTTTCGTTAGCTGAAGATGATTGATT
>ENA-OQDL01001140-OQDL01001140.1-human-gut-metagenome-genome-assembly--contig:-NODE-1140-length-14180-cov-3.805380_pt1 | contig 14180 bp, 15 predicted proteins | sample MGYA00242782_ERZ504609 | MGnify/ENA primary metagenome ERZ504609 (study PRJEB26092, sample SAMD00036320) | human gut metagenome | host: Homo sapiens | study: EMG produced TPA metagenomics assembly of... | reverse complement strand
CTTTTTTATGTAGTACATACCGCTGATGGGACAGCCAATTACTTTATAGCATGGTGCTAATTGCAGAAAAATATGCCGAACTTTGTGCAAAACAATACTACAGGTATGCCTGCACTCACCGGTGATTATGTGTTGGCAGACAAATACCTACACCAATGGCATATGTTATTTTCATGTACAGGTCAACGGTAACGATTAAACAGCGCCCCCAAGCACCTTATAATATATATCGAAATCAATATTTCAAAATTACTGTCAATTCATACAAGCCCCGGGAAAACCATCCGATAATTTTGATAATAATCAACCTATCCAGCCTAACACATGGATCAGTGCAGATATAGAAGTCATTCCATGGGAAGTAATAGAGGAAGACCATGATCTATAAATGGGTAATAATTATTCATTAACAAAATGAAAATCAGATTGAAACTGGCATCTCTTGTTCTGTTGTTATTTGTTCTAACCAATTGCATTAAAGAGAATGAATGTTGCTGTTCTCAGGACTATACAGTCCTGGGACTCAAATTCCGCTACGCAACAAACAAAAGCATACATCAGCAAACAGAGTTCCCTCCAAACGCCATGCTGGCTGTTTTTATTTTTGATGACAAAGGAACATTCGTTTCCCAAATAAATGACTCATTAAATCAAGTTAATGACGACTACACCATGAAACTGCCTTTCAAACAAGGCAGCTATCAATTCGTAGCCTGGACAGGTTATGATGAAACCTGTTACCAATTGTCCGCATGCATTCCACAACAGACTGACATACACGATTTCTTTTTATCTCTGAAACGTGAAAAAGACAATCAAACTATCAACCAGCCTAGTCTGCTCTATCATGGAATACATGACATTGTGAAAATCAGAGAAGGAAAAGAAAACATTGTATGGATTGACTTAAAACAAATCACCAACCATATCCAAGTTATCGTCCATAATTTGAATGATAAAAAGAAACATATCATCTATATTGAAGACAACAATGGGAAATATGACTCTTTCTTGCAGTATGCCGATGATGAAAAAATTACTTATCTTCCCACCTACTCAAATCCATCAAACACCACATCTTCTCTCATAGCCGATTTCACGGTAATGAAGCTGGATAAAAACAGAGAGCCACGACTGAAGATTTCAGATGATACAGGAGTCATCCGTTATGATGAAAATCTTATAGGCAAACTGCTGCAAAAAAACCCTTACATTGATTTCGACTACAATCATGACTTTACCATTGAAATATCATTCAACGATTATATTCCTGTGAGTATAAAAATTAATGGCTGGGAAATTATCAATGAATCGGTATAACAAACATAAAAAGAAGGTGCAGTTCACATTACGACGCACCTTCTTTTATTATTCATCTATAAAGCCTTCGGCTTATAAATAGCGTTCCACCAAGTCGCATCATCCTGCAACCATTTGGCAAACCAGGCAAAAATCGTGTTCTGCCACTGAATCCTCTTGCCATAATCCACTATATGATGATCTTGTCCCGTTACAGCCACAAAAGCCGTTTCGCGCCCCAGTAACTTAAGTGCTGTAAACATCTGAATGCTCTCTCCCACCGGTACATTCACATCCGCATCACCGTGCAAGAACAGCAAAGGCGTATGTATCTTGTCCGCATTGAACAACGGGCTTTGTTTTACAAAAAGATCAGGATTGCTCCACGGATAACTATTCGCCATGGAAACTTCACTGTACGAATATCCCCAATATCCTTCCCCCAATAACTGGTATGATCACTGATACCGGCATGAGAGATGGCCGCTGCAAAAATATCGGTCTGTGTTTGCAGGTATTGTGTCATGAAGCCGCCATAGGATGCACCTATACAGCCTATTTTCTTGTCATTGACAAAAGCATGTTCTTTACAAAACTGCTTTGTACCTTCTATGATATCCTGTGCCACTCCTGCCCCAGCTGTATTGACGTGGCGGGCAGAAAATTCCTGTCCGAAACCGGTAGCACCGCTAGGTTCTATCACATACACCACATAGCCCAATGCCGCGTATGCATGATGCGGATAACGGCTTTCGAAATTACGGCTGACCGGACTGCACCCACCATAATAATTCACAATCATAGGATATTTCCGGTTGGCGTCAAAATGAGGCGGCAGGTAATAACGACCATAAATGGTATCACCACGAGAATTGGTAAAACTCCAGGCCTTGCATTCGCCCAGCTCCACATCTTTCAATATGTCTTTACTTAAGTCTTCCAACAAAGATGATTTCATCTTTTTGGTATTCATGGTGTATAAACGGTCGGAATTTGAGGCGCTCTGTCCATAATAGGCCATAACCGGAGCATTTTGCGCCAATGAGAATGAGTTGACCAAATCTTCTGAAACCTCCAGTTGCTGAATTTTCCCATCAGCGGGATTCATCCGGTACAAACTGTAACAGTCACGGTTCTCGGCCGTGAAATATATTTGCCCGTCGGCCTTATTCCACACGGCACGCTGTACGCTGGGATTAAAATCTTTCGTCAGCGGAGTGACTCTCTTATCAGCTATATTCAGCAAATAAAGCTGACCGTCCGTCATACTCGGAGTCTGCCCCTCCTTTACATTTTTCCCTATTCCACCCAGCGATTCAGGCGAGCCGGATACCAATACCTGCGTTCCGTCAGGTGAAAAACGGGCTCCACTGATAAAACCATCTTTATCTATCAGCAGTTCCGCCTGTAAAGTCTGCATATCCAACCGATATAGTGAGAATAAAGTAGTAGGACGCTTGGTCAGACGGCTCTGACTGGTCATCATCAAAAGATACCGGCCGTCATTGGAAATATCGGCAGCCCAGACATTGTGATAACCGAAAGTCAGTGGCTGCAACAAACCGGTCTTCAAATCATATTTAGCCAGATAAGAACGGTTACGCCACCCCGGCTGGCGATCATCCGGTTCCAGGACCTCATAAATTTCTTTACGTTCTTTCGGACCTTCCTGGGTCATGGTGAAAAGCAGGTAGTCTTCCGTAGGTGCGAACTGGAAATACCCGTCAGGTAATTTATTCACCAGCACAGTTTCCATTCCGGTAAGCGGATCCACAACTATTAGCTGCCTGCCATCCACCCCCGTACGGGTATAATAATAGCGGTTAGAACGAGGCATCCATTGCATATTTTCAGTACGCTCCGCCAAAACCTTACCGCTGGCAAGTTCAGTAATGCGCGTACTACCGGCTGACCGACCACCTACATAAGTCGTACGATAATTGGCAATCAAATATCTGCCATCAGGGGAAAGCCCTACTCCGGCAAAACGAGTTCCATGCAACACATCCGCCAAAGTATATAGCTTTTTGTTATCTTGCTTAAGTGAAATGCTTCCCTCTTGATCCGTATCCACACTCACTTTCAAGGAATCTGTTTTCCCTGCTTCAGAAAGATATTTAATAACTACAGAATGGGTGGCCGGCTCCAAAGCGAGTTCAGTTCCTTCCTGCTTCTTTCCATCTACATAAAGCTGGTATCTTTTCAGCCCGTCAATCTTCAGCTTGGCTGTGGCATAACGAGTATTCTCCAACACAAAACCCATCATGTGCAAGGCATATCCCGAGTCACTTCCCGGCAAAACCCCGCCTGTAAATAAAGTTCCCTGTTGCAATACGTCCACAGAAAGATGAGTGTCCAACAGACGTCCGGATACAAAAGTCTTTGAATTCACATCCACGCTGTCCACCTGAAAAGGGGCCTGTACAACGTAGGGGCCGGCATAACGGAAAGTAGTAATGTCAATCGTTTCAGCACCTGCCATCACAGCCCAGGCAAGTGCACAAGACAATAAGATTTGTTTCTTCATATTTCTAACAATTTGTGTTACACAAAGATACGAAATATAAAAGAAACAAAAACCTTTTCCTACGATTTTCAATGCTTCCTACAACATATTATTTCACCTCTCCCGGCAGATAGCGTAACTGCAAATACTGTTCCCCCGGTTTCAGATATCCCCCTTCGAATATTTCTTTCCTGATCCGGTAAACTTCCACTCTTTTCAATAAGTAATTTTCTACCTTCATCGGCTGCTTTTTACACCAGGAAAGCACTTTCAGACTTCCATCGGCATGAACATCCGCATAAACCTTTACCGTTCTTATCGGAGTCCCGTCCGTTATCTTACGTCCTCTTTTATAATCCACCCACAAAATAGCTTTCGCTTTTTCCCCCTCACATGTTCCGGCATACTCATCCGTTTCGGACGCGGTGGAAGGTGAAGAAGTTCCCTTACAACCTACAACCACACATAAAATCAAAAGATATAAAATATAGCTTCCTCGTGTTTTCATATCAATCGGATTAGTCTTTTATCTCTTCTATAGGAGTAATATCCTCTATTTCAGGCATCCCCGGTTCTTTCTTCTGACGGAAGCGGATGATGTTTATCAAATCGGACAGTCCGTATACAATGCTGCTTACTCCCAGAATGATGAATGGAACAGCAGCAGCCGTAAATGGATTAAATAATACCACAATACCTGCAATCAGCACCAACACAGGTATCACAAAGAAACCTCCCGGTACCACCGTCCAACTACGCGCAGCAGATAAATTCACAATCTGACTGATTCCAGCCAGTACCAAAACAGCACCTAGCACATACATCAGGATACCGACAAAAAATGCCGGCATAATCATCAGCCATAATCCGAACAAAAGGCTGCCAAGCCCGGCAATAGGAAAACGACTGCCATCCTGCTTGCCACGAATCAAATACCCGGATAAAGAAAAGAGTCCCGGTACTAGAAACAACACACCGATTGTAATAACCAGATAAAGAATGGCAGCCTCAGGCCATGCCACCAGCAACACACCGATGACCAACGCACAGATACATCTGATTATAGAATAATTCATTGTTTTCATATTCAATCATGTCTAATTGGTTAATGAAGCGAATATACTGATTATTTCTGAGAAGACAGATGCAAAATGGATATTAATTTTCAGACAGAAGAACAAAAGAACAAAAAAAGAAAGCCAAAACAAATTTTCCTGCCATAAGCTTAGAACTAATTCTATTGTTCTATAGACTTTAGCAAACAGAATGTTATACCGACTATTCCAATCTATTCTTTCGTACCCATGCCTGAAGATCATCCTTTTGTCTTATGACAAATCACTCTATCTGTTCTGTTTCAGGCAGACTTTGTTCATTCTCGTCCTCATCGATCAAAATAGCCCAAAAGAGCCACCATAACAGCAATCCTGCCAACAACACGGCACCTATTCTTATCCAAAGTTTACGTTTCATACACTTCATTTTAATGATTTATTAACTGATGTATTAAAACCATTCCGCCACCCGAAATGTTCATTTATAAAACCAATTTAAAGTAATAAGATTATGAATAATGGAAAATTCTTTGCCGGACTGGCACTAGGAGCGCTGGTCGGCAGTGCATTAAGTTGTTTTGCGCACAGCAACAGAGGTCGCAAATTGAGAAGAGACGTGTATGATGCCATTCAGGACTTACAAGAAGATGCAAAAGACCTGGCTCATCATGCAAAACATAAAGCAGAAGAAGTAAGCAGTGAAGTAGCCGGAAAAGTAGGTGAGAAAGTGGAAGAAGTGAAAGGGAAAATACACGAAGCTGCAAATAAATAAAAAAAAAGTAAGTTTTTCTTTGGAGTTTAAAACAAAACGCTTACATTTGTCCCAAAATAAAAACAGATTTTATGAATAGAATCATGGTAAATACATATTGGTGGCGTTTCTTACAACTAAACAAGTCGTAAGGGAACCAGACCATGTATATATACCTGACATTCTAAAAGGATATTCAAACTGAAGGCCTGTCGTACTTACGACAGGCCTTTTTTTCGTTAGTGCAATTAACATTAAAATATAGAACGACAATGAAAACTTATCAGGTAAACAAAGAAGGTTATTATGGCGAATTTGGAGGGGCGTATATTCCCGAAATCCTTCACCGCTGTGTGGAAGAATTGCAGAATGCCTATTCCAAAGTATTGGAAAGTGAAGGATTCAAACAAGAATTCCACCAGTTACTACGCGACTATGTAGGACGCCCTTCACCTCTTTACCTGGCAAACCGGCTAAGCAAGAAATATGGCTGTAAGATCTACCTGAAACGTGAAGATTTAAACCACACCGGAGCACATAAAATCAATAATGCCATCGGACAGGTGTTACTGGCAAAACGTATGGGGAAAAAACGTATCATTGCAGAAACCGGAGCTGGACAGCATGGGGTGGCCACCGCTACGGTATGCGCTTTGATGAACATGCAATGCATTGTTTACATGGGCAAGACCGATGTAGAACGCCAGCATATCAATGTAGAAAAGATGAAAATGCTGGGAGCCGAAGTCCGCCCGGTCACTTCCGGCAACATGACACTGAAAGATGCTACAAACGAAGCCATCCGCGACTGGTGTTGCCACCCTGCCGATACTTACTATGTCATCGGCTCTACCGTAGGCCCTCATCCCTACCCTGATATGGTGGCACGTCTGCAATCCGTTATCAGCGAAGAAATCAAAAAGCAGCTGAAAGAACAGGAAGGAAGGGAATATCCCGATTACTTGATGGCTTGTGTAGGAGGAGGAAGCAATGCGGCAGGAACCATTTATCACTATATAGATGATGAACGTGTGCAGATTGTCCTGGCCGAGGCAGGAGGCAAAGGTATAGACACCGGTTTCTCGGCCGCTACCATCCAACTGGGGAAAATGGGAATTATCCACGGAGCAAAGACCTTGGTTATCCAAAACGAGGACGGACAAATAGAGGAACCTTACTCCATTTCTGCCGGTCTGGATTATCCGGGCATAGGACCCATGCATGCCAATCTGGCCAAACAGCAACGCGCTTTGGTACTCGCCATAAACGATGATGAAGCCATCCGTGCCGCATTTGAACTGACCCGGCTGGAAGGTATCATTCCTGCATTGGAATCGGCTCATGCATTGGGAGCATTGGACAAAATGAGATTCAAGCCAACGGATATAGTGGTTCTCACCGTATCAGGACGCGGAGATAAGGATATTGAAACCTACTTGAAAGAATCCGGCACAAGAACCTCCTTGCAATAACACATAGAAACCCATGAGAGCAAAAACCCTATACGGACAACTATAAACAGAAAAGAAACAATGAAAACTTTTACCTATACCACCCGATGCAAAACCATACTGGGTGACCTGCATACACCGGTCAGTACCTATCTGAAAGTGCGCGACATTTTCCCACAGAGTGCACTGATGGAAAGTTCCGACTATCATGGAAGTGAGAACAACCGTTCTTTCATCGGGCTGAATCCTGTAGCCAGCATCGGAATCAATCATGGCACAGCCACTGCCACCTACCCTGACGGCAGCATAGAAGAACATCCCATCAGCGAACATTTCCGGGCAGACCATGCGATCTCCGATTTTCTGAATCGTTTCAAGGTAAGCGGAGAATACAACAACTACTGCGGACTGTATGGCTATACCACTTTCAATGCCGTACGCTATTTCGAACATATCAATGTAAAAGACAGCCGTGATCCTAAGAACGATGCTCCGGATATGTTGTATATCTTATATAAATACCTGATTGTCTTCAATGACTTCCGCAACGAAATGTTATTACTGGAAATGTTGCAGGACGGTGAGGACAGCCATCTGGATTATGTGGAAAAAGCGATCCACAACCGTAACTATACTACTTACGACTTCCGTGCCGTGGGCGAAACCACCAGTACCCTGACCGATGAAGAACATAAGGCGAACATCCGCAAAGGCATTGCCCACTGTATGCGCGGCGATGTTTTCCAAATCGTCCTTTCACGCCGCTTTTATCCAACGTTACGAAGGAGATGATTTCAAACTTTACCGTGCTTTACGCAGCATCAACCCGTCCCCCTACTTATTTACTTCGATTTCGGAGGCTTCCGTACTTTTGGTTCCTCTCCCGAAACCCATTGTAAAATAGAAAACGGGCGTGCCACCATTGACCCTATCGCCGGAACCACCCGCCGCAACGGAGACAAGAAAATAGATGCTGAACTCACCGCCAACCTATTGGCTGATCCCAAAGAAAATGCGGAACATGTAATGCTGGTAGATCTGGCACGCAATGACTTGAGCCGCAACTGTCACGATGTACAAGTAGAATTTTACAAAGAAGCTCAATATTACAGCCACGTCATTCATCTGGTAAGCCGGGTCAGCGGCGAACTGAAGCCCCAAAGCCAATCCCATCAAAGCATTTATTGATACTTTCCCGGCCGGAACCCTGAGTGGCGCTCCGAAGGTAAAAGCCATGCAGCTGATCAGCGAATACGAACCTCACAGCCGTGGAGCCTATGGAGGTTGCATCGGATTTATCGGGCTGAACGGCACATTGAACCAAGCTATCACCATTCGTACATTCGTCAGCCGCAACAACGAACTATGGTTTCAAGCCGGTGGCGGCATCGTAGCTAAGAGCAATGAAGAGTACGAATTACAAGAAGTAAACAACAAACTGGGAGCACTTAAAAAAGCAATCATCCTGGCAGAACAAATGTAAAAACGAATCATCATGAAAACAGTAATTATAGACAACTATGACTCATTTACCTACAATTTGAGTCATTTGGTAAAAGAACTGGGAGCCGAAGTTACCGTATTACGTAACGATGCTTTCCAACTGGAAGAATTGGAAAAATTCGATAAAATCATTTCTTTCACCCGGTCCCGGTATTCCATCAGAAGCAGGCCTGCTGCTCGAAGTAATTAAAAGATATGCCGGCAAGAAACCGATTCTGGGTGTATGCTTGGGAGAACAGGCCATAGGAGAAGCTTTTGGCGGCAAACTGACCAATCTGAGCGAAGTATTTCATGGCGTACAGACCCCCATCTCAATTTAAAAAGAACCAATCAAAAGACAAAGGAAAGAAAACCGATTACATTTTCAACGGACTGCCGGATGAAGTGCCGGTAGGACGTTATCACTCATGGGTAGTAGATACGGACGGTTTCCCTGAGTGCCTTGAAATAACCGCAGTAAGCCAGGAAGGTCTCGTCATGGCATTGAAACATAAAGAATACGATATCCACGGCATCCAGTTTCATCCCGAATCCGTACTAACCCCCGATGGTAAAGCCATGATAGCCAACTTTCTAAACGCATAACCCCAACCGTACATAATAAATATGAAAGCTATATTATCCCGCCTCTTCAATCACGAGGAACTGACCCGAAAAGAAGCAAAGAATTTGCTGCTCAACATAACCCGGGGAATGTATAACGACGCACAGATAGCCGCCCTGCTGACCGTTTTCCAAATGCGCGGCATCAAAGTAGAAGAATTGATAGGTTTCCGTGAAGCATTGCTCACCACCCGCATACCTATAGACTTTTCCGCTTACACCCCTATTGACATTGTGGGCACAGGCGGTGATGGAAAAAATACCTTCAATATCTCTACTTGCGCCTGCTTCATTGTAGCAGGAGCCGGATATCATGTTGCCAAACACGGCAACTATGGCGCGACTTCCGTCAGCGGAGCCAGCAATGTCATCGAACAACACGGTGTAAAATTCACGAACAATCCGGATAAGCTGACCCGTTCTATGGAAGAATGTGGAATGGTCTATATGCATGCCCAGTTGTTCAATCCTGCCATGAAAAGTGTAGGCCCTGTCCGCAAAGCACTGCAAGTACGTACCATATTCAACCTGCTAGGTCCGCTGGTTAATCCATGTCTTCCGGCTTACCAACTTCTAGGAGTCGCCGATCTGCCGCAAATGCGCCTTTATACCAATGTGTTCCAAAAACTGGGCATTGGCTTTGCCGTAGTAAACAACCTGGACGGTTACGACGAAATCTCACTGACCGATGAATTCAAAGTGATGACCAATCGCTACGAAACCATCTACAAGCCATCCGAACTAGGCTTCTCTCTCGCCAGACAAGAAGAGCTTTATGGTGGGAACACTCCCGAAGAAGCGTCGAAAATCTTCAATAACGTACTGGAGAACAAAGCCACCAAAGCCCAGACAGACTGTGTACTGATTAACGCTTCTTTTGCCATACAAGCCATGGAACCGGCCAAACCGATAGAAGAATGCGTGGCCATCGCCCGTGAATCATTGGAAAGCGGAAAAGCATTGAATACATTGAAAAAATTTGTGGAACTGAACAGTTGACTACACACCCGGTATTCCACTACCAAACGCCTCATACAATGACAGATATATTAACAGAAATCATCGCCTGCAAGCAGATCGAGATCGAACTGCAAAAGGCTGCCATCAGCAAAGAAATGCTGATAAACAATTGTAACGAACCCATGCCACGTATCAGTATGCGTGCCAGTCTTGCCTCTTCTCCTTACGGCATCATCTCCGAGTTCAAGCGTCGCTCTCCCTCCAAAGGATGGATAAAAGAAGACGCACAGGCAGATACCATTCCTCCCGCTTACGAAGCGGCCGGAGCCTCCGCACTTTCCATCCTCACCGATGAAAAATACTTCGGCGGCAGCCTGAAAGATATCCGTTCGGCACGCCCCCACGTGCAACTTCCCATTCTAAGGAAAGATTTCATTATAGATGAATACCAACTTTATCAGGCACGCATCGTAGGAGCGGACGCTATCCTTCTTATAGCCGCCGCTTTGAAGAAAGAGCAATGCAAAGCCCTAGCCCTCAAAGCCCATGAACTGGAACTGGAAGTCCTGCTGGAAATCCACAACGAGCAAGAACTGGAATATATAGACGAGAACATTGACATGGTGGGAGTCAACAACCGTAATCTGGGAAGCTTCCACACAGAGGTGGAAAACTCTTTCCGTCTGGCGGAAAAACTACCCGAAGAAATGCTCCGGATCTCTGAAAGCGGCATCTCCAGCCCCGAAACAGTCAAACAACTCCGGGCTGCCGGCTTCCGAGGCTTCCTGATAGGGGAAAACTTCATGAAAACACCCGCACCGGGAGAAGCCTTAAAAGAATTTATAACCCAACTAGAGAAATGTTAGGATGAAGCAACAATGATTATCAAGGTATGCGGTATGCGCGAGCCCGAAAACATACGCGCCATAGAGCAAGCCGGAGCAGACTGGATGGGCTTCATCTTCTTCCCCCAATCTGCCCGCTACGTATCACATCGTCCGGAATACCTACCGGAACAATGCCACCGGATCGGGGTCTTCGTCAACGAAAGCAGCGAAAACATCCTGCTGAAAGCACAGGAATTCGGTCTGCACCATATCCAATTGCATGGCAGGGAGACACCGGAACAATGCCGCAAATTAAAAGCCGCCGGACTGGGAGTCATTAAAGTTTTTTCCATAGCACAGGAAAGTGACCTGCAATCCGCCGGTTGTTATGAGGGCGTTTGCGATTACTTTCTTTTCGACACTGCCTGCTCCGGATATGGCGGCTCCGGCAAAACCTTCAACTGGAATATCCTGCAAGCCTATCAGGGAAAGACGCCTTTCCTGCTGAGTGGCGGTCTCCGGCCCGGCAGTCTTTCCCTTTTGTTGCAATTCAAGCATGAACAATGGGCAGGTATCGACCTGAACAGCGGATTCGAGACCGCTCCGGCTCTGAAAGACGCCGCCGCCGTCCACACATTTATAAACCAATTAAAACAAAAAATACAATGAACAGAATCAACCAGTTATTCAGTACCAAGCAAAAAGACATCCTCTCTATTTATTTTTGCGCAGGCTTTCCTACCTTAGAAGGTACGGCAAGCACCATCAAAGTCCTGGAAAAAAAAGGGATTAACATGATTGAAATCGGCATTCCTTTCAGCGACCCGATGGCTGACGGTCCCGTTATCCAGCACGCCGCCACCCGCGCCTTGAAAAACGGCATGACACTGAAGCTCCTTTTCGACCAACTGAAAGATATCCGTAAAGAAGTACAGATTCCGCTGGTGCTGATGGGATATCTCAATCCCATCATGCAATATGGATTCAAGGATTTCTGCCGCACTTGCCGGGAGACGGGAATCGACGGAGTGATTATCCCCGACTTGCCTTTCAAAGATTATATGGAGGAATATCGTTCCATAGCCGAGGAACAGAATGTGAGAATCATCATGCTCATCACTCCGGAAACCAGTGAAGAACGTATCCGCCTGATTGATGAACACACCGACGGTTTTATCTATATGGTATCTTCCGCCGCTATCACCGGTGCTCAAAAAGATTTCAACGCACAGAAACAAGCCTATTTCCAACGCATCGCCGACATGAATTTACGCAATCCCCGCATGATAGGTTTCGGAATTTCCAATAAGCAAACCTTCGAAACCGCATCCGCTCATGCCGCAGGAGCCATCATCGGCAGTAAATTCGTGACCTTGCTGGATGAAGAAGACGGAGATACGGAAAAAGCAGCGGACAAGCTGCTGGAAGCCTTGAAAAACTAACCTTTCACAACTCGTAACATCCTCTTCTTCAAAAATCCACCTGAAAGATCATGGCGATACAAGTGAAAAATATAATACCTTACAGGTATAAGATTATATATCTTGCAGCAGTAAGATCTATAATCTTATACCTGATCTTTCTACTTCTTCCATCCACAGCATCCGGCAGAAGCAGTTATCACCTATAAAGAAAAACATTTTGTTATTTCCCTCTCTTATTTTTGTCATAGTTACACATAATTACTATCTTTGTGCCAAAATTAAACAAGAAAAGCGCATGACACAGAGTGAATATCCTTCCGTTTTGCTAATATACACAGGCGGTACGATCGGCATGATTGAAAATCCTGAGACAGGTGCACTAGAAGCCTTTAATTTCGACCAGTTACAAGACAATGTCCCCGAATTGAAGCGGTTCAACTATCGCATCTCCTCTTACCAATTCAATCCCCCCATTGACTCTTCGGATATGGAACCTGCCTTGTGGGCCAAGTTAGTCAAGATCATCAAATACAATTATGATAATTTTGACGGGTTCGTCATTCTGCACGGTACAGACACCATGGCATACACCGCTTCAGCGCTCAGCTTCATGCTGGAAAACCTGAGCAAGCCGGTTATCCTGACTGGCAGCCAGCTGCCCATCGGCATGTTGCGCACCGATGGAAAGGAAAATCTGATCACTTCCATAGAAATAGCCGCTGCCAAACATCCGAACGGCACTGCTATTGTACCCGAAGTATGCATCTTCTTCGAAAACCATCTGTTGCGCGGAAACCGTACCACAAAAATAAATGCGGAGAATTTCAATGCGTTCCGTTCATACAATTTCCCTTCGCTGGCAACAGCAGGCATCCACATAAAATATGAATATGACCGTATTCACAAAGCCGATCCCAATCTGCCATTAAAACCACACTATCTTTATGATACCAATGTAATTATACTGACCCTTTTTCCGGGCATCCAGGAAAACATGATCAGCAATATTCTGCATACACCGGGATTACGCGCAGTGGTATTAAAGACCTACGGTTCGGGCAACGCTCCGCAAAAGCCGTGGTTCATCGAACTTCTAAGGGATGCCACCTCACGGGGAATCATCATTGTCAACATCTCCCAATGCTCTACCGGAACAGTGGAAATGGGAAGGTATGAAACCGGACTCCATCTGCTGGACGCAGGGGTCATCAGCGGCTATGACAGTACGGTGGAATCCGTTCTAACCAAACTGATGTTCCTTTTGGGACACGGAAAAAGTGAAAGAGAAATACGTTACCAAATGAGTATTCCAGTAGCCGGAGAGTTTACGAAATCATAATTTATTGCGTTCCAATTATCATCCGGCGGGATGATTGCAGAATCATTAAAATGGTGTAATCTGCGATGAGAACTTAACGATTTTATAGCATGTAATCTTTTGTAATATTTGTTTCATCAAATAGTAATAAAAATGCTCCATTTTGCAATGCTGATCAAAAAAGATTAGTTTTGTAGTATTAAAAATGATGGATATATGAATGATTACCGCATTTTAGTAGTTGACGATGAAGAAGATCTATGCGAGATTCTTAAATTCAATTTAGAAAACGAAGGGTATTTTGTGGACACGGCAAACTCTGCCGAAGAAGCCCTGAAGATGGAACTGACCCAATACAACTTGCTGTTGCTGGATGTGATGATGGGAGAAATATCAGGATTCAAAATGGCGAAACATGCTGAAAAAAGAAATAAAGCTACTGCATTCTATTCCCAATTATATTCATTACTGCTAAAGATACTG
>ENA-OQDL01001137-OQDL01001137.1-human-gut-metagenome-genome-assembly--contig:-NODE-1137-length-14195-cov-3.508246_pt1 | contig 14195 bp, 12 predicted proteins | sample MGYA00242782_ERZ504609 | MGnify/ENA primary metagenome ERZ504609 (study PRJEB26092, sample SAMD00036320) | human gut metagenome | host: Homo sapiens | study: EMG produced TPA metagenomics assembly of... | reverse complement strand
GGCACGCACATCCTGAAACTCAATATCGGCAATCCGGCACACAAATGCACCCATTCCAACCAGCATAGACAGGTTCTCCTGCACACTCTTACTCTGATCATGAAGGATCCTTGACACAACCGGCTTTGCCATCCCATATGCCAGCAGATAACATATTGTAATATTTATCACGAACATCCCCAGTTGCTTCCAGGATCCTTTCTTTATTCTGAAACGTAAAGTATTTATTCAGGAAATAGCTCACAATACTTCCCACCACATAATTCGATGCAGAAGATACCCAGTTGCTCAGATGCAAAAGATTGTAAGCAGCAAACATTAACCCCTGTACCCACCAGAGTATTCACAATTCCCACCAATACAAATTTCCAGAATGTAATATCCAGCATACTTTTTTAATTTTTTCTTTCATAATTACCTGTTCCTGTTCTTCCCTTCTCGTTGTTTCACATTTCTAATGTTCATACCAGTATTCAACTTCTTATTATGAATCATATATTATTACAGAACAAAACACAACAAACGGCTCATGTCACACACAAGCCGCCTGTCATATTTCCTTATTACTTTTTCTTACTCTCCAAGCCCGCTTTCGACCGCATCCATCATTGCTTTCATGGCCTCTTCTTCATCTTCCCCGTCGCAGATAAGCTCGATTTCATCTCCCGATTTCACGCATGCTCCAAGGACACTCAATACACTTTTCGCATTTGCTGCAGTGTCATCGTTATACATGAATTCTACTTTGCATTTGTATCTGCTTGCTATGTTACAGAACATCCCTGCAGGTCTGAGATGCAGTCCCGTCGGATTTGTTATTGTAACTTTCTGTCTGATCATAATGTATTCTCCCCATTTCTGTCTGTTATTCGCTCTGGCCGTTCTGATTGTTTTCATCTGTCTTTGTCTGACTGCTGTTCTGGCTTTCCCCCTGTGTTTTACTGCTCTGCTTTGAGTTTTCAAGCGTGATCTCCACATTCACTTCATTCACAAGCGTGCAGCCATCCGGCAATTCGACAGACACCGGAACGGTATATGTACCAGGCTCTGTATAATTCTTAAGATCAATGCTGACTTTCTTCGCAGGTGAGAACAGATTCAGCACATCATTCGGTCCCTTCACCTGTATCTCCAGATCAACGGTAGATCCGTAATTGATGCTCAGTCCGTCCGCTATATTCTCCAGGATGATCGATCCTGTCGATATCTCAAAGCTCTTTGTTCCCGGCTGTTGTACCTGGATGGATATTACCACCTTATTCGCATTCTCTTCCGCAAGGGACACACCGCTCGGAAGATAAGATGAGATATCAATGGTCTGCTCCGTTCTCTGTGTCAGTTCTTCCAATTTCAGGGCACTCGGTGGAATATCGATCTCCGAGATTCCTGCAAGTGTACTCTTATCACCGGTCACTTCCACTTCCTGTGGTTCTACCGTGATCTTGCCAAGTTTATACCCTTCCGCCGCCGACACCTCTGATGTATCCACTTTAAGCGGCACGCTTTTCACCTGAAGCAGTTCTACTTCAACACTGACGCCTTCTTTTCCAAGGTTGTTTGCAAGAAGTGTCTGGTCGATCACGTTATTATTTGCATCATACAGTACCAGTTTTGCTTCTACCGTCTCATCTTCGGATAATCCGGATACGTTTGCTTCTGCTGTTACTTTTGCAATATTGTTAATGATTCTCTTCGGTCCGCGAAGTGTTACTTTTTCCGGAAGTGCTTTCAGGCTTCCCACTTCATATCCGTTTCTTACCGTTCCCGTTGTTGTCGGTGTGATTGGGAAATTATTCTTCGCTTCCTCATCGATCTGGATCTGCAGATTTCTTGGATTTGCCGTTGCCTTTTCATATTTTCCTGTATATCCTTTGACCGTTACTTCAATCGGCACCTGTGTACGAAGCGTCAGTTCTTTCATGTTCGCTGTCGCAACAATATCCTCTGCCCTGATCTTATCCAGTACCGACCGCTGTGCTGTAACTGTTACATTAATCTCCTGTGTGTTATCCACGATCTGATACGTATTATTATTGTCTGTAATCACTTCTTCATGCGTTACCTGCACCGGGATATTGGAAAATGTCTTGTCATCCACCGGATCATCGATATTCACTACAACCAGCCATAAGAATGCCGCAATCAGGAAAGCCAGTATTTTCAGCGCAAGATTGTTAGTTATTCTTTTTCGCATGCTTCCGCCATCCTTTCCACATTGCCTTTATTCTGTTGGTTTCACTGCTCTTATGCTGTACCTCTTCCAGTTTCACACGAAGTTCTGCTTCATTGATACTTCTTGTAAGCTCTCCTCCCTGTGCGACTGACACAGCTCCTGTCTCTTCTGATACCGTAATGACCAGTGCATCACTGACTTCGCTCATTCCTACTGCCGCACGGTGTCTGGTGCCCAGATCCTTGCTGATCCCCATATTATCCGAGAGAGGAAGATAGCAGGTCGCCGAGACGATCCTGTCACCTCTTACGATGATCGCACCATCATGAAGCGGTGTATTATGTTCGAAGATATTGATCAGCACCTGACTCGATACCAGGCAATCCATCTGGATTCCGGTGCTTTCATATTCCGTAAGCCGTATTGCCTGTTCTACAACAATCAGAGCCCCTGTCTTGACTTTTCCCATGGCAAAGCATGCACGGATAATATCCTCTCTTGTTTCTTCACTGAAACGTATCTCCCGGTTCTGTTCAAAAGGAACAACTGATGTCAGGAATTGCTTCTCTCCAAGCTTTTCCAGTGCCCTCCGCAGTTCCGGCTGAAATACTACAATTGCCGCTGTAGCCATGACCGTCAGTGAATTTCTCGCGATGAACAGGATCGTATGCATCTTGAATATAGCTGCGAGAAGAATAAAGCCCGCAAGTACAATGATTCCTCTGAGCAGCATCCATGCTTTCGTATTCTTTATCCATATGATGATCTGATAGATCAGAAAAGTGAGGATCAGAACTTCTATGATATCTGTGATATGCACTCTCGGAATATAAAGTCCAATTCCATATTTATCAATAAAATCTGCAATTGTCTGTCCCATTCCTCTCACCTCCCTGCATGGTTTTTAATGATTTTTTCTGTCTTTCTATCTTTTTCTGCGGTTGCCTGCATGAAATTCATTTTCCAGACTCTGTGTCAGAAGCATCTTATCTACATCTTTCATGTCATGCTTTTTCGGTGCCGGTCCTCTCTTCGGCGAATGCTTTCTTGCCTGACTTGCCCGGATCTGTGCCGGACTTCTGTAGTCTGCATCACCATATGACGGCTTCCGTTCTGCCTCTCTTTTCTGTCCATGTCCCGCATGTACTTCCAGATCGATGGCTTTTGTCTCTTCTTCCGCCGTATCCTGCGACAAACGTTTTACCGCTTCTGCATCGATGATCTCCGTCTCCTGACGTTCATTGATCTTCTTCACAGTCTTCTCCGGCGTTGTCATGGCAACCTTCGGTATTGCTTTTACATAGTAATAATATTCATCGTCTTCAAACTGCAGACGTTCACTTCTTGCATAATCTACCGAGAACAGGAATAATTCCAGCACAAGTCCTGCAACGGCTGCCACAATATTTCCTATGATCAGCGGACCATAGGAGGTGTTTACGCCCAGTGCAATACTTCCCATTGCCGTTACGACCACATTGGCAATTGCTCCCGCAATAATCCCAATCTTCCAGGCATGATCCAGTTCCTGTCTGCGGATGGTATAAATGATAAAAAATCCAATGATAAATGCAACTATGTAGAGCCACATTTCTTTATTCTGGAACACTTTCTGTACGTATGTGCTGATCTCGGCAAGCATTGCCTTACTTCCGGACGTCTTAGATGCCGCACTTATTTTCTTAAGATATTCCATCATATAATATACAACAGTTCCACATCCCATCGGTACAAGACTTACCGGTGTATAGATCAATGCACATGCAACCGGTACCACAAACGGTATCTTAAGTGCAAATGCAATCGGTGTCAGAAGCACAACAAATGCCATCTTCGGTGCCAGTCTGATATAAAATATATACATGATCAGGAAGATCAGTGCAGACACTGCGAATATGCCTATGGACGCTGCCAGTGTATGTGCAAGCAGCAGTACCGTTGCAAGCACAACCATAACCGCAGGTGGAAGGAAAGTAGCAACCACAGCCAGCCCCAGAGAGATCACCGGCGAGGAAAGTGATTTCATAAATCCTGTATTCTGATTGATCATTGTAAATGTTATCATTGCCAGTATGAACTGAAAGGCTTTATCAAACGACTTGGAATGCTTCCCATAAACCGCTTCTATTCTTTCACGTATTACATATATATTGTCCATCTATCTTTTCTCCTTTTCATACATTTTCAGCAGTTGAATCAGATTATGATTATACTTTTTCACTCTTTTCCTTGCCTTTTTGTGTTTCTCATTATAAATGTGACTGGCAATTCCGCAATATACGATCACCACACCCACATAGCCTGCCAGAATGATCAGAAAAAGGAACAGGATCAGACCATTCGACATATTACTCATTATATCCTCCACACCGGCCAGTAAAAGCAGCGCCACCAGACACACATAACCGACTGATACGCTCAGAAATGCATATATAACGTGCAGGCTTGCATAATCTTTTCTATAATAGGAACTGATCTTAAAATCTTCTTTTCCATAAGTCTCTTCATAGAGAGCAAGCTTTGTCATTAATTTTACTTTTCTCTCATCTAACATATATCCACCTCAACATGATATTAATTCCATAAAAACATCATTTTAAGTATAACAAATATCAGTACCCTTGTCCAATACTTATAGTTAAAAAATAAACCTTCTCCACGCCTTTTCCCTTTAATGCTTTTGCCGCCGCATCCAGTGTATTGCCGGTCGTATATATGTCATCCACCAGCAGCACCTTCCGGACAGGGCGAAATGCCGGTGTTACCGCAAATGCATTTTTCAGGTTCTTTTTTCTCTCATTATGTCCAAGTTTCTTCTGCGGACTGGTCTTCTTTCTTCTTGCCAGGCTTTTACTGTCCACCGGAATGCATAGCATCCTTCCCAGGTTTTCTGCAAGAATCTGTGCCTGATTATAACCCCGTTTTCTACGTCTCGCCCGGTGCAGCGGGACCGGTATGATCACATCCGGGTTCCATCGCCGGATTTCTTTCTGAAAATTTTTCACGAGTTCCTGACTGTACAGTTCCCCGTATCTTCTCTGATTGTGGTATTTGAACTGATAGATAGATTGATTCACAGGAGCTTTATGGTTCCATAAGCTTAATCCCTGCTCATAATAATGATGTGTATGCATACAGTCATAACAGTATTCCTTTTCCATACTACGGATCTGCTTGCCGCATTGCATACACCTTGGTTCTTTGATTCGTAAGAATTCCAGCCTTTCCCTGCATTCTGTACAGATGCCCTCTTTACAGACTTTCTGACAGAATGGACAGGTTTCCGGCCAGAACAGAACAATTATATTTTCTTTGATATCTTGTATGATACTTTTATTCATTAAATTCACGGATTCGCTCTGCGAGACTCGTATTGCGGTTCTGCTGGTTTGTGTTTTGTATCATCTCCTGGAATACGCTTTCACTTCCGATCACCGTCACACATTTTCTCGCTCTTGTGACAGCCGTATAGAGCAGATTTCTATAATAAAGCTGTCTTGGTCCCTGTAACAAAGGGATAATGACTGCAGGATATTCGCTTCCCTGCGCTTTATGGATTGTGATCGCATAAGCCAGTTCCAGTTCATCCAGCAGATTGTATGGATATTTTACCTGCTTCTTTTCATCATATTCGACCGTCACGGTCTCTTCATATGTATTGATCTTTTTGATGATCCCCATATCCCCGTTAAATACACCGATCCCTTTATCGATCGTCATTCCGTACCGGGTGGTGATCTCCCACTCAAGCTGGTAATTATTCTTGATCTGCATCACCTTATCCCCCTCACGGAACAGATGATCTCCATATTCTTTTTTCCTGTTTGCCAGGCTTCGGCGGATTCAGATATTCCTGCAGGATCTTATTGATCCGTTCCACTCCGAGCAGGCCCTTTCGCATCGGCGTCAGAACCTGAATATCTGCTTCTGATGCAGACACGAATTTGGGAAGTTTCTTCTGGATCAGTGTGATGATATTACTGATGATCATATTCGTATCATCACGTTTCAGGAAGAAGAAATCCATGCTTTTGTTATCCAGCACGACCGGTTCACCCCGATTGATCTTGTGGGCATTGACGATAATATCACTTTCGCCTGCCTGCCGGAATATCTTCGTAAGCTTTACCACCGGAAAACATCCGGATGAAATAATGTCTTTCAGTACGCTTCCCGGCCCTACACTCGGAAGCTGGTTCACATCTCCCACCAGGATCACACGGGTTCCCGGCACGATCGCATTCAAAAGTGCATACATCAACGGCAGATCTACCATTGACATCTCGTCTATGATGATCACATCTGCTTCCAGCGGATTCTCTGCATTGCGCTGGAAACCACCAACTGTCTCATCATCCGGATTGCCGGACACTTCCAACAGCCGGTGAATCGTCTGTGCCTCGCATCCGGTTGCTTCGGTCATACGCTTTGCTGCTCTTCCTGTCGGTGCTGCCAGATAGATGTCCAGTCCTTCGCTTTCGAAGAAATGAATCATCGCATTGATGGTCGTTGTCTTACCGGTACCCGGTCCTCCGGTCAGTATCATCAGACCATGTCTGACTGCTTCCATTACTGCATCTTTCTGCATCTCGTCCAGATACAGTTCTGTGTTCTTTTCAATCTGATTGATCCTGTGAAGAAGTGTCACATCAGCTGCTTCAAAATCAAGATTCAGATCATGCAGCATCTTCGCAGTATTCAACTCCATATAATAATAATGGGAAGTATACACTCTCACCCCCTGCTCTGACTGCTTCATGACGATCTTCTTTTCCATCATAAGATCCATAAGATACTTTTCCATATCTTGTATCTGTACTCCAAGAAGGTCTCCCGTCTCTTTCAGCAACACGTCCTGATACAGATAGACGTGTCCTTCATTCACACTCTGTTGTAAGGTATAAAAGATTCCGCTGCGGATCCGGAAATCAGAATCTGTGTGTATGCCAATCTTCATTGCAATCTCATCGGCAGTCTTAAATCCCACTCCCGGCACATGGTCTGCCAGATGATACGGATTCTCCTCTATCGTGCGGTAGACATTACATCCGTAATGCTGATAGATTTTTGCTGCCAGTGTTGTAGAAATACCGAATTTCTGCAGATAGATCATTGCCTGCCGCATATCCTTCTTCTCTTCTACCTGTGAAGCGATCTCTCTTGCTTTCCGTTCACTGATTCCTTTGATCTCTGCCAGTCGTTCCGGCTCCTCTTCGATGATCCGGAAGGTATCTTCTTTGAATTTTTTCACTATCTTTCCCGCCAGAGAAGCTCCGACTCCTTTGATCGCACCGGAACCCAGATACCGTTCGATGGATACCAGATCTTCCGGCTCACATATCTCCGATTCCTCCACAGCGAACTGAAGGCCATACATCTTATGCGTTGTATAGCCTCCTTTCAGTCTTAACAGTTCACCTTCTTCAATATAATGAAAACTTCCGACACAGGTCACTTCTCCATCTGAATTATTCAGATGGAATACCGTGTACCCGTTGTCTTCATTGCGGTAAACAATATGTTCTACGTATCCTTTTATTTCTTCCATTCGATTTCACTCACCCGGATTCCTATCTGAATCTAGATTCCTTTTCTGTCACCCATAAACTCTACGTATTCTCCGGTTCCGATGGCAACAACCTTCATCGGATCATCCGCCGTCATCGTGTTGATGCCTGTCTTTTCCTCGATCAGTTCTTCCATACCACGTAACATAGATCCGCCTCCGGTCAGCATAATCCCTCTGTCAAGGATATCCGCGGAAAGCTCCGGTGGTGTTCTCTCCAGCACGCTGATAACAGCTTCTACGATCTGTCCCGTTGTCTCCCGGAGTGCTTCTTCTGTCTCTGTCGAAGTTACCGTTACCGTCTTCGGAAGTCCTGTTACCAGGTTTCTTCCTCTGACTTCCAGCGTCTCATCTTCGATCATTGGATAGGTTGTACCGATCTTGATTTTAATATCTTCCGCTGTTCTTTCACCGATCAGAAGATTATGTTTTTTTCGCATATAGCGGACGATCGCCTCGTCGAAATCATCTCCGGCAATCTTTAAGGATGTATTTACAACCGTTCCGCCAAGTGAGATGACGGCAATATCGGATGTACCTCCGCCGATGTCAACGATCATATTGCCACACGGCTTTGAGATATCGATTCCCGCGCCGATTGCTGCCGCAACCGGTTCTTCGATCAGATGTACCTCTCTTGCTCCTGCTGCATAAGTTGCTTCCTCCACTGCCTTGCGTTCCACTTCTGTAACCCCGCTTGGTACACAGATACTGATTCTCGGCTTCTTGAATGTACGCTTTCCAAGTGTTTTCTGCACGAAATATTTGATCATTTTTTCTGTTACTGTATAGTCTGATATCACGCCCTGTCTCAAAGGTCTGACTGCCACAATATTTCCCGGAGTTCTTCCAAGCATCAGTCTTGCTTCTTCTCCGATCGCCTTGATTGCATTCGTATCTCTGTCATACGCTACAACAGAAGGCTCTTTTAAAATAACACCCTTTCCTTTTACATACACCAGTACGCTGGCGGTTCCCAAATCAATTCCAAGATCTACTGACATTCCCAATTCTCCCTTCATCAAGCTGTCTATATTCCTATCTTTGGTGAGATATGATTATATCACATGCTATTTTTGAGCATGTTCCCATTATAATCAAAATCATTTAAAATAAAAAGACCCATTTTGCTTAAATCTTTATGAACCTTTTTACATAAATATTACAATATGACGAATCCGGACGATGCATTGAACAAAATGTCATATTTCTACCGTTCCAGCATTGGTTTTATATACTTTCCTGTATAGGATACCGGACTTTCCGCAACTTCTTCCGGTGTTCCCTCTGCGATCACGGTTCCGCCTTTGTCACCGCCTTCCGGACCGATATCGATGATGTAATCTGCGGTCTTTATCACATCCAGATTGTGCTCGATCACAATGACTGTATTCCCATCTTCTGTCAATCTGTGGAGAATCTCTGTCAACTTATGCACATCGGCAAAATGCAGTCCCGTCGTCGGCTCGTCCAGAATATAGATTGTCTTTCCCGTACTTCTCTTACTCAGCTCTGTTGCCAGCTTGATACGCTGGGCTTCTCCGCCGGACAGAGTCGTAGACGGCTGTCCCAGACGGATATAAGAAAGCCCGACATCATACAAGGTCTCCATCTTTCTGCGGATACTTGGTACATTTTCAAAGAAATGCATTGCTTCTTCTACGGTCATGTCCAGAACATCATAGATATTCTTTCCTTTGTATTTCACTTCCAGTGTCTCTCTGTTGTAACGTCTTCCCTTACATACTTCACACGGAACATAGACATCCGGCAGGAAATGCATCTCGATCTTGATGATTCCATCTCCGCTGCAGGCCTCGCATCGTCCTCCTTTGACGTTAAAACTGAATCTTCCTTTCTTATAGCCTCTTGCTTTTGCATCCGGTGTTGCTGCAAACAGATCCCTGATCAGGTCAAATACTCCGGTATAGGTTGCCGGATTGGATCTCGGAGTCCTCCCGATCGGAGACTGGTCGATGTTGATCACCTTATCCAGCTGTTCCAGTCCCTCGATGCCTTTGTGTCTGCCCGGAATGGTCCTTGCACGGTTCAGGTCTCTTGCCAGACGTTTATAGAGGATCTGGTTCACAAGTGAGCTTTTTCCCGAACCGGACACACCGGTAACACAGGTCATCACGCCAAGCGGAAACTTCACATCTATGTTCTTCAGATTATTTTCCTGTGCTCCGAGTACTTTCAGCCATCCAGTTGGTTTTCTTCTTACTTCCGGAACCGGGATCCGGATCCGCCCGCTCAGATAAGCTCCGGTTACAGAATTTTCATTCTGCATGATCTCTTCCGCATTTCCGGTTGCAACTACTTCACCGCCATGTTCTCCCGCTCCCGGTCCGATATCCACGATAAAGTCCGCTTCTCTCATAGTATCCTCATCATGCTCGACCACGATTACTGAGTTCCCGAGATCCCGCAGATGTTTTAAAGTTCCAAGCAATTTATCATTGTCTCTCTGATGCAGTCCGATACTTGGTTCATCCAGAATATATGCCACACCTACGAGTCCGGAACCGATCTGTGTTGCCAGACGGATTCTCTGTGCCTCTCCTCCCGAAAGTGTTCCGGTCGATCTTCCAAGTGTCAGATAATTAAGTCCGACATCCATCAGAAACTGGATTCTGGAATTGATCTCCTTTAAAATCTGTCCGCCGATCAGCAATTGCTGGTTCGAAAGTTTCAGTTCTTTTAAAAAGGTCTGCAGTTTTTCAATTGACATTCCTGTCAGTTCGGAAATATTTTTATCTCCTACCGTCACAGCAAGTGCTCCCGGCTTCAGGCGCTGGCCCTTTGCACGCAGAACACGGTGTGATATTCATAAACTCTTCGTATTCTGCTTTCATCGTTTCCGACGAAGTCTCCCGGTAACGGCGCTCTACATTGCGGATCAGACCTTCGAATGCCACATCATAGACTCCTTCTCCGCGCTGCCCCTTATAATATACTTTCACTTCTTTGCCGTTTGTCCCATGGATCAGGACATCATGGACTTCCTTCGGATAGTCCTCAAACGGTGTATCTAATGAAAAGCCATATTCTTTGCTCAACGCATCCAGGATCGCATACGTGAAGCTCTTCTTATCCGTGCAGGACTGCCATCCCATAACAGTGATCGCACCTTCACTGATACTGAGACGTTTATCCGGAATCATCAGGTCTTCGTCAAATTCCATCTTGTATCCCAGTCCAAAGCACTCCGGACATGCGCCGAACGGATTGTTGAACGAAAAGCTTCTCGGTTCGATCTCTTCAATACTGATTCCGCAGTCCGGACATGAGAAGCTTTCGCTGAACTGGACCGGTTCCCCGCCGATCACATCCACGGTCATCAGTCCTTCCGCAAGATTCAGTACATTTTCAATGGAATCGGTCAGACGCTGTTCAATACCCTCTTTTACTACCAGACGGTCTACAACAATCTCTATATTGTGCTTGATGTTCTTATCCAGCTTGATCTCTTCCGACAGTTCGTACATATTACCATCGATCCTTACTCGGACATATCCGCTCTTTCTGGCGCGCTCCAATAATTTTACATGGGTTCCCTTTCTGCCTCTTACGACCGGTGCCAACAGCTGTATCTTGGTTCTTTCCGGAAATGCCATCACCTGTTCTACCATCTGATCAACCGTCTGTTTCTTAATCTCGCGCCCACATTTCGGACAATGCGGAATTCCTGCTCTTGCATATAATAACCGGAAATAATCATAGATTTCCGTTACCGTTCCTACAGTAGATCTTGGATTGCGGTTCGTAGATTTCTGATCAATGGAAATAGCCGGAGACAATCCTTCTATACTTTCTACATCCGGTTTTTCCATCTGTCCCAGGAACTGTCTGGCATAAGAAGACAATGATTCCATATATCTTCTCTGTCCTTCTGCATAAATTGTATCAAATGCCAGTGATGATTTTCCTGATCCGCTAAGACCGGTCAGTACCACCAGTTTGTCTCTTGGTATGTCTACGTCTACATTCTTCAGATTGTGTTCATTTGCTCCTCTGATCTTGATATATTGTCTTGAATCTTTTTCCTGTGGCATGTAAGTCTATGATCTCCTTTTTCTATATCTTTATTTCCTGTAATGTCTTCTTAAGCTCTATTAACTTATCCCTGAGTTCTGCTGCCGCCTCAAAATTCAGATCTGCCGCAGCTTTCTTCATCTGCTTCTCCAGCTCTTTGATCAGCTTCTCTAATTCTTTCTCACTCATGGATTCCGGATCTTTTTCCATCTGTAATTCAGAAGCCGCCACTTTCCGGGATACTGAGATCAGATCTCTGACTGCTTTCTGGATCGTCTTCGGTGTAATACCATGTTCTTCGTTATATGCCATCTGCACTTCACGTCTTCTCTGCGTCTCATCCAGTGCTGCACGCATGGAATCTGTGATCGTATCTGCGTACATGATAACATGCCCTTCTGCATTACGGGCCGCACGGCCGATCGTCTGGATCAGAGACGTCTCGGAACGCAAAAATCCTTCTTTATCCGCGTCCAGGATCGCAACCAATGTGATCTCCGGAATATCCAGTCCTTCCCGCAGAAGATTAATGCCGACCAGAACATCGAATACGTCCAGGCGCATATCTCTCACGATCTCTGTACGTTCCAGCGTGTCAATATCCGAATGCAGATAGCGCACGCGGATTCCCAGCTCACGCATATAGTCGGTAAGATCTTCTGCCATACGCTTGGTCAGCGTTGTTATCAGTATTTTGTGTTTATTGGCAATCTCTTTATTCACTTCTCCGATCAGATCATCGATCTGTCCTTCTACCGGCCGCACTTCTACTTCCGGATCCAGAAGTCCGGTCGGCCGGATCACCTGCTCGGCTCTTAAAAGTTCATGCTCTTCTTCATATTTCCCCGGTGTTGCAGACACGAACATGACCTGATCGATCTTATTTTCAAATTCCTCAAAACTAAGCGGACGGTTGTCCAGTGCCGATGGCAGACGGAATCCATACTCTACCAGTGTACGCTTTCTCGACTGATCGCCATGATACATACCGCCGATCTGCGGAATCGTCTTGTGCGACTCATCGATCATTATGATAAAATCATCCGGGAAATAATCCATCAATGTATTCGGCGGCTGCCCCGGAGCAAGTCCTGCCAGATGCCTGGAGTAGTTCTCAATCCCTGAACAGAATCCGGTCTCACGCATCATTTCTATATCAAAATTCGTTCGTTCCGCAATTCTCTGTGCTTCCAGAAGTTTCCCTTCTTCTTTGAAATATTTTACCTGTTCTTCCAGTTCAATCTCGATATTTTTAATTGCTTTCTCCATACGCTCCTTCGGTACAACGTAATGGGAGGCCGGAAATATTGCAATATGATTCAATGTATTTTTAATCTCTCCGGTAAGCATGTCTATCTCTGAAATCCGGTCAATCTCATCTCCGAAAAATTCCACCCGAATAGCCGTATCGCCCCGGTCTGCCGGTACAACTTCTACAGTATCGCCTCGTACCCGGAATGTTCCCCGCTTGAAATCCATATCATTTCTGTCATATTGAATATCTATCAGCTGGCGCAACACTTCATCTCTGTCCTTCTCCATCCCCGGTCGGAGCGATACCATCATTTGTTCAAAGTTCTCCGGTTCACCGAGACCATAGATGCAGGAAACGCTGGCAATTACGATCACATCCCTGCGCTCGATCAATGCTGCCGTTGCCGATAACCTCAGCTTATCAATCTCTTCATTTACGGAGGAATCCTTCGCAATGTAGGTGTCTGAAGATGGGACATAAGCCTCCGGCTGGTAGTAGTCGTAGTAGGAGACAAAATATTCTACCGCATTATTCGGGAAAAACTCTTTAAATTCTCCATATAGCTGTGCAGCCAGAGTCTTATTATGCGCAATGACAAGCGTCGGTTTATTGATCTGCTGAATAACATTCGCCATCGTAAATGTCTTACCAGATCCGGTGACACCAAGCAGTGTCTGGCACTGATTTCCTTCTTTAAAGCCTCTGACCAGATCCTCGATTGCCTGCGGCTGGTCACCGGTCGGCTTGTATTGTGATACTAATTCAAAATGATCCATATGATTTCTCCTAAGCCGCTCTGTCTGGCGGTGATATTTTAGAAATAGTAGTTGTATTTTTAGTATTGTTACTTGTATAGTATATCATTCAGGAGAAAAAAAGTACAGAACTAAACCGAATGTTTGTTCTATGCTTTTTTATTACTTTTATTTTATTATCAAAAATGCCGAACACTTTTACGCATTTCATGATATACTTAAATCAGTTTTTACACGGATACAAGGAGAAGCAGATTATGAAAAAACTCAGAATCTTATGGGGAATTTTAAAACGTACACGGGCAGATCATATTCTTTTAAGTTTTGTCCTCTTCCTCCTGGCCGATGCCGCCGTTATCCGGCTTGTCGAACCGGATATCCACCGCTATGGTGATGCGCTGTGGTATTGTT
>ENA-OQDL01001135-OQDL01001135.1-human-gut-metagenome-genome-assembly--contig:-NODE-1135-length-14202-cov-11.654139_pt1 | contig 14202 bp, 13 predicted proteins | sample MGYA00242782_ERZ504609 | MGnify/ENA primary metagenome ERZ504609 (study PRJEB26092, sample SAMD00036320) | human gut metagenome | host: Homo sapiens | study: EMG produced TPA metagenomics assembly of... | reverse complement strand
CAGCTTCGGTCTTGCAGCCGCCAATCAGATAAGCGCCGGATTCCGTGCGGTGAAAATCTTCGTGTTTGAAATGCAGCAGCTCATAGATACGCACTCCACAGGCCAGAAGAGCAATTACCATCTGCCCAGTGGGCGTGTTCTTTTGGCTAAGAATCAGTGTAATCTGTTCATCCGTGAAGATTTCACGTTCCGGGGATTTACGCCCCTCGACTTTCAGAACGGATGCAAGGTTAGCATCTACGACACGCCAGCCAATGGCTGTACGATACAGCTTGCTGATAAGAGTACGCTCTTTTTCCAACATGCTCTGAGACAGGCCATCATCGGCCATCTTATCAAGGGTGTTCTGGAAATCCTGCGCATAGAGAGCGGTGATTTTATAATACCAGAGCGGTTTTAGGTACTTCCATGCCAGATCATACAATTCACGGGTCTTATCAGAACGTCCTTTGTACTCACGAGATTCCAGAAAAACCTCGTGAATTTTTGCTAAGGTGGAATCCTGATATGGTGTAGCAGGACGTTTCATCATTTCAGCGCGTGCCGCTTCGGCTTCTTCACGGGTGACATAAGTGCCGACAGTTTTCATAACTGTAATACCTGTGTGGGGGTCAGGGATTGGCATTCGGAGTATCCATGGTTTCCGGCGTATCCCGGACATTCTAGAGATGCTTCCATTACCAGACGATGCTTTCAGCCGGGGCGATTCTCGTTTGACTGGAACAGTGGGCGGTGCTCCTACACCGGGGGATGATGCTGTGCCAACAGGATGACCGCAGGCAGAGCAGAATTTAGCGGTGTCTGAGATTTGATGACCGCAATTTTCACAGAACATAGATTTGAACCTCCTGTTTCAAAAATGCCCCCGACATCAGGATGATGTCGAGGGCAGATAGTTGGTTAATTACGGGTACGACTGAGTTGATAGTCTCTACTTTGCTCGGCAGTCACACCATTCTTCAAAAAATTGGTCACGTTAGGATAATAGACGAAAATTCTGCTGCCGTTTGGCACATGAGGGATATAGCCTGCGGCTACAAACCTCCGCAGGCAGGAATAGCTGAGTTCCAGCCCTTCGCTTCGAGCGCGGCGGACAGCTGCGGTTAGACTGATGAAGTCGCTGTTGTTGTTTGTCATAGGTGTTTCCTCCTGAAAATATTTGTAGTTTGAAGCGTTCAACGCTTCATAGTAATGATACTTGTTTGAATTTACGTAAAATTTTTATGTCTTGATATTTGGAGTGAAGACGAAGCGTTTGTCGTCTTTTCGTACAAGGGGGCTAAAATCTGCGTGGCTAAAATCAAATTCCACACAGGAGCTATCAATGGGTTGCGTTTGTGGCCATGCAGGACTATAATAATCATAACAAGAACGAGGCCGGTTCGATGAAGCGATGGATGCGATAATTTGCTCAGGTGTGAGCAAATCTTGCTTTGGTGGCTCGGAGACCTCTTTACTGGGCGATATTGAGGCAGAGGAAAGCTTATAAGATGAACTTGGCAAGGGAGGATAGACATCCTCTGTGACTGGCTCAAACTCATTGTTTTGAGTGGAATCTTCATCATTGCAATCGTCGCAACCGTCAAGTTCATCCAGTGGTGGAAGAAAATCGATCTGTGCTGGTGGGAGAATTGGCTCGGTGTCAGAAGGCATCGGAATCGTCGGTGAATCACTGGCAGGAACGACATTCTCTGGTGGTTTACTATGGACGACCAGCGGCTTGGTGGTCGGTGTGTCAGAATCGCCTACATAAACCGGGCCGGAGACTAGGAACTCGCCAACCTGAAGACTCTTTAGCATGGAAGTCAATTTAATTCCACCTGACGAACTAATGAAACGGGCACACATACGAACCTCATCATCAGCAGGTTGGAAATACATAGCATATTTGCACTGCTGAAGCAAAATCCGTTGCTCAGCCTTGAAATTACGGATGCTCTGAGCAACCAGCAAGCAGTACAAACCATATTTGCGACCCTCGTTGAGAATTTTTCCCAGTGCACTTGTTTGGTGCAATGGGAAGTTACTCAATTCATCCAAGTACAGGAAAGTGGGTGGGAAATCCTCGTGAGTGGCTTCTCGTAACAGTGCTGCAAAAACTACCTCTTCAACGATGTGTTGCGTGGATGGCGGAAACGAACCTAATTCCAGCAAGGTGATGCCGGAGAAAATCTCGAAATCGCCATTCTCGAAAAACTTCTGTCCCCATAAAGGAGTCAAGGCTTTTTCCAAACCGGGTGCAGCGGGCGACCGGGAATTCTGGATTTCTAGGTGTAATCGTTCCAATGCCTCATTCGGGGCAGGTGAATCACGGAGAACCTTTTCTAGTAGGGATAGCAGTAACGGCTTTTGCCCATCTGATAGCCTGATGACGGATGCAACCGTATCAACGAAAGATGCAGAGGCATCTGCGGGATTTGCTGATGTTCCAAACAAATGCAGCTTGAGTGGCTTTTGAGACACGTCCTGACGATGCACATAAGGCTCTAAGTCTGCTGGCAGAGACACAGCGTGACGATGATCTATGACTACGATTCGAACACCTGACTCTAATAAATTCCTTATAATGATATCGGAAGAAAGGGTGGTCTTACCGGTTCCACTTTTTCCACAGATAAAAATGGAAGCGTTCCCCTCCTTGAGTTTTTCGATAATTGTAACAGCCTTTTGGTAAGTAGAGCCTATTTTTAACCTCATGGTTCCGTCCCTCCTGTTTTAATCAGAATCTTCATGTTCGGTCAAGCAACTGCGCTTCAAGGTCAGAAGTCGAGCATCTACATAGGTTCCGTTGTCAATACGAATCTTTTTGGCAGTGCTGAACTCAGAGAGCAAATGCTCACTTTGCAAATTCGAAATAATGGCAGATGCACTATAGCCCTGTGCATATTCGCAAATCAGATATTTTAGTAAGGAACCTTTCAACAGAAAGTCACCTCCTTTTTGTACGATATCCCGGTCAGGATCATAGCTAGAATCGACCTCTCCATAGCGGAGAAGACGAATGTCCCCGGCTTCTTGTGCGAAATAGAGTACCCTGCGTAAAATCTCTTTGGCGTTGCAATCCAGAGAGCTGTCCCACTCGGATAAACAATTATTTATGTATGCCTGACAGACCTCGTGTGCTGTTTGTGCTAAATCCGGTTGTTTAAGGAGCTTTAATGCCCAGCAAAGAACAACGGATGAAACGTTTAGAAGTGCGATTTCATTCCGAAAGGCGCACTCTTCATCCAAGGAACCTAAAGCGGTTATATAAGACCGCTCAACGATGCGCTCAAAGGCATCTGGGTTGTGCTCAACAAGGGCACACAGCTTGCTAAAGATTTCGGCCAGAGGCAGCGCGGCTGTATGGCTTTCCTCGTGAGGCAAGAACAGACAGTGCTTCTGTTGCAACTCAGTAATGCCGTTCGTAGATACGATAAGGCATAGCGGAAAACGAGGCTCTGTCATAGTCCTTGTAAGCAGAGTGGCAAAATTTGTCGCTGAACGGTAGTTGCCAACGGTAGCGGCAATTCCTGGATTGTCACCGTAGACTGATAATAAGACATCCGGGCCGTGCTGATCGAGCATTTGATTGAAGTGCTTTGGTATGTCGTCAACCGTCATTCTTGTTGAAGTAGAAACATCATTGTCTAAAAGAGCAAAGAAACGATGAATGCCCTCAAATTTATCAGAGATTCTAGTTTTGATAATCCCTAAAATCCTGACCAAAGCCAAGGGCAACTTCTCTAAGTCAGTGGTGTCCAACAACGAGGTAGCCAAGGTGTCCTTCATCTGCGGCGTATAGAGCCAGCGACCATCCTCTAGTTGATACCATCCAACAGGAGGCAGCAAGTAAGGGGATTCGGTGTTCAGAATTGAACTGATGAAAGCCGCCAACAAATCTGCCCACCGTTTACTGTCCTCGGTATAATGGATCTGGCCACCCGCAGCCATGAACTTCTTCAGCAACGTCTTCGGACTAAAATCGCCTTTCTCCAGCCAGAATGCTCCGGACGGTTTGTTGGGAATACGGAACGATATATAAATCCATTCGGTTGTTTTGTCACGCTCAATTTTCCTTACAACAATAGCCTTGAAATCATAGCAAGATGTGAATGACCGCCGAATCGGTCGAGGATCGTTTGGAATCCGCTTCTTAATGATCCAAGGGCGTTTGTAAATATCTACATCGAATCCAAAATTATCGAAGTGATTAAACTCGGCCAAGAGCGCTTTTAGTTCAGCTTTTTGGGCAGGATCACTCTGTTGCCGAACTAGTCGATTGTGTACTTCTTGTCGGTAGGCCGCATCTCTGGCATCTATATCCATTTGATGCGTTTCCATGTCAATGAACTCCTGACCACTGCTGTTGATATAGGTACAGGCAGGTACAGAAGTAAAATCTCTGGGTGGATCGTGAACTCGATTTGAGACTATGAATTTGCTACTCATGGTAAAAACCTCCTTTTGTGAATATGTCTTCTTGTGGGCAGTCTGACCGTTCCATTGGCGTATGCTACCCACTATGAAATTTTCAAGGTGCGATGCAGTGGGCGGCTACCCGTGAGAGGTGTCCGTCACTGTGATGCACAGTATACAAAAATCGAGAAAACTTTAGAATCAAAAAGCACTCACAAAAAGGTCAATTTGTGAGGACGTTTTAATTGACAAAAAGCTGATAGATGAAGGACTATAACTATATGGAGAATGCAAATGACTTTGAACGCTTTGTACTTTATCGGACGGAAGAAGCACTACAGATGGATTCAAGGGGGCTGGAGTGGAATATTCAAGAGAAGTCTGAGCTTTTGCAGAATCAGTATATAAATGAAATACTTTACAGGGCACTGAACTCAACGCAACCTTGGAATGACTTTTCTTTTATAGATGCGAGTGGAATTAAAGAGTTTTTCTATAGCAATGCACTGGCATGTGCTTTGGTTACGTTTGGATATTTATCGTCAGAAAACACAACACTTGAGGAAATAATGTGTGATCCGAAGAAACATGAAGTTGCAGAGAAAAACAAGGCGATAAAAGAGGACGCAGAGGAATTTAGAAAAAAATGCCAGAAGCTATATGAAAAAAGAAAAGTTTTGGCAGGAAGAATTCAAAGAAAAGCACAATATAAAGGAATGGTACATAGAAATCAAAGAAATGGAAGAGAAAATAAAAATAGAAGAGAAAGCAGTCAAAACTGAAACGGATAAGAAAAAAATTAAAGCGGACAACAATAAACTAGATGAGATGAAGAGTTATGCTGAAGCAATAGAAAGAAAGTTGGCGAATTATGCTGAAATAATAAAGTGTCCATATACTTATATTCCGCTTAAAGGAAAAATAAAAAATTTCTTGGCTCCGCTAACAAGAAAAATTGTGTATGAAGTTGCAGAGAAAAAATATGCTGAAATATTCGACTATAAAATGATTAGATTGCATGAACTATATACCAGTTATCTTGATGGTAGAAGACCATTGAGAGATAGGGATGAATGGCTTGATGATGAAGGTGAAGATGATGTCCAGAGACAACGAAAAAGCCAACTTTATAAAATTATATAGCGATTTTTGCAATGAACTGGTTAGAATAGGAAATGAAAGAGATGGGTATGAAACTTGTAGTGAGTATGTGATGAATGAGTTTGCCAAAGAACTGATTTATCATAGTAGAGCAATTATAGAGTTTGAAAACTTTGTGGCTTGATAAAGGCTATTCCATACAGGGGAAATGCTAATTTGCGAGATGTGCTGGAAAACGAATTTTATCGAAGAGAAAATATTATGCGGTTTAAGTGCTCAGCTCCAGTGCTTTTCTATTCGGACGAAATGATTTATGAAAAAAGCAATATTTGCATGCCTGAATATATTGCTTTTTTGAAAAGGACGGTAGTTGAGATTTACGTTCTCGCAGGAAAAAAGACTGACAACGCCTATAGCTTGGTGGAAAATTATGTAAATAAAAAGGGAGCAGAATACTTCAAACTCGAAAATTTGAAGCTATGGGACAGCCCAAGTGACCAGAAAGATTGTAGAATATCTTCAATAGAATCTGTTTTGTATGCGATTTCTCCACGTGCGATTTATACAGAGGGCGAAGACTTGCTAAAAATATGTGCACTCTTGTTATAAGATGATTTCGACACTTTAAGAAAAAACGAACTCAATAAGAGCCGTAACTCCCAATAAAAGCAGAATTTCAAGGCGGATTTTTTCAAAACTGTCGAAAATGGCATAGAAGGAAAGCGCATAAGACATAGTCTAAGAGCAATCACGCAAGTGGTTGCCCTTTCTCTGTATCTGGTATGATTTGACATTCGGCAACAGTATAGTAACCCATCAAAGGAGGATTGGCCGTTATGTTTGATTATTACGACACCCTGATAACCCCGGAAGAAGTTGCCGATATGCTGAACTGCGGTATGAATACCACCTATAAACTTTTGAAGACAGGAAAAATCAAGGCGATGCGAATTGGAAGAGTATGGAAAATTCCAAAGAGAGCAGTACAAGAATATATTGTGCAGGAAGCTCATATAAAAGCTGCTGGATGGTAATACGAAAAAAGCCCACATGGAATGATTGCTCCATGTGGGTTTTCTGTTGCTTGAAAATAATGCTTGATAATGAGGTGTACATAAAAATAATCTTGGTGTTAATGCTGGATAATGTGTGGAGAGGAAAGAAGGTGAAATTTAATCTTTATTAACAGCACTAACATTAAGATAAATAGCTGAATGACAGTAGGCTATTTCGGGTCGAGCGAATGATGTGGGACACACACACATTTTGCCACACCTGTTGGGAGCGGAGCTCCCTTTGTTTTATAAGATAAGATAATATAAATACAAGATGTTATTATTGAAAATAATATAATTATTATTAACATTAGATAATAGTATATATTGTTTGAAAATGGCTGAAAGCTGTACCAATGTTATGGTTCTTAATAGATATTCTTGTATGAAAATTATCTTGTCCATCTGAAGAGTATATCAACGGAAAGGAGCACTTAAAAGTGGAAAAAAGGCATAGAGTAAACGTATATCTCTCAGAAGAAGAATATGAATTATTAAAAAACCGTCAGAACGAAAGCGGAAAGTCACAATCAGAAGTTCTGAAAGAGAGCTTGTATAGAGAGCAAGATATAATGGATGCTAAGTTCTCTGACAGCATTTTTAGGATAGCATGTTGGATTGAAGAAAGAGAGTACGATAAAATCAGAGAAGAGGTGAAAAAAATATGCCGATTATCAAATTCGTGAACGAAAGTGAGAAGATTGAATATTCTACGGAGCAAGACGTTTGCAGTCTTCTTTGCTATGCGTTTGATCCTCAAAAGACAATAATGAACGACAATCAATTTGTTGGGTGTAAACCTTTCGGTTTTCCATTTTGGTATATGAGAAATCCTTTAGCAGTACATCAATTTATGGAATTTAACCATAAGAGACAATTCAAGCATCGGAAAGATTTGGCAAAACATAGAGTGATCTCATTTTCTAAAGAAGAGAATCCTTTAGTAGCGACATTAAAGATAATTGCTGAACGGATAGTGTCTTTTTATGCTAACAATGGTTATATTGCTGCGTATGCAATTCATTTCGGCACAGAAAACCCACATATCCATGTTATCGTAGATACTATTTCCTATCAGAATCTAAATAAGTTCCACATGAGCCGTAGGTATGAGTGGAATCAAATCCATGAAATACTGAATGATTATAGTGTACAGTATATCACAAGGTCTGTATCGAAAAGAGTGCGCTGCGAAAACCGGGAATATTCGGTTGCTGTATATCTTCCGAAAAAACCGAGAGAGCGGATGGAAGTCTTAGGTATCGAATATGACGAATGTCCAGATTATTAAACGATGAACCAAAGGAGGTCTATAACAATGGACAAGTTTGATGAAAAAATCATCGGTTATGAATCTACAAAAAATATTCTACGTCAAATACTGGATACTCTGAAAAGGCCAGAAATCTATAAAAGCAAAGGAGCTTCTATCCCCAGAGGGCTTCTGATGGAATCCGATCCCGGCCTTGGTAAAAGTTTGCTGGCAACCGTCTTTATAAAAGAATCAGGTCGCAAGTCTTATGTCTTTCGGAAAACCAGTCAGGAGAACAGTTTTCTGGATGAATTGAGGGCTGCTTTCTTGGCCGCAAAAGAGGCCGCACCTAGTATACTGCTCCTAGAGGATTTGAACCTCTACGTAGAAAGTAATTCTCCCTATGCGCCAGAATGGGCTTGCTTACAAGCCTGTATTGACGATGCAAAGAGCACAGACCTTTTTGTGATTGCCACAACGAATGACACAAAGTATATGCCGCCATCGCTGCTGAGGCCCGGCAGATTCGACTACACGCTTTATCTTGACCCTCCAATGGGAAAGATTGCGGAGAGGATCGTCAGCTATTATCTCCGGGACAAGGATTTGGCCGAAAATGTTCTTATCTCGGATATTGTCAAGGCTATGCCCAAAGTAAGCTGTGCTACCCTTGAAACAGTAATGAACCTTGCTGCGCTGAATAGCACCTACCAGGGACACGAGCATATTTACAAAGATGATGTAACAGATGCCTTGCTTCAGGTGGTTTATAAGCTCTCCAAAACAGACAAGAGCCTTGATTTAACCGAATGCCAGAAGATTGCATTACATGAAGCAGCGCACGCAGTTGTAGGAGAGATTCTGAATCCTGACAGCATCGGCATCGTTACCATTCGTGGGGATCAAAGCTGCGTTGGTGGCTTCGAGAATGGCTGTTCTACTTACTTGAAAAACGAAGAAGAACTTCTGAACGATATAACGAAGACTTTGGCAGGAAAAGCAGGTGTGTCTTTAATTTATGGAGTGATGGATGTAAATGCAAGTGGTGACATTCAGAATGCCAATCGTCTGCTTGATCTTTGGATGACATCCCTCGCAGGTGCTGGTTTCTCGGAGGTCGAATCGGCGAATAATAGAATGTCGGAGACAAGACTTTTCAGTAGCGAAGCTATAAAAGCAGCTAAGATGGAAGAGTTATACCGCAGAGCCTACAAAATCCTCTATGATAACAGAGATTTCCTACTTGCTGTCCAGAAAGAGCTTCTGGAACATGAAACTCTATTGAACAGTGATCTTACAAAAATCAAAGAACTTTATTTCTAAATCCCATTATCAACAAGAAAACGGTCAAGTCTTTCATAGACTTGACCGCTTTTTGTTTGATAATATGCTGGATTTTATAGATATATTAAGAAGAAATCCAGCCTGCGAGGAAGGCACATGTGTTGAAAATTATTTTCGGAAGCACCCCTGTAACGCACCCATTGAATGGGTGCGTCGAAAAAGGGGGCTTACGGAAAAAATTTTTAACACGTGTGACTGACGAGCAGGAAAAAGTGTCATTCGCTTATATATAGGAAAGCACACAGCATTTTAGTGACTGCTTCTCTTTGAGTAGGAGAGAGTTTAGCCCATAGATCAAGAATTTCCTTTTGATCGGGGGTTAAGTAAACAGAGTCCTCCTCCTGAAAGAACTGGGAAAGCGTGATGCCGAAGCCCGAACAGATCTTCTCGATGGAAGCAACATTGGGTTGGAGATTTCTTCTCCGCCATGTTGAGATGGTGGATTGGGTCAGGCCAGAGTTTTCTGCAAGGGCATACTCAGACCAGTTGCGGGCAGCACGTTCTTTCTCTATGCGGCCCAGAATATCAAATGTGGGCTTCTCTCGTTCCATGGTTCGGCCTCCTTGTACAAATCGTAGTGCTTACTTACGATTTTATTGTGACAAGGCTTGACCGTTAATTGTATTAGTCGTATACTTTCAATAGTATATATCGTAGCAAGCAAGTCTTTTTTAGAAATCAAGCACAGATTTTAGAAACAAAAACTTTTTAGTCAGCAAAAGAGAAGATAGACAATGCCTGTCCACCACGGTTGCTATAATGGGGCTGAACCGAAGAGGAGGGCAAACCAATGACAGCAGACACCTTAAAAACGACCCGTGTTTTGGAACTTTATCAGGATTTTCTTTCTGGTAAGCTCATCAATAAGCAACAGGCCGCAGAGCAGTACCATGTGAATGTCCGCTCTATTCAGAGAGACATTGACAGCATCCGGGATTTTCTTTCGGAACAGTGTGCCAAAGAAGGCATCGTACGAAAAATCGAGTACGACAAGAAAGAAAATGGCTACCGTCTGGTCACACAGGAGATCGAGCAGCTTTCCAAAGGTGAAGTGTTGGCCCTATGCAAGATTCTGCTGGAAAGCCGAGCTTTTACCAAAGAACAGGTTGAGAAGCAGTTGCAAATCATCCTGAACCTTTGTGTGTCTCAGAAAGAAAAAAGCGACATTGAGTGGTTTATCAGCAATGAACTGTTCCACTATCACGACCCGGCTCATGCAACCGTTGACCCGGACAATCTGTGGATGGTGGCACAGGCCATCCGAAATCAGTCGGTACTGGAAATTGAGTATCAGAAGCTGAAAGACCGTCAAATCGTAAAACGGATGGTTGAGCCGGTGGGATTGATTTTCTCAGAGTATTATTTCTATCTCATGGCTGTTATCACAGACCACTCCACCAGAGAGGCTTTCCATAAAAAGAACGATCCTTATCCAACCATTTATCGGCTTGATAGGATACATTCCATCAAGGAAACAGGAGAAAAGTTCTCTGTACCCTATAAAGACCGCTTCAAAGAGGGCGAGTATAAGAACCGCACTCAGTTCATGTTCGGCGGAGAGCCGCAGAAGATCAGCTTCAACTACTATGGCCCATCGGTGGAAGCTGTGCTGGACAAGTTCCCGATGGCAAAAGTCGTAGATGAAAAAGAGGGTGTTTGCTCTATTGAAGCCGAAGTCTTTGGCACAGGCGTAAAAATGTGGCTGCTCAGTCAGGGCAGCAAAGTCAAGGTGACTGCGCCGGAAACGCTGGTGCAGGAGATGAAGCAGGAAATCGAAAATATGGATGTGCAGTATAAACAGATGGGAGGTAAAACAAATGGATGAACAGTTCGTACATGAAGATCAAATGCGAAATGCCCGAACACAGGGTGTAGGTTCCATGGTGTCAGAGCAAAATCGCCAGAACGCTTTAGAGCTGATGCGGAAGATGCACAAAATCGACACGCAGAATGCGGCGACTAAAGCAAAAATTGATGCCAATCTGAAAAAAGCTCTGGAATGTGTTGATAATGTCCGTGACTTTGTAAATGACTCCAACCATGTCTTAGGAAATCCCACAACAAAACATGGTGAGTATGCAGAGCAAGTTGACATCAACTTCCATAATGCAGATCAAATTATGCACAACCGTAGAGCAGATGCGACTAAAGACGATGTTGGACGCACTGCTCCAGAAGATTATCGGGTCAATGGTGTTGCAGTACAGTCCAAATACATCAATGGTACGAACAATTCTCTAAGCCATGTGCTTGAGCACCTTGAAAAATATAAGGACATCAACTTTGGTCAGGATGGCAGCTATTATGTTATCCCGAAAGACCAGTATGAACAAATCAAAAAGGTGCTGTCTGGGGACACCGATGGTCTGAGCGCAAAATCCATCCGTGCCATTAAAGAAAAGATACGCGAAATCGAAGAGCAGACAGGACGTTCGTTCTTTGATGTTGTTCGGTCTGGCAATGTGGATTATGCAGCAGTCCAGCGCGGCAAGATCATGGAAACGCTGGATAAGAAGTCCGACCAGTTAAACCAGACAGCCGACAACCAGAAGCAGCGTGCGGATGAACGCAGCGATAAAAAACGAGAACAAGCACAGCAGGAAGCAGCACCATCCTTGCAAAAGGCTGGAAAAGCTGCTGCGGAGGCCGCTTTTATTTCGGGTGGATTCCAGTTGGCCGTTGGCATTTACAGCAAGTGCAAAGAGGGAAAGAAAATTAACGAATTTACGGTGGATGACTGGAAAGACATTGGCATAGATACGGCAAAAGCAGCCGCAGAGGGCGGCATCAGTGGCTTTGCGATTTACAGCATCACTAACTTTACAAGCATTTCGGCTGGCCCTGCGGCCGCAGGCGTTTCGTTGGCATTCTCGGTATCGGAGCTGGCATATCGTAAGAGCACCGGGGCAATTTCCGATGAAGAGTTCAAAGAGAGCTGCCAAATGGCTGCACTGAACGCTGCTGTAAGTGCCGTTGGTGCTGCAATCGGACAAGAACTGATCCCGATTCCTTTGCTGGGTGCTTGGATAGGCTCCTTTATTGCAACCCAAGGCTTGGAGCGGCTCTGTGACGAGGGCTTCCACAATGCTCTTACGATGTCTTCTTACGAAGTGCGAAAAATGACCCAACGGCTGGAATACGGAACTGCACGCATTGCGTACAGTTCTGCTTATACAAATCAGGCAATTTCTCAAGCGCAGAACCTCCATGAAGAGACCCAAACGCTTCTGGATGATTTTAACAGAAAGAAAAGGTGATTTTTATGACAAAGGAACAATGCAGCTTACAACCGAATTATTACGGCAGTTCTTGTGATTTTCAGGATTTGCAGTCTGCGGTACAGCAGCTGACGACCAAATCCGATGCACAGTTTGAGGAGCTGAAAAACGAGAAGTGGTTCCATCGTATTTTCAATATGGTGGTCTGTCCCAGAAAAAACAATATCCGCATGGCAGAGCAGATCACTTCTTTGGCACAGGCACAGGGAATCCTGATTGAAATTCTGGTTCGTTTGGCCGATCAGGATGCCAATATCGCCGGGATGGTCATGCAGTCCCAAAGCGACATCCGGGCACTGGCTCAGAACAGTGCTTATCTTCAGGAGCGGCTTTATCTGCTGGAAGACAAGAGCTATGGCATCAAGGAAAACGAAAATCTGAAGGATTTGAACAGCCAGCAGCGGAATATTCTGTCCGGCTGTCTGAACGAAGCATCCAAGCTGTATGCAATGCCCTCCAACGAGCAGCGTTTGTATGCCAACGAACTGCTGAACTATCTGAATGCCGATGCACAGGTGGCGAATCTGGAAGATGCTCTGGATGATCTGGAAGATAACGCAAAGCGGAAAATCCTGAGCTGCGTTATCACCTATATGTATCTGTACGACCATGCTGCGGAGTCGATGGAACAGGATGAACAGGAAGATTTCATCGACCTGTTTGACCTTGGCCGCAAGACCATCAAATCCTTGAAGCAGCAGACCGTGGACACCTATCGTCTGCGTGGTGTGGACGGCTGCATTGACCGATATATCACTGCACCCATTGAAATCACCGAAGAAACCCCGTTTGAAGTGGAGCTGCCGGAACAGAAAACCGCAGAGGGAGCCTCTGAAGCTCAGACCGAAGAAAATGGTGAAGAAGCCATTGACACGAATGCGCCCCGTGAAAAGTTGGTGCTTTCCGGTTCGATTCAGAATGATGGTGAAACAGTCTACAAAAATAAGGATATTCACTTCTCCTCGGCTATTATGAACTGTAAAGGCACAGTCAAGTTCATTAACTGCACAATTCATTATAATGAAGATAAAAGCAGCCATATCTTCTTGGGCGATGGAGCGACACTTTTAATTGCGTCATCTACTGTTGTTTGCCATGGGATTTGCCAGACTGCAAGCGATTCCAACGGCTTCTTTGTAAAACAAACCGATGAAAATAAAGATTCTGCTTCCTGTGTAGTCAAAGATAGTACTTTTATTGATTGTGTCGCTTTTATTAATGGTAAATTTGTTTCAGGTGAGTTCAAAAACAATCGTACATATGGTGCTTGCGCTAGCTTTTTAAGCCTAGTCATAAGAAAAGGCTTGACTTTTAGCAACAATCGATTTGTTTTTCCTGATAAACCAACGTATGAATTTATATGTAAAGATTGGGCAGGATATAACGCTTTTATTAGGCTTGATGGCAATAATATAACGGTAGAGAACAGCGTTTTCGAATGCGAAAACAATTTGGCTGGATCTTCCTATATGATTAAAACTGGAACCTACGCAATCAATGGTCCGGGGCACTGTTTATCTGATACTAGTAGAGAGAGAGGCACAATTTCTAACTGTACATTTGTGAGAGTAAGCAACTGCATTCGTGAGATGGGTGTGGTTGAGAACTGTATCTTTGAAAATTGTAGTAATGTCGTAAATAATTGCGGATATATCGTTAGAGAAAATCTATTTAATGGCTGTAAGCAAGCATGCGTGGATTTGCAAAAAAAGGCGATTGTTTCGAATTGCCAGTTTGCTAACTGTACAGGGTTCAATCTTATAACATCCACGAC
>ENA-OQDL01001133-OQDL01001133.1-human-gut-metagenome-genome-assembly--contig:-NODE-1133-length-14217-cov-3.516111_pt1 | contig 14217 bp, 10 predicted proteins | sample MGYA00242782_ERZ504609 | MGnify/ENA primary metagenome ERZ504609 (study PRJEB26092, sample SAMD00036320) | human gut metagenome | host: Homo sapiens | study: EMG produced TPA metagenomics assembly of... | reverse complement strand
CTATACGAGTGTCCGTGGTATGGAGGCAGTGTTGTCGTTGCCGAAGGACTGTTCATTGGATACGGAGGCCAACGGTGCACTAAGTTGAATATGGTGAACGTTTACCACAGAATTTTGTCTATCTCTTCCAGTATTTTGGAAGACGGTCGTACCAAATTGGTGCTGAGTAGGTCTGACGAGTGATACCCTCAAAGGAGATACGGGTGTGGTGTTTTCTTTCTTTGTGAAAGCTTCCGAGACTTTCCAAGAGGTTGCAGAACTTTCGTTGGATGAAATTATTTTGTCGGATAATGCAGGGCATGGCATTAATATGGAGGGTAAGTTAGTCATGGAGGTGATTAATTCTTTCATCGCCTACTATACTCCTGCCAATGACTCCATACAGGGCCTGCGTACGCGTTATGAGGCAGCCGTGGAGAAAATCAATACTGCGGCTGCTGACGTGAAAGACAGTGCGGTCGTCGTGAATGCCGTCCAGGAAGTGGCTACCCGTATTGAGGATTTGCGGAAGTCTGTGGACGAGGCTTACGCCAATGAAACGCTCCCGGTTATTTATGACGAGGTGTTGGCTCCTGTGGTTAGCATTGATACGGCTATCGTGAAGATGGTGGACGACGCTTTGGCTTTACAGGCAGCCAAGGTTGCCAATGACGAGGCTTTTGTCCGTCTGACAGAAGAAATCGGGGCTTTGCAGGCTAAATTAGACGCCGCTAAGACAACGATAGAAACGGATTATGCAGAGGTGGCAGGGCAGTTCACTGCCGACATTGCTGCTTTGCAGGAGGACATTGATTCCATCAGCAACGAAGTGAAGGGCTTGTACGAGGAAGTGAAGCTGACGGCCGAAAGCCAGATCGATGCAACGGCCATCGAAGCCGGAATCGAGAAGGTTTTGGCTGATGCTGAAGAAGCCCATAAAGGCAGCAGCATTTATGGCGTGAAGAATGCCAATGGCGCAGAACTTACCGGCATCTATACGGTAGATGGTCGTCGTGTGGCAGAACCTGTCAAAGGGCAGGTCAACATCTTCAAGTACTTTGACGGAACAGTGAAGAAGTTTTATATGAAATAATAGGTTGGTAGTTGCGTGCGCTGTGAAGCGCGTGCACTAAAAAAAGAGAACGCATAGGGGATGATTTCCTCTATGCGTTCTTTTTGCCTTATAGGGGCTGTCCTGTTTCGTTTTCCAGAAACGCAGCAAGTTGTTCCCTGGAAAATTCGGGCAGGAAATTCAGTCGCAGCTCTGTTTTTTGGCCCTTCCAGAAAGCACGGATGGCATAGCGGCTGATCTGAAATACAGGAATTCCAGACACGCCGTAGTCTGTGAGCTGCAGTTCTCCTGTTTCTTCTGCGACTTTTTTTCCCGTCTGCGTACAGGGAAATCTTCCCTTCGGTGCGCACTCCGGCCCAGCCGGAAAAGCCTGTGTTTTGCATTTCAGTGCAGTCAATGCTGGAAGAGGCGTAATTACAGAATGTCCCAAAGCGGCAGCGATTTCATAGCCGCTTCCGTCTGAACCGGAAATGGAAGATGCCCTGGAACCGTTTGCCAGAATCACAGCATACCCTTCGTAAATCCAGCCCTGGGTATGGATTTTCCAGATGTTCTTTTCTTTGGAAATGCTTTTTACCTGCTCATTGGTTTTGATCTTCACCCCAAGGCTGCGGGCCTTCATGCACAGCACCTCCGCCACGCTGGAAGCCTGTCCGCTGTGGGGATAAAGATATCCGTTATTTTTATTTACCGGGTAAAGCCCAAGCTCTGTGAAAAAATCTACTGTATTTTCTACGGAAAACTGGTTCAGAACTTCCTCCCAGAAGCCCGGATTGTCGCTTCGGTAAGCGTCAGTCTGCTTCTGGAGATTGGTGAAATTGCATTTTCCGTTTCCGGTGGCGCAGATTTTTTTGCCTGGCTTTTCATTTTGTTCCAGAATGGTTACGGCTGCGCCGTTTTCCGCCGCTGCAATAGAAGCCATCAGGCCGGAGGCACCGCCGCCTATGATTACAACACGTTTTTTATCCATATAAACTCCTGCAAATGTCTGCGAGTGTGTCTGAAAAAGGCTCCAGCTTTACTGCGGCAGCTTCACCAGATCCTGTTCTACTAATTTCTGCAGAGACATCATAACAAAAATATCCTCTCCATGATCCGAAGTATAAAGCATAGCCGAAAAAGAGTTTGTTTTCTGCAATAAAGTGATCAAAAGAAGCCAGGAAAACCATCTGTATAACGGATGGTATTATCATATGCATTCATCAAATACTCTTTATTCTCATATTTGGCGTCTGTCAGATTATCCGGTTTAAAGACAGACATGGATTCGGGATAACGTTCTTTATAATTAAAATGTGATCCATAGGCATGCAGCACGATGAATAATTTTTGATGACCTGCCTTTAGCTCCTTTTCTACCAGAAACAATAGTTCGTCATCCGAAATATTGGCTCCTTTCGGAGCATCTTTCTTGATAAACTTCCAATCATCTGCCTCCATCCCCAAAAAATCAATAAAAGAATGGTTAGGAAGCTGGTTCGAAAAAAAGGCAGTATGAAATCCTGCTTCCTTGAAAGCGGTAATGATTCCTTTCTGTCTATAAAGACAGTCATAATCCTCAGCCGAAGCTGCCGAAAGCAACATAGGCACACTTTTATGAGTAGTATTAGACTGGGTAAGCACATCCGTGAAAGTTACCACCCCCTCCATTTTATCAAGTAATGGAGTAGTATTCCTTTCATAACCATAAAGTCCGAAATTACAGGCACGGGCCGTTTCCCCTATCACCAAGACATAAACTTCCCGGCTGTTTTCATCATGTGCGGCACTGGCATTAAAAGTAAAATCCCTTGAAGTTTCCGCATATCCGGCTGTTTCGCCCGCACGTTCTGCAGCCAATACTAGATTATAACATACATTAGCCGGATACATTTCGATCTTTACTTGATAATCACGTTGCGTCGCATAGCAGATAACGGTCAATAACGCTCCTGCAACAATGCCTGCCAAGGCATACTTACGTTGAGAACGAATAAAAGAATATTCCAACTGATTACCCCGGGCCCATGAAAAACCTCCCAAGACCAAAGCAGGAATGTAAACAACAAAAACACCAATTACAGCCGGCAGTAAATTATCCAACAGTTCCAGCGCCTCCCCGGAATTAGTAGTTGTCAGATTCAGGAACATATCTACTGCAATGATAGAACGCCCGAACAGGTATAGCAATACCAGTTGGAATGCCGCAAAGAAAACAAACGGAAATAAGATCCAAATAGTCTTTCCAGGTTTACGCCCCAATGTCATAATCAACCAATAAACCGATACCGGCAGAATGACATTACAAATACGTGCCCAAAGTGTCATTTGCTGTTCTGTAAAAAACAATGCCACATTGGGAATGGCCAAGACAACGATGAACAGAACGAACAACCGTTGTGGCTCACAACACCACTGAATAAATTCTTTAAAATGCTTCATTTATATTAAAGATAAAACCAGACTGTCCATTTTTTCCAAATCCATAGTCCAGACGAACATTTACATTCTTTTTAAACTCCCAACGATAACCTATTCCATAATTAGGCAACACTCTGTCCATGCACAAAGCACTGAACTTATTGAATACAGTTCCGGCCCCTATCCAAACTACAACACCATTACGTTTCCATACAGCTGACGCAATTCCACCTGCCCCTCTATTTTATGCTTGTCACGATAGCGCCCTTCGTAATAACCACGCATGGAATACGAGTTTCCCAACAACGCCATCATGGCCCATGACGGATTACCGAAATTAAAAGTACCGCGTAATTCTCCTGCCAACAATCCTCCTTTCCATACAGGATGATAATAACTGGTACGCAAATCCGTAGTACTGAATGCATAATCGTTTCCTAAAAACTTAGGACGGAAACACTGGGTAATATTCAAATAATATCCCTTATGGGGATTGGTCAACACATCGCGCGAATCATATGCCAAAGAAAGGCCCACTCCATAATTAGCAGTAGTAAGATTCATCCCCTCCAGTAGTTCGGGGCGTTCCATATTCTTACCATGCACATAATCATAAGATACCATAGGACCTATATATAGATTATCCGCTATCCGAAACAGGAAACTAGCTTTAACTTGTGCTTGCCAGCGATCTAAATCAGATTCATTGGCATCTACCTTACCCATATCGTACCCTATTCCCCAAAACTTGGAAGGAAAGGAATAAAAATAAAGAGTATAATCCAGCCGGTATTTGTCCTGCGGAAAGATATGAGTTCCGCGTATCCCCAACATATAGAAGCCAACAGTGGAAACATCTCCGAATAAAGATACATTGGACGGAGGAAGAAGCATGTCATTTCTATCGGTACGATAAAGCCCCGCCGCCACCAGTCCCAGCCCCAGTTTGGTATCCGTACTGTAATGTGGTCCGCCAATAATACTGAAATCAAATTTCTTATGATTCTTATCTTTATTAGCATCATTAAAATAGTCCAGAAACTTTTTGAAAAAAGTCCTTTTCTGTACTGTGCTGTCTTTGTGTTGCGTTGTCGTATCTTCAGGCAAATAAAACAGCCCACCCTCTTGCGTGACTGCCAAAGCCGCATCTGCCATACATATAAAGATTACGATCCAAAATGATATTTTCTTCATTGTAATCTATTCTTTTTTCCACTGTTAAAACAAGCTTTACAGTAAACATAAACTGAATAAAAACAAATAAAGCAGGTCTGGATACAAAGATAGCCAAACCTGCTTTATTGTGACTTTTTTATATAATAAGAATCTGGTCTGAATTTACCTATTTCTGTCCTAAATACCTTATACCGGTTGCTTTTCTGTAATCAGCCAACGCAATCTTCTGCTCATAATAAGATTGGATAAGGTTTGTATATGCCTGTATCCATGTCAGCTGTGCAGAAAGCACATCCAAAATAGTCAACTTACCTTCAGTATAACTAAAAGTGTTCAAATCCAAGTTCTCTTCTGCCAGTTTGCAGTTCTCCTCGGCAATACTTATCTGACGGGTATTCTCGGTCAGACTAGTCCACGCCTTCGCCACTTCTTTGCTTATTTGGTCTTGCTTATCTTGCAATGCATACTGCTTGCTTAATAAAATAGCCTTCTGTGCAGCCGTCGATTTAAAGCGGGCTCCCCAATGGAAAATCGGCAATTTAATAGAGGCATACACATTACTATTAAACATAGTTTCGCCCGAAATGTTCAACATCTGTGTTCCCCATGTCTCTTTAAAACCGATAGAAAGAGAAGGATTGTACTTGGCGGCAGCCAGACTTACCTGTCTTTTCTGATAATCCACATCCAACTGTGAGATAGCATAATCGGGACGCACATTCAAGGCTGTTTCCGCTCCAATAAAGGCAGGCATAGGCAATATGGTAGAAATAGAATCCGTCAAATCCATTTCAGCCAGCGGTTCCAATCCCATCAGCACATTCATATTCTGCAAGGCGACCTGATAAGACTGGTAGCTGCTGGAACGTTGCAATTCAGCCTCTTTCAAACGGGTCTGCATCTGAATGAGATCCGTCTTGCTGATATAGCCATCATCGTACTTATCTTGCAGCACTTTGGTCAACTGCTCAATAATCTGCACATACTGGCACATCGTTTCATACATTTCTTTTTGTGCGGCTGTTCCCCAATAACTGGCTTCAGCAGCATAGATAATATTATCCGTTGTCAAATCCACCGACTTATCCGCCATCTGGGTTTGTATTTGGGAAGCCTTGTAATTGTGATAGATGCTTCCACCGGCATAAATAGGTTGTGATACCCCTACTTCGGCACTGTATGAATCGTGCTCCATAGGAACAGCCATTCCGCCAAGATCCATCTCGTATTTGTTAATACGATACTGATAGCTTCCCGTTGCATCAACAGCCGGGAAGAAAGCGGTTTTTGCCGCTTTCATAGCCTTCTGCATAGCTGTACGTTGTGCCACACTCTGTTTTAAGGTTTGGCTATAATCCAGTACCTTTTGTTCAAAGGTAGAATAATCCACGACAGTCTGAGCCGAAAGTGTACCGGTCATACAAGCCATACCTATAATATAGATCATCTTAGTTTTCATTATCTGTCTGCTCTGATTTTAAAGAAAATACAATAAGTTACCGGAAGAACAAAAATGGTCAGTACCGTCGATACGAACAAACCACCCATAATGGTAGCCGCCATACCTGCAAACATGGCATCGCCCAACAATGGAAGCATACCCAGAATAGTAGTTCCGGAAGCCATGGTCACCGGAACGATACGTGTCTTGGTAGCCTCGACCACGGCAGGCACAGCCCCCTTTCCATCCTTCAACTGAAGTCCGATTTCATCGACCAGCACAATGGCATTCTTGATATTCATACCAATCAACCCCAACAGACCGAGGATGGCAAAGAAGTCCAATGACTTGCCAAACAAGAGCAATCCCCATACCACACCGATAAACACCAGCGGCAACATAAGCATAATCAATACCGGCTTGCGGTAGTTGCTGGGGAAAAGAAACAGCAGAACCACATAAATCAACAGGAAAGTCAGCGGAATATTCTTCGCCAATGCAGCGTTACTTACATCCTGTGTTTCCTGCTCACCGAAATATTTCATTTTATACCCTTCGGGCAACTGCATCTGCTCTTGTACGGCAGTAAGCACCTGTTTAAACGCAGCCATCGTATTGGCTCCACGTTTAGGTTCACATTGCATCATCATACAACGCTCGCGGTTAAAGCGACGGACTACATTATAATCATAACCCAAAGCGAAATTATCGATTACCTGTTCCACTTTCACGGAATTTCCTTTCGTACTGAATACAGGCACACTTTTCACATCATTCAAGTTCATTTTTTCCACATCCTCATCTTTCAGCAGGATAGGCAAGGAAACATCCCCCTCACGATATTCTCCCAAAGGCAAACCATTGGTAGCCGTACGGAATGAGTTGGCAACCTGCTGACGGGTAATCCCCAAGCGTAAACCTTTCTGTTGAGAGAACATCGGTTTCCACACGGGCACCTTATCTCCCCAGTTGGAACGGATATCCGTCACCATATCACACTGGCGGGCTATTTTTTTCGCCCTTTCAACCAATGCGGTCAATGTATCGGGGTTTTCACCGATAAAACCGATCTCAATAGCAGCTTCAGGCACCGGAGACAAAGCAAAAAGTGCCGAACGGGTAATGATATTGGGAAAGTTCTGAGTCATGTGCTCATAAAACTGCTGTTCTACTTCGGCTGCATCTTCGGGGTCTTTAGTTTCCACCATCACATTGGCATAGTTAGACTTCGGTCCAAAAGAAGAACTTGCCAAATAGTAACGCAACGGAGTACCACCCAATGTCACCGAATATGATTTAACTTTCTCATGATTCTTCAAGTAATCCTCCACCTTCATCACATCCTGATCTACCGCATGAATACTAAATCCCTCAGGGAATACCAGATCAGCACGGAAATAAGGCTTATTCATTTTCGGGAAAAAACTCTGAGGCATAACAGCCATAATAACCAAAGAAAGCACCAAAGTTACAAAAACCGTGGTCAATGTCACAAAACGGCGTTTAATCAGCAAGGTCAGAAACTTCTCGAATTTATGATAGAGTTTAGTATCATACGGGTCTTTCATCGCACCGCCGGGAACAGCTTCTTTCAAAATAAAATTACCAAAAGTCGTAGTCTGGCACAAAGCCAGAATCCAGCTCAATCCCAGTGATACAGCCAATACAACAAATAGCGGTTTCACAATCTCAGCCACGGATGCCGGTGCCAGATACAAAGGCAGGAAAGAGCAGATAGCAATAAAAGTAGCGCCCAGCAATGCCCATTGCGGCTTGATGGCTCCCTCTATCAATGACTGATAACGTGATTTTCCGCGCTTGATACCTATCTGCGCATTATCTGTCACCACAATGGCATTGTCCACCAGCATCCCCATGGCGATAATAAATGCCGCCAAGGAAGTACGGTTCAATCCTACCCCCCACATCAACATAATAAGCAAAGTACCACCTACCGAGAAAAGTAACGAACTACCTATCAGCATACCGGCACGCGATCCCATCACCACAAAGATAATCAGGATAACAATAACCAATGATTCTATCAAATTCAGGATAAAGCCATTATTCGCCTCATCGGCAATCTTGTCCTCAGGATAAAGCGAGGTCAGTTCAATGCCGATAGGCAACAATTGCTCTATTTCCGCCAACCTTTCGTCCACTGCTTTACCCACAGCTACCACATTATCCTTTGCTCCACTGGCCACACCTATACCGATAGCACGTTTACCATTGACCCGCATCAAGGTTGAAGGCGGATCATAATATCCACGCTCCACTGTTGCAATATCCCCCAAACGGGCTTCCCGTCCGTCCTTGCTGATAATCAACTGGTTTTCTATATCTTCCAGACTGGTATAAGTCCCTTCCGTACGCAAGCGCAACTGATAAATTTCTGTCGCTATATCTCCTGTATTCACCTGTATGTTCTGCTTCTGCAAAATGCCCATAATCGAAGTGGGATCAATACCCAATGCCGAAAGTTTGGAGGTAGATATCTTGACATTGATCACTTCGGTCTGCTCTCCGTATAACATTACTTTCTGTACTCCCTCAATCGGAGTCAACTGAGTACGGATACGCTGTGCCCAGTCACGCAAATCGGTATACGAGAAGCCCTCATCAGCTGTCAAAGCATAATAAATACCATACACATCACCAAAGTCATCATTTACAGTAATGGTAGACGCCCCACTGGGCAACTTAGGTTGTATATTCGCCACTTTACGACGTAATTCGTCCCATTTTACAGGCATATAATCCGGATCAATCGTAGGCTGAAGTTCAATAGAAATCTTAGACAGTCCGAAATAAGATTCCGATTTAATCTGATATACATCTGTCATGGACTGAATTTCACGTTCAATCGGTTCCGTAATCAGTTTCTCCACTTCATGTGGATTCGCTCCCGGATACTGGGTAACCAATACCGCAGTCTTTATCACAAAAGGCGCATCTTCTTTCTTAGGCAGCTTGAAGAAGGAGATTACTCCGCCTATCAACAAAATAGCCAAAAAGAAATAGATAACCTTCCGGTTCTCCAAAGAATATTTTGGAATATTCATGATATGCTCTCTCCTTTTTTATTCTGTTAATATTTTTACTTGCTGGCCATCTACCAGATAAGACGCTCCGGCAGACACAACCTGTTCGCCCGGTTCAATATTTCCGGATACTATCAGGTCGTTACGTCCTACAATAATTCCCTCATCACTGACTTTACGCAGTTCTACTTTCTGTGTAGACGGATTATATATAAATACGATCTTGCTATTCAAGTTATTATCAAACACTACAGCGGACAAAGGCACTGTAATTCCTTCTTTTACCACATCATTCTCAATATTGACAATAACACGGCAAGAAAAGCCCACCGATACCTTATATTTTTTCAAATCAAATTCCGGATCATCAATGTAAAGGAATACAGGAACTCCTGCCCCATCGGGAGAAGCCTCTACATACTCCTTTACTTTTGCCTGAAATAATTTTCCTTTATAGGCATCAAATTCTACGTAAATAGTAGAAGGAGAAGTTACATAAGAAATATTCGTTTCGGGGATAGTGAACTCCACTTGCAATTTAGCCGGATTAATCAAACACACCACTCCTTGTCCTGGCTGTACACGCTGATAGTTTTCAACATATTTTTTTTGGATAAAGCCATCAAATGGAGCGCGTAGCTTGGTGTCATTCAATGTGTTTTGCGCATTTTCAAATGCCGATTTGGCATTGGTATACGAAGCTTGGGTCGTTTCGAACTCTTGCATGGAAATAGCATTCTTGGCCAACAGTTTCTCTGCGCGTTGCATCTGTGATGACGCCTTTTGGAATGAAGCCCTCTTAGCGTCATAATCCAGTTTGTAATCTGTCGGATCAATTTCGGCCACTACCTGTCCTTTCTTCACCCGTTGTCCTTCGAGTACATTCATTGCTACCAGCGGACCGGACATTTTAAATGCCAAGTCACTGAACTGATCAGGCGACACAACACCTGAATACGATTTTTCGATCCTGCTTAACGAGGTCACTTCCACCAATTTCACGGGACGAGGACCGCGTTCTTGTGCAGGTTGCTGTCCGCAAGAACAGAACACTGCCGCAATCATTGCCATAATAGTACAAATTTTTACCTTTCATACTGTTTATCTTCACTATTAGTTTCGCTGCAAAGTTCTTATAATTATTAAAAGCGTACAAGTGCTAACAGTAAGATATATTAGTCTATTTTTAAGCATTTTCTTTGTTATCTGCTCTAACTGCCCTATATTTGTGGTGCATAATCAAAACCTTCTTTATTTTATGAAGTATATAGATGACATTAACTTATTTAAATCGAATAAGGATTTCGTTGCAGAAATTGACATGACAGGATCATTAGGCCGTATTTACCACTACCCGCAACGAATGGAAGGATGCTTGTTCCTTCTGTGCCTGCGAGGTGAATGTGACATAACGATCCATCTGTCTGAACACAAGATACAAAAGAACGACATTGTCACTATTCTGCCAGAAACCTTTGTACATGTTCACCGGCAAAGTCCCGACTGTCGTCTGTACTTGATAGGATTCAACAAAGAGTTGCTGAACGGAATAAATCTCTTCAATTCCACCATGAACTATCTTTCAGCCCTGATTGACACGCCCATTATCCCTCTGCGTCCCGAAATAACCGAGTTGTTTCAAGACTATTTCCTGTTGCTGATAAAAATGAAACGTATGGGAGCCAAGCCCAATAAAGACTTAATCAGCACCATGCTGCTCACTATATTGCACGGTGTAGGCAGCATTCATCAGAACACCAATGTAACCACACGTACTTTCAACCGTGGAGAAGAAATTGTGAAACGCCTGGTCCAATATATCATCAAACATTATACGAAAGAACGGAGTGTAGCTTTTTATGCCGACCTGCTTCATATATCCCCTCAGCACCTCAGTACTACAGTCAATAAGATTACGGGAAAAACTGTTACAGATATCATCGCCAAACTAGTGATAACAGATGCGGAAGCCAAACTAAAAATCCACAGACCTTACCATTCAGGAAATAGCCTATTCACTTAATTTCCCAGACATCTCATTCTTTGGGAAATATTTTAAAAGATATACAGGAATGTCACCGAAACAGTATAGGGAGAGCACATAACAATGCTCATTCCCCATATAATACGGTTTCGGTAATCCATGCAAAAACATTGGCTATCAATTTGGAAGCATCATTATTGATGGTTCCTGCTGTGTTATTAATGTGATTCTCACTAGTCGCCCCTGTACCGGATAAATTACTGCTCATATCTGTATCCCCCCAATATACAATTCTCCTGGAATAATCTATACCCAACACTATTCCCCCACCAGGCCCCATCAAAATAGGAGTTATGCCCTCAGAAGCACTAGTATTCACCTGTATCTCACCATGATATATATCATAATTCCGTAATGCAAAATTCGAAGTGACAGGAGCATTTTTGGTAAAAGGTCCGTCAGTAGTAAAATAATGATTACCAATAGTAGAAGCAGCCAAAGGATAAGGTCCTCCGTTTGATGTAAAATATTTGATGCCACTCTTCCCCGCAAGAATTTCCGCTAACAAATTCTGACTTACATCGGAAGCATCATAAGAGGCGATCAAGACACGATTCTTCTTTGTTTTCAGCCAGTTATGAAGTTTATGAGCATCTTGACTACCAAACTGCGAGGTTGGCACATAATTTATATATACTACATCAAACAGAGAAAAAAGAGCATCTGTCAAATTATTAGCATTAACCCCTACTCCCACCAAATTATAACCGCCACACTCCACTACCCCATCGGGTCCAAAATTAGTTTGATTAGTCAAAATACCACGAAGTCCGGTAGCACGAGCTTCAGCACTACTAGAACCTAAAATATTAGTACCCAAATACCCCAGACCGGAAGTAAATGACATCAAATTGATCGTTTTATAAGCTGCTATATCATACTTCTGCTGTATGCTGACATAAATAGTCCACCGCTGAGCTGTAATCACAAAATGCTGTATACGGTTGCTACCATCTGCCAAATTATTTTGCAAAGCTGTTATCACCAACCGACTTCCATTATCCTCCTTCGTTACTGTAAAATAATCATTAGACAAAGACTGGGCTCCGGTTCCTTGAAGCACACCTGCATCATCTGCCCACTGCAACGTATAATCCAAAAGGTCTGTACTGACACTAATAATTCCCTCAGAGCCGGTTTTATGCTTCAAAACAACTTCACGTGTTGATATTCCGAAATGATGTTCTCCGTCAAAATACATATCCATAGTATCATCATCCCATGCTTGTACCTCCGCCACTATATTAGATGAACGGTTATGGGCTGCATCATCCGGCGTACTCCATCCCGGAGCCGATACCTTCTTTATATTAAATATATATTTATGGTTGCGTAAAACTTGCCCAAAAGCATTATGGTTATTATCCGGATCAAAATCCATTCGATAATAACTTGGCGTATTGCTATCAGCATAGTATCCCTCTACCACTATACAAGTAGCTTTATCTACCTGGTCTTCAGGTTCAGGCGACCAAGTTTCGGATAAATAAAGCCGGGCGGAAAAATTATTCCAATTCTCTGAAGAAACAGGAAATATCGAACTGTCCACATTCCTGTCACTACCTTCGGGTACACTTGGAAAAGTTACTTTGCTCACTCCCGTTTCATCCGGAATAACTTGCAGATAATTATTGGCCCGATAAGCTTTTACCCCTGTCATTCTAAAATTAGCCACTTCCGTAGCTGTCACATCCACTCTAGCTATGGAACGTAACATTTTCAATCCTAAAATAGTACCTGTTCCCGTCGGCTTCAAACCTTCCGGCAATTCATATTCTCCAGACATGGGAAAAACAGATGTCAGATAATCAAATTTTCGATTCATTTTCTTCTTTATCATTTCTTCACTATCACCAACGACAGGCTCATCAGCCACTACCACATCGGTGGCATTTGCCAAAATCAATAACTTCATAGGGATATCACCGGATTTCAGTAACGCCGTAAAAGTTATGGTAGAAGCAGTGTTGTTGATAGACAACCCCGGCACACGATATTTATATTTACCCTCCTCAAATACCAATATTTGAATCTCATTTATCAAAGTTTCATGATCAATCGTACGAACTATCCCCCTTGTACGGGTATAGGTGACCGCCGGTACAGTTACAGCCAACTCTATCAAAACATTTTCTGTACCTTCATTTTTATCGGGCTTTACGGGTAATTCTGCATTATCTGTACAAGATATACATAAAAAGATGATAACCAATATAGCCATTAATTTACTCATAATTGTTCAAGTTTGTTTTATTTTGAAACAAAAGACAGAGGTTCTTGGTTCTAATCATATTCATTAAAACAATAAGAATATGAAAACAAGTAAAATGTTTATAACCATAGTCACTGCTTTGGCAATGGCTTCGTGCAACAATGACAAAGAGTTCGCCAATCAGCCAGAGCTGGAAATGCAAGTTCCAGAAGCATACGCATCTTTCTCCATCAGTATCCCCCATACTTCGGGAACACGCTCTGTAACCACCCGTTCCACTGAACCAGGAACAGATGCAGAAAATATCGTAAAATCCCTTCATATATTTATTTACGATAAGGAAGCACCTTTCACTTCTACGGTAGCAGAATTCAGCGTTGCCGCAAACACACTCCAACAAGCCCCCCGGAAATACTTCCCAATGGATTACCACTCGGCCCGTCAATACCAAAAAAGGCGGATAAATATATCTTTGCGGCAGTAAACCTGAATACAGAAATTGTAGATTATATTACCTCTAATGGCTTGGGAGCATTCAATTATAAAGAGTTTACGCAAGAGGTCGGCAAACTGGCAGATCAAACAAACGGGTTCATTATGTTTAATGCAAATTATCCCAATATCACTCCAGCCACAAATTTATATGAAGATAAAGCCGAAGCAGAAAAACATCATATTTCAATACCAGTCAGCCGTGTCACTGCAAAAGAGTGCTGTATTCACTTCACCTAACTTTAAAGTAAAAGGAGGAGGATCCATGACAGATTTGAAATTCGGTTGGCGAAAACTTAAATAAAGAAAATTCTATTTTATTCAAGATAGCAGAAGATGGAATTGTCAAAAGACTAT
>ENA-OQDL01001129-OQDL01001129.1-human-gut-metagenome-genome-assembly--contig:-NODE-1129-length-14261-cov-3.930593_pt1 | contig 14261 bp, 15 predicted proteins | sample MGYA00242782_ERZ504609 | MGnify/ENA primary metagenome ERZ504609 (study PRJEB26092, sample SAMD00036320) | human gut metagenome | host: Homo sapiens | study: EMG produced TPA metagenomics assembly of... | reverse complement strand
AAAAATACACAGGAGAAATCCTTGCAGTAGGAATTGGATATAACAAAAAGACAAAGAAACATTCGTGCAGAGTGATTACTTTACGGAAGGGCACGTTATATTAATTCTTGTATAAGGTGGAAGATAGAGGATATAAGCGGCTGTATAGAAATTTTATACAGCCTTTTTTTATGTATAAGTTTGGTGAACTTTTTTTCATCATTTATGGTTATATAAAATTTTCCTGTAACGTTTCTTCTGTCTGTGACTTAGTTATATAGAAAGACATCAGATAAAATAATGATACAGCAGACAGGAGGATCATCATGAAACGATATTTTGGAATATTCAATGCAGATGAAACAAAATCAGGACCATGTTCAGACATTCAATGGAAGAAGATAGGGCCATTAAAAATCCCGAAAGATGCAGTAGGATAATAAAAAATACAAGGAGTGGGAATGGAGAAATCAGAAATCGAAACAATCTACCGTAAGTATTTCCATGATGTCTTTCTCTATATCCGGGCACTTTCCGAAAATGAAAGTCTGGCAGAGGAGATCACCCAGGAAACATTCCTGAAGGCAATGAATAATATTGAGAAATTTGATGGCCGGAAGGATATCCGCGCATGGCTATTTGTAATTGCGAAGAATACATATTTCCGCTATTGCAGACGAAATAAAATCTATGTAGGCGAAGAATTTTCAGAAATAATGCAGGATTCCATGCAGGATACATCCCCGGCAGTACTGGATCAGATCGTGCAGGATGAGACAGTTCGGAATCTCAAACGCTATGCAGAACTGATACCGGAACCCTACAGGGAAGTATTTCACCTGCGGATATACGGTGAGCTCTCCTTTGAGCAGATCGGAAAATGCTATCAGAAAAGTGCAGGGTGGGCAAGAGTAACCTACACCGTGCACGACAGATGATAAGAGCACAGATAAGTCAGGAGGAAAAGTAACATGGAAAAAATAAACTGCAACGTGATCCAGGATATTCTGCCATTATACATTGAAGATGCAGTAAGCGAAGACACAAAAGAACTTGTAGAAGAACATCTGCAAAACTGTGAAATCTGCCAGCGGGTATACCATGAGACAAAGGCAGACCTTGAAAATGATATGAAAATCTCTGCGCAGACAAAAGAAAGCAGCAATGAAGCAAATGACCTGAAGAGTTTCAGGAAATTTTTACAGAAAAGAAAGATAAAAACAATCCTGCTTTCCATAGCAGCGACCGTAATTTGCTTTGTGGCAGTGTTCACTTTATGAATAAACATGTCACATATATCAGCTGCAAAGATGCAGGGATTACTATTGTTGAGGATAATAAAGATGAAGTAACGTATAGAACGAATATAAAAGGAAATTATCGCTGGAGAACATCTTTAGACAGGGAAACAGGTGTAATGACTATCCATTTTGAGCAGAGCTTGTGGGAAAAATATGTAAGCTGTATTTTTATCCATATGATCATCTTCATGAGATTCTGAAGAAAGATGAGATAAAAGAAGTGTATGTAGATAAGGATGGAACTACAACAACAATCTGGGAAGCTCCGGAGGAAGAACAGAAGGCTTATTTATCTGAAGAACATACAGAGCCGTTAGGATAAAATCTTAGAGTGTTTTTCAAACACGATCTAAAATATGAAAGCGAATTTTATAGCAGTCCTATAGGTTATAAGGATTTACAAAGGGGTTGTCAATAGAAGGCATCCTCTTTTTGTAATTGCTGATGGACATTCTCTTCCCATATGTTACAATAGAACAAGAATATGGAAAGAAAGACAGGAAATCTAACTATGAAAAAACAACTAAATTATGCAGATATCATAAAGGAAGCGCTGATCCTGACAGGTGCGGTAGCGATCATTGCGGCAGCAGTTTATTTCTTCCTGGTGCCGAGCCATACCTCTGTAAGCAGTATCTCCGGTCTTGGTATCGTGTTATCAAACTTTGTACCTTTATCATTGTCTGCAATCACCATGATTTTGAATGTGGTACTTCTGATCATTGGCTTCATCACCTGCGGACGCGAATTTGGCGTAAAAACGGTTTACACCAGCATCGTTTTGCCTTTATTTCTCGGATTATTTGAGAAAGTATTTCCGGATTTTGGCTCTATGACCAACAGTCAGGAGCTGGATGTGCTGTGCTATATCCTGGTGGTCAGCGTAGGACTGAGCATTCTTTTTAACAGAAATGCATCCTCTGGCGGACTGGATATTGTGGCAAAGATCATGAACAAATATCTCCACATGGAACTGGGAAAAGCAATGTCTCTTTCCGGTATGTGTGTGGCTCTTTCCGCAGCGCTTGTATATGATAAGAAAACAGTGGTGCTGAGTATTCTGGGAACATACTTTAATGGAATGGTTCTGGATCACTTTATCTTTGACCATAATATTAAACGTCGTGTCTGTGTCATCACTCAGAAAGAGGAAGAACTGCGTAAATTCATTATCGAAGATCTGCACAGCGGAGCGACGATCTATGAAGCGACAGGTGCCTATAATATGAAGAAACGCAATGAGATCATCACGATAGTAGACAAAACAGAATATCAGAAGCTGATGGCTTATATCAATCATGAAGATCCAAAGGCTTTTGTGACGGTTTACAATGTATCGGATATGCGCTATCAGCCAAAACTGTGAGAAATATTATGGCAGGAAAGCTGTGGGTATGATAAAATAGCAGGGTGATTATATAACCATAAAGAGATTATGGTAGAAAGAGGCTGAAAGATGAAAAAAAGGAAAAGGAATTGCCCTGCTTCCAATTGGTGTATTTCTTGTATTATACCTTGGACTGGGCATTTTGTTTGAGTATGTGATGGAAATCCCCATGGGATTTTATAATGTGCCGATCGTAGTAGCATTTCTTGCTGCGATCCTGGTTGCCTGTCTGCAGAACAGAGCACTGGATTTTGATAAGAAACTGGAGATCATGGCACAGGGAGTTGGGGACAAAAATATCATCACTATGCTTTTAATCTTCCTCGCAGCCGGTTCCTTTGTAGGGGTTGTGGGAAGAAGCAGTGCTGAGAGTGTTGCATATTGTATGCTGAGTCTGATACCTGCCAGATTTTCAGTTTCTGTGCTGTTTATAGTTGCCTGTTTTGTGTCTGTGGCTATGGGAACCTCTGTGGGAACCATTACCCTTCTGACACCGATTGCAGCAGCAGTTTCCACAGCATCAGGATTTGATCTGGCATTTTGTGTGGCTTCTGTTATGGGAGGAGCCATGTTTGGGGACAATCTTTCTTTTATTTCAGATACGACGATTGCTGCATGTAATGGTCAGGGATGTGAGATGAAAGACAAATTCAGGGAGAACTTCTGGATCGCTCTTCCGGCAGCCGTTGCCACACTGATCTTAATCCTGATCCTGTCATTTCAGACAGAAATCCAGGGCCGTGTGATCCAGCCCTATCATCTGACTCAGGTAATACCGTATGTGCTGGTATTGATCGGAGGAATTGTTGGGATCAATGTGTTTGTGGTATTGCTGACAGGAATCGTATCTGGAGCATTTATTATGCTGATCGGAGGACATACCACACCTGTAGAGATCCTGAAAAATATGGGATCCGGTGTATCCGGAATGTTTGAGACCTGTATGGTGGCGATTCTGGTAGCTGCCATGTGTGCGCTGATACGTGAGTATGGTGGATTCGATGCACTTCTTGGCTGGATCCATAAAATTTTCCGCGGAAAGAAAGGCGGACAGCTTGGAATGGGACTTCTGGTAGGAACTATGGATATTGCCACTGCCAATAATACAGTGGCGATCGTAATGGCAAACCCTATCGCAAAGGAAATGGCAGAAGAGTATGGGATTACACCGAGAAAGACAGCTTCCATACTGGATACTTTTTCCTGTGTTTTCCAGGGAGTGATTCCATATGGTGCACAGATGCTGGTTGCAATCTCAGCAGTGAATGAACTGGGTGGTGAGATTTCTGCATTTCAGATTATGCCGAAATTGTTTTATCCCATGTTATTGCTGTTCAGTTCTCTGATCACAATTATGAGAGGCTCAGACCGTACAGGAGCTTAAAAGATTCCCCCTGCCGGAAGCTATATTTTTTCAATTTTTTTCAAAAAATACTTGACCTTCCTCCTTGTGGAAGCAGTATAAAGGAAGCACAGACAGGGCAGTAGAGCAGCGGATCAGCTATATCTGCTGTCAGGAAAGCAAGAGGTAGCAGTATGAAGATCAAACAGGTGGAAGAGCTGGTAGGCATCACCAGAAAGAATATCCGTTTTTATGAAGAGCAGGGTCTCCTGAATGTGGAGCGTGCAGAGAACGGATACCGGGAATATCATACGGCAGATATTGCCAGACTTCAGGAAATCAAATTATTCCGGAAGATGGATATTTCCATAGAAGAGATGAGAGCTCTTTTTGAAAAGAGGAAAAGCCTGCAGGTCTGTCTGGAACAGCACCTGGGAGAACTGGAACGCCGCAGGGAGGGCCTTGTGAAAATGCAGGAAATGTGTGAGCGCCTGATCGCAGAGCATCAGTCCCTGGATACCTTGAATGCCGAGAACTGTCTGGAAGAAATCGAGCAGATGGAGAAAGAGGGTGCAAGGTTTATGGATATAAAGAAAACAGATATCCGTAAGAAAAGAAGGACAGGAGCGATCATTGGAGCAGTAGTTATGATCTTGCTTATGGGATTTACCATAGGGCTTATGTTGTGGGCAAATACACAAGATCCCATACCGACCGGACTGCTGATATTTCTGATCGCCATACCGGTTGTGATCATCGGAGGAATTCTGGCAGCACTTGCAGGACGCATGAAAGAGATTGAAGGAGGAGAAGAGGATGAAGCTTCTAAGTATTGAATACATTCCGGGTGTAGAGTTTGAGGCACTGGGAATTGTAAAGGGAACAGTTGTACAGACAAAAAATGTAGGAAAAGATTTCATGGCAGGGATGAAGACTCTGGTAGGCGGAGAGATCACAGGCTATACGGAAATGCTCAATGAGGCAAGACAGATTGCCACCAAGCGTATGGTAGATGAAGCCAAAGAGATGAATGCGGATGCTGTGATCGGTGTGAAATATGGTTCCTCCCAGGTAATGTCAGGGGCAGCAGAAGTGATCGCATATGGAACTGCGGTGAAGTATAAACAGGATTAAAAATTAAGAACAAGAGCAGGGCATGCAAACACTGTTCAATGGTAAATTAGGCGTAGGCGGAGTATGATAATCCGCTTGCGCTATTTTGTTTTACAGAGTATAGTTATTATATGGTCGGGTATTATCAGAACTGACAGAATATACGTTGTCAAATGAGATAGAAGCATCATATGAGATTCTGAGAAAGTATCAAAAGTATGAAAAACTCAGAAGATATACCGAAAAAATGAAAGGCGTAAAAGAGATATTAATATGAGCGATAATAAGAATGTAAATCAGGACAAAGGTCTTCAGGGAAATGAAAAAATAGAGCAGGCGATCGCTGCTCTGCAGCAGGAAGCCACTCAGGAAATGCTGGCACATACACTGACTGTAATCCGTAGACGAATGAGAGAAAACGGCCAGTTTATCCTTTCAGTAGAACCGCCCACAGGAGACAACCAGCTCCGGATCGGCACAGTGAAAACCGGAGATGGAAAAGTCTGGTGGGCGGCATTTACAAGCTTTGAGGAAGAACTGAAAGGCGGCGGAAGCGTACAATCCACTTTTCTGACAGACATAGATCAGCTTTTTCATTCAGCATTACAGGTAAATGAGATTGAGGGAATCATCCTCAACCCATGGAACCGGACGATCATGCTCGATAAGAACCTGATTAATATTATATTGGGAAATGTGTGAAGCTATGTAAAGGACTTTTCTGCTTATCGGGAGTTTCCCATTTTGTTTAATTCAGGCAAGATTGTAACCAGCATGGTAATAAAACACAGAGAACCACCGATCACATTGGATACAGGCTCTGCCATAAAAACGCCATCTGTGCCCATGTGTAATCCATAGGGCAGGAAATAAGTCAGCGGAACCACAATAAATACTTTACGAAGCAGGGAGAAAAAAATCGCCTGCTTTTTTTTATTCAATGATTTAAACACTGTCTGACCAATATACTGCAGATCCATAAAAATAAAGGCTGCAAAGTAAAGCTTCAGCGCAGGAACGGCATCCTTCAATAACAATTTATCTGAACTGAAGATTCCAATCAGAAATTCAGGGGCAATGAGAATGACGCTCCACATGATACCTGTATAAATCAGAACCATAATGATCAGAACAACCCCTGCTTTCTTTACCCTGTCAGGACGTCTGGCTCCGTAATTGTAGCTGAGAACAGGAGAGGTTCCCTCATTGATCGCATGGATAGGCGTCTCCACCATCTGGCGAACACTGGATATAATAGTCATGACAGAGATATAAATATCACCGCCTGTCACGGAAAGAACATTATTGCAGCAGATACTTACCAGGCTGTTAGTCAGCTGCATGATAAATCCAGCAGACCCCAGACTGATGATATCCCTGGCATGTCTGGTGCACTCAGAAATTTCATTTATATGAATCCATCTTACCTTCAATTCTGATTTTCCATGAAGAAAATAAAATACAAGCAAGGCAGAGAGAATCTGAGAGATGACAGTAGCAATCGCTGCACCCTTAATACCCATATCCAGAACAAAAATAAAAATTGGATCAAGAATAATATTTGCCACTGCACCGACTGTTACTGACAGCATACCGATAATGGCATATCCCTGTGCATTGATAAAAGGATTCATTCCTGTTGCTATCATGGAAGGAAGAGTACCCAGAAGGTAAATTATCAGATAGGGATACGCATAAACCAGAGCATCATCTGAAGCACCAAACAGAGTCAGTAAGGGGCGGGCAAAAAGAAATCCGATCAGCATCAGCACAGCAGCACTTCCACATAACATGGTGAAAGCAGTATTCATGATCATGTCAGCAGTCCTGGAATCTCCTTTTCCGCGGTTGATAGAGAAAATTGGTGCACCTCCGGAACCAAAGAGATTACTGAAAGCAGTAATGATCATGATGATCGGAAAGCATAAGCCCACAGCGCCAAGTGCAGTTGTTCCTATATCATGGATCCTGGCGATATAGATACGGTCCACAATGTTGTATAAAAGATTCAATATCTGCGCTACCAGCATGGGAAGCGCAGCGCTTAATATATTGTTGGTCACAGTTCCGTTTTCAAAATCAATTCGTTTCATTATAAATCTTCCTAAGTTTAAAACTTTTATCGTGCATATAAGTATATCATAAAGTAAACAGAAATTCACTCTGATACAGTGGTGTTGGAACAAAATAGTTACTGTTCACTCCGTTCACAGTAACGTAGCCAAAATTCATTCCAGATTGCCTGCGGCAATGGAATTTTGGCTCGTATGTCTCGGGATTTTGGCATATTCATGCCAAAACACCTCGCGGGACAGTGGCATGTGAACAGTAACACAAAATATTCTCTGAAACTGTCATAAGTCATGATATAGAGAATAAAAAAGCATTTTTTATCCATACTATTTTCATGTAACAAAATACAGTATTTCTTAAAAAAGGAGACAACAGACTATGATTTTAAAAGAAAAGGAACGTTCAGTAATCGAAGATCTTCAGACACAAGAGAAAAGCTGTGTGGAAAAGTATGGAAAATACGCAGAACAGGCCAGAGACCCGGAGCTTAAAAATCTTTTCCGGAATATCCAGCAGGAAGAACAGAAGCATTATGAATCTTTGTCAATGATTCTTTCCGGAAGTGTGCCTGAATGTAACTGTAATGACAGATCAGGCAAAGACTATCAGCCAAAAGCAGTCTATACAGCCATGAGTTCACCGGAAGATAAACAACACGATGCGTTTCTTGCAACAGATTGTATTGGTACAGAGAAGCTGGTGTCAGGAACATACAATGATGATGTATTTGCCTTCGGCGATAGTGGTGTACGCAAGCTGTTGGCTGATATACAGATTGAGGAGCAGAATCATGCGGAGATGCTGTATAAGTATAAAACAGTGAATGGAATGGCATAACAGCGAAAAGCATTCATTTATTAAAGTTCTGCCCGTAATTTTTTCCGATACTGCCGCAGAGTCATTCCTGTATAATTTTTTAAACACTTTTCCCAGATGACTCTGAGAGGAAAATCCCAGATAAGTGGCGATTTCAATATAAGAATAGGGGGAATAAGCCAGAAGATTCCTGGTAAGCTTCACCTTTTCCTGTAAAATGAAATCCGTAAGAGTAATGTTTTCACATTGCCTGAATAGTTCAGAAAGATAATTCGCATTCAGATGCAGATACTCTGCAATATCCTGGATGCGGAGTTTTTTCGTGTAAATGTTTGAAAATGTAATCTTTGGACTGTTCCACCCAGATATTTTTGGAGGCAATATCAGAAGAAACCTTTTTTTGCTGACGGATTTCGGCAACTGCTTTGATATACTCCATCTGAAACTGGCGGGCCAGATTCACGGTTACTACAGGATCCGTCATTTCTTCTATTTTCTGTATAAAAATATCGCTCATAGAGAAAGCTATTTCCGGCAGCAGACCGCCGCGGATCGCAGCGCGGCTGGCAAGAGTCATGAGAACAATTGCCAGATTCTTGCTATTTCTCAATGCGTCTTTGGAAAGAGTTCCAAGCTTTCCTATATAATCTTCGCTGATACTTTTGCGGTACATTTCCATATCTCCGTTCTCAATACTTAAGAATTCGCGGATTTCCTGATCATAGGGATTATGCGGCTCGTCCATTTCCTGGCGCTCGAAAATAAGTGCAGAATAATTACACATAATATCATAGTCTTCTGCCTTTTTCACGCAATTAGAAGAAATGAGATCATCCCGGATAAGAGGAGATTCACTGAACAGATTATGGGCCAGAAGCACATTGGAGCAGAAATAATAAAAATTGCAGCAGAAGACAGGAGTAAGATCTTTCTGTGCCAGGAAAGGCAGGTTTATATGTAAATTCGTCTGTATAAAGGACGAAAACACTACAGGTCCAATGAGCAAATATTTCTCTCCTGCAGCAATGTATGCGTAAAAAATCTGCTGGTCAGCAGTTCCGGCAGAGAAGATAAGAGGATTGTTGGCAAGATTGAAAGTATCTTCTGCATTTAAAATAGAATCCGTAAAAACAGAAAATGGCAGATATTCATCGCTTATATCTTTACGTGCACAGACAACTTCCGGCTTTGTCTGTGAAGATAAAGTGTCTGTCCAGTTTTTTATAATTGTATGTAATTCATAGGAAATATGCTGCATGAGATAATCTATATTAAAATTCATGGCGGATTCCTCCTGTTATTAACGAAAACGATATAAAAGGGAACATATGTAAGTATTTATATCATAACATATTTGCCGTGAAAAGTGATAAAAAACTGAGAATTATAATATAAAATTCCCATTTTCACAGATAAAATAATGATTGAAAAAGAATAAGCGCGCGAAGATAATTAATGATATCGGAAAGACGTTTCCGGAAATGTAAAATTTATACCAATATCAGGGAGGAAAACATGAAAGTAAAAGGAGTCAATCTTGGAAACTGGCTGGTACTTGAAAAATGGATGAGTCCGTCTTTGTTTGATGGCACAACAGCAGAAGATGAATACTATCTGCCCACACAGCTCTCCAAAGAGGTCTATGAAGCAAGAATCAAGATCCATCGTTCTGAGTACATTACAGAAAGAGACTTCACAAGAATTAAATCCATGGGAATGGATGCAGTAAGAATCCCGGTTCCATATTTCATTTTCGGTGACAGAGAACCATTCATCGGATGTATTGAAGAATTGGACAAAGCATTTAACTGGGCTGAGAAATACGGTCTGCAGATTCTGATCGATCTTCATACAGCACCGGACAGCCAGAATGGATTTGACAATGGTGGAATCAGCGGTGTATGCAAGTGGTCACAGGAGCCGGACGAAGTGGAATTCGAACTTACAGTACTGGAAAGACTGGCAGAGAGATACGGAACAAGAAAAGGATTGTGGGGAATTGAAATCCTGAACGAGCCAATACTGGAAGATATGTGGGAATCCATGAAGGTTACAGAGCGCTATCCTGCAGTTGATCCTGAGAAAGCCAAAGGAACAAAACCAAATACAATGGAATTCATCCGTGGTTTTTATCTGGAAGCATACGATAGAATCCGCAGACATATGCCGGAAGACAAATATGTGGTATTCCATGATGCATTCTGTTTAAAAGCATGGAAAGATTTTATGCGTGAAGATAAGTACAAGAACGTAGTTCTGGATACTCACCAGTATCTGATGGTTGCAGAAATGAAGGGCTGTGAGCAGACTGTAGAAGAGTATGTGAAATATGTAAAAGAGCTGAAAAAAGACATCGCAGAAATGCAGGAATACTTCCCGGTAATCTGCGGTGAATGGTGCCTGTTTAACTCTCTTGCAGTTGGATGCGATACAAAGGGCGGACAGACAGTTCTCAACGGTGTAGAAGGCATGGCACAGGAAACAGTAAGTGCTGAGGAAAAGAAGAAAATCTACAACGCAGTTGCTGAGGCACAGCTTGACGCATGGAACGCAGGAAGCGGATATTTCTATTGGAGCTATAAGCTTCTTACAGATACAGTAAACACACCTGGCTGGGTAGGCTGGGACAGCTGGGATTTCGGCAGATGTGTGGACTTCGGATGGTTTCCGATTGAGAAATAAGAACAGATTTATTGAAAAGTAAAGAGCACCTGTTGTGATGAGAATGAAAAAATTACAACAGCATACAGGGAGAAAAGATTATGAAGAACGTAAACATGAATCCGGATGCTAAGCTGTCTTTCCTTGAGAGATTTGCTTATGGTATCGGCGACTATGCAGGAAATCTGGTGTACTCTGCAATCAGTGCATTCCTGCTGGTATATTACACAAACGTAATTGGTGCAAGTGCAGCGGCAGCAGCATCTATCATTGCAATTTCCAAATTCCTGGATGGAATTTCTGACCTTGCAATGGGCTACATCGTAGACCATACACACAGTAAGTGGGGAAAAGCCCGCCCATGGATCGCAAGATTATGTATTCCGCTGGCAGTATGTACAGTTTTAATGTTCAGCGTACCGTCTGCATTTGCAGGAAAAGTGCAGATCGCATATATGTTCCTTACATATAACCTTGTTTCCACAATCTTCTATACAGGTATTAACGTTCCATATGCAACTATGCAGGGACTGATGACAATGAACCAGTATAAAAGAGGACTTCTCGGAAACTTCCGTAACCTTCTGGCTACAGCCGGAACTATGACAATCAACACAGTTGTTCTGAAAATGACAGGCTTCTTCGGTGGCGGAGATGCTTACACTCAGAAGGGCTGGACAATGACTTTTGTAGTACTGATGATTGTATTTATCGTACTGAACATGTTCATGTTCTTTGTATGCCAGGAACGTGTACATGAAGAAAGCGCAGAAGGCGGCCAAAATCAGGTTTCCTTTATAAAAGGTCTGGAAGGTCTTTTCAAAAATAAATACTGGCTGTTAATGGTAGTAAGTCTGTTCGCTATGTACTTTATGATGTCCTGCTTCTTTGGTTCAGCAGTATACTTCACAATGTACAATATGGGAAATGACGGATACTATGCAATGGTATCCAACCTTCTGTCAATTGCACAGATCGTAACTCTGTTCATCACACCATTCCTGATGAAGAAGATCAGTAAACGTTACCTGTTTATGGGGGGAATGGCAGTTGCAACTGTAGGTTTCGTACTGTCAGGACTGACAACTTCCTACTCTCTGATCTGCCTTTCTTCCGTTATCAAAGGTATTGGATTCGGATGCGGCGGAGCAACTATGTTTGGATGCCTTCAGGATGCGATCACATATGGTGAATGGTATAATGGATACGGCACAGCAGGTATGGGAAATGCAGCTTCTTCCTTCTGTATGAAAGTTGGTTCCGGTGTGGGGAACAGCAGCACTTGGCTGGATCCTTGCAGCAGGTGGATTTGACGCACAGCTTAAGGTTCAGAGCGCATCTGCACTGTCCTCTATTTCAATCGCATTCGCATGGGTACCGGTGATCACATGTGTAATCTGTGTAATCTGTATGGCATTCTTCAACGTAGATAAATACTATGCAAAAGTAGTGGAAGATCTGTCTCAGGGTAAACACAGAGGCGAATAATAGTAGCAGGATAACAAATAAATTGCATCATTTCTATAGCAATCCTCTCAAATGTATTGTTTATGAGGATTGCTGTAAATAAACATAAGCTAACAGTAAAAAGGATGTCGGATTTGCTCCCGGCATCCTTTTTATATGTGGTCATACAGGATAAAATAGTATAAAAAAATGTCAAAATATTTTATTGAAACTCCTCGTGATTTTGCTATGATATAGTAAGATTATGTCGGCAGAAGGTCAGTGCGATACTTTGATATATAGTGAATCAAAGACAAAATTCAGAAAGGGGATTTTTACATATGTATACAGGAAACTATGAATGTCTGGAATTATTTGCAAAACCAGAAGCCGGGAGAAAAGGTAGTGTGAGCCTGAAGAAGATAAAAGAAAACAAAACAGAAATAAAAGAACTGCAGCATATCTATGGGAACTGGATCAAGTTCCAGACAGATAAAGATACAGAATACGAGATTACTGCACAGGACTGCACCATTACCTTTGCTTATTTAAGCGAATGTGAAAATATCCTGAAGAATGGAATTTGCGTACTGAATATCACAGACAATTTTAAAGCAATGAATAAAGAAGAATTTTTTAAATTCATTGACACTCCGTACAGAGAGCAGTTTCATTTTTCACCGGTTGTGAACTGGAACAATGATCCTAACGGACTTTGCTGGTTTAAGGGCTATTATCACCTTTTCATCAGCTGAATCCTTTTAAACAGGAATGGAATAATATGTACTGGGGACATGCAGCAAGCAGGGATCTGGTGCATTGGATACATCTTCCGGTTGTGTTAGAGCCTCAGGAAGAAATCCTGGATAATCTTGCGATTAAAGGTGGTGCTTTCTCCGGAAGTGCACTTCCGATGGGAGAAGAGGTGTACTTCTATCTCACAAGACATATCGGACCTCAGGATGACGGATGGGACACTATTCAGTATCAGACAATGACAAAGAGTAGTGATATGATTCATTTTGAGCCGGAAAAAGAGATTATCAGGGAGAAACCAGAAGATACTAACTATGATTTCCGCGACCCGAAAGCAATTAAGATCGGTGAGAAGTATTATATTGTATTAGGTGCATGCGTAAATGAAAAAGGAACATTTCTTCTGTATGAATCTGAAGATGCAGAGAACTGGAAATACAGATGTCCTCTGATTACAGAGAAAACAAAGATCAGAACCATTGAGTGTCCGGACTTTTTCCCACTGGATGATAAATATGTAGCTATGGGAGCATGGATGAGCCATTATGATGAATATGGAAGATTCCAGCAGTGCAGATATTACGTGGGAGACTGGAGTGGTGATGCAATGGATGTCCATACGCAGCAGTGGGTGGATTTTGGAAGCAACTGCTATGCAGCGCAGAGCTTTCAGCATGAAGACCGCAGGATCCTGATCGGTTGGATCAGTGATTTCTATGGAGAGCATATTGCTACAGAGCCGGGAGCTTATGGAAGCATGACGCTGCCAAGAGAACTCCATGTGAAGAATGAACATGTATATACAAAACCTGTAGAGGAAGTTTATACTCTTCTGGGTGATACAGTATATGAAGGCACAGGCAGTGAAATCAAAGTCGGCTCCATTGCAGATAACAGATATTATGCATCTGTATCATTTGGAGAAACAGGAGATTTCAACATTCTTCTTGGTCAGGATGGGGATAAATCTATCAGTCTGACTGCAGAAGGGGGAAAAGTATTCTTTAAAATGGCTGGTGTGAAGAGCGATAAGGTACAGTTGTTTCTTCTGTGGAGAAATGTAGAAATGCAGAAATTTTGTAGACGGAAGAACAATTGAGGTATATTTAAATGATGGAGAAGATGTTGGAACCAGACTATTCTACAATAGTAACAGACAGGGGATATTCTGCCTGAACAGTGAAAAGATGCGCAGGTGAAAATTTGTGAAATGAAATCCATCTGGAAATAAATCAGAGATTTCAGAAATCGGAATCTTAGTTCTCCGATTTCCAGCCAATAGACATTGTCGGTACAGGAGGTGACGGAAAAAATACGTTTAATATCTCTACTTGTGCCTGTTTCATCGTTGCCGGAGCCGGATATGCCGTAGCCAAACACGGAAATT
>ENA-OQDL01001128-OQDL01001128.1-human-gut-metagenome-genome-assembly--contig:-NODE-1128-length-14267-cov-2.372984_pt1 | contig 14267 bp, 13 predicted proteins | sample MGYA00242782_ERZ504609 | MGnify/ENA primary metagenome ERZ504609 (study PRJEB26092, sample SAMD00036320) | human gut metagenome | host: Homo sapiens | study: EMG produced TPA metagenomics assembly of... | reverse complement strand
CAGGGTGCGGTTGCGTTGCGGACGCATTCTTTCGGCTTCCTGCAGTAGAGGTATCAGGCTGGTTTTTGCCAGACAGATGATGTCGTCCTTCCGTGAGGATGTTTTCGTTGCCCAGTTTTTTGCATCTGCCAGGCTGTTTTGCAGGGTGGCGTTCAGCACATCTTTGTCAGACAGTCTGCCGTCGCGCAGTTTGCGGAAGTAACTGCCGATGCCTCGGGCACCTCCTTTCAAGTCTTCGGGAGTGAGGGCATGCCCTTCCAGTTCGCCTTCAAACTGGTCGTAGAAACTTTTCATCTGTTCCAGAGCCTCGGTTTCCATATCGCGCAGCACATCCCGGTAGAGTTTCAACGTGTTCGGAGTACGAAGGCATTGCCGTAGTTTTTCGCCGCGTTCTATGTAGCTTTCATCGAAGATGTTTCGTCCGAAACTTTTCACCTCATTCGATACGTTCCAGCGTTTGTCGTCGCGGATGCGCTCGTCGATGTAGTCCAGGAGCCATGCCAGCACGGGAGAAGTGGGGGTAAGCTTCTCGATGAGGCTGTCTACGGCATCACTCAGCACTTCACTGTTGTTCAGCTCTATGTTCAGGTTAGGACTCAGTTCCAGTTCGCGGGCAAGGTTGCGCATCACAGATTGAAAAAAGGAGTCGATGGTTTCCACGCGGAAACGGCTGTAGTCATGCAGCATGTATTGCAGTGCCATGCCGGCCCGTTGACGAATCTCCCCGTCCGTCAATCCGTCCCCGCCTTCTTCTTTAATTTTTAATTTATAATTTTTAATTCTCTCCAAGTATGCTTCGGAAGAAGGTGCTCCCTTCCAGATACCGTAAAGCTGTGTCAGTATGCGCTCCTTCATCTCTGCCGTAGCCTTGTTGGTGAAGGTTACGGCAAGTATCTGCCGGTAGGCGCGTGGATTGATTATCAAATGCTTGATGTATTCCACAGCCAGCGTAAAGGTCTTGCCTGAGCCGGCAGAGGCTTTGTATACTAATAATTCCATGTAAATTGCTGCATTGAGTATGTATCTGCAAACGTACACAAAAATAATGAGAAAAATAAATGCTTCCCTGCTTTCTCTTATAGAAAGAAGTGGGAAGCATCCATTATTGAGGGGCTATGTGTAGGGGCTGTGCTACATTACCGGCGTCTGGAAAAGAAATACAAATCCTTTGCTGTCTTTCAAATCCTTTATGGCATCTCCGGCATAGATTTCTCCGTTTGTCAGTGAGAGTTTCTTGATTCCTGCATTCGGGCTAAAATCGATTTTCTTCAAGTCGAGCCAGAATAAGTTAGGGGTCAGTGTGGACTCAAAATAATATACTTTGTTCTTCTGGTCGGATACAGAACGCCAACGGGTGGAGGAGATATGGGGCTTGTCCGGTGTGGTGATACCGAACGGTACAGAAACATTGCGCATTACGCTCAATACACTGGGTACGGCAATCTTTGCATCCGCTGTTTGCGGAATGGCATTGATGTAGAACGATGCGCGTACAAAGCGGTCACTGGAGCGGTTGGTTCCCGGCAACATATTCAGCCCGCCTACCTCTTTCCAATAGTCGTTGATAGCCAGCTGGAGTTCATATTTGGGAGAGTTGGTCATTACTTGATACTGCTTGCCTTCATGTATCTCAAGGTTTCCGTCTATGTATTCCAGGACAGCCGTGTTTCCGGTTTCATCTGTGATGGCCAGATGCAGGGTGGAAGCGGCTCCGTTGGGCAGGTCTGGTGCATCAATGCGGAAGGATTCTTTTTTCAGTTCATCCACAGCTTCGCGTACGGTTGCAAAATTGTCGAGTACGTATTGCGTCCAGATACTGATGCCCATAATCGGGCGGTTGTCTCCCGGGCGGTGGTAAACGGACTCCGGAAGGAAGAGCAGGCTGGCAACCAGACCTTTCTCGTTCATACCGTCGCAGGTACCTATGTCATAACCGGCGGCAATGACGCTACCGTACTTGGAAGTCCAGTTCACTGTATTCCCTTTGTTGTAGCCTGCCCTTTGCATGCCTCTTGGGAATACATAGATGTTACTCATAAGGTCTTCTTTCCAGTCCATCGTACGTCCTGTAATGACTGTATTGTCAGGACCGATGTAGGTGGCTCGGGTACACGCTTCTGTTTGTTGCACACTCATGGAGGCTATGGCAGCCAGTGCAACAGCTATTGTCTTTATTGGTTTATTCATCTCGCTTTTGTCTTTATGAATTAATACTCTGTTTCATAGAATAACAAAAGGAGGGGAGTATAGTTTGAGAAAAAAGAGGTGAAATCCCTTACTCGTCTTTTTCTTTCAGCAATTCCTCCATCTTCAGCACCTCGTCCCGATACTGTGCGGCTTCGATAAAATCGAGTTTCTTGGCAGCCTCCTGCATAAGCTTCTTGGTACGTTCGATACTCTTTTCCAGTTGCTTGCGGCTCATGTACTGTACTATAGGGTCGGCAGCCATCGTAGATGTACTTTCTTGTTCCACATAGGGGCGGGGAGTGCTGGAAGTGAACTTCTCGCTGCTGAGGACGGCTTCGCCGGAAGCCTCGTTGGTGGCAAACACATTGAGGTTCTTGGCTTTCTTGATTTGCTGTGGTGTGATGCCGTGCTCTTCGTTGTACTTCAACTGCTTCTCGCGACGGCGGTTGGTCTCGTCGATGGTCAGTTGCATGCTGTCCGTTATTTTGTCGGCATACATGATGACCATACCGTTCACGTTACGGGCGGCACGTCCGGCAGTCTGTGTCAGTGAGCGGTGGGAACGAAGGAAACCTTCCTTGTCTGCATCGAGAATGGCAACGAGAGAGACTTCAGGCAGGTCGAGTCCTTCACGCAGCAGGTTGACACCAACAAGTACATCGTAAACGCCCTCGCGCAAGTCACCCATAATCTTCACACGTTCCAAAGTGTCTACGTCGCTGTGGATATAATTACACTTCACGTTGTTGTTCAGCAGATATTCCGTCAGTTCTTCAGCCATTCGTTTGGTGAGGGTGGTGACGAGGGTACGCTCGTTCTTCTCGATGCGTACTTGGATTTCTTCCATCAGGTCGTCTATTTGGTTGTGGCTGGGACGCACCTCAATAATGGGGTCTAACAGTCCCGTCGGGCGGATGACTTGTTCTACTACGATGCCTTCGGATTTCATCAGCTCATAGTCTGCCGGTGTGGCGCTGACGTAAATCACTGTTGGCCATCTCTTCGAATTCATCGAATTTCAGCGGGCGGTTGTCCATGGCAGCCGGCAGGCGGAATCCGTACTCCACTAGGTTTATCTTGACGGGCGCGGTCACCTCCGTACATGGCACGTATCTGCGGGACGCTGACGTGGCTTTCGTCAATGACTATCAGGAAATCTTCGGGGAAGAAGTCCAGCAGGCAGTAGGGGCGGTACCGGCAGCACGTCCGTCAAAGTAGCGAGAATAATTCTCAATGCCGGAGCAATGTCCCAATTCGCGTATCATTTCCATATCATAGGTTACCCGTTCCTGCAAGCGTTTGGCCTCGAATGGGCGGCCTTCGTTTTCAAACCATTGCACCTGCTTGTGAAGGTCATCCTCTATTTCGTGTATGGCACGCAACGTGGCTTCCTTGGTGGTCATGAAGAGGTTGGCGGGATAAATCTTGTAGGCATCGAACTTGGCGACGGTAACGCCGCTCATAGGGTCCACTTCCTCAATACTGTCTACCTCGTCTCCCCAAAAGGTGACGCGCAGCAAGTTGTCGGCGTAAGCCAGATAAATGTCCACCGTATCGCCTTTCACGCGGAAATTGCCGCGGTTCAGGTCAATGTCGTTGCGTACATAAAGACTGTCCACCAAGCGTCGCAGGAAGACATTGCGACTGAAATTCTTGCCTTGCTGTACTTCGATGACGTTGTTGTAGAAGTCTGCCGGATTCCCCATGCCGTATATGCACGAAACGGAGGATACCACCACTACATCTTTCCTGCCCGAAAGCAGGGCAGAGGTGGCGGCAAGGCGCAACTTGTCTATCTCGTCGTTGATGGCGAGGTCTTTTTCTATATAGGTGTCCGATGATGGCAGGTAGGCTTCGGGCTGATAGTAGTCGTAGTAGGACACATAGTATTCTACGGCATTGTTCGGGAAGAATCCCTTGAACTCGCTGTACAACTGGGCAGCCAGCGTCTTGTTGTGGCTCAATATCAGCGTTGGCTTGTTGATGTTGGCAATGACGTTGGCTATGGTGAATGTCTTTCCGGACCCGGTGACACCGAGTAATGTTTGTGCAGGAAGTCCCTCATGCACGCCCTCGGTCAGCTGTGCGATGGCTTCCGGCTGGTCACCGGTAGGTTGGTAGGCGGATGTCAGTTCGAATTTGTTCATTTTCTCTTCTTAGGAGCGGCAATATTCGGTAAAATCTTTGAGATAAACAAAATTTTTTTGTTTACTTTGCAGCTATATTGATAACAACCATTAATAATTGTAATACAACGAAGAACATGATTTGGAATGAAAGCATCGAATGCATGGATCGCGAAAGCCTTCGTAAAATCCAGAGCATTCGTCTCAAAAAGACTGTGGAGCGTGTGTATCATGACACTCCTTTTTATCGTAAGAAAATGCAGGAACTGGGAGTTACTCCCGATGACATAAACAGTATAGATGATATTGTAAAACTGCCTTTTACTACCAAGTACGACTTGCGGGACAATTATCCCTTCGGCCTCTGTGCCGTACCTATGAGCCAGATTGTGCGTATTCATGCCTCTTCCGGCACAACCGGAAAACCCACTGTGGTAGGCTATACCCGAAAAGACCTTTCAGCATGGTCCGAATGCCTTTCACGGGCCTTTACCGCCTATGGTGCCGGTAGCTCGGATATTTTCCAGGTGTCCTACGGTTACGGACTTTTTACCGGCGGACTGGGTGCGCATGCCGGTGCCGAGAATATCGGCGCTTCCGTCATCCCGATGTCCAGCGGCAATACGGAGAAGCAGATTACACTGATGCATGATTTCGGTTCTACCGTACTTTGCTGCACGCCCTCATACGCCCTCTATCTGGCAGATGCCATCAAAGACTCCGGTCTTCCCCGTGAAGAGTTTAAGTTGAAAGTGGGAGCTTTCGGCGCCGAGCCGTGGACCGAAAGTATGCGTCGGGATATTGAAACCAAGCTGGGTATCAAGGCATTTGATATTTATGGGCTTAGTGAGATTGCCGGTCCCGGTGTAGGTTACGAATGCGAGTGCCAGCACGGTACCCACCTCAATGAAGACCATTACTTCCCCGAGATTGTAGACCCGAAGACCCTCGAACCGGTTGCCCCTGGAGAAACCGGCGAATTGGTGTTCACTCACCTTACCAAAGAGGGGATGCCGCTGTTGCGCTACCGTACCAAGGACCTCACCGCCCTGCACTACGATAAGTGCTCCTGCGGACGTACACTGGTTCGTATGGACCGCATCTTGGGACGTAGTGATGACATGCTGATTATCCGTGGTGTCAACGTGTTCCCCACGCAGATAGAGTCCGTTATCCTCGAAATGCCGGAGTTCGAGCCTCACTACCTCTTGCTGGTAGACCGCAAGAACAATACCGACACCATGGAGTTGCAGGTTGAGGTTCGTCCTGAATACTATTCCGACGAAATCAACAAGATGCTGGCTTTGAAGAAGAAGCTTGTGGCCCGCCTGCAGAGCGTACTCGGTCTCGGCGTAGATGTCCGTTTGGTAGAACCACGCAGTATTGAGCGCAGCGTAGGTAAAGCCAAGCGCGTTATCGACAACCGCAAATTGTAAATCGCCAAATTGTACATGGTAAATCGTCAAATAGTAAATAAACCTATGGTAGCAAAACAACTTTCCATTTTTCTGGAGAACAAAATCCGGTCGCCTCACAGAGGTGACTGAAGTTCTTGCAAAAAGAAGGTGTCAACCTTTCTGCTCTATGTATTGCAAGAGAATGCCGAATTTCGGTATCCTTCGTGGCATTGTTTCCGAACCGGATAAAGCAATATAAGGCTTTGAAAAGATAATCACTTCGCAGTGAACGTAACGGATGTAGTAGGCATCAGTTGTCCCAATATCCCCGGCTCATTGGCGAAAGTGCTCCGTTTCCTCTCCGATGAAGGCGTGTTCATCGAGTACATGTATTCCTTTGCCAATGGTGAAACGGCCAATGTCATCATCCGTCCCAACGACATGGATAACTGTATCCGTGTATTGACAGAAAAAAAGGTCGATTTGCTGGCGGCAAGCGAACTCTATAAACTGTGAAAACGAAGGATTAGGGAGGAAGGATTAGGGAGGAAGGATTAGGGATGAGGACTATGCAGTTGATAGCACAGTCACTAATCCCTAATCCTTCACCATTCATCCCTAATTCCTGCCCGTTCGTCTGGTTTTTGAAAAATTAAGGCTCGTATCGTTGCTTTATTCGATGCGAACCCCTATCTTTGCGCATTATTTGAACAAAAGTAATGAAGAAGAACATCCTAATAACTCTGCTTGCAGCATTGCTGCTCTCCTCGTGTGGAGAATACAACAAATTGCTGAAAAGCACAGATTACGAATACAAGTACGAAGCGGCAAAAAATTACTTCGCAAAAGGTCAGTATAACCGTGCTGCCACTTTGCTCAATGAATTGATTGCTATTCTCAAAGGTACTGATAAGGCAGAGGAATCCCTCTATATGCTGGGCATGAGTTACTATAACCAGAAGGATTATCAGACTGCTGCGCAGACTTTCATTCAATACTACAACGTTTATCCCCGCGGTACATTCACAGAACTGGCACGTTTCCACGCCGGTAAAGCTTTGTATCTGGATACTCCGGAGCCGCGTTTGGACCAATCCGGTACGTATAGCGCCATCCAGCAGTTGCAGATGTTTATGGAATACTTCCCGCAAAGTTCCAAGAAAGAGGAGGCGCAGAACATGATATTTGCCTTGCAGGACAAGCTGGTGATGAAGGAGTATCTGTCTGCAAAACTTTATTATAATATGGGTAATTATCTGGGCAACAACTATCAGGCTTGCGTTATCACTGCGCAGAATGCTTTGAAGGATTATCCCTATACCAACCTACGTGAAGATTTATCCATTCTTATCTTGCGTGCCAAGTATGAGTTGGCTGTGTATAGTGTGGAAGATAGAAGAGCCGAACGTTACCGTGAAGCGGTGGATGAATGTTATGCCTTTAAAAATGAGTTCCCCGAAAGTAAGTATATGAAGGAAGTCGACCGAATCTTTAAGGAAGCACAGAAAATGCTGGGAGAAGGAAGTGAAGAGCAATAATATAATAATACAATAGATAAATTTATGGATTACAGAAAGACAAATGCTCCTACTACTACGGTGACCCGTGATATGATGGAGTTGTGTGAGGATACCGGTAATGTATACGAAAGCGTAGCGATTATCGGAAAACGTGCCAACCAGATTAGTGTGGAAATCAAGAATGACCTTTCCAAAAAGCTTGCTGAGTTTGCCTCTTACAATGATAATTTGGAAGAAGTGTTCGAAAACCGGGAACAGATTGAGATTTCCCGCTATTACGAAAAACTGCCGAAGCCGACATTGATTGCAACGCAAGAGTATGTGGAGGGTAAGATTTACTATCGTAACCCGGCTAAGGAAAAAGAAAAATTACAGTAATGATACAACGTATTCAATCTGTTTATTTGTTGTTGGTAACTATCCTGTTGGTTGTGGCAATTTGCATGCCTGTAGGACAGTTCATCGGAGCGGACGGAGTGACAGCACATGTTTTCAAACCTCTGGGAGTGGCTTTGGCCGACGGAGGATTTCAGTCTACTTGGGGCTTGTTCGGGATATTGTTGCTCAGTGCACTTGTTGCCTTCTGTACGATATTCCTTTTCCGTAACCGTATGTTGCAAATACGCATGACGATTTTCAGCAGCATTCTGCTGATAGGCTACTACATAGCCTTCTGTGTATTTATGTTTATTTTGAAGGGTGATTTGGATGCAATGACTTTCCAGTTGGGATGGGCGCTTTGCCTTCCGGTGGTAGCCATCATCCTCAACTATCTGGCCTTCCGTGCCATCTACAAAGATGAGGTGATGGTGAAGGCGGCAGACCGTTTAAGAAGATAAGAAGGTTTATCTACTTGATAATAACAAAAGGCAGACACGTATTCATTCGGAATACGTGGTCTGCCTTTTTTATCGTTTCCTCTTGAGGTTACAGTCGTTCCATTATACTGTTCCCATTAGAGGAAATTGTCGTTCCTACGTGTGGAAACGGGTGTTTCCTATAAGCATTACTTCTTCAAGTCGAAGAGATAAGTTATCTTGGCCGTAATGACTCCGTGTGCGGAGCGTGAGAAAAAAGTCCTTCTTGGTGCTACCATAGAAATCGGGATAAAGCATAGTAGTATCTTCCTCTACGATGAAATTGCCTGCCTTGGTGCGCAGCTCTATGCCTGCTCCACCTGCAATGCCGTAGTCGAATTTGTTGTCTATGGCCTTGCCGTGCTGTTCCACGGTGATGTTGGTGTAGGATTCTGCTACAGTGCCGTCCCAGTCGCCGTCTATCTTTTCGCTGTCGCCAAGCAGGAAACCTATCTGCGGACCGGCATGGATGAAGAATTGCAGACCGCGGTCCTTGCCGAATGCCAGATGTGCCAGGAACGGTATTTCCACATAGTTCATGGTGCGGGTGTAGCTCAGTGTGGGATAGTCCTCGTAATACTCGTCCCAACCGTGCTGTGAGAAGTTCAGCTCGATTTGTGCACCGCAAATCATACTGAAATATTTCTCGGAAATGTATCGGGCTGTCACACCACCGTTGATGCCCATCAGATTCTTCTGCTTGACAGAGGGAGAGAAGCTTACGCTATTCAGATTGATGCCTCCATTGACGCCCACAGCGAAGTTGTGGCGTTGCTCGCCCACCTGCGCATGCAGGGGCAATATACATGCACACACCAGCAGGGCGAATATGATGATTGTTCTCAGGTTCATGCTATAAGTTATAAGTTACGAGTTACAAGCTACGAATTAATAGTTATATAGTGGATTATCAGATGATTAATCCCTAATCAAAGTCCAACTTCACCAGCTCAAAGTTCTTGGTGAAGTGCACGAAGAACACCTTCTTGTTGATGAAGCCTCCCCAGTTGTTTACCCGTTGGAACTTGAAGCCGGTCTGGATGGGCACCAGGTCCAGTCCCTGCATGTTCTTCTCGAAGGAAGAGCCATAGCGCGCAAGTCCTTTCAGGAAGAAATAGCCGGTATCGAAGCCCAACATTCCGAATTTGGGATAGCGCTCGTCCATCTCCTTGCCATACCATCTGCGGTAGTTTTTGGTAAAGTTGATGGCGGCAGGCAGCAAATTGTTGGTATAAAAAGAGGAATAGAAATAGGTGTCCAGTTCAAAGAAGGCTTCCAAGTGGTCTTTGGTGTAGGTCTGCCATTCCGGATAGCCGAACAGATGGATACGGCTTCGGGTTGTTCGCGCACCAATAAGGTCAATTGGGGAAGTATCTTAATCAATGTCAGGTTACTGCCGGATGTGGGGATAAAGATATTCTCACGGTCCGTGCGTAATACTGTTTTCAGGGATTCTACGGTGACATCCTCTTTCAGGCTCTTCATCGGGATGGAACGGTTGCGCAGTTCATCTTTCAGTCCCTTGATGAATTCTGCCTTGTCCTTGGTGCCCTGGCTGGCTTCAATGAAGATGACGTTGGCATTGGGGAAACTGGCGCACAAAGTGGTCGTGACACCTCGGAGTACGAGGATAGATTGGGGGGGTAGTTTATCTGATAGACCGTCGGATTCTGGAATACCGTGTTGGTCTTTCGATGTGAATGGTATCGACCAGGCGTGTGTCTTGTTTCTTGGCAAACTCGGCTAGAGGTTTGATGTGCTGTTGGTACAGAGGCCCGAAGATGATGTCCATGTCCTTCATCTCGCTTTTTCGCCCCAGGATGGAGTTCAGCGAGGCACTTTCGGGACCTGAATTGTAAGTGTACAAGTCAATATGCCCGTGAATTTTATAATAATTCATCATTTGAGTAACAGACAAGTTTTCAAAAGCATTGGGGTTACAAGTGAGTTTCAAATAATCTGCAAAAATCTGCATCAACATTGTTTTCCCGGTACCTGGTTCACCAACGAGCAAAAGATTCTTATGAACTTTGTAATTCTCTTCCGGAAACACATTTTGAGCATACCGGCATCCGTTGAAGTAGTACAGAAGAAACTGAATTAGTTTAGAGTTGTTTTCATCAACATCAAATTTTCTAAACTCCCGTTCTGTATAATCTGTACCAAGGTTAGATATTAAATTCCAATGGCTGTAATACTCTTGCGTGTCAGTTAAGTCATATTCAGAAACGTCCTGAATACTTTCCTTGTGCCTTTGTATCAGATTCTCTATCTGTTGGAGCGTCAGCTTGCGCTTTCCGGCTTCCTTCTCCATCAAATTTTGAAGTTTGCTTGATAAATTCTTTTCCTCTTCCGTCATGGTCTAATTCATTTTTTCGATTTTCACGAATACGATCCAGTATCCAAAGGTTTGCTTTGGAATCCCACCGCTCTATTTTCACTCCATTGGCATTCTTCCACCCTATCGAGTCAAAGTGATTGAAGAATATTTCTGCTTGCTCTTGCCAATCATCTAACCGTTCCGGAGCATTTTGCTTGATGAAGTGTTGAATAACCTCATCAAGCGTAGGAGCAATAAATTCTTTTGCGACTCTTTTAGGTTTCTCCGGTTTAGAGGATGGGAAAAGCTCGCCAGAGCTACTTTCTTTCTTACCCCCTTTAGGGGGTTCTTTCTTTGTCTTTGTCTCTGTCTTATATTCTTCTTTAGGGGGTATGGGGGAACTTTCTTGAAAAGGTGTACCTAAAGGGTACCCTAAAGGTATCCCTAAAGGATGCCGTAAAGGTGGTATATTTTGCATACCTTTTTTGTACACCTTTGATAGAATACGTTGATTTATTGCCTCTTCCATTGCCTTGTTTACATTCAATAAGACCTGCTTGAACTAATCTATTTCGGGCGGACTTGAATACTTTTACAGACACTCCCACGTCAGATGACACCTTTGTATCACTACGTGTCCAGTTATCCTCCCAGCCTAAACGATTCGCAATTTTTAGCAAGTAAAAATTAAAGCCTCGTTTCACAGCAGGAAAAATTGCCAGCTTTCGTCAAGTTCCCAAAAACCTATTGATAAGTTCAATATAAGTCATATCAATTTATAATAATTCCGTAAGACATTGTTTATATAAGGCTGAGGATCAGCTTTCAGATAATAGCAAATTGCTATTAATGAACTCAATCAACCCATGACAAACGACATATACACTACCATATTTCTCTACCAATGCCTGCCGACTCTTTTTGTCTCATCAGACTGCGTTCCAGCACGTTTACCTTTACATGTGGAGTTTTCATCTCTATGCAAAGACTGCTCTTACCACCGCGAGGAAAAAGCAGAATCAAGTCAGCAACACCAGCGATGGCACCTTCATATTTGCGCATAGCACCGCTTTTCTTTGTTCTGACGCCGCCGTTTGGTATAGCAAAGAGTAAAGGGCCTACATTGGGAAACGTTTCTCTGAACCAAGTTACACAAATGTGTTGTATCTTAGTTTCAGAATATTTCACCTCCAATTTACGAATATCTTCTTCAGTCATTTTTCTGCTTGTTTTTTGAAATCGTAGCACATTCATTTAGAAGGTCAACGATTTGTTTACACCTGTTCCTGCAACCGACAAAGGATATTAAGGTTTCCCATTCAGGACCGAACAACATTTCTTTCTTGTATTCCTGAATATGAGTTTTCTGCCCATTTATAACTAATCTAAACAGCTTCATAATTTATCCCTAAACAAGTCCATTGCAAGATTCACCATATTCTCTTCTACTTGATCGTCCGTACCGGTAACACCGTTGGCAATGTTCTTCTTTGTTTGAATCACATCATACATATACTTGTCGATAGTATCCTTACCTAAGAAGTAATAGCAGTTAACGTTGTTCTTCTGACCGTTACGGTGCGCCCGATCTTCTGCCTGTTCGCAATCACTGAACGTCCATGGGAATTCAATAAATGCTACTCGACTGGCAGCCGTCAAAGTAAGCCCGGTACCGCCCGATTTGAAGTTCAGAATAATCAGTTTACAATCCGGATTATTTTGGAAAGAGTCAACGGCATATTGCTTTTGGTTGACATTATCGGAACCTGTTACAGTTACAGCTTTAGGAAATTCCTTTTTCAGTTCTGCTACAACTTCTTTCAAGTAACCGAAAAGTATCAGCTTCTCACCACCGTCGATAACATCATGGACAAATTCACAAACAGCCTTGATTTTACCTCTGGCGGATATCTGTTTTAAAAGCTGCATCTGCACCATGACGGCACCATTCATTGATTTCTGCACTTGTTCGTCCGAAGCATTCTTGTACTTCTTCAAGTATTTTACCATATCAGCTTCGGCAGCCTTATACTCTTTGGTGGTAGTGATATCAACTGTCAAGTATTGACGGGTCTTGTCCGGAAGTTGTGTAAGCACCTTTGACTTCTCACGACGAAAAAAGCAAGTATTCCATAGTCGCCAATTTAGCTCTTTAACGTTGGATGCCTGTTTGGGACCATCACAATACCTTTCAACATACCGGCTATAACCTCCAAAGTCCTCTAATCGACCTAATATTTTCAACTGTTGTATCAAGTCTGTATTATTGTTGACTACAGGAGTACCGGTCAATGCGAATACATAACGTTTTCCTTTGCAGATGCCTTCTACAAACTTTCCTTGCTGTGTCTTACTTGATTTGCATTTATGAGATTCGTCAATGATAACAGACCTGAACAAAGAAACACGCTGATCGAAAGCAATACTTTTCATTGTGAACTTGGATTCCTTATTTACAGACCTCACAAAAAACTTATTCAGTGATTCATAATTCGTAATGAATACCTCACAAAGTGGGCTGCCATCAGACTTCTTACACTCATAAAAAGATTGCCAGGACTGGCGGTTTCTGTCATCAAGTATAATGGCGTTAATCCCTGCGAATTTCTTGAATTCACGTTGCCAGTTGACTTTCAATGCAGCAGGGCAAATTACAAGTACAGGAAAAGATTCACCGTATATAGGCGCTTCCTTATGTGCCTTAACAACTGCACATATAGCTTGCAACGTTTTACCTAACCCGGGCTGGTCTCCGAAAAAACAGCGTTTGTGCTCTATTGCATACTGTACTCCCTCAAGTTGATACTCGTAAGGTTGAAGTAACATATAGTGTTCACCGACAAAAGGTTTCATCGGAGGAATATCATAATTAATATCTTCAGTAACCTCACGTTCCTTGACAGTAGAACAATAACGCATCTGAACAGCCCATTGCGAAAAAGCTCTCACATACCAATTGGCGTCACGTCCAGCAGGATAACGCGCATCATTGATACTAACAAGCCACGCCCGGTCTGTCCCGTCATAGCGTGGCTTACTTGGTATCATCTTTATGACCTCGACCAGCTTTGGGTGATACTCGAACTGAATCCGATACAGATTGGGCGTCTTAGTCACATAGATTGGTTTCATGAAGCAGGTTCTAATACTAATTCTTGATGTTCAACAGTTGAGAGTATATCATTATCATCACCATCCTCATTTAATGCATCAGCAGCTTCATCTGTTTTCCCAAATGGGTCATCACCATCTTTAAACTCGAACTCCTTTTGAATCTCTGAACATTTATTCTCTGTAACATAGAGTTCTGCTTCATACAAGAAATTGTAAACAGCATCACGAAACTCCTCACAATGCACATACGATTCATTGTCCGGATCGAATCCAATACCAGGAGAACAAAGATTAAGGACTTTGCTCGTCATAAGGGTTCGCTTACCTGTCAACACACAAACCTCAAAAGAAGAGTCACCACCAATGCTAACGCCGGTTACATTGAACTTTTTGAAGAACTCATCTTCAAGACATGACTCTGGACGTTCCCAATTAATGTACTGGGATTCTTTCTGTTCTGTAATATCGACAATGTAGGGTATGAGCTTGTTTAGCGAATCCTTCAAATCCGGATGAACAGGATTAATCCCCTTGAAAACAATATCGTTTCCCTCCTTGTCTGCATAGACCACTTCAAGACATCCCTTTTTGGTCAATTTTGCTTTTGAAATATTCAAATTTGATGGTTGCAATTGCTTCAAGAACCATAAAATCCCATACCTCTTGCCTTTTGATTTTGCCGCAAAAAACAAAAGGCCTGCAATCCCGGCCTTCCTGCCGGTTTTACAAGCCTTTTGTCCGTTCAT
>ENA-OQDL01001126-OQDL01001126.1-human-gut-metagenome-genome-assembly--contig:-NODE-1126-length-14285-cov-3.207021_pt1 | contig 14285 bp, 14 predicted proteins | sample MGYA00242782_ERZ504609 | MGnify/ENA primary metagenome ERZ504609 (study PRJEB26092, sample SAMD00036320) | human gut metagenome | host: Homo sapiens | study: EMG produced TPA metagenomics assembly of... | reverse complement strand
GGATGCCGCCGGCGAGTTACCGGGCGTCGCCCACAAGTCCTGAGAGTCATCGGCTTCCCACATCACGCATCCATTCCGAGTCGCTTAAGCGCCGCGCCGAGCAGATCCTCGACACGCATATTCTGCCTACTGATTGCATCAGCAGGTGTAGCCATTGGTCTTGCAGTGCAGGGAAGTCTTTCCAATTTTGCAGGGGGAATACTGATCCTCATTTTAAAACCATTGAAGTGGGCGATTATATTATGGTCAATTCAGCCGGGATCGAAGGAACAGTGAAGTCAATCCAGAATTTTTTATACAAGAATGACGACGATCGACAACAAGACGATCATTGTTCCAAATGGGATTCTGACAGATAACAGTCTGACCAATGTGACTGCACGTCCTGAGCGACAGTTAGATCTGAAAGTCGGAATCGCCTATGATGCTGATCTGAAAAAGGCAAAGGGTCTGATCGAGACTATGTTGTTGAATGATAAGGATGTAATACAGGATGAGGAGATTAAAGTCTTTGTGGATGAACTGGCTGACAGCAGTGTCGTGATCGGACTGCGTGCATGGGTGAAGACAGAAGCATACTGGACTACACGATGGAGAGTGTTGGAAGAGATCAAGCTTCAGTTCGATGAAGCAGGAATCGAGATTCCGTTCAATCAGCTTACAGTGCATATGAAAGAAGGAAAATAAAGGGCAGGCATTTCTTAGCAGCATGAGAATCAGTAGCATGAAAATCAGCAGCATAAGAACCTGCAGCAGATAGAGTAAGGCAGCTATATGGATGCAAAGCGATCCTATAGCTGCTTTTTTATATGAAAAAGAAAAATGAAAATCTGAAATGAGAAATAAAAAGTTAAATAAGAAATAAAAATATTTACAGACAATGCAAAACCTGGCATTTAAATTGATTTAATCTTGACTTTAAAGATAAAAATGGATACAATATGACATATAAAGTAGATGCAAAAGAAAGTATCATAAAATGGATACATTTATAGATCCGAAGATGAAAATATAGAAAGATATGGGATACAGAGGAGGAAGACAGATGGGATTGATGATGAATGTACCGACAAAGGATTATATTGTAGAGACGATCAAAGAGGAGATTTTGTCAGGCCAGATAAAGCCGGGGACAGAACTGGCACAGGAAGCACTTGCAGAGCGGCTTGGTGTATCGAGGATGCCAATCCGGGAAGCATTGCAGAATTTAGTGCAGGAGGGCTTTGCGGTCAGACTTCCCAACCGGCATATGCAGGCAGTGGTATTAGACAGAGAACAGATCCACGATGTATTTCATATGATTGAGATGATGATGGCAGAGAATACGATTCTTCTTGCAGCGAAAGAACACCGGCAGGGTGGACAGCTCACAGAAGAGGATGCAGAAGATCCTTCCAGCGTCCAACTGGAACGTATCTTAAAGGGAATGAAGAATGCACCGGATGAAAGAAGAATGGCAGAATGGGAAATGCTGTTCCATGAGCGTCTGATCAGCCTTCTTGGGAATGCCTATCTGGAGCAGATGCAGAAAAAGATGCTGGATGGGTATGCTGCGTATGCGATCACCCATATGGGAGATAAGAAGGAAAGCTGCAGGCGGTTGAAAGAAGTCACAGAGGCGATGGCAGCAAATGACGATCAGAAGATCCGGGAAGCTTTTGCTGTTTATTTTTCCTCCTATGCGAATGCGTTTACTTCTGCGAGGGATGAAGAGGATAAGATGGGTGGAGAATGGAGGAATGAGGATGAAGCCGGATGAGAAAACGGTAAAATTATTTGAAAATGACCGGTTTGCAACGGAGAATGGAGCTGTGATCGAGGAAGTGGAGGAGCATTATGCACAGTGCAGTCTGAAGCTTGGATCACGTCATCGCAATGCCATGGGTGCAGTGATGGGCGGAGTTTATTTTACATTAGCCGATTTCGCTTTTGCTGTAGCTGCGAACTGGCAGGGAACGGGAACAGTGTCACTTCATTCAGATATCGCATATCTTGGAAGTGCGAAGGGCAATCAGCTTATTGCTGAAGCTGTCTGTATCAAAAATGGCCGCTCCACCAGTTACTACAAAATCGAGGTGAAAGATGAACTGGGAAATCTGACGGCGGTTGTCAATACAACCGGATACCGTGTAAAGTAATTTTATTTTGCGTGAAAGCTGATCTCTATCATAAATAAAAATCCGATCTGTCAAAAGACCGGATTTTTTGATATACTCGATTTTATTACAGAACCGATTTTTACAGATCAGATTTTCCCCGGGAATAAAGTTCCGGCATGCAGTCCTTTGACAATATCATATAAAGCTTCAGGGTGCTTTCCGTTGGTGACGATGGTATCGGTTCCCTGGGAGGTTGCCAGTGCGGCAGCCTGAAGTTTGGTTCTCATACCACCTGTACCGCGTCTGGAACCGGCACCGCCTGCCAGTGCATAAACACTGTCATCAATGGTATCAATCTGTTCGATCAGCTTTGCATTTGGGTAAAGGCGTGGATCATGGTCGTAGAATCCGTCAATATCTGAAAGGATAACCAGATGTCTGGCACGGCAGAGGACAGCTACGACAGCAGAAAGCATATCATTATCTCCGAAAAGGCGGTCTTCTGATTCGATTTCCTTATAACTTACGGAATCATTTTCATTTACGATCGGGATCACACCCATCTCTAAAAGTGCATTGAAAGTATTGATAAGATTTTCCTTTTTTTCTTCCTGTTCGATATCTTCCGCATTGAGAAGAATCTGTGCAACAGTCTTGTCATAATCTCCGAAAAATTTGTCATAAAGATACATCAGACTGCACTGTCCAACCGCAGCAGCAGCCTGTTTCATACGCATGCTGTCCGGTTTGGAGGTCATATTTAATTTGTTCCGTCCGACGGCGATCGCACCCGAAGAAACGAGAACAACTTCATATCCCATATTCTGGATATCAGAAAGTACACAGACCAGTCGGTCTGTCGTTCTGAGATCACTTTTTCCAGCATCATTTGTCAGTGTAGAAGTTCCAACTTTTACTACAATCCGGTTATTATAAAGTCCCATGATAATCTCCTTTGTCTGTCTTGAAAATTAACTTGATTACTCAATGCAGTTATCGTATCATACAGTTATGGATTACAAAAGCGAATGTTTTTCCATAATATATATGACAAAAGCCAGATACTATAATATTGTGAAGGAGAAAATTGCAAGCTTATGGATATGAACATACAAAAAGTATAAAGCGTTTGTAACAACAGTTTCGTGTGGCAGTTTCACGAAAGCAGCAGAGATTCTGAACTATTCGCAGTCAGGGATCAGCCGGATGATCCATGATCTTGAAAAGGAATGGAAGGTGATCCTGCTGAAGCGGAGTAAATTAGGAGTCAGGCTGACCAGCAGTGGAATGAAGCTTTTACCTTATGCAGAAAATGTCTGCAAAGAATATGAAAAGCTGCAGACCGAAGTGGATGAACTGCAGGGGCTGAAGTCAGGACTGATCCGGATCGGTACATTTTCCAGTGTTGCTACGCACTGGCTGCCGAATATCATCCGGGAATTTCAGAAAGATTATCCTGAGATTGATTATGAGATGTTGCTGGGCGATTATACAGAGATCGAAGAATGGATTCTGGAAGGAAGAGTGGACTGTGGTTTTTTAAGACTTCCGACGCATGCAGAACTGGACACAGTCTTTTTGGAACAGGACAGACTGCTGGTCGTACTCCCGGAAGGACATCCGCTTGCTGAATATCGGAAAATTCCGGTGAGTGCTTTATGCGAGGAACCGTTTATGCTGTTAGAAAAAGGAGCAAAAGCAGAAGTTTCGGAAATTTTTGAAAGAAGTCACCTGACACCAAAAGTACATTTTACAACGTGGGATGACTATGCCATCATGGCTATGGTGGAGGGCGGACTCGGGATCAGTGTTTTGCCGGAACTGATCCTGAAGAGGATTCCCTACAGGATTGTGGCAAGAGAGCTGGAAATCCCGGCATACCGGAATATCGGACTGGCGATGAGAAGCAGGAAGACAGCACAGCCTGCGGTACAGAGATTTTTAGAATATCTTCAGTACAGACAGGTTGAGAAGACAGAAAAAATAAACTATAATTTATGATGTCAGGGTCAAAAGGTCTGAAACCACGTGTGCTTGCACACTGGTGGTAGAATGACCTTGAGACCCGCCCCGATATGAGCATAAAAGTGGGGCGTAAGCACCATGATATGCGAATAGCGGGTAGGATTGTGGGAGTGCGTAGCACGAAACAATCCGTTGGCATCATTGTTGGGGGCTTTTGCCCCCAACATCTAATTTATGACAGCAGGAGCAAAAAGTCTTTCAACCACGTGTGCTTGCACACTGGTGGTAGAATGACCTTGAGACCCACAATAGCATGCAGAAGAAAGGAAGATCAGTGATGGAGATCAAGCATCTTTTATTTGACCTGGATGGGACATTACTGCCGATGGTTCAGGAAGAATTTGTAAAATTTTATATGCCGCTTCTGGCAAAAGCGTATCTGGAGGCAGGAGTCAGGATCGATCCAAAGGAATTTATAGGAGCAGTATGGAAAGGATATGAGGCCATGGTGAAGAATGATGGGAGTCAGACGAACCGGGAAGCTTTCTGGTCGTATATTGATCCCTGCCTTCCGGTATCGAGAAAAGAGTCCGAGGCACTTGCAGATGCATTTTATGACGGGGAGTTTAACCGGGCAGTCAGTGCAACGCAGCCGACAGAGTTGTCAGATGCAGTCGTGAAACTGGCAAAGTCCAAAGGTATGAAAGTTTATCTTGCTACCAACCCGGTATTCCCACGTTGTGCAACAATGAATCGGATTCAATGGGCAGGACTGGATGCAGAAGATTTTGAGGTGATCACAACCTATGAAGACAACGGGTACAGCAAGCCGAATATAGAATATTTCAGGCAGATCCTGACAAAATTCAACCTGAACCCGGAAGAATGTCTGATGATCGGAAATGATGTAGAAGAGGATCTGGTCATCCGCAGGCTGGGAGTGAAGACGTTTCTTGTAACGGATACGATGGAAAATAAAAAGGGACTTCCGGTGGAGACCGATTATCAGGGAACGATGGAAGAATTATACCGCTTTGTAGAAAAGCTGTAGATAAGCGGAGGTGATGATGGAATTTCTGATGGGTAACCCTAAAAATATTATTCCTACAGAACGCTTCCTTGAGAAGATCCGGGGCTATGAGAGTAATTCGAAAGCTGACAGGGATTCTGGTGGATAATGCAGTAAAATATGCGGATGAAGGTGGAGAAATGCGACCAAAAAGCGGAAATAGAAGACAGATTTTACATAAATTTAACAGAAAGATAATACGGATCGAGCATAGGGTCCGATAGTATAAAGTGAATCGGCAGAATTTAGGCGTCTGTTGACAGTAAATGCAGGATAAAAGAGGAGAATACTATGGAATCTATTTATATGAATCGTGAATTATCATGGCTGAAATTTAATGCAAGAGTTTTGGAAGAGGCAGAGAGCCAGGAAGTCCCGCTCTGTGAGAGAATGACGTTTGTATCGATCTATCAGAGTAATCTGGATGAGTTTTTTATGGTACGTGTAGGATCATTGCAGGATCAGATGCTTCTGGATCACGAAATCCGGGAAAATAAAACGAATATGACAGCACAGGAGCAGATCCATGAAATTCTGAAGGAAGTAAAGAAGTTGAACCGCCGGAAGGATCAGGTATATACAGAACTGATGAAGAAGATTGAAGGGTATGGAATTAAACTAATTGACTTTGCCAGTGCAAAGCCGGATGAAAAGAAATTTCTGGAAGCATATTTTAACCAGGAGATCATGCCGCTGAGTTCTCCGACGATTGTTGCAAAAAGACAGCCGTTTCCTTTTCTCAGAAATGAAGAGATCTACGCAGTCGTAGTACTTGAAACGAGAAATAAAAAGGAAAAGATTGGAATTATTCCGTGCAGTAATAATATGCTGCCAAGGATGATAGAACTTCCGGGAGGAAAAGGACGGTATATGCTGCTGGAAGAACTGATCCTCCATTATATCGGAAAAGTATTTAAAGGTTATAAAGTCAAGGGGAAATCTCTGATCCGCGTGGTGAGAAATGCAGATATTGATGCAGATGCCCTGTATGATGAAGATCTGGATTATCGGGAGTTTATGGCAGATCTGATGAAGCAGAGAAAGAAACTTTCACCGGTGCGGCTGGATATGTCAAGAGAGATGGATCAGGCGGTGATCGAGGCATTATGCCGGTATCTGGAGATCACACCGGACCGGGTATTCAAGAGTGAAGCACCGTTAGATCTTTCATTTATTTTTCAGATCCAGGATCTGCTGAGAAAGAACAGTGAGCTTTTCTACGAAAAGCGTGTGCCGCAGAAAAGTCCTGATTTCAGGGAAAATGAAAGTATACTGGATCAGATCCGGGAAGAAGATAAGCTCTTGTCTTATCCCTACGAATCGATCCGTCCGTTTCTTAAGATGCTGACAGAGGCAGCAGAGGACGAAAGTGTGATTTCAATTAAAATGACGCTCTACCGTCTTGCCAAACAGAGTAAGGTAGTGGAAGCATTATGCGAAGCAGCTGAAAATGGAAAAGAAGTTGTTGTACTGGTGGAGCTCCGGGCAAGATTTGATGAAGAGAACAATATCCGCTGGTCAAGAATGCTGGAGCAGGCAGGGTGTCAGATCATTTACGGGCTGGAAGGTTATAAAGTACATTCCAAACTCTGTCTGATCACGAGGCGTAGTGAGAAAGGCATTGAATATATCACGCAGATCGGAACAGGAAATTATAATGAAAAGACGGCAAGACTGTATACGGATCTTTGCCTGATGACGGTAAATGAACAGATTGGGATGGAGGCTGCCAGAGTATTTCAGGCATTGACAAAAGGTGAGATCATTGAGGAAGTAGACCATCTTATGGTTGCACCAAAGTGTCTGCAGTCAAAAGTAATTGCTCTGATCGACGAAGAGATCCGCCATAAAAAGCAGGGAGAAGACGCTTATATCGGATTGAAACTGAATTCCCTGACGGATAAAAGGATCATTGATAAACTGGTTGAGGCATCTAAAGCAGGAGTCAGAGTAGACATGATCATAAGAGGAATCTGCTGCATGGTTCCGGGAATAAAAGGTGAGACTGAAAACGTTCATATCATCAGTATTGTCGGAAGATTCCTGGAACATTCCAGGATCTATATCTTTGGCTGTGGAGAAAGAACGAAATATTATATTGGTTCTGCCGACTTTATGACAAGAAATACAGTAAAGCGTGTCGAAGTGGCAGCTCCGGTTTATTCAGAAAAAATAAAGAAACGGATCCGTGGACTTTTTGATCTGATGCTCAGCGATAATAAAAAAGCAAGAACAGAGGATTACCATGGAAAGTATTCTATGATAAAATGTGAAGGACAGCCATGTAATTCACAAGAAATGCTCTATCAGGAGGCATATGACCGGGCTGCAATAAAGACGGAAAATAAGGTGGTAGAATGATATTTAAATTTGGCGGACAACTGCAGCCTGTAGAAATAGAAGAGTGGGAAGCAGAGAGAAGCCCTGCGGTGTTTGTGACGGATGCACGACACGCAGAGGAAACGCTTGCAAGGGCGGGGATCATTTATGAAAATGAGATCCGCCTGGAAAAGATCGGATTCTGTAAGATAGAAAACCAGCAGGAATGCGTTGCGGGAACGCTTTGCATTCCGAAGTTGCTGGATGTACTGAACAGCCGATACAGGATGTTCTTTTTTGTGAACCGTTATCATATTGTGATCGTGGATGATGAAGATTTTTCACTCCGGCTGATCCGGCGGATCCAGAGGAAGAGGATGCATCAGGGAGAGACAAAGGAACAGTTTCTTTATAATTTTATTGCAGAGTTTATGAGCCGGGATCAGGAAATGCTTGTGGCATATGAGCGAAGGCTTCTGAGGATGGAAGAAGATGTGACGCAGGAGCATACGGAGACGTTTCAGAACCGGCTGATGCCGATCCGGCGAGAACTTCTGAATCTGAGAAGCTATTATGATGAAATGATGGATCTGACAAAAGAACTGGAAGAAAATGAGAATGGATTTTTCCTGAAGAAGCATCTGAAATATTTTGGTACGCTGTCTGACCGTGCAGATCGTCTGATGAGCAGAACTGTTCATCTTCTGGAATATGCCCAGCAGGTAAAAGAAGCGTATCAGGCACAGATCGATGCACGTCAGAACAGTAATATGCAGTTCCTGACCGTTTTGTCTACGATCTTTTTCCCGTTGACCCTGATCACGGGATGGTTTGGAATGAACTTCAGAGATATGCCGGGACTGGATAATGGATATCCGGCAGTTATGGCATTGAGTGTGATAGTGATTCTTATCTGTATCTATATTTTTTAAGAAAAAGAAGATCATCTGATCGTGAAATGACCGGATGAAGGATGAAAAGGCAGCGGCTGAATTGGCAGGAGAAAGTCAAGAAGAATGTGAGGAAGATCATGGATTTTGAACATGTGAAGGCGGTATTTGAGGAATATCTGAATGGATATGACCGTGAGAATGATAAAGTAAAGCTGAAGATCGTACATACCTATGGTGTGATCCGGTGCAGTGAGGAGATCGGACGGCGGATGGGGCTTCAGGCAGAAGATATGGAACTTGCGAAGCTGATCGCACTGCTGCATGATATCGGACGGTTTGAACAGTTGAAGCGGTTCAACAGCTTTGAGGCTGATACAATGGATCATGCAACTTATGGAGTAAAGGTCTTATTTGAAGAGGGAATGATCCGTCAGTTTATTGAGGAAGATACATGGGACGATGTGATCAGAACTGCGATCGCAAAGCACAGCGATTACGAACTGACAGGTATTACAGACGAGAGGACGCTGCTTCATGCGAGATTGATCCGGGATGCAGACAAGCTGGATAACTGCCGGGTGAAACTGGAAGATGCCATGGAGACGCTGTTGGATCTGTCTGCGGATGAGGTGGGAAAGTACGCAATTTCACCGAAAGTACGTGAAGATGCATTTGCGGGAAAATGCATCTGTTCCAAAGACAGGAGAACCCCGATGGATTACTGGGTTTCCTATGTGGCATATTTTTATGATCTGAATTTTCAGGAGACACTGGACATTGTGGCAGAAGAGCAGTATGTAAAGCGGATCATCGGACGTGTGCCATATACAAATGAACAGACGAAAAAGACGATGGAAGAGCTGGAACGGCAGCTTACAGAGTATGTGAGAAGGAAGTAAGTTTCTGTAAGCTGTAGACTTTTGAAAGTTGTAACCTGACTTCCGGCAGAAAGCCAGAGATGATTTTTTACGAAAAAAGCGGCTATCTCAAAGGATAGCCGCTTCAACTGTAGACAGAAGTATTTCTATAACTTAATTTTTCAAAAACAGAAACCTTAAAAAAAGCAGTATTATTAAAAAAGTACAAATAAATTTTTCTGTTTTACAGTCTTTTTGCATAGGAAAGTATTTCTTTCTACAGAAAGAGTAAATCATGGCACAAGCAAGTGAAATAGAAAAAAATATTTTAAAATTCATAGTATCCATGTTCTCAGGAAAAACATCATAATAAACCAAAGAATCACGAGCAAAAGAACTATTATATAGTGGAAAATTTTTTGAATCTTATTATTATCCATATTCAATCACTCCTTTAAGTAATATTAAGTCATTAAATGATAACACAAATCCTTTCTCTAAGTCAAATATTTATCACAAAAACATAGGTCATATTGTTTTGATATATGTAATAATACGGTTTTTTTTTGTGCTTATTGCACAAATTTCCAGTGTTGTAAATTATCTCTTTATATCCGTATACAGAAGTATAGAAAAAGCCCCTCTTCCACAGGAAAAGGGCTGCATTTCCATTCTATTTTTCTTATCATCTGATAATATTTGGCGTAAATTCCGCCTTTTTGCAGGAGAAACTCATGCGTTCCACGCTCTGCAATTCCATTTTCGGTGATGACGATGATCTCATCAGAACCTTTGATCGTGGAAAGACGATGAGCGATGGTGATCGTTGTGCGGTTTTTGGAAAGTTCTTCCAGGCTTTTCTGGATCTTCCGTTCACTCTCATTATCCAATGCACTGGTAGCTTCATCCAGGATCAGGATCGGAGGGTTTTTCAGGAAGACACGGGCAATGGAAATCCGCTGCTTCTGACCACCGGAGAGACGGGCACCACGTTCTCCGACAAAGGTTTCATACTGTTGTGGAAGTTCCATGATAAAGTCGTGGATGTTTGCACGTTTTGCAGCGGCAATGATCTCTTCGTCAGAGGCATCCGGTTTTCCGTAGGCAATATTATCACGGATCGTTCCTGAGAACAGGTAGACATCCTGCTGTACCATACCAATCTGTGAACGCAGGCTTTTCAGGGTGAGATGGCGGATATCCTGGCCGTCGATCGTAATGCGTCCGGCTGTCACATCGTAGAAGCGGGGCAGCAGAGAACAGATCGTAGTCTTTCCGCTGCCGGAAGGACCGACCAGAGCGACAGATCTGCCGGCAGGGATCTCAATGGATACATTGGAAAGAACCGTTGTATCATCATCACTATAATGAAAGGATACATCCTCATAGCAGACTCTTCCTTTTACATTTGTAAGATCAACGGCATCGGGGGCATCCTGGATCTCGGGAACAGTTTCCATGACATCGAGAAACCGTCGGAAACCGGAAAGCCCTTTCTGCATCATTTCCACCAGTTCTACAAGAATCTGGATCGGACTGATAAAGATACCAATATACAGTGCATACATTGCAAGGTCTGCAAGCCCTGCATCTGTCCCCGGGCGATCAGATAACCGCCATAGACCAGTGTAATAAGATACATCAGTCCCTGAAAAAATAAATTGGAACTCATAAAAGATCCCATGCAGTGGTAGTTATCATTTTTGGAAAGAAGAAAGGCATGGTTACTTTTCTTAAATTTTTCACGTTCCAGATCTTCATTTGCGAAGGACTGTACGACCCGGATACCGGAAAGAGTGTCCTGCAGACTGGCGTTGATATCTCCAATCTTGCGGCGGTTTTCCATGAAAGTTTCCTGCATCTTGCGGTTCTGCCTGAAAGAAAAGAGGAACATCACAACGACCAGGATCGCTAATGGAAAAGCCAGTTTGTGGTTGATCATAAAAAGAAAAATAAATGCACCAATGATCTTTACAACAGAGATGAACAAATTTTCAGGACCATGATGGGCAAATTCCGAAATATCAAAAAGATCACTGACCAGCTTGCTCATCATCTGACCGGAATTGTTCTGACTGTAATAGGAGAAAGAAAGCTCCTCATAATGGTCAAAAAGCTGTTGGCGCATATCCCGTTCCATGTTCGCACCCATCATATGTCCCTGATAACTTACATAATATTTGCAGAGACTCTGGATCAGGTACATCAGGAGGAGTCCTGAAGCGATCCATGGAAGTGCATGGAGGATGACAGCAGTATCTCTGGTAAATAAAGTCTTCGTCATGGTTCTGAGAATCTGCGGGTAGGAAAGATCTACCAGACTGATGATGGCAGCACAGATCAGATCAATAAAAAAGACCAGTTTATAAGGTTGATAATAGTGGATGAATTTTTTTTAATGTATGCATAAGTTTCCCTCCGGTTAAAAATTTTCATCTGAACAGAGTCATCTTAGCACAATTAAAATTTCTTGACAAGCACAGCAAGGTATGGTAAAAGGAAAGTTATCGGAAAAGGCAGAAAGAAAATGAAAATAGGAGACCGGAAAACAGACCGGAAGAAAAGACAGACAGGGAGAATACAGTGGATGGAAAAATTTATCTTGCCCCGCTTGAAGGGATTACAGGACATATATACAGAACAGCATTAAAAGAGTGCTTTGACGGATTTGACAAGTATTTTATTCCTTTTATCAGTCCGAACCAGAAAGGGCATTTCAGCACGAGGGAAAAGAAAGATGTGTTGCCGGAAAATAACCGTGGTGTTCTGGCAGTGCCGCAGATTTTGACGAACCAGGCAGAGGATTTTATAGAGACAGCTAAAAAGCTTGCAGAGTATGGATATGAAGAAGTGAATCTGAACCTTGGCTGTCCTTCCCGGACGGTTGTTACGAAAGGGCGTGGAGCAGGGTTCCTTGAAGAGCCGGACCGGCTGGATCGTTTTCTGGATGAAATCTTCAAGAAGCGTGAATGGAAGATTTCGGTGAAGACAAGGATCGGAATGAGTGAACCGGAAGAATTTGAAGATCTCCTGAAGATCTATAACCGGTATCCGTTGGAAGAGCTGATCGTACATCCAAGGCTGCAAAAGGATTTCTATAAAAATACACCGAATCTGGATGTATTTGCCATGGCGGCAGAAGAGAGCAGAAATCCACTCTGCTATAATGGGGATATCTGTAACGCGGAAGATCTGAAGAGGCTCAGAGAGCGGTTTCCGAAGCTGGATTGCGTGATGGTTGGACGCGGAGTGCTGGCAGACCCGGCACTGGGAAGAGTCCTGAAAGGCGGAGGGCAGGCAGAAAAGGCAGAACTCAGAAAGTTCCATGATCTTTTATACCGGGCATATTGTGAGGAAATGTCTGGTGACAGAACGGTATTATATAAGATGAAAGAATTGTGGTTTTATTTCTCGGGACTTTTTACGAATGGGAAAAAGTATTATAAAAAGATAAAAAAATGTGAAAGATGTGTTATTTACGAGAGTATTGTAAATGAGCTTTTTATGAAGGAAGAGGTTATACATGGTTGATGCATTATTAAAGATGGACGGAGAGATTCTGCTTTTTATCCAGGATCATATCCGGCAGGAATGGATGGACTGGTTCTGGAAAGCAGTGACTCATCTGGGAGACGGAGGTGTTTTCTGGATTCTGCTGGGAATAAATTCTTCTGGTTTTTCCAAAAAGACAAGACCTGCGGGAGTTGCCGCATTGCTGGCACTGCTGGTGGGGCGTTGCTCACGAATGTCTGCCTGAAAAATTTTGTGGCAAGGATAGACCTTATGAAGTGGTAGAGGGACTCAGGCTGATGATCGAACGTCAGAGGGATTACTCTTTCCCGTCGGGGCATACGAGTGCTTCTTTTGCGGCAGCCTGTGCATTAGTAAGGACATTGCCAAAAAATGGGGAACAGTCTGCATGATTCTTGCGGGTGTGATCGCCCTGTCAAGGTTGTATGTCGGTGTCCATTATCCAAGCGATGTCCTTGGAGGAATGGTGGTCGGAATTTTTGCCGGCTGGGCAGGATGGAAACTGATGCAGATGCTGATGTTGCAGATGGAGAAAAAAAGAAGATCAGTTTAAAAGCAAATACCGGAAGCAGCTTTCATTCTGCCTCCGGTATTATTTTTGTATCCTTTAAAAATTAATTTTCTTTTTCGTGCTGCTTTGCCAGAGCGGCTTCTACAAATCCTTTAAATAAAGGATGCGGACGGTTCGGTCTGGATTTCAGCTCAGGATGTGCCTGAGTGGCAATGAACCATGGATGAGACGGGATTTCTACCATCTCTACGATCCGGCTGTCCGGAGAAAGTCCGCACAGAGACATTCCGTTTGCTTCCAGTACTTCACGGTAATCGTTATTTACTTCATAGCGGTGACGGTGACGTTCATGGATCTCTTTTGTGCCATATAATCTGTATGCGAGAGAGTCTTCCTTCAGCACGCAGGGATAAGAACCAAGTCTTAAAGTTCCTCCGATATCTTCGATTCCGATCTGATCCTCCATGATATGGATGACCGGATGGGTTGTATCCGGGTTCAGTTCCATACTGTGGGCATCTTTGTAGCCGATGACATCACGGGCAAATTCCACAATGGAAAGCTGCATTCCGAGACAGAGACCAAGGAACGGGATATTGTGGGTACGTGCATAACGGATTGCTTCGATCTTCCCTTCTATACCGCGGTGGCCAAATCCGCCAGGAACAAGAATACCGCTGACATCAGCAAATAACTCTTCGGCATTTTCAGAAGTGACTGTTTCGGAGTCGATCCATTTGATATTGACAGTTGTATGGCTGTAAATTCCGCCATGTTTTAATGCTTCTACGACACTGATATAAGCGTCATGAAGCTGGATATATTTTCCGACAAGGGCAACAGTAACTTCCTGTGTCGGGTGACGGAGTTTTTCAACCATTTCAGTCCAGTCTGTCAGATCCGGTTCAGGACAGTCAAGATGGAGACATTCACATACTACCTGTGCAAGGTGTTCTTTTTCCATTGCCAGAGGTGCTTCGTAAAGATATTCTACATCCAGGTTTTGAAGGACATGATCTGCCGGAAGATTACAGAACAGGG
>ENA-OQDL01001125-OQDL01001125.1-human-gut-metagenome-genome-assembly--contig:-NODE-1125-length-14285-cov-4.914607_pt1 | contig 14285 bp, 10 predicted proteins | sample MGYA00242782_ERZ504609 | MGnify/ENA primary metagenome ERZ504609 (study PRJEB26092, sample SAMD00036320) | human gut metagenome | host: Homo sapiens | study: EMG produced TPA metagenomics assembly of... | reverse complement strand
AATGAGTAGACTTGAAATCCCAGGTCCAGATAAAGGCCAGCTCGTCGTTGAAGAGCTGTACAAAGATCTGGAACGTAGAATTGAATCCAGCCCTCCGGGATTATGTCCGGTTGACATGACTCGTGCATTTATCGAGATGTGTCAGACGCAATCCTGTGGAAAATGTACCCCGTGTCGCGTTGGGCTGTGGCAACTGAAGAATCTTCTAACAGATGTTATGAACGGGACTGCTACAATGGAGACACTCGAACTGATCGACACACTGTCTGAATCTATCCGCGAAGGTTCTGACTGCCCGATCGGATACGAAGCCGGTGCCATGGTACATAAGAGCTTAAGAGACTGTCGCGAAGATTATGAGGAACATGTCCGTCAGGGACGCTGTACCTGCCACTATACACAGCCGGTACCTTGCGTTTCTCTTTGTCCTGCACATGTTGATATCCCAGGATATATTGCACTGACCGGAGAGGGGCGTTACGCCGACGCAATTCGTCTGATCCGTAAGGATAATCCGTTCCCGACAACCTGCGGTTTTATCTGCGAGCATCCTTGTGAGGCCCGCTGCCGTAGAAATATCGTAGATGATGCCATCAATATCCGTGGACTGAAACGTATGGCCGCTGACTATGCAGGCAAAGTTCCGCCACCGGAATGCGCACCTTCCACCGGAAAGCGTATCGCTGTTGTAGGTGGAGGACCTGGTGGACTCAGTGCTGCTTACTACCTGCAGTTGATGGGACATCAGACAACCGTATTCGAGATGCTTCCAAAGCTCGGCGGAATGCTCCGCTACGGTATCCCGAACTACAGACTTCCGAAAGATCGTTTGGACGAAGACATTCAGGCAATCCTTGAGACCGGAGTTCAGGTAGAATTTGGAAAACGTATCGGTAAAGATATCACAATTCAAAGTCTGCGCCAAGAATACGATGCTGTTCTTATTTCCATCGGTGCAAGCACTGATAAGAAGCTTGGTATCGAAGGCGAGCATGCAGAAGGCGTGATCTCCGCCGTATCTTTCCTTCGTGATGTCGGAGAAAATAAGAGCCCTGATCTTACCGGACAGGAAGTTGCTGTCATCGGTGGCGGTAATGTTTCTATGGACGCTGTCCGCACAGCAAAACGTCTCGGTGCTAAAAAAGTAAGTATCGTTTACAGACGCCGTACTGCAGATATGACTGCTCTTCCGGCTGAGATTGAAGGTGCTGTTGCTGAGGGAATTGAAGTTCTCACATTGAAAGCTCCATCCAGAATAGAGACAGATGAGAATGGACACGTTTCAGGCATCTACGTCACACCACAGATGATCAGCAAGATCAAAGACGGTCGTGCAAGTGTCTGTCCGACAGGAGAAGAAGATTTCCTTATCCCTTGCCAGACACTCATCGTTGCAATCGGTCAGGATATCGAATCTGAACACTTTGCCGAAGCCGGCGTTCCGGTTTCCCGCGGTAAGATCATGACAGAACGTTATGGCGGTTTCGATAACATCCCTGGCGTATTCGCCGGTGGAGACTGTGCGTCCGGACCTGCTTCTGTAATCAAAGCAATTGCTGCTGCAAAGGTTGTTGCCGCCAATATCGATGAATATCTTGGTTTCCACCATATCATCAGCTGCGATGTTGAGATTCCGGAGCCACGTTTAAGCGACCGTGAGCCATGTGGAAGAGTTGAGATAACAGAGCGCGAAGCCTGTAGCCGTGTCTGTGACTTCGAAGGCGTTGAAAACTGTATGACAGAAGCCGAAGCAAAACAGGAATCCCACAGATGCCTGCGCTGCGACCACTTCGGTTATGGTATTTTTAAAGGAGGTCGGAAAGAAAAATGGTAAATATTACAATTGATAATCAGAAAATATCCGTACCTTCCGGAACTACTATCATGGAAGCTGCGGCAAAGCTTGGAACTCCGATTCCGAAATTATGTTATTTAAAAGATATCAACGAGATTGCGGCCTGCCGTGTCTGTGTTGTTGAGATTGAAGGGAAAGATCGTCTGGTCACCTCCTGTAATAACGTTGTGACCGAGGGCATGGTGATCTACACCAACAGCCCAAAAGTACGCATTGCAAGAAGACAGACTGTACAGCTTATCCTTTCCCAGCATGACTGCAAATGTGCAACCTGTGTCAGAAGCGGGAACTGTACACTTCAGCAGGTTGCAAATGACCTGAACCTGATCGATCTTCCGTTCAAAGAACGTTTTGAAGAAACTCCTTGGGACAAGACATTCCCTCTCATCCGTGATTCACGCAAATGTATCAAATGTATGCGCTGTATCCAGATTTGTGACAAGATCCAGGGACTGAACATCTGGGATGTTACAAGTACAGGTTCAAGAACAACGATCAATGTAAACGGAAATAAAAAGATCAACGAAGTCTCCTGTTCTCTCTGCGGGCAGTGTATCACACATTGTCCGGTCGGTGCACTTCGTGAGCGTGATGATACAGAAGACGTATGGAGTGCGATTGCTGACAAGAAGAAAGTTGTTGTCGCACAGGTTGCTCCGGCAGTCCGTGCCGCGTGGGGAGAGGCTCTCGGTCTTTCCAGAGAAGAAGCAACAATCGGAAAGATCATGGACGCCTTGAAAAAGATCGGCGTAGACTACGTCTTCGATACTTCTTTCTCTGCTGACCTTACAATCATGGAAGAAGGAAATGAATTTCTGCAGCGCTTCACCAAAGGAGAATTAAAGCTGCGTCCGATGTTCACTTCCTGCTGCCCTGGATGGATCCGTTTCATCAAATCACAGTACCCACATCTGGTGCCACAGCTGTCCACAGCCAAGTCACCACAGCAGATGTTCGGTGCTGTTATGAAGACTTATTTTGCACAGTCCATCGGTGTTGCTCCGGAAGATATTTACACCGTATCTGTCATGCCTTGCGTAGCGAAAAAAGGCGAACGCAACATGGAACTTTTCTACGGTGAGTATGCCGGACATGACATTGACACAGTTCTCACTACAAGAGAGCTGACAAGAATGATCCGTGCTGCACATATTGATCCAAAGAGCCTGAAAGACCGCGAATGTGATCCGCTTATGAAAGAGTGGTCCGGTGCCGGTGTTATCTTCGGTGCTACCGGCGGTGTTATGGAAGCTGCACTTCGTTCCGCACACTATCTTGTAACCGGACGTAACCCGGATCCGGATGCATTTAAGATCGTCCGCAGTCCATCCTTTGAGACGGGTGTTGTAGAAGCTGAAGTACAGATCGGTGATGCTACGATCCGCGCTGCTGTTGTCAGTGGTCTTGGAAATGTACGCAAACTGCTTGAAGCAATTGAACATGGTGAAGTACACTACGACTTTGTGGAAGTTATGGCCTGTCCAGGAGGATGCGTCGGCGGAGGCGGTCAGCCGATCCACGACGGCGAAGAACTTGCACACACACGTGGTGCAAACCTCTATTTCCTTGACAAGAACGCCAAGATCAGATTCTCCCATGAGAACCAGGATGTTATGAAATTGTACAACGATTTCCTTGAGAAACCATTGTCACACAAATCACATATGCTGCTTCATACAGATCATACAAAGTGGGAGATGCCGAGATAACTATTCATCATTTTGCATTCTGAAATAGGCATCCCAAAAGTTTCAATCAGTGCAGGGGCCGCATTTTCCGACCGTGAAAATCCTAGCGAAAGTATTTTCAAAGATGCCGACAAGGCTCTGTATCACGTAAAGAAAAACGGGCGAAACGGATGCGGTTTTTAATAAAGAAAAAAGCAGGCAGAACAAGTTTGTCCTGCCTGCTTTTTCTTTTATTCTACTGTTACACTCTTTGCAAGGTTTCTCGGTTTATCTACATCAAGTCCCTTCGCAACACTTACATAATATCCAAGTAACTGCAGCGGAATCACTGCGAGACTTCCCATGAAATGCTCATCCACTTTCGGAACATAGACTGTAAAGTCTACCTTATCTTCCATCTCATAATTGCCATAGTTTGTCACACCCATCAGATATGCGCCACGGCTCTTGCATTCCATCATATTGCTGACTGTCTTCTCATACAGCTTGCTCTGTGTCAGAACTCCGATCACAAGAATGTTGTCCTCGATCAGACTGATTGTTCCATGCTTCAACTCACCTGCTGCATAAGCCTCGGAATGAATATAAGAAATCTCTTTCAGTTTCAGACTTCCTTCCAGACACACTGCATAATCAACTCCACGACCTACAAAGAAAACATCATGTGCATTCGCATATTTGGCTGCGAACCACTGGATTCTCTCCTTGTCCTGAAGAATCTTCTCGATCTTGTCCGGAATCGTCTGAAGTTCAGAAATGTAGTAGCTGTACTGCTCGTCTGTGATCAACCCCTTCACCTTCGCGAACTGAACCGCAATACAATCCAAAGCCACAAGCTGTGCACTGTATCCCTTTGTTGTCGCAACCGAAATCTCCGGTCCTGCCAGTGTATAGAACACCTTGTCCGCCTCACGGGCAATACTGCTTCCAATTACATTTACAACTGCAAGTGTAGCAAGTCCTTTCTCTTTCGCCATACGCATTGCTGCCAATGTATCTGCTGTCTCTCCGGACTGGCTGATCACGATAACCAGACCATCCTTCACAAGCGGCATCTCACGATAACGGAACTCAGATGCAAGCTCTACTCGAACCGGAATCTGGGCCATCTCTTCAATTACATACTGCGCCTCTACTCCGACATGCCATGCAGATCCGCACGCAACAATGTAAATCTGGCTGTACTTCTTGATCTCTTCCTCTGTAAGATCAATATCAGTAAAATCGATCACTCCGTCTTTTACAACTGAATTCAGAGTATCACGGATTGCTTTCGGCTGCTCATAGATCTCTTTCATCATAAAATGCTCAAATCCAGCCTTTTCTGCTGCCTCTGCATCCCATTTGATCTCTGTTGTCTCTTTCTCGATCTCATCACCGTTCAGGTCATAGAAATGAGCCTCGCCCGGAGTAAGTTTCGCAAACTCAAGATTTCCGATATAATATACATTTCTTGTATATTTCAGAATAGCTGGAACATCAGATGCCACATAGGTCTCGCCATCTGCGATACCGATGATCATCGGGCTGTCTTTTCTAGCAACCCAGATCTCTCCAGGATAATCCTTGAACATCAATTCAAGTGCATAAGAACCACGTACACGAACCATTGTCTTTGCGATCGCATCGATCGGTCCTAAATTGTATTTCTTATAATAGTAATCAACCAGCTTAATCACTACTTCTGTATCTGTATCACTGTAGAATGTATAACCATGCTTTAACAGCTTCTCTTTCAGCTCTGTGTAATTCTCAATGATACCATTGTGAACTCCGACCACTTCAGACTCCACGGTACCGGAACCACTTTTCTCACAGTTTCCTGACACATGCGGATGTGCATTCACCTGGCTCGGCTCACCGTGAGTCGCCCAGCGTGTATGACCGATACCACAAGTTCCCTTGAGTGCCTTACCACTGTCAGTCTTCTCTGAAAGATTGCTCAAACGTCCCTTCGCCTTAACAACCTGTGACAGATGCTCTCCGTCACGCACTGCAAGACCGGCTGAATCATATCCTCTGTATTCCAACTTGGACAATCCGTCCAACAGAATCGGAGCTGCCTGATGATTTCCTGTAAATCCTACGATTCCACACATAAATAATTCCTCCTATTAACTATCTGTATCCCACTCTACAAATAGTTATATGCATTTCCATGTTGTTTTCCCTTTTCAATGAGCCTATCACTTTCGTAATTGTTACAAAAAAGTTAAATAACTCATTCGTTAGTGTAACACAGATAGGCGAAATAGGGAAGTAAAAAATGCATTTTCTTAATCGCTTTCCATTGCTACATTGGCCAGTCAGGAAACCTTCCGTTCATGATTGCATGCATAATCCTCTCCTTCGCCCCTGGTGTCTCCCTGTTGATCTGCTCTATTAGCTGTTTTGCATACGCTCTTTTTGTTGAGCCGTCTACCGGGCAGGTATTCTTAACCACACGGATTCCCTGGTCTGCAACAAAATGCGCTACCCCCTGCTCCGGAACATACATCATCGGACGGATCACCGTCACTCCGGCTTCCGGTAATTCTGTCACCGGTGGAAATGCATAGAATCGTCCTTCATAGATCAATGACATCAATGCTGTCTCTATAAAATCATCCTTATTATGTGCATATGCCATCTTATTGATTCTAAGCTCTCCCAGTCGTTGATACATCGCACCCTTCCGAAGTTTTGCACACAACGAACACGGCCTTACATCCTTGTTTTCCTGAAATACGATCCGGGCGATCTCTGTATCGACCTGCTCATAAGGAATCTCCAAGTGCTTACAATACTCTGCTACACCCGTAAAATCCATTCCTTCAAATCCCACGTTACAGGTAATGGCGGATAATTCGAACCGCTTCGGGTAAAATCCTTGCAGCAGTTTCATTGCATACAGCAATGTCAACGAGTCCTTTCCACCGGAAACGCCTACAGCAATCCTATCGCCCTCTTCTATCATGTTATAATCTTGTATTGCCTGACGGATCAGGCTTAATAATTTCTGTTGTTTCATATTTCCTTCATTTTTTCTTTCACTTTATCCGGTACATCGATCAGTCCAAATCGATAAAACATTCCATAAATGTAGGTAACGCCCCTGATATCTCCAAGAGCCTTCGGCCATTCCACTATTTCTCCTGTCTGCTTTATATTATGAAACGCCAGCTTCACCGAACTCCAGGCCAGACTTTTACTTTTTTCCCTGCGGTTGATCCATAATTCTTTCGTATATTCACCATTTCTTCCTTTTCTCACTTCATAGGTGAACGGCAAACCGGAATATGTTTTAAACATTATATTTTGATAACTGAGGATCATATCCCATAAATGCTCTTCACTCGGTTCTTCCTGCAGTCTTCTCATTAAATCATAATTCATATCAGAAGCTTTCCTCAACTACTACTTTGCATCTTTCTATGCTCATCACATAACCTTCCAAATATTAGTTTCATAATATCACTTTTCCATAATACTTTACAACAATTTTGCGAAATTCGGGTTGCGGATTTTGTAAGCATCTCTTATACTTTATTATTATGATGTAGGTGCGGGAATTGCATAGCAATGGAGCAATCCGGTTGCATCAGTGAGTGGAAAAATTTTACTTTTTGCACTCACACCTTATTATGTATGAATGTGGAGGGATGAAAGCATGAAGATACTTCTGATCAACGGGAGTCCTAAAGGTAAAAGAAGTAATTCATTAAAGCTTGCATACAGTTTCATTGAAGGATTTAAAAATGGATGTACGAATGATGAAGAAAGCCTCTCCATCGATGAACTCCATGTAGCTTCAATGAATATAGCTGCGTGTAAAGGATGCTTTGCGTGCTGGCAGAAAACACCTGGCATATGCTGTATCAAGGATGATATGCAAACGGTTATTGAAAAAACTGATTGATGCTGATCTATTCTTTGGTCTTTTCCACTGTACTATTTTAATGTCCCAGCTATCTTAAAGAATTTGATCGATCGTCAGCTTCCTATGAGTCTTCCTTTTATGAGTTCAAAGCAGGACGGATACGGAAGCGGAAGTCATGACTCCAGATATGATATGGAAGGTAAAAGACATGTGCTGATCTCCACCTGTGGCTTTTATTCTGCTGTTGGAAACTATGACAGTGTATTGCGGATGTTTGATCATTTTCTCGGCAAAGGAAATTATACGACCATCTTTTGTGGTCAGGGAGAATTATTCCGTGTAAAAGAATTGTCTGCAAGAACAGATGAATATCTTTCCACTGTAAAGTGTGCCGGCTCAGAATATGCAATGACTGGAACAATTTCTGAAAAAACAGATACAATACTCCACACGCTTTTATATCCCAGAGATGTGTTTGAAAAAATGGCAGATGCCAGCTGGGGCATTAGTAAAACGACCGGAGAAAAGGAACCGGATGATCTTGTATTTACCCGGCAAATGGCCTCTCTTTATAACAAAGACAGCTATGATGGAAAAGAACGCGTACTTGAGATACACTTTACCGATTTGGGACACACCTACCAGATTCAGCTTAGCAAGACTGGAAGTGAAGTTTTTACTGACGGACGTCTTTCTCCAACTACTCGCATAGATACGCCTTTTACTGTATGGTCAGCTATTTCCCGTGGAGAAATCGGTGGCGCAGAAGCATTGGGGAAACAGATGTATACGGTATCCGGTGACTTTTCCTTGATGATTGATTGGGATAAATTCTTCGGAAGCGCATCTGTAGTCAAAAAAACAGAGAAAACGCCTCAAAATACGATTGAACAGAAAAATCCTTCCATGATGACAATGCTTATACCGTGGATTACGTTCTGGATTGCTGTTTCTATTCATCCGGAAGTCGGAGCTGTGATCACACTACTTGTGGTCGCAACAGTACCATTTATTATGCGAAATCGTAAATTTGTAATTTGGGATCAGCTCTCTATGGCAGCTGTTGCTATACTTTCTGCAGCCGCAAATATAACCGGAAACGGAGTTCTTCTGACAAACATCGGATATCTTGTATTTGGACTATTCTGGCTGCTTTCATGCCTGACAAAAGAACCTTTATGCGCTGCGTATGTAAAATATAATTATGGTGGTGAAAGTGCACACCGGAACCCTCTCTTTATGAAAACAAATTATATTCTTGCAGCAGCATGGGGAGTGTTATATGTGCTGACAGCAATCTGGACCTTTCTGCTTAAGAAAGCCGGACTTGGAAATGTGCTTATCCTTGTGAATAATCTGATTCCTGTATTGATGGGACTTTTCACAGCATGGTTTCAAAAATGGTATCCTGCACGGATGGCAAGAGGCAAGAGAAAATAGTATTTTCTCTTGCGCTTTCACAGATTTCTTCTTCTACCACTTCAGCCGCTTCCTTATTCTCTGCACTGACCGAGATATACATCTTCAACTTCGGTTCTGTTCATGCTCAACAACTGCATAATCGAGCATCCTCCTCAATCAAATGGTCAATACGAACCGTGTTAGAAATAGACGCACGGCGGACAATCCCATGAACTTCATATCCCTTCTCCAGAAGGAACTCCGCAAGATAAGAACCATCCTGACCTGTATTACCTGTAATTAATGTCTTTTACATTATCCCCTTCATAGGAGATCAAAGAACGTATTCCAAGTCCCCTGTCAAAAAATATTTCATCTTCTTCAGAAAATTCCACGCTTCCGAGATATCCCTTATATCCCATAAATTAGATTATAACTCAAACTCTTTCAATAGCTTTTCCTGATACTCCTTATCAACTGCCGCTTTCAATATATCTGCTGTACGCCCGAGTTTTGATAATTCAATATTTAACTGGTTAATTCTGTTTTCTCCTTCTGTTATTCCAATCTTGCGTCCTGCTTCAATTCCTCGTCTTTCTGCGGTTAACATTCCTATATTGTAATCTCTGATTGCTCTTTGCCTTGTCTCGTATTCTAATCTCTTCTTTTCATCTGCGCTTAATTTATCCAATACGTCATATGCTTCTTCCAATTCAGAATTTTTCTTTGCCATTTCTTCAAAATCCTTTCTGGTTTTTCCTCCAAGAAAGCGCATCCACTGCAACAGGCTTGTCTCATTTTTCTCTTCCGGTGGAAGTTTTGACAATTCTAAGATATGCATCTCCATAAGATCTGTATACTCTTTTCCTGTCTTTTGCATCACAGAATGCAATTCTCCGATAACACTCTTTATCATCTAGAAAATGATCGTATGCAAGAATGCTCACATGGATACACTTCTTCAAGCAATCGTATCCCTCGCCTTCTTTTATTTCACTTGTATACATCTTACTTAGATAATAAACAGAACGATTTGCCCAGCAATCAAATGCTTCTACCTGCATCTCAAAATCAATCTGTTCTCCATTCTTCAGTTTCACCCGGACATCTAAAATCCCATACTTATCATCTTTCGATTCTTTTCTGAGAATCGTAGGCATAAGTTCCGTGTTCTCTACCTCACCGGATGGAACGTTCAATAGTGCTGCGATAATATTCTTGCGGATGTTATCATTCTGCATCAATTCCTTGAAACAGAAATCTACCGTTGGAAGCATGATAAAGTCTTCCTGCTCCTCTTTCGATTCTTTACAATGTGATGATACGCTCTTAGTTGATACACTTTTCTTGTTTTCTTTCATAGAATTCTCCTCTCTTCTGTGCAACGAATGATTGCCTGAAGAAGAGGATTCTAAAGTTATATTTATCTTAACACAAGATAGTTTTCTATGGAAGTAACTATCCCCTTAAAATCAGATATTTGAGAAACTTACTCCATCACATAATCTTCAAACAATATTCATCTTTTGGGTTGTCATCGGATTATCTGCTCGAAAATCTGAGCTTATTGAATAATTACCGATTTGGTTCATAGATCTTTTTGCAGTTCATCAGAATGATGACTGCGTGGTATTAGATTAGCATGAGAATTCTATTATTGCAAGCTGAATTTTTGTAAGCATCTCAAAACATGACACACTAGTATTACAGCAGTTTTTCTTCTATACTAGCCGCATCATCAATGGAGGCACTTACCATTCTGATTCCGTTTCACCAGATGTGTACCAACTTCTTACATTGGCATATTCCAAAAAATACCGTCCTAGCCAATCGCAGACTATCCCTCAGTTGCCCCTTGGAAACAGTTCAATAAAACCGTCTCTAAAGAATTCACCGTTCGCGTAGCAGCTCACCAACAAAGTGTTAAGTCTTATGGTCATAACCCGCTGTCGCGCTTCTCCGTTTTTCAAAGTGCTGACCTTTATTGTCATAACCCGTACGCAAACTCACTTTGTTAAAACTGTACAACTACATAGCGCTTCTTTGTTGCAACATGAACAATCATCCCCCCTCACTACCTCTAATTCTTCGGAAAAATGAAGGTATCATGTCACTACCTTGCTCTGCAATAGAACAGGCTCGCAGTAGGGGTATTTTGCATGAGTTTTATACGCCACCGTAGACCATCAAATCGCCACTGAAAGTTTGAGGTAGACATTCGTCGGAGCCGCAATCGACAAACCAACATAACCGGTACCAGCAACTGCAATTCTATACTCCTTTTTCATGTCCTAATATCCTCCTAAACTTTATTTCAATTCTTTGTTTTTTCTTCATGTAGCCATACGTTCAATATCAATAACACCTGCAGCTTCCCCTCCCGGTTCCACTGCAGATCATCATTCTTATATCATTTTCCTTATCTCTTCTATCTAATCCATCACTTGGATCCACTGCCCTTAAGCACAACTCCGACAGTCTTAAGCAGCATTTTGATATCCATTCCGATATTCCAGTTCTTGACATATTCCATATCAAGCTTTACAACTTCCTCAAAGTCAGTGATATCACTTCTTCCACTCACCTGCCACATTCCGGTCAGTCCCGGCTTCACGGCAAGTCTTCCGCGGTGATATGGCTCATACTGTTTCCACTCATCTACTGTTGGTGGACGGGTTCCTACGAGACTCATATCTCCTTTGAGTACATTCCAGAACTGCGGGAATTCATCCAAAGATGTCTTACGGATAAACCAGCCAAGTCCATGCTTGCTTCCATCCGCTCCGCTTCCGATGATTCTTGGGTCATTCTCCATCTTGAACATGAGCCCCTTCATCTCGTTCTGTTTCATCAGTTCTTTCTTGCGTTCCTCTGCATCCATATACATGCTTCGGAATTTATAGATTTTAAATAATTTTCCGTTTTTTCCTACTCTCATCTGAGAGAAGAAGATTGGCCCCGGTGAAGCAATATAGATTGCCGGAGCAAGGAATATTGTAATGATACCTGTCAGAATCATTCCAACGATTCCGCCACAGATGTCCATCGTTCTCTTCATCATGGCCTGCCGTGAGGAAATCACTCTGACGCTGGAAGTCAGGACTGTATATCCACCCATGCGGTTAATAAACTGATTTCCTGCCCATCCTGCTCTGTCTTCTAGACATTCGTGAACTGTAATTCCCATGTTCACGCATGTTTCAAACAAATCTTCCGGTATCAATGTTTTCTTCTTAATTCCAACAAGAAGAGCATCAACCCATCTTGTCTGTATGTATTCAGTTACTGTATCAATCTTACTTACAACCGGAATTCCTTCGATCATTTCATTTTCTTCCGGTTCGCGGTCTGCAAGTACGATTCCGACAATATCGAATTCATTAAATACATTCTGTTCCACCCGTCTTAACATGGAATCTATTTCATCACTTGTTGAAACAAGGAGTATATTTATTTTTGAATAGAGCATATTGCCATGTTTCAGCAAATATTTCTTCCATACGATTCGCACCGCATAAAGCAGAACCACTGCCATTGGAATGAATGAGCTGATCACAAGACGCGAGGTCATGCTTCCCTGTTTGCTCATAAAGAGATATACGATCACAAGCACACTCACGATAAACACATGCTTCAATACATTCTTAAACTCTACAAAATATCCTCTTCTCATGATCCCATGATATGGCTCTGTAAAGAAAGCTGTACAAATGTCTATCAGTATAATAATAATCCCGATATTCAGATATAATCCGTTATGATACAGATCACTTGTTCCCATGCGCAATACATAACTGCTTATATAAGCCAGCTGTAATGCAACAAGATCTAGTATAATGAAATCCCAGTGCTTCAACCAGCCGTTACTGTTCTTCCTATACATTCGCGTACACCCTTTTCCCCTGATAATCTTCTGTCTGACTGCATAACAAAACATCTGATTTTATTTATCTTAAATGCTTTGTCTGTTTTTTCTCTGTAAACTGAAATATGCAGCGGATATTCTCCACTGCATATCCGGCTATTCCTGTTTGCTTTTACCGTAGTAGTATGAATTATACTTACTATAGTATTTTTCTTTCTTCATATCCACTTTATTCAGTACTGCACCGAGAAGCTTACATCCACTCTTTGTAAGCTGTTCTTTTGCTTTCATTGCATCTCTTCTGCTTACTGCTTCGCTCTCGATTACGAGGATTGCTCCATCACATTGTTTTGCTGCGATTGCTGCATCACTCATACTGATGATCGGTGGTGTATCAATCAAAATATAATCATAAACTTTTCTTGTCTCTTCGATCAATCTGCCAAAACGTCCCTGCTCCAGAAGCTCTGACGGGTTCGGAGCATACGGACCTGAAAAGATAATCTCAAGATTACGGTAATTGGTAGAATAAATTATTTCTTCCAAAGCAACCTGTCCACTTAAATACTGTGACAGTCCATTGGTCTTCTGTTTGATCTGGTAACGTTTGATATAACTGGACTTACGAATATCTGCATCTATGATCAGAACTCTCTTTCCCATCTTTCCAATCTCTACTGCAAGCTGGAAAGCCACATCACTTTTTCCTTCATTTGGATAACAGCTTGTGAGAACAATACTCTTTGTCTCTACACCACTGAACTGCATATTTGTACGGAGGGTTTTAATAGCCTCTTCATAGAAGACATCTTCTTTTCTGGAATCTGTCAATATAACTCTCTGAATTGCCATTTATTTTTTCCTCCTTTTCTTCTTTTTCTTCGATGTTGTCTTGCTTGAATTGCGAGGTCCTTTTCCTGTAATGTAGTCTTTTCTATCCGGAATACTTGCCAGTGTTGTCAGACCGAGGTAGTTCTCGATATCTTCCTCTGACTTGATTGTATCATCCATCAGTGTGAGAAGGATAATAATACCTGCGGAAAGAATCAGACCAGCCAGTGCTCCGATCATCACATTCTTCTTTGTACTCGGACTTGTCTGGATTGTCGGCACTTCACCTTCTTCAATAACTTTCGGTGGTGTTACTTCCATCTTGTCTCCGATAAAGTCAGCTGATGTCTTCGCCAGCGTGTCAGCAATCTTCTTTGCCATCTTTGGATCTTTGTCTATTGCTGTAATGGAAAGAATACGTGTATCACTTGGATTCTCTATTGTGATACATTCCATCAACTCTTTATATGTCATATCCAGATTCAGTTCATCTACTACGTCCTGCAATACTGTACGGCTTGTGATCAGGATGTTGTAGTCTTTCGTCAGCTGACTACCGATCTGCAGATCAGCCAGTGAAGAAAGTGTTGTTTCCTTTGTGAGAACAAGCATTGTAGATGTTGCGCTGTAAACAGGTGTTATAAAAAGCTTTGTTGCTGCTCCGGCAATCACTGCTCCCGCCAGTACGGCTGCAAGGATTACCAAAACACGCTTTTTCAATGCGTAGTATAGTTCTCTGAGGTCAATCTCGACCTCGTCGTCATCATGCGTCTTTCCCATCTTTGC
>ENA-OQDL01001122-OQDL01001122.1-human-gut-metagenome-genome-assembly--contig:-NODE-1122-length-14319-cov-3.795871_pt1 | contig 14319 bp, 15 predicted proteins | sample MGYA00242782_ERZ504609 | MGnify/ENA primary metagenome ERZ504609 (study PRJEB26092, sample SAMD00036320) | human gut metagenome | host: Homo sapiens | study: EMG produced TPA metagenomics assembly of... | reverse complement strand
TCCCTGTAGAAGAAGGCATTGATTTCCTTGGCTATGTTATCCGTCCCGACTATGTAAGATTGCGGAAACGTATCAAGCAGAAGTTTGCCCGGAAGATGCACGAGGTAAAATCGAGAAAAAGACGGCGGGAACTGATTGCCAGTTTCTACGGCATGACGAAACACGCCGACTGTAATAAGTTGTTTAAAAAATTAACAGGCAAAGAAATGAGAAGTTTTAAAGACTTGAATGTCGCTTACAAGCCGGAGGACGGCAAGAAGCGATTCCCCGGAGTGGTGGTAAGCATCCGGGAACTGGTAAACTTACCCATTGTAGTGAAGGACTTTGAGACCGGTATCAAAACCGAGCAGGGAGAAGACCGCTGTATTGTGGCCATCGAAGTGAACGGCGAGGCAAAGAAGTTCTTCACCAACAGCGAGGAAATGAAGAATATTCTCGCACAAGTAAAGGAAATGCCGGATGGTTTCCCGTTTGAAACGACCATCAAGACAGAGACATTCGGCAAAGGTAGAACCAAATACGTGTTTACATGAGAAGAGTTGAAGGAAGTTCCGGGGTTTCGCTGATGGAATGCACGAACCCGGTTAAAGACAAATGGCGCATCCGATGGGATGTGCAGGAAAAAGAGAACGGCTCTGCCTCCTACATGGAAGAGGAGTTCGGGCATAAGCCTACTGATGAGGAAATCCGCACATTGGTTATGTCCTGGTATAACAGCCAGACTGATGCAGCTATCCTATCCGGATTCGCCTATAATGGTGCCCCTGTATGGCTTTCCACGGAGAACCAGTACAACTATAAGGCAGCATACGATCTGGCTGCTCAGACGGGCGGAGAAACCCTACCGGTCACATTCAAGTTTGGTTCGGATGAACAGCCCGAATACCATACTTTTAGTCGGTTAGATGAGTTGAAAGACTTCTATACGAAAGCGGTAAGGTATATTCAGAAGGTTCTGGCTGAAGGCTGGGAAAAGAAAGATAAGTTCAATTTGGATTTATACCGGATTAAATGATTGATAATCCCTTCGGGGGAGGGATAAAAAAAGCCCCCGGCCTGTTAAAAGTAACGCCAATCACTTAGAACAACAAGTACGCCAGAGCGCACGACCGGGGGCAAATACCCTCTGTCGCGCTCTGGCTTTTTGTTGTCTAAAAATGATTGGCATTGCAAAAGTACAAAAATGATTGGATATGACATTGTTTGAAGCACTTAAATTCAATAGAAAACCGCTTGAATTGCTTATAAGTTTAGGCGGCAAGCAGGATGACCTTCGATTCATAGACTTATATACGGAGTATGAGGTCATGAAAAACCGGGGTGAGAAGACCACTTATACAGTGGCGTTTTTGGCAAATAAATATTCGGTAAGCGAACGCAAGGTGTATGATGTTATCAAACGGTTTGGAAAGCACTGCACGCTCGGTGCAGTGTGATTGATGTGCCGGGGATGCCTTGTGTTGTCCGGTAGAGCTACCTTTGTACAACCAAAAATAAAGCTCATGAATAAGTATTACCAGACATTAGACAAGATACTCCAAACGGGCAAAATCCAGACCAATAGGAAAGGGCGTATCAAGTATCTATTAAACGAAAGGCTCATGCTGACCCCCGCTGATTTACTTGACATATTTGAAAGCCACGGGATAGCCAGGAAAAAGCTGAAAGAGGAATTGAAACTGTTTATGCAAGGAGTCCGGGATGTAGAAAAATACAAAGAGGCAGGGATTACCTGGTGGGATTATTGCGGCCATACCCTTGTAAACAGCTATCCAACTTACTTTGAAAAGCTTCCACCCCTCATAACCAGGATTAACCGGGAAAAGCGCAACAGCAAGAATTATGTCCTGTTTCTTGGAGAAACCGGGGTGGAAAGCAACCAGGCACCCTGCCTGAGCCTTGTGCAGTTCCAAATTGATGAGGGAGAACTGGTGCTATCTGCATATCAGCGTAGTTCTGATGCGAACCTTGGGCTTCCGGCTGATATTTATCATCTTTATCTGATGGCAAGGCAGGTGGAGCTTCCCCTGAAGTCCATAACCCTTGACCTTGGAAATGTGCATATATATGAAAATAACATTGACCGGACTCTGGAACTGTTATCCGGAGTTGAAAACATTAAATTTGACTTGAACGTATGAAGAATATGAATTTATCTGCACCACTGCCATTTGTAGGCCAAAAAAGAATGTTTGCTAAAGAGTTTATAAAGGTTTTAGGCCAGTTCCCTGATGATACAGTTTTCGTAGATCTGTTTGGTGGCTCAGGCTTACTTTCCCATATTGCAAAAAGGATGAAACCAGCTGCCACTGTTGTCTATAACGATTTTGATAACTACCGATTTAGGCTGGCTCATATTCCACATACAAATAAGCTTTTAGCCGACATTAGAGCGCTGGTAGGTGATTCGGTACCCAAACATAAGGCAATCAAAGGAAAGCTGAGGGAATGCGTTTTAAAGCGTATTGAAGAAGAGGAAGCAAGTGTGGGGTACGTGGACTTCATTACTCTATCGTCATCCCTTATGTTCTCAATGAAATATAAGTTGTCTGTAGAAGAAATGAGCAAGGAAGTGCTTTATAACAATATCCGTAAGAATGGATACCCTGAATCATTGAATTATTTAGAAGGATTGGAAATTGTTTCATGCGACTATAAAGAGGTCTATAATCAATATAAGGACGTTCCTGGAGTGGTGTTTCTAATAGATCCTCCTTATCTATCCACTGATGTCGGAACGTACAACATGTATTGGCGTATGTCCGATTACTTAGATGTTTTAAAAGTCCTCGAAGGTCATTCATTCGTTTATTTCACATCAAACAAATCATCTATAATTGAATTGTGTGAGTGGATCGGGGCAAACAAAACTATCGGAAATCCGTTTGAAGGCTGCACAAAAAGAGAATTCAATGCCCACATGAATTATTCTTCAGGATACACAGATATAATGCTATTCAAAAAGCAAGATTCTGACATTGAGAAAATGGCTGCTTAAATAAGTTGCTCGATTTGCATTAGAATGCCATTCTAAAAGTGTTCTTATGAAAGTATAAAGCCGGAACAGAGGTCTTCATTAACCTTTTGTTCCGGCTTTATAAGTGTTGTGTGCAGCCTTTTTTTTGAACGCTTCGTTTTGTTCTTTTGCCTGAAAATAGAACGCTTCGTTCCGGATTCGGCGGAAATTTGGATTTGCGGATTATACATCACCATTTATGGCTTAAGGTTACCAAAAATTTCCTACCTTTGCACATAACATTATGAAAAACCTATAAACATGAATATTCTAATCAACCTGAAATACACATTGGCTGTCACAGCCGGAGTGTGCTCCTCTTTTGCATACGCACAAAAACATCCTCATATCATACTGATAATGACCGACCAACAGCGAGCTGATGCCATAGGCTGTATGGGAAACGATGCGGTTATCTCCCCTAACCTGGACGCACTAGCTGCCGAGGGAACATTATTTATGAATGGTTATTCTTCTTGTCCAAGCAGCACTCCGGCACGTGCAGGTCTGCTGACCGGACTTTCTCCTTGGCATCATGGCTTGTTGGGATATGGAAAAGTATCTCCCGAATATAAATACGAAATGCCACAGATGCTAAAAGATGCTGGTTATTATACTTTTGGAATCGGGAAAATGCACTGGCATCCCCAACGGATAAAACATGGTTTCGAAGGCACTCTGCTAGATGAAAGCGGACGCATGGAGGACGAGAATTTCACCAGTGATTACCGCCAATGGTTCCAAACAAAAGCCCCCGGAAAGAATCCTGACGCCACCGGCATAGGCTGGAACGACCATACGGCAAGTATCTATAAATTGCCCGAAAACCTCCATCCTACCTATTGGACAGGAGAAATGGCCTGTGAACTTATCAGCAACTACGATCCGACCAACAAACCGTTATTTCTGAAAGTTTCTTTTGCCCGTCCGCACAGTCCGTATGATCCACCACAAAGATATCTGGACATGTATAAGGATGCCCTAATACCCGATCCTGCCATCGGAGACTGGTGTGGCAAATACGCCAAGAAACTAAATCCTGAAGAAACGGCACAAGACGCTCCATACGGTAATTTTGGCAATGAATATGCACGCAATTCCAAACGTCATTATTATGCCAACATCACTTTCATTGACGAACAGATAGGCAGAATTATCCAAACATTGAAAGAAAAGGATATGTATAATGACGCATTAATCGTTTTCGTTTCCGATCATGGCGATATGATGGGCGACCATTATCACTGGAGAAAGACCTATCCATACGAGGGCTCCACTCATGTGCCATACATCGTGAAATGGCCTTCTGCCAACCACGTTACACCGGGAAAAACAGACGCTCCCGTAGAGTTGCGTGATATTCTTCCCACTTTCCTCGATGCAGCCGATGTGACCATCCCCACTGACATGGACGGCCGTTCCTTGTTACCGCTTGCCAAAGGCATGGAAACAAACTGGCGCAAGTATCTGGATCTGGAGCATGCCACCTGTTACAGTGATGATAACTATTGGTGTGCACTGACTGACGGCAAAATAAAATATATATGGCGTATCCATACCGGTACCGAAGAATTATTCGACTTGACCCAAGACCCTCAGGAATTGCACAATGCCGTCAATGACAAAAAATACAGGAAGCAGCTGACGGAAATGCGTAATGAAATGATTCGCCACTTAAGTGAACGCGGCGAAGAGTTCGTGAAGGACGGCCGATTGGTGGTCAAGGAGAAGACCATGCTTTATGGACCTCATTATCCGGAAAAAGAAAATAAAAGATAACGTGTGTTGTACAGAGGAGTCGTTTCCAATTGCCCCACTTTCCTACAACAGAGTTTTATAATTCTGTTGCCACTGCTGTCACCTTTTCCCTGTACTCCCTATGAATAGGGAGTTAGAGAGGTGATGGCAATACATTATTTTATGCAAGAAAAATGCCTGCAGCCACCACTTTATCCACCTTGTTCCATGGTACAAGCCTGCCCTGTCCGGTGGACAAAGCAGGCTTGTGCAATAAACACGGTAAGCTTGTGCAGCCTCGAAACTGCGACTTTCCTTGCTAAAGTATTCAGAATCTTGATACAAGTTCTGTCGGATCTTGCAGCAAGTTCCACGAAATCCTGTACCAAGTTTTGCCGTCACATCCAGCATCCTTCCCTTTCGGAGGAGAAGGCTAAACCGGTAGAGCCGGAAAGACTTAAACTAAAGATTGAAAGATATAGATCTTTGGAATGAAACGTCTTGTTCTTTTTATCAGACGTCTTCATCTTTTTTGTAAACGTCCTTGTCTTTTTCCGAAAAGAATAAAGACTTTCGGAACGATACGGAACAGTGACCGGAAACGGGTTTCTACACATACGTTTCCAAATGAACCTCTATTTACATCCGACAGATTCTTCATTTCGGCAAGAAAGGGTGCACAAGTTTCATCAAATTTCTGATGCCTCTCTATTCTTCTATTTTCCAGCAGTTCCTCAGCCTGTTCACAACTTAAAATATAAAGCCTAACCCTAACGACAAATTGGAAAGGGCCAATTTATCTTTCCCTTCATTCTTCTCGTCAGTAATATTAGCCGATTTCAAACCTTTTTGATAAGCGACATTCAAAAACAAGCGTTTCCAATAAATGCTGCCCTGTACGGCAATTCCCCAATCAAAACGGTTAATATTACCTTTAGGATCGTCCGCATCATCATTCTTGCCAAAGGAGGGATAATCATCTTTGGTTATGGTATGTTTATTTTCTCCATATTTGTCGGGGGATACTGTCAAATATTTATCCGACTCATATTTAAACTTACCAAACAACCCATAAGAGAAGTAAGGCCCCACTCCCAACTGAACCCTAAACGATTCTGACAAAGGTAAAGCATAAGCAAATAAAATAGGAACGTCCAAATATCCCAGATTATGTTTTTGAGTGACACTAGTGCCGCGAGATTCCGTCACATCATATTTCTTATAAGAATCCAAATCGAGCCGATGCGACTTTTTAGTGGTAAATTTATCGTACTCATAAGTGATACCTTTCATAGAAAGTCCAACAGCAGGCTGAATACTGAAGTTTCCAATCACAGGAACATCTATAAAATAATGGATACTGTAACCCATATAGCTTTTATTATTATAATCTTGATCTGCCATAAGATCATTATACTTCCCTGTAGCACTGGTCATATTTAACCCCACACGAATACCGGAAGTAGTTTGTGCTTGTGCCGTGAATGCACATACGGACATAGCCATGATAAAAAACAGTTTCTTCATAATGCAGTATTTTTATTAAAATTTGTAATCTTGTTTCACTCCTTTCATAGTGAACAATAAAGAAGGACGGACAGACCGAGTTTCATCAATAACATACCCAGCTCCTATTCCTGCATAGAAACCTGGATGCATTTTAGATTCCTCTACGTTAGACATGCTGCTCATATTGAGTTCAGCCTTCGCAGTCCACATTAAACCCTGTGCATACGATGTTAACGAAATCAGCATTAAAAGTGCTGCAATAATTGTCTTTTCCATACTTCGTAACAATTGACTCTATAAGTTTACATTTGCAAATGTATTGCAACTTTTATATTCAAAAAACCATCATTTGTCAAGATTTACACTAAACACACTAAAGCAGATACCAAGCAGCTAAAATTAACGACTATATATACAATAAATAAATTATGCCAATAAGACAAGCTTGAAAATTTGTAAATTAAGCTTCACATTCCAGCTCTATATGATATGAAATTGGAAGAGCCATCAAAAAAACAGTTCTACTTTTCACACCTCTCCAAGCTGGCAGTATAGAACCATTTAAAACATAAACAAACAAGCGTTCATTTCCAAAGAATAAACGCCTGTTTGTTTTATGTTTCACTATTCAGCCATATCAACAAATCTTTTTGGCAAGTAACCTATTTTCACTTCTGTTGACGAAGCCGGCTAACTTAAACACTTATTTTATTTCACGAATCAACATTCCCGGATAAAAATCGCCACCCGATACTTTTCGGAAAGTGGTAAAACCAAAGTCCGAACCATAAGCCTGTTCCTCGGAAGCCATATAGCGATTATCCCAAATCAGATTTTCCTTAGGCTGAATCACTCCTACACGCTTATAAGTCATTTTGCCTTCTTTGCTCAATTCAGCTTCCAGCACTTCAAATTTAGACTTTTCAGTGACTCCCTCTTTCAAGCCAATATAAGCTTTCAGGGGAGAAACACTGATTAAGGGAGTATTCACTTTGAACTGGTCAAAATTCTTTTGCAGACTCGCTATATTTTCATCAATGGCACGTTGGCATGCCTTTCGCACCATTTGCTGGGGCTCATCCAAGTTAATACCCAAAAAGGAAGTGTTACTTCCATCACTATGCTGGCTGCCCACATACTTCAACTTGAACATCTTACGGTTATTATTGAAAGCATTCACCTTCTCCTTATTATCCTTATCAGTATAATATTGAGTATAGAATTTTGTTGCAGTCTCTTCATCCCAAACCAGTTGATAGAGATAAGTATCAATATTTACTTTAAACCCCTTATAGGATGCAACCATATCTCCCGTAGAATTACCTAAATCCATATAGGATGTCTCACCGGTGTAAATAGCCGCTGCCGCACCCAGTCCTTTGACAATTCCTCCCCACACACTTGAACCTTTTGAACGGTCAATATAGCGAATGTCATTCACAATAAGAAAAGTATTTCCAATCAAGTCCTCACCGGCATCTTCCAGCAGAGCGTTTCCGCGTTGAGTCTTGGATGCCAGAGCCTTGTCCAGTTCGGAAGCGTTATACAGCCCTCGTTCTTTCACCAGTTCCACATCACAGATCCCTGTCATGTAATCACGGTTAAACCAGCGTCCTACCATACGGCTGGCAATACCATTGTTTCTGATAAATTCATCTATCTCCTCATGGTTTTTATCCAATTTCTTTTCAGAAGTATAGATTACTTTTACACTTAAATCATGGTTATTATATTTATCAGGGACAGGAATTTTGAGAAAAACATCCTTTATTTCATCACCAAATTCTCTTCCTTCGTGATTGATCATCATGCTATAAAGAGAACTGCGGCGATATTTTATTTCGCCGTCTCCCTGGGCTTGAATTTGAGCGGCGAATACCACCGCCAACAGCTGTATTATAATGAATCTTTTCATTTTTCAAACATTCAATAATTAATAATCCCAATGTTTATCCGGAATGACAGAGGTTATCTTAAACATATTTGTATCCGGGTCAAAACGTGCAATCACTCGAAGAGCCTCTACTTCGGTCAAGTTCTTCTTGTCTTCCGCTAACATATATTGTTTGGCCAAGACCATATCCTCTTCTTTCTCGAACAAGCAAGGCACCAGTACCTTGCCATCCGGATCAATAATCCCCACTTTCCATCAGACATCACATAAGCCATCTCATTATCAAAGTTGGACGCATTGGCAAATCCCTGCTTCAGACGAACAGACTTTTGCACCCCATCATAAAGATAATACAGGTTATCCTTTTTCACCCATATCAATTTCGGATCGACTATAGGAGCTACACCTTGCCACTCTAAAGGAACGACAACCCGGTTCTGCAAATCAATAGCCCCCCATAATTTGTTCAGGCATACGGATGCATACCCCTGATGAAAATTGCCTATACGGTCATACTTATCGGATACGATTTGTCCTTTCATATCCACATAAAACCAAGAAGCATTTTTTTGTACTCCCAAACGTCCATTGTTCACGCTGGTAAGCGAATTGGTATATTCAATAGGAATAACAACTGCCCCTGTAGAATCAATAGCGCCAAAAGCCGATCCCTTTTGTACCACCCGGTATCCTTCATTACTCAGGAAAGCCTTTGACAGGCCACCAATCACCTTGTTCCCCTTTTTATCTATGAAATACAACTCATCATCCAATGAAACCGGAGCTAAATTATGGCTGAAAGCTCCAAACTTTCCCTTTTCTGAAGAAGATATTCTGACCATCACTTCAGCATCCAAATCATAATAAGCTTTAGCTATTTGCTTCTTTTCCACTTTAGCAAGCCTAAGCATATTGTCTGAAGGAGGAAGAATAGCCTGATTGGCAGTTAAAGGAATAATAGTATTTCCATGGATATCTACCAACCCTTGGGATTTCTTATTAATGAAATAAAAATAATCGACCCTCGATGAAGGCAACTGGGACTCAGCGGCATGAGGTTTGGGAAGCAGCAAGCTCTGTATTTCCTGCTTGGTAGCCGGAAATGCAGACTGGTCTGCCTTGGTATAAAGGCAGCCTCATCAAGCAAAGCTCCGGTTTTCTTATCTCGCAAAACAGGGAAGTTGCCCACATCTTCATACTTGGCAGGAATTATTTCCCGCCCATTTTCATTGATTAACCCGAATTTACCTTTAGACACCATGTTGTTCTTTTTATCGTATTTGCCACCGATATTAACCCAACAGATTCCTTGGTTATTGAAACTGCCAATAAAATTATAAGTAGGCTTCACTATGATATTGCCAGCTGAATCAATGAACCCGAACTTCTTGCCTTTCAAGACATATATCAGTTTCTTATTCAAATCTCCCATTGCTTCATAATCGGTTTTCAGGATTTCCTTACCTGTCTTATCAATCAACCCCCATTTTTCACCTGTATTGCTACTAGCTTTATTGCCTATGAGCCCACCCGTGGTTAGCATTACTCCTTTTTTAGTATTTCCACCTTCAGCGACGGGGCAAACCCCGTTATAAAATTCACCGATATATGTATATTTCCGTTTTGTAATGATTTCACCATCTTCATTAATCAGACTGTATTTTCCATCTTTTCCTATTTTAGCGATACCGTCTTTAAAGGGAGTAGCTTCATCATATTTATATTTTATCACTACCGTCCCGTCTTCCGTCATAAAGCCATAACGCCCCTTTTCATTCTGCACGGCCTTCAACCTCTGAGCTTGCACAGAGCCACTGACCAGCACCAGCAGACATAGAATTAGGATAACTTTTTTATTTCTCATATTCTCTTTATTTAAAATCATTTGAACTTGAATTAATGGAGCCAAGTAATATTAGTAGTAACCGGTTGCTGCCCATTACCAAATGCTACACCTATAGCTCTGGCAGCTTCTATCCTCTGCTTTTTCAGCCCCACTTCATCCTTATATTTCTCACGATTCTCAAAATTCCAATCACTGGTCACCTTTTGCTTTATTTCATTATACAAAGCTTTAGCTTCACCTTCACAACTGCTTCCCGGTTCAATGAAAACCAACCAGTCAAAAGCCTTTGAAGCACCTTCCGCATCGGGTGACTTCGCCCATTCGGATCTGGCGTATTGCATAATCAATTGACAATTATAATTCACATATTGAGTATAATAAGTGTCTATCAGTTTACTAGCTTCCTCATAGCCGACACAACATTCAGGAATAGAGGTAACATAATACAATGCAGCATCATACTCATGCATAGAAGCACTTTTTGCGCTTTTACCAATATTTGCCTGTAATTACTATTATACCAAGAGATAATTTTTTCTTTCCCTTCGCGTATAAATTCTTGTATTTTCACGTTATTGCCATTTATTGCACGGAAAGCATTGATATATGCCCGGTTAATATTAGTACCTACTCCTTTTGCATCCACAGTGAGAGTAGAAAATACTTTCTGCCCTACTGCATCGCCTATATACAAAGTCAATTGAACAGTAAGCGCTGTACTGACAGGAGGACCGGACAATGTTTCCTTATATAAAGTATTGGTCTTAGCTGTGATAAAGAATGGTGTAAAATTGGAATTGGCAACACTCCCCTGACCGGCCACTGCCGCAGCTAAACGATTTCCTAAAATCTCTTGTACCTGGGATGGAAGTTCCTCTTTCTGGGCAGCTTTAGCTATGGTAAGGCTTATCTCACAATCCTGTGCTGCCACAGAGATGGCACAACATGCGCACCAAGCGGCAAATATCATATTCCTTATTTTCATATCTTTTCTATTTTTCTCCGATAACCAATTCAGCTTTACCTAACCCTTTCGTCATTACTTTGCAGGTAAGATTGGCTTTCTGATTGAGATATTTGCGCAAATCATTTGCAAAGCTTCTTGTATCTCTAGCCATTCCATTTTCACGATAAAGCGGAATGCGTACCTGCTCAAAAAGCATCATATTCTCAGTTGCATCAGTTAAACTAAAACGATGAGCCACCGTATTCTGCGCCACCCAATCTTCTATGATTTCCTGTAGTTCAGCCCCCCCAAATTCACTTTCCAAATTAACGCCGCTCCCATTATCAAACACACGGACTTCTAATGCCACTTCACGGCCATTAGCCATCAAATCATCAAAATGTTTCTGTAATTGACTTACGAAAGCATCCATCTTGTCTACTACCGCTTCTTCCAACAATACTGCCACTTCAGCAGCCATAGAAGGTTCTCCCGTACCTTGCGTCGCTGCGACCTGCTTATTAGTGTAGGCATCCAAGCCTCGCAAAGTATAAGTAACAGAACGTTTGGGACCCATTGTATTAATATTCCAAACTACTTCAATCAGAATATCAGCTTTAGCTCTATTCATTAACCGATCCAAAGGAGACTCTGCCAGTGAAGCTCCCGAAGTAGAACTGGTAGTCATCTCATGTTCCGCCGAACTCTGCTCTATGGAACGAATAGAAGATGCCATATCCTTCAACGGAAAATCTTTTTCAGCCATCAATTCACCTATTTTCGTTATGACATTCACCAAGTTCAAATCATTATCCAATGCCTTTTTATAATCCGGAATTTCAGTAATAGTGCCTTGATTGTTATATTTTTGTGTATAACCATTATGGGTACACCACACATTAGCGGGAACAACCATAATGGTGGGTTTTTTAGCCTGCCCATACACTCCGGTGTGTATAAGTGCTACAAGAAATAAAATAGCATATAATTTTTTCATGTTTTTCTGTCTTTATGGTTTTAAAATTTTATCTTCTATCAGTTTCTGCTGTAATTGAGAACGAAGCACACGCACCGTAGTGGAATAAGAAATTTGGGTTTTATTAGAAGCCTTCGTGTTAGAATTTGTTTTCTTATCTTCCATACTTACATACTTCAGATATTCCCCTCCGTCTCTAAAAAAGTCGTTAAAATAAGATGCATACCGTTCCTGTGCATTCACTTCTGTTATCAAAGGGCGCACACTACATTCACGACTACCGGCAACAACACCTTTGAACAAGACATCTCTTACTGCATTTTTCTTTGCCTGCTCTATAGCATCTGTACGATTTTTCCCTCTGCCCCAGGCGCGAAGTGTTTCCGACCCATCCAGTTCTACTCCCAAACATTCACTCTCAAAGGAATGATAGGAAGAAACACTTTTTTTGCTGCTGCATCCGGCAAGGATAAGTAAAAGCAGACATCCCAATTTCCACGTATAAAACAGATGTTTCATAATTTTTTCTTCTTTAAAATTCATAGTCTAATTTCAATGATACAAGTTACCATTATTCAGATTAATCACATCACGAGCCTGCCGGGCAAAAGCAGACAATAATCCGTCAGCCAGTATCAGAAAAGTAACAATCAACCTCTTATACATAAGCTAAAATCCATTATTTAGTCCTTTAATAACTCCGGCTGATACCAGCTCTTGATAGAGGGCGTCTTTCGCAACGGAAACCACTGCTGAAATTCGATACTGCTTTCCCATCTTCACCACTGAAAGATTCTCTCCTACCATATTGGCAAAATTCATGTAAGAACCTCCTTTTTGGAAAAAGACATCAAAATAATCCTGATGTTGCTGTTCTACCACCATACTTCCTGCCAAAGGTTTCTGCCGGGTGCGTGAAGTCTGGCTGGAAAATCCTTTAAAAAGCACCCCATGAACTGCACACTTCTTGATCACATCGGCATCCAATTTACTTTTCTTCTGGATTACTGTCACTTTTACCAAATAAGTACCTTGTGCACCTACTCCTTCTCCCTCTATCTCATATTTTAAAGGGGCATCATCTGCGTGCGCTCCAATACAGATGAATACAAAAAGAACCGTCATAATGATTCTACCGACAAATTTCACATTCATTACTCTCATAATTCTATTCTTTAATTATATATTATTGTTCACACCCTTCTTTACCGGCAAACTGCAAATATTCATCCTTCACTTTCCGATAATACTCTCCCATCAATTCGCCCGTATTCTTCTGAATCTTTTCTTCAAGATCTTCTAACACATATTTCAAAAAACCACAATGATTACTACCTCCTGCTATAGCAGTAGCTGTAGACCCACCAAGGGCATCTACCTCATCCATAGAAACTCCCAGATTAATTCCGGATGAAGGCTTATTTTGATTCCTGCTTTCATCTTTAAAAGAATTAGAGTTTGTAGATTCCAAATCATTATGCACACTTGCAATGTAACCAATCGTATTCAACGTTCTTTTCTTCTTGTCCTTTTTGGCTTGCTTCAGCGCTAACGCTACTTCTCCATTATCCGGATCCAATTCTGCCGCTATCTTCAGATGCTCCATTCCTTTAGAATAAATGCCATCAGTCACTTGCCCTTTTCCCATATAATAGTGGGCCATGGCATAGTCCGGAATCAAATCTGTCAATAAATTAAACATACCCCAAGCACCTGCCACTCCCTTTTTTTCTTCTTTCAAAAAGGATTCTGTCACATCCTCTGCAAAGCCATCAGAGAGTTGTCCCTTCGTATCTATCCAACCGAGTACGGAATTCAGCCAAACAGGTGCTTTGCCATCCACAAAACTACCTATATAATCAATCCTTCCCGGTAGTAATAAAGCACCTTGACTATTATATAGCCCCATTGCAAGACTTTTGGCAATCCAGACCTTTGCCGATACATCATAATATACCCATTGATAAACACAAGGCAATATAGTACGCCCATATATATCCAAAGCCCCCCATTTATCCTGCTTGCAAGCAAGAACAAATCCATCTTCTGCTATTATAAGTTCCTCATATTCTGTAGGAATTACAGTTTGTCCTCCCACTACAAGGCCCATTTTACCATTATCTTCCCTTATTCTGAGAGAATCGGTTATAACTTCTGCTCCAGGATTATTAATTTTTTCATTGACCTCTCTGCTACATTCAGCGATTTTATCAAGCAAATCATCAAAATCACCGTTCCCTTTCGCATTTTTCACTTCTTCTTGTTTCTGGCGATATACCTTATTGGATATAGGAACGCTTATCATTGCTTCTTCTAGAATATATTTACATGGGACAACGATTTCTCCCCTTAAATTAATAGCCCCGAACTTACCATCTTGCTTGATTGTAGCCAA
>ENA-OQDL01001120-OQDL01001120.1-human-gut-metagenome-genome-assembly--contig:-NODE-1120-length-14332-cov-4.677790_pt1 | contig 14332 bp, 10 predicted proteins | sample MGYA00242782_ERZ504609 | MGnify/ENA primary metagenome ERZ504609 (study PRJEB26092, sample SAMD00036320) | human gut metagenome | host: Homo sapiens | study: EMG produced TPA metagenomics assembly of... | reverse complement strand
AGCGATGAATTGAGTCCTGAGGTGTTCGACGCGGTGTGCCGCCAGGCCGATCAGGCCGCACGCGCACAGGAGCGTCTTGCACAGGCAAATACCGAAGCCAAAAACGAACTGTTGCTTGCCATTGCGGACGCGTTGGACGAGCATGCTGCGGACATCGAAGCCGCCAACGCGCTGGACATGCTCGAATCCAAGGAAAACGGCATGGATGCGGGCAAGCTCGACCGCCTGCTGTTCGATGTGCCGCGCGTGGACGCCGCCGCCCAAGGCGTGCGCCATGTGGCCACCCTGCCCGATCCGGTCGGCGAGATCGTGCGCGGATACAATCTGTCCAACGGTCTGCGCCTTACCCAGACGCGCGTGCCGATGGGCGTCATCGGCATGATCTATGAGGCCCGGCCGAACGTCACTGTGGACGTGGCCAGCCTGTGTCTCAAGTCCGGCAATGCCGCGCTGCTGCGAGGCGGCCACGCCGCCGAACGCACTAACGCCGCCACGTTGGGCGTCATCGCCCCGGTGCTTGAAGCCCACGGTTTCGAATCTGCGCTGGTGCAATCCGTCGACCAGTACGGACGCGCCGGCGCCACCGCCATGATGGAGGCGCGAGGCCATATCGACGTGCTCGTGCCGCGAGGAGGAGCGGGTCTGATCCAAGCCGTCGTGCGCAACTCCAAAGTGCCGGTCATCGAAACCGGTGCCGGCAACGTGCATATCTACATCGACAAGTCCGGTGATCTCGCCAAGGCCATCCCGATCATCATCAACGCCAAAACCCAGCGCGTGGGCGTGTGCAACGCCGCCGAGAAGCTATTGGTTCATAAGGATGTCGCCGCCGAATTCCTGCCGCGGATCGCCGCCGCTCTGGCCGAGGCGAACGTCGTGCTGCAGGCCGACACCACGTCGTACGGCATCATCTCCGGCGCGGCGATCGAGGGCCTTGACCTCAACCACGCCGCCGAAGAGGATTGGGACACCGAATACCTGGCCCTCAAGATGGGCATCAAGGTGGTGTCGGACCTGGACGCGGCCATCGACCACATCAACACGCATTCCACGGGCCACACCGAATCCATCATCGCCGAGGATTATGCGGCCATCGAGGAATTCACCAAGCGCATCGACTCGGCCGTGGTCATGGTCAACGCCTCCACCCGCTTCACCGACGGCGGCGTGTTCGGCTTTGGTGCCGAGCTTGGCATCTCCACGCAGAAGATGCACGCACGCGGTCCCATGGGATTGCGGGAGATGACCACCACCAAGTGGATCGGTTACGGAACAGGACAGGTGCGCGCATGAACGAGGACGGCAACATGAACATTACGGCTGACACGGCAAACAAGGCAAGCGAACTGCGGCCCGACATCGACCTCAACGATCCCAAGCTCGGCCTGAAGATCGCGGCCGAACGGCTCAGCATCGTCCGCTACGTGTTCCTTGTGCAGATCGAGGACGGCATCGCCTCCGCCGCCCAGCGTGCGTCGCTCGAATACGCGGACGCCGTGCTCATCGGTTGGCCCGAGACCGATTCGCCCGAAGTCGCGGACCTCGACGATGCCCAGCTCAAGATCGTGCGCGAACACATGGAGCTCATGGAAGGCTACATCGGCAAATACAGCCAGATGGAGCACGACGGTGACCTTGACGGCATGACCGACACGCTCATCCGCATCACCGAGCGTGTGGCCGAGGTCCGCCGCCTCTACCAGCCGGACTTCCCGCTGCCCACCTTCGCCGAAATTCGTCGCGTGGTCCAGGACGAATGGGATGAAGACATGGGCAAGATCGATCCCAGGGAAGACAATCCCACCGCCGGCGAAATCGAAGAGGAAACCGAATCAGCCGATGACGCCGCCGGCGAGGGCGACCAGGCATGAGTGGTGTTACCGACAGCCACAAAACGGCTGCGTCAGTTCAGTCCGAAAAATCAGTGGAATCCGCCGAGCCCGCCGAAATCGTTGCCGTCACCCAAGGCGAAACCGAACGGCGCATGTCTGACCTGTCCGCGCCGGCCGGGGCCAGCAGCCATGGCAAAGGCAGGCTTTCCGCACGCGGCAACTGGCATACGCGCCTGCGCGTCGGCATCATGGGCGGCACGTTCGACCCGATTCACAACGGCCACTTGGTCGCCGCCTCCGAAGTAGCTTGGGTATACGACCTCGATGAGGTGATTTTCGTACCCACCGGCCGACCTGTGTTCAAGCTGGACAAGCACGTCACCAACGCCGAAGATCGGTATCTGATGACTGTGATCGCCACCGCATCCAACCCCAAATTCACCGTCTCGCGTGTCGACATCGACCGTCCGGGCGTCACCTACACCATCGACACCCTGCGCGATATCCGCGCCCAACATCCCGACGCCGAGCTGTTCTTCATCACCGGCGCAGACGCCGTGGCCGAAATTATGCAGTGGAAGGACGCCGACCTCATGTGGGACCTCGCCCACTTCGTGGCCGTCACGCGCCCCGGCTACTCCAGTCCGGACGGCGTGACCTTGCCCGAAGGAAAGGTCGATACGCTTGAGATCCCGGCCTTGGCCATCTCTTCGACCGATGTACGCCGCCGCGCCGAACACGACGAGCCGGTCTGGTATCTGGTGCCTGACGGCGTGGTGCAATACATCGGCAAGCATGGTCTGTATTCATACGAGGACTGACGATTCGTACGAGGACTAGTGTGCATTTGTACGAGGGCTGGTGAGGATTAGCGCGAATCAGTGCGCATCAATCCTCACCAGTGCAAAGGATAAGCAGTCAGGCCAGTCCCATCTTGATTTTCAATGCCATTACGCGAGTCGCCGCCGCCGTCACTTTCGAAGCGAAAGCCGGATCGGACTTCGCCCGTTCGTTGAGGCCGTCCACAATTGGCTTTACGTAATCCGTCTGACCGATGCAGGACATGTCGCCGCCCGCCTCGACAAGCTTTACTCCCAATTGGCTTACATCGTAGCTGCTTAACGCTTCGGCAGACATCGAATCCGAAATCACCACGCCCGTGTACTTCAGGGCGTTGCGAATATGACCGTCGATAATCGTAGAAGAAAACACCGCCGGATTATTCGGGTCGATGGATTGATACGTGGCCAACGACATCATCACCATCGCAGGATCGGTCTTGGTGATCGCCTGGTCAAAGGCACCTGCCTCGGCCCCGCCCAACGTGGTGGTCGTATCCAGAATGCCTTCGGTGGTGAAGTCGGTATTGCCGCTTACCGCGCCCAACCCAGGATAGTGTTTGACCGCCGCGCCGACCTGAGCGTCTCGCAAACCTTCAATAACGGCGATGCCATGTTCGGCGTTGCCGGCCGCATCCAATCCGAAATCACGATCCAGCGCGCCAATCGGAGCATTTGAGGCACGATCGCCCACCACCGTGCCGAGCACCGGTGCCAAATCGACATTTATGCCAGCAGCAGCTAATTGCGAACCCCACGTGCCTGCCGATTGACGCAATGCGTCAGCGGACATTGTGCCCTGCTCAACGGCACTGGGCATTGTGTCGAAACCGGTACCAGTCAGATGCTGCACCTGACCACCCTCCTGATCGGTGGCGATGATGAGACGATTGCCGGCCGGCGCATATCCTTGGAGTTGCGCGGTCGCGGTCTTGACCGTATCGGCGCCGGTATTCCAATTGCCAATGAGAATGGCCGAGCCAATGTGCTCATCGGTGATTGTTGAAGCCAACGAGGAGGGATCGGAACCGGCAAGCAACGGCACCATCACTAACTGTCCCACACGTTCCTCAAGTGTCATGGCGGATACCGCACGTTGGGCTTGTGCGGCCGGTTCGTTCTTCTTCGGGGAAGGAACGTCGGCGCGTGGTAACGCACTTGTCTGGGAGGTCTGGGGAGTGGTGGTGTTGCCGTTTGATGTGGATTTGGCGAACCATCCGACATGCCATCCGTAGGCTGCCACGCCGGCCAACACCACTGCCAAAGCACATATTGTCGCCACGATTGGAGTGCTCCTGTGCCGAAGTTGGCGTGTGGCGTGTGCTGAGGGACGCATATGTTGTGGCCGTTGGCTGTTCATACCGGCAAGCGTAGAACGGAGCGTAGAACAGAACGCTGCCTCATTCTGTGCTCAGGGCATAACCTACCTCCCGCCCTTTCGATAGGCTTGAGTTATGTCTTTTAACGATCCTTTCTCAATACTGTTCGGCAATGGCGGCGATTCACGACGCAACAATGCGAACAATGACGATCCGATCATCCTCGATGTCGAGGCCGATGGGGACGGTCCGGCCCGCAACACCAACGCCGGCCCCTCCGGGTCATCCCGCCCTCCACGTGGCCCGGCCAATCCGCGTATCACCCGTAAGCCAGCGTCCGGTGGCTCAGGAGGCAGCCGTGGCAGCAAGATTCTGATCGGCGTGGTGCTGGCCTTGGCCATCATCGTCGGTCTGTTCTTCGGCCTGTCCCGATTCATCACCGATCTGATGTGGTACGGCCAGCTCGGCTTCCAGTCCGTGGTCTGGACCCAGCTCGGGGTGAAAATCGGTCTGTGGGTGGCCTACGCGCTGCTCATGGCCTTGACCGGCTTCGTTTCCGCCTGGCTGGCCATTCGAGCACGCCCTGATTCGGCCGACGGTTCCACCATTCGCATTAACGGCGATGTGGTCGAGGTCGGCAAATCCGTCAGCTCGAAAACCGCTCGCCGCGTGGCCGTGGTGATTTCGCTGATCGTCGGCGTCATCTTCGGCTCTCAGTTCAACGCGAACTGGAGCGAGATTCTGCTCATGTTCAACGCGCAGTCGTTCGGCACCACCGATCCGCAGTTCGGTCTGGACAACGGCTTCTACGTGTTCGTGCTGCCGGGCCTGAAGCTCGTGCTCGCCGCCGTGGCCATGCTGCTGGGCGTGGGCCTTGTGTTTTCCGTGGTCACTCATGTGCTGATGGGTGGTATCCGCATTACTATGCCGGTTAACGGACGCGGCCTGTTCTCCATCACCAAGCGTTGCCGTCGCCAGCTTGGCATCTGGCTGATGCTCAACATGTTCGCTTGGGCAGTGCGCCAGATGATCGGCGTCTTCGACCAGCTCACCGTGCAGGGTTCACGCATCACCGGTGCCTCCTACACCGCCGTGCATGCCAACATCCCCGTCACCTTCATCATGGCCGCGCTGACCGCCATCCTCGGCGTGGTGCTGGGCATCTGGCTCATGCGTTCCCACACGCTCGAAGGCCAGGCGTCCATCGGCGTGCGCGCCTCCGCCGCGCTCAAGGCCTGGCGTGTGCCGGTGACCTCCATTGCCGTCGTGGTCGTGGTGGGTCTTGTGCTCACCGTGGCATGGCCGGTGCTGTTGCAGCGCTTCCGCGTCAACCCGAACGCACAGGAGATGGAATCCACCTACATTCAGCGCAATATCGACGCCACCCGCGCCGCCTACGGTCTTGACAAGCTCAAGACCGAGCAATACAAGGTAACCGACAAGGGCGAGCAGGGCGCTCTGGCCAAGGAGGGCGACACCACCGCGCAGATTCGTCTGCTCGACCCGCAGGTCGTCAGCCCCACATTCAAACAGCTGCAGCAGTCCAAGCAGTACTACACCTTCGCCGACACTTTGGCAGTCGACAAGTACGAGATCGACGGCGTTTCCCAAGACACCGTGATTGCCGCCCGCGAGCTTGACCTGGCCGGCAACGACAACCGCAATTGGGTCAATGACCACACCGTGTACACCCACGGTTACGGCGTGGTGGCCGCTTACGGTAACAAGGTGACCGCCGACGGCCAGCCTGAATTCTTCGAATCCGGCATCCCCACTCAGGGCAAGCTCACTGAATCCGAAAAGTATGAGCCTCGCATCTACTTCTCGCCGAACACCACCGAATACTCGATCGTCGGCGCACCGGAGGGCACGCAGGCTTGGGAGTTCGACTACCCGACCGGTTCGGAAGGCGCCCTGACCACGTTCAAGGGCGACGGCGGCCCCTCGGTTGGCAACCTGTTCTCCCGTATTCTCTACGCAATCCGCTTCGGCTCCGATCAGATTCTCTTCTCCGACCGTGTGACCAGCGAATCGCAGATTCTTTACGATCGTTCCCCCAAGGAGCGCGTGGCCAAGGTGGCGCCGTACCTGACGCTTGACGGCCGTGTGTATCCGGCCGTGGTCGATGGCCGCGTCAAGTGGATCGTCGACGGCTACACCACCTCTGATGCCTACCCATACTCGCAGATGACCGACCTCGGCTCCGCCACCAAGGATTCCACCACCGTCTCTTCCGCAACGGTCTCATCCTTGGGCTCGCAGAAGGCCAACTACATCCGCAACTCGGTCAAGGCCACCGTGGACGCCTACGACGGTTCCGTGGATCTGTACGTATGGGATCAATCCGACCCGGTAATCAAGGCATGGGAGAAGATCTTCCCCGGCCAGTACCACCAGCTCTCCGATATCTCCGGCGACCTGATGAGCCACATGCGCTACCCGGAAAGCCTGTTCAAGGTGCAGCGCGAGCTGCTCTCCAAGTACCACGTGACCTCCGCCAACCAGTACTACTCCGGCGAGGACTTCTGGCAGACGCCGGTCGACCCGACCGAATCCCAGTCCCAGCAGGACCAGGACATCCTGCAGCCGCCGTACTACCTGACCTTGCAGACCGGTGGCACCAAGGAACCGGTGTTCTCGCTGAGCTCCACCTACATTCCGGCTGGCCAGTCCACCCGTGAGATCCTCACCGGCTTCCTGTCGGTCGACTCGGATGCCGGCAATGAGAAGGGCAAGATAGGCTCAAACTACGGCACCATCCGATTGCAGGAGCTGCCCAAGGATTCGAACGTACCGGGCCCCGGCCAGGCGCAGAACAACTTCAACGCCAACGCCGACGTGTCCAAGGAACTGAACCTGCTGCAATCCGGCGACACGCAAGTGGTGCGCGGCAACCTGCTCACCCTGCCGCTCGGTGGCGGACTGGTGTACGTGCAGCCCGTGTACGTCAAGTCTTCGGGTGCGACTTCATTCCCGCTGCTCAAGAAGACGCTGGTCGCGTTCGGTGATCAGGTAGGATTTGCGGATACGTTGGATGAGGCCTTGGATCAGGTGTTCGGTGGTGATTCCGGCGCGGCCGCAGGCGATGCCGAGAACGTGTCCGGTGACGGATCGTCTGGTGACCAGTCGTCCGGCATATCCGGTGACCAATCTGGTTCCGATACCAATGGTGGCCAGTCCGGCACCACGGACGGCAAGTCGGATTCCGGCTCGTCTTCCGACCGTAGCCCCGAACTCCAGCAGGCGCTGAACGATGCCGCCCAAGCCATGAAGGACAGCCAGTCCGCCATGAAGAACGGCGACTGGACCGCCTACGGCAAGGCGCAGAAGGAGCTTGAAGACGCCCTCAACAAGGCCATCGAGCTCGACAAGTAGTTCCGACAGGAATTGGCTCCCCTCAGGGTGAGGGGAGCCATCGCCGAAGGCGACTGAAGGGAGTCGGTTACCTCAACTGACATAGCCCGTCCTTATCATAAGGACGGGCTATTTGCGTATTCAAAGGAACCTCATGCCATACACCTTCCGTCCGGCCGTCGAATCCGACGTCCAAGCCATCGCCGACATCTACAACGCCTCAGTGATGGCCGGCGGTGCGACCGCCGACCTCACCCCGCGCACCTTCGACCAACGCCGCGCCTGGGTCGAATCCCATACGCCGCCCTACGGCGTTTTTGTTGTGGAATCGGAAGACGGTTCAATCATCGGCTTCGGTGCGCTCTCCGTGTTCTATGACCGCGCAGGATATGACGGTGTCACCGATTTGGCCTATTACATCGATCCGGCATGGCAAGGCAGGGGAGTAGGCACGTTCATGCTTGACAGGCTGCTCACCGAGGCGCTGGCCCGCCACATGCGCAAGGCCTGCGGCATCATTTTCGCCGATAACGCCGGCTCCATTGCCCTCATGCACCGCTTCGGCTTCACCCAATTCGGACTCATGCCCGCCGCTGCCACCGACTCCACCGGCACCATGCGGGACATGTCCTACTGGTATTTGGACCTGCAGCCTTGCAGTAAGTCATTTCAGTCAAGAAAAGTGTGAGGATGCCGGAGCAAACGAGCTTGACGGCGGCGTTGAGTACAATCTTGACGGTTGGATCCGGCCGGGCATGGGCCAGTGCGCGAGGCGAACGCGCGCATGACGTACGGAACGTACAGAACGTGCATACGGGAATAAAGGAAGACGGACGAGGAGCGGATTATGGCATCGGATTTCTGGCTGATTGCGGGACTGGGCAACCCCGGGCAAAAAAATTATGAGGACACGCGGCACAACATGGGCTTCATGACCGCCGACGTGCTCGCCGAACGTTGGACGGTGAACTTCGCCGATCACAAGGGCTTGGCCATGCTCGGTAAAAGCGTGATGAACCTGGACGGCCGCACCGTCAAGTTCTTTCTGGCCAAGCCGCTGACTTATATGAATGATTCCGGCAATGCGGTGGCTTCCATTAGCGCCTATTACCAGATCGAGCCCGACCATATTGTGGTGATTCACGATGACATGGACTTGGAATTCGGCCGTATCAAGGTCAAGGCAGGCGGCTCCGCAGGCGGCCACAACGGCATCAAGTCGATTGACCGTTCCCTCGGCACGCCGAAATACGCGCGTGTGCGCATGGGCGTCGGTCACTCCAAGCGCGGTGCGAACGCGCATGACAACACGGTGAACTGGGTGCTGGGCGGATTCGGTCCGGACCAGCGCAAGCAGCTGCCCGAATTCCTGGCTGACGGCGCCGACGCCGCCGAGGACATCATCTTCCACGGTCTTGCCAAGACCCAGGAGAAGTTCAATGGCCGGTGAGGCGACGCACCCGGACCTGATCAACGGCTCACTGGTAGGCATCCTGTCTGAGCTGGAACAGGACAAGACCTTCCTGAAGCTCGCCGCCGGCGACATCGAGGCTTCGGACGACGTCGACAACTCCGTCCTGGCCGGCATCCCCGAAGGTTTGCGCCCGGCTTTGGCCGCCGCCATCGGGCAGGGTGTGGCCGGCAAACCCGGCAAGCCGGTCGTGCTGGTCGTGGCCTCCGGCCGCGAAGCCGAAGAGACCGTGGGCTCGCTGCGCTCCTGGTATGATGGCGACCCGAACGACATCGCCCAGCTCGAAGCCTGGGAAACCCTGCCGCACGAGCGTCTGAGCCCGCGCGCGGACACCGTGGCCAGCCGCATGGCCGTGTTCCGCAGACTCAAGCATCCGAGCGATACCGATTCGATGTTCGGCCCGATTCGCATTCTCGTCATGCCGATCCGCTCGCTCATCCAGCCAGTCGTCCAAGGACTGGGCGATGTCGAGCCGCTCGTGTTCACCGTGGGGGAGGACCTGCCCCTCGACGAAGCCGCCAAACGTCTGATCGAAAACGCCTATGCGCGCGTGGACCTGGTCATGGACCGTGGCGAGTTCGCGGTGCGCGGAGGCATTCTTGACGTATTCCCGCCCACCGCACCGCACCCGGTGCGTATCGAATTCTTCGGCGACGAAATTGACACCATCAAGGAATTCCACGCCTCCGACCAGCGTACCTACGGCGACGGCCTCAAGACCATTTGGGCCACCGCATGCCGTGAACTGCAGCTGACCGACGCCGTGCGCACCCGCGCCAAAGCCTTGGTCGGTTCGATTCCCAATGCTGAGGACATGCTCGAATCCATCGCCAACGCCATTCCGGTCGAAGGCATGGAATCCCTGATGCCCGCACTCGTGGACCATCTGGAACCGGTGGGCTCCATGCTTCCCAAGCACGCCGTGATCCTCCTGAGCGACCCGGAGAAACTACGCCGCTCCGCCGAAGACTTGGCAAAAACCGCGAACGAGTTCCTGGCCGCCAGCTGGCATGTGGCCGCCTCCGGCCACGGCGCCGGCGCTCCCATCAGCTTCGACGAAGCCAGCTTCCTCGACTATGCGGAAACCATCAGCTCCCTCGAATACTCCGAACATCCGGTGATTCGCCTCACCAGTTTCGGCGTGGACACCACGTTGACCGGCCATGTGCAGCTCGACGCCCAGAACCCGGCCGAATTCCGAGGGGATGAGGCCAAGGCCTCCCAAGGCATCGAAGGCCTGCTCGATGCCGGCTTCCACGTCACCATCACCGCCGCTGCGGCCGGCACCTTGGCTAGGCTCAAGCGTGCGATCAACACTACCGGCATCGCCAATTTCGACGTCATCCGCTCTCAGGCCATCGACGGCTTCGTGGACAAAGCCGCCAAAATCGCCCTGCTCACCGAACGCGACCTGACCGGCCGCACTTCAGCCGTGGCCGTGGCCAAAACGCCGAAACGCCGGCGCAAGGCCATCGACTTGGTGGAGCTCAAAAAAGGCGATTACGTGGTGCACGAGCAGCACGGCATTGGCCGGTTCATCGAAATGCGTCAGCGCACCATCGGCACCGGCGCCAACAAAACCACTCGCGAATACCTGGTCATCGAATATGCGCCTTCCAAGCGCGGCGCCCCGGCGGACAAACTGTTCATCCCCACCGACCAGCTCGACCAGGTCAGCAAATACATCGGCGCCGAAGCCCCCAAGCTCAACAAGCTCGGCGGCTCCGACTGGGCGGCCACCAAGGCCAAGGCCCGCAAGCACGTCCACGAGATCGCCGACGACCTGATCAAGCTGTACTCCGCCCGCCAGCGCGCCAAGGGCTTCGCGTTCAGCCCGGACACCCCATGGCAGAAAGAGCTGGAAGACGCCTTCCCCTATCAGGAAACCGCCGACCAGCTCACCACCATCGACGAAGTTAAATCCGACATGGAAAAGCCCGTGCCGATGGACCGCCTCATCTGCGGCGACGTGGGCTTCGGCAAAACCGAAATCGCACTGCGTGCCGCCTTCAAGGCCGTGCAGGACGGCAAGCAGGTGGCCGTGCTCGTGCCCACCACGCTGCTTGTCCAGCAGCATTACGAGACGTTCAGCGAACGATTCGAGGGTTTCCCGGTCAATGTGGCGGCCCATGAGCCGATTCCAGACCACCAAGGAGATTAACGAGACCATCAAGGGGCTTGAAGACGGTTCCGTGGATGTGGTCATCGGCACGCACAAGCTGCTCAATCCGAAGATCAAGTTCCAAGGATCTGGGACTCGTCATCATCGATGAGGAGCAGCGTTTCGGCGTGGGACACAAGGAGACGCTGAAAGCCCTGCGCACCAACGTGGACGTGCTGTCCCTGTCTGCCACGCTATCCCGCGCACGCTGGAAATGGCCGTGACCGGCATTCGCGAGATGTCCACGCTCGCCACCCCGCCCGAAGACCGGTTGCCGGTGCTGACCTATGTGGCGCCTACGAGGATGCGCAGGTCACCGCAGCCGTACGCCGCGAACTGCTGCGAGGCGGCCAGGTGTTCTATGTCCACAATCGTGTGCAAGACATCTCGTCCATCGCCGACAAGATCCACACGCTGGTGCCCGAGGCGCACGTCGGCATCGCCCACGGCAAGATGGGGGAGAAGCAGCTCGACCAGATCATCCGCGACTTCTGGCATCGCGACATCGACGTGCTCGTGTGTACCACAATCATCGAGACCGGTCTTGATATCTCCAATGCGAACACGCTGATCGTCGACCATGCCGACCGTTTCGGCTTGAGCCAGCTCCATCAGCTGCGTGGCCGCGTCGGTCGCGGCCGCGAGCGCGCGTACGCCTACTTCTTGTACGACCCGTCCAAGCCGATGACCGAGCAGTCCCATGACCGGCTCGCCACCATCGCGCAGAACACGGCGCTCGGCTCCGGTTTCGACGTGGCCATGAAGGACTTGGAATTGCGCGGCACCGGTAACCTTCTGGGCGACGAGCAGTCCGGCCATATCGAGGGCGTGGGCTTCGACCTGTACGTACGCATGGTGTCCGAAGCCGTGGAAAAGTACAAGGAGCCCGAAGAGAACGTCGAGCCGGTGGCCGTGTCCATCGACCTGCCCATCGAAGCGTCGATTCCGATCGAGTACATTGATTCGGACAAGCTGCGTCTGGAAGCGTACCGCAAGCTCGCCTCCGCCCGCAACGAGGCCGATCTGAAGGATTTGGAAGAGGAACTTACCGACCGTTACGGCAAGCCGCCGGTCGAATTCGAGACCCTGTTCGACGTGGCCCGTCTGAAGTTCAAGGCCCGCAAGCTCGGCATTTCGGAGATTCTCGCGCAATCCAACCGCGTGCGCATCGGTCGCATCGACCCGCCCGAATCCATCCAGATGCGTATGGGCCGTATTTACAAAGGCACCCAATACCGCCCGGTCACCCACCAACTCATCGTCCCCACCCCGTTCACCGGCTCCCTGGGCCAAGGTCCCATGAGCTCCGACCAGGTAGTCCTCTGGACCAACCAGTTACTTGATGATTTGGCATGGACCCCGTCGTCAAGCAAACGGCAGAGCCGTTTGTAGACGGGGTGCGAGGCGACAGTCGAGCCAGCTATGGCTCACCGGGCAACCTCCGGTGAGCCATATTCATATTCATGCCGTCGTTTGTGACGATGATTCACCCCAGACGGAATCGTTCCGACTGTCCAGCGAGCGAGATTAAGTGACTGCTATGAGCGAAACGACTACGAGCCGCACGAACCAGAGCGCGACCACGGCAACACTTGCCGGCTATGAGATTCCCCGCCTTGGCATGGGCACGATGGCGCTCGCCATCGAGGGGCGCCCCTCCAACCGTGATCAGGCAATCGAGACCATCCATGCCGCGCTCGATGCCGGAGTCCGTTATTTGGACACGGCTTGGTCCTATTATCTGCCCAGCGCACCCGGCACCGGCGAACCGGAGGATATGGGCTATGGCGAATATCTGGTCCGCGATGCTCTGCACTCGTGGCATGGCCCCAAAGATCAGGTGCTCGTAGCCACCAAAACCGGCTGGCTGCGCACGCTTGACGGCAACGGCAACTACGGCTGGCAGGCCGACGCCCGACCTGAAACCATGATCGCCAATGCCAAGGAATCAGCCCGCCGCCTCGGTGTCGATACGCTCGATCTGCTCTACTCGCACTGCAATGATCCGCAGGTGCCGTACGAAGACCAGATGGGCGCACTCAAGCAGCTCGTGGACGAAGGTGTGGCCAAAGCTGTCGGCATCTCCAGAATCGACAACGCGGACATCGAAACCGCCCGCAATATTTTGGGCGATCGTCTCGTGGCCGTCCAGAACCAGTTCTCCCCGGTCCACCGCGACCCTGAACACACGTTGGAAACCTGCGAAAAGCTCGGTTTGGCTTTTGTCTGCTGGTCGCCACTCGGCGGATTCCTCGACCCGTTCAACGAGCATCTGTTCGACCGGTTCCGCGAAGTCGCCAAGATTCACGACTGCTCCTACCAGCGCGTCACGCTCGCGTGGGAACTTGCGCAATACCAATATCTGTTCACGATTCCCTCGGCCAGAAACCCGCAGGAGATTCAGGACTCGTTCAAAGCCAGCGAACTGAAATTGTCCGACAGTGAGATCGGCTACCTCAATGGCAAGGACGTTGACTGAGCGATTTCGTCCGTACTGCCTTGCAATCAGGCGGCACACTGGCATTGTGAGCGCTAACGCTAAATTTTGGGCGTGTTGTTCACAACGTCCACAAATCGCACTACTCTTAAGAATGTCATTCAAGATACACAACCGTTTTAAGGAGTAGTTGTGGCAGTAATTGAAAGCGTGTACGCGCGTCAGATTCTCGATTCCCGCGGCAACCCGACCGTTCAGGTCGTTCTGGACACCGAAGACGGCGCCCAGGGCCTGGGCCTGGTCCCGTCCGGCGCCTCCACCGGTGAGGCCGAGGCTTGGGAGCGTCGCGATGGCGACAAGTCCGTCTACGGCGGCAAGGGTGTTCTTAACGCGGTCAAGGCCGTGAACGAGGTCATCGCTCCGAAGGTCATCGGCATGGACGCTGCTGACCAGCGCGCTCTGGACGACCTGATGATCGAGCTCGACGGCACCCCGAACAAGGGCAAGCTGGGCGCCAACGCCATCTTGGGCGTCTCCCTGGCTGCTCTGTACGCTTCCGCCGAGTCCGCCGGCCTGCCGCTGTACCGCTACATCGGCGGCACCAACGGCCACATCCTGCCGGTCCCGAACATGAACATCATGAACGGTGGCGCTCACGCTGACTTCGCCACCGACATTCAGGAGTACATGATCTCCCCGTACGGCTTCGACACCTACAGCGAGGCTCTGCGTGCAGGCGTTGAGGTCTACCACACCCTGAAGAACGTCCTGAAGAAGGAAGGCCTGGCCACTGGCCTCGGCGACGAGGGCGGCTTCGCTCCGAAGATGAAGTCCAACAAGGACTCCCTGAACTACATCATGGACGCCATCTCCGCCGCCGGCTACGAGCCGGGCAAGCAGATTGGCATCTCCCTCGACG
>ENA-OQDL01001118-OQDL01001118.1-human-gut-metagenome-genome-assembly--contig:-NODE-1118-length-14342-cov-3.538023_pt1 | contig 14342 bp, 22 predicted proteins | sample MGYA00242782_ERZ504609 | MGnify/ENA primary metagenome ERZ504609 (study PRJEB26092, sample SAMD00036320) | human gut metagenome | host: Homo sapiens | study: EMG produced TPA metagenomics assembly of... | reverse complement strand
AAAAATCGCCTGACCATATCCACCATGCAATACCATGATTCGTGATACGTATCCATCGGCAACAGCATGAATCGGTTTACCTGTAACCCCTTGTGTCTTTATATCTAGTCCGTTATGAAAGTGATTTTGCAGTAATTTGTTGATTTTTCTGGTTTATCCAACAATTGTACGCCCATTTACATTCCTCCATCCTTATGAATGTATATTATCATACAATTCTGAAATATTCAACGAATATCATTAATTATCCTTATTATTTTCAATATTTTCTACATATCCGCACTGTTCATCGCTGCAAACCAGTTTATTTCCTTTTTCCAGCATGTATTTACCACATCTCGGACATTTTTTTGTCGATGGCTTCTGCCATGACATAAATTCACATTCTGGGTTATCCTCGCAGCCGTAATATCGTCTTCCCTTTTTCGTCTTCCGGATTACCACATCTTTACCACAGACAGGGCATGGTACACCTATCTTTTCCAGATATGGTTTCGTGTTACGGCAGTCAGGGAATCCCGGGCATGCAAGGAATTTTCCATGCGGGCCGTATTTGACAACCATATTGCGGCCGCACTCCTCACAGATCACATCTGTCACTTCATCTTCAATCTTCACCTGTTCCAGTTCTGTCTCGGCTTTTTCCACTGCTGCCTCCAGATCCGGATAAAAATTCTCGATGATTGTCTTCCATCTGACTTTTCCTTCCGCAACGCCATCCAGAAGGCTCTCCATATTTGCCGTAAAGTTCACATCCACAATACTCGGGAAGGACTGTTTCATAATATTATTCACTACTTCTCCGATTTCCGTCAGATACAGATTCTTATTCTCTTTTGCCACATAGCGTCTTGCAATGATCGTAGAAATTGTCGGCGCATATGTACTTGGACGCCCGATTCCAAGTTCTTCCAGTGTCTTAACCAATGTTGCCTCTGTATAATGTGCCGGTGGTTGTGTAAAATGCTGCTTACTGTTCAGACTTTCTTTCGTAAGGACAGAATCCATATCCAGCCCTTTTAACAGCACATTGTTCTCTTCTTTTGTCTCACCGGCTTCCGTATATACACTGCGGAACCCTTCAAAAACAATCTTGGATGCAGCGACTGTAAAACGATACTGTCCTGCGGCAATCTTTACAGAAGTCGTCTCGTATCTGGCCGGCTGCATTCTGCTGGCAATAAAACGTTTCCATACAAGCTGGTACAGACGGAACTGGTCACGGCTTAAGAATTCTTTCACTGCTGCCGGTGTTCTGGTTACATCTGTCGGACGGATCGCCTCATGTGCATCCTGAATGATCTTCTTGTCTGAAGATTTCTTAACGTCTCCGTCGGCAACATACTCTTCACCGAAGCCTTCCCTGATATATTCTCTTACTGTTGCATCCGCTTCCTCTGAGATACGGGTAGAATCCGTACGCAGGTATGTGATCAATCCCACAGTACCACTGCCTTTGATATCCACACCCTCATATAACTGCTGGGCAATACGCATGGTCTTGGCTGTTGCAAAATTCAATGCCTTGGATGCTTCCTGCTGCAACGTACTGGTTGTAAACGGTACCGGTGCCTTCTTGGTACGTTCTTCTTTTTTTATATCGGCAACAGAATACTCCGCATTTTCTACTTCTTTCATGATCTCGTCCAGTTCTTCCCTGGATGAGATTGTCATCTTATTCTTTTCTGTACCATAGAACTTAGCAGTCAGAAGTTTTCTTTCTCCTTTGACCTTCAGATCCGCATCCAGTGTCCAGTATTCTTCCGGAATAAAAGCATTGATCTCTTCTTCTCTGTCTGCGATAATACGCAATGCAACCGACTGTACACGTCCGGCACTTAATCCTCTCTTAACCTTTGCCCACAGGAGCGGACTGATCTTGTAACCTACAATTCTGTCCAGTACACGGCGTGCCTGCTGCGCATCCACCAGATCCATATCGATTTCTCTTGGATTCTTAAGCGACGCTTTTACTGCATTCTTAGTAATCTCATTAAAACTGATTCGATAAACTTTCTTATCTTCTAATTTCAAAGCTTTACTCAGATGCCAGGATATTGCTTCTCCCTCCCGGTCCGGGTCAGTTGCAAGATATATCTTGTCCGCCTTTTTGACTTCCTTACGAAGCTTCGCAAGAATCTCTCCCTTTCCTCTGATCGTTATATACTTTGGTTCGTAATCATTTTCAATGTCGATACCCATCTGGCTTTTGGGCATATCTCTCACATGACCGTTCGATGCGGTCACTACATAATTACTTCCTAAGAACTTCTTAATGGTCTTCACCTTTGCAGGTGACTCCACGATTACCAGATAGCGTGCCATAATTTCCTCCATAATACCGACCGTTCTTACAACAGCCTTATATAATAATTTCTGGATACTTCTTCTGCGTATCCTTTCAATTCCAAAGTAATCAGTCTTTCCATCAATTCTGAAATAGAAAGTTCTGTTTCTTTCATCAGTTCATCGATTCCTTTCGGGAACAAATCGAGACAACTATACACCATACGCTCAGGACTTTCAAGCATTTTTCATTTTGTTATTTTTTGTCCAATTTGCATCCGATTCAGATTCCATTCATCCATCAGTTCTTCCGGTGTGATCAGTATTCCCGCTCCCTGCCGGATCAGTCTGTGACATCCCTGACTCAACGCACTTGTCACCGGTCCCGGAAGTGCATAGACATCCTTCCCCTGATCCAGTGCAAAATCTGCAGTGATCAAAGATCCGCTCTTTTCTTTTGCCTCTATCACCAGTATCCATTCCGCCAGTCCACTGATAATTCGGTTCCGCATCGGAAAATTTCTTGCAAGTGGTTCGGTTCCGGGTGGAAATTCCGATATGATTCCGCCTTTTTTTGAATGTCCATATATAATCCTATATTTTCTCTTGGATAACACACATCCACTCCACATCCCAGAACAGCAAACGTTGTTCCGTCTCCGTTCAAAGCACCTCTCTGCCCTGCTCCGTCGATTCCTCTCGCCATACCGCTTATCACCTGTACTCCCGCATGCCCAAGACATTTCCCATACTGCAATGCCATTTGTTCTCCATATGAAGTACAATTCCTGGCCCCTACGATTGCTGCGCTTTTCACATTTTCATCCGGCAACGATCCAAGTACGTACAAGGCGTACGGGGGATCTGTGATCACTTTCATTTTTTTCGGATAATCATCCGAAAAATACGGCACAAATTTTATCTTCTTTTTCACGGATTTTTCCCATTGCATTTCGAGATTAACTGTTTTCTTTGCTTTTTTCAGTCTCTCTATATCCTTCTCATTCAGAAATGTATGTTTCTTCAAATTAGTTTCTTCTATATAATATATTGCTTTTCCATTTCCATATACCTCTCTTAATTTTCTTTTTTTCAGATTCGAAATGCCTTCTATCCCTGCCAGTCCAGTATTCATATATCATTCACATCCTCCTAACGTCCCCAGTACTTCTTATTCCAGTGACCGGTAATGCAATAGCTTCTTTTAAATGTTTCTCCTTTACCTTCTCACTGTAATCTAGATCTGCAATTGTCCTTGCCACACGCAGGATCTTATGATAGGTCCTTGCTGTAAGCCCGATTCTTTCAAATGCAAGCTCCATCATCTTTCTTTCGCGCTCTCCCAGTTCTACGTAATGTCCGATCTCCTGCGGTCCTAATACTGCATTTGTCCTGATATCTGTTCCTTTATATCTTTCCCTCTGTATATTCCTTGCATCCGTCACTCTGCGGCGTATCGTCTCAGATGTCTCTTCCCCTTCCAGATCTTTCCGTTCTCCGTCCAGATCCCGGTATACAACTTTCGGAGTCTCTATGCAGATATCCATACGATCCAGGAACGGCTGGCTGATCTTGCCAAGGTATTTCTGAATCTGCCCGGGTGTGCAGGAACATTTCTGCACATCCGGATAGTTTCCGCATGGACACGGATTCATTGCTGCTACCAGCATAAATTCCGCCGGAAATGTAAAATTCCCATAATTTCTCGCAATATGAATCTGATGTTCTTCCAATGGCTGTCTTAGTACTTCCAGAACATTTCTTGGAAATTCCGCAAGTTCATCAAGAAACAGCACACCTCCGTGTGCCATACTGATCTCCCCGGGCATCGGTATTCTGCCGCCCCCTGTCAGCGCTGTTCTGGTGATTGTATGATGAACATTACGAAACGGGCGCTGTGTGATCAGCGGGTATTCCTGATCCACCAGCCCCAATACACTGTAGATCTTCGTAATTTCCAGACTTTCTTCCCATGACAGTTCCGGTAAAATGGTTGCGATCCTCTTTGCGATCATCGTTTTTCCGGATCCCGGTGATCCAGCCATTAACAGATTGTGCCCTCCTGCCACTGCAATTTCTGCCGCACGTTTCACCGCTTTCTGTCCGCAGATATCCGCAAAATCTTCTCTGGCTCTATGTTGTCTGTTTTTTTTCATTTTCTTTTTTTCTCCCTTTTAGACTTTTCCGAACGCGCAGCTCCGTTCAGATACGCACAGAGTTCCTCCAGATTATCTGCCGGTAGAATCTCGATTCCTTTTACGAGTCTTCCTTCTGGCTCATTCTCTCCGGGCAGGATAAAGCTTTTACATCCTTGTTCTTTCGCCTCTATCACCATCGGCAGAACTCCCGGTACACCTCTTATTTTCCCCTCCAGACTCAATTCCCCTGTTACGATCACCCGTTCCATTGCTTCTTCCGGTATATACCCCATAGCTGCCAGCACCGCCAGAGCAATCGGCAGATCAAACGATGCCCCTTTTTTTCCGGACAGTTGCCGGCGCAAGATTGACAATGATCTTCTTTGCCGGAAGTTTCATCCCCGAATTGCGGATTGCTGTTCTCACCCGTTCTGATGCCTCTTTCACTTCCGAAGACAGATATCCCACCATATGGAACATCGGAAGTCCGTTACTTACATCCGCTTCCACACGGATCATCTCTACCCCCAGTCCCTGAACTGAAGCAGATAAAACTGTACAAAATGCCATCTGCACACTCCTTTCCATACCAGACCATGCAGAACCTGTCCTTATATAAGCATCTTTTCTGCCTTATTTGTCCGGCACTCATATAAAATTGTTTTGATATAGTTGATAACTTGACCGATCCGGTCATCTACAGAATCCGCCACTGGCGGTCCAGATTTAGAAAACGAAAAAGAATAGTCTGTACTTGATCACTCATCTTCGTTAAATGTGCAATCATCATAGCCTATTCTTTCCGCCGTGTCAATATTTTTCTAATTTCACTTTCATTTTACTTTTTGATTTTCTATCCATGCGTCCAAGCACGATGCTAAAGATTCCACTTAATATCAGCAAAAAATAAAAGCTGATCCCCCGATTCACCAGTACTGCCGCTGCCACCGGAACAGAAGTAAAGATACCTGCAAACAACTTTACGAATGAGAATTCACTAATTCCCTCAGCTCCCGGGAACGGAAGAAGTGCTGTAGTCATATACAAAATGATCTGATGCAGAAACATACTTCCATAAGAACTGCCGGACTCTCCCATTGCATGATACACTGCCCATGGAACACTGAACCAGCAGATAATCTGGATCAGACTGACTGTTGTCACTTTTAACGCAAGTACCGGATCCCTTTTTAAAAAACAATTTACAATCTTCAAAATCACGAACAATCTCGTCCATCTTAGCGCCCAATCTCTTCTTATTCCCAAACGGGAGTTTCATGATCAGGAAACGTATTCCATTTACAATCTTCTTTTTCAGACCTTCGGATAACATTATGACCACCAGTGCTGCTATAAAAATCAGATTCATCAGATACCCGAGAGCCGCCAATGCCAGCATCATCTTATTCAGACGTATCCTTCCCGTCAGTATCCAGAACGTTGCTACATTTTCCATCAGAAATGCTGCAATCTGAAAACTGGTGAGTTCTGTCAGAAGAGCCATCGTTCCATGTGCCACATGGATATTATCCTTATTCATCACATATAACTGTACCGGCTGTCCGCCTGTTGCAGATGGAGTGATCGAACTGCAAAAAATAGCCGGTATAAGCATATTTCATACCCTGTCTGAAACTTACCTGATATCCAAATGAATTCAATACGCTCCTCAGATTGATCGCTTCCGCGATATTGAATACCGCCGCCAGTATAAGCCCTGCTGCCAGCCATTGCGGCTTCGCACTTTTCATGGCATTCCACACAGATTCCATATCTGCGCCCTTCAAAATAGCGAAACATACCAACAGTGCTAAAACCGGAAATAAAACCATATACTTTTTAATCGATCTCTGACTCACCTGCTGTTCCATATTTTTCTTCTATCCTTCTGAATTCATACCCCTGCGCTTTCAACAATGGGATTGCTTTTTTCAATGCTTCTATCGTTCTTCCCGGTGCTCCGTTCTCCCCTCTGCCGTCGTGCAGACAGATGAACCGCACCCGGAAAGACTCTTCTTAATATCTTATTGCAGATACTGTCTGGGGTCTCTTTCGCTGACCAGTCCTGTGCCATCACATCCCAGAATACCAGATTCAGATGCAGCTTCCGTATCCAGAACAGACTTGCCAGGTTCAGATGTCCCCACGGTGGTCTGTACCATTTCACTGCAATATCCATCTTCTCCATAATCTTTTTCGATTCTTTCACATCCCGGCCGGTTCTTCCCGGTCCGGAAAGCATCGCACTTTCGTGGCTCAACGAATGTATTCCGACCTGGTATCCGCTCTTTCTCATCCGTTCCACGATCCCGGGATGCTTCCGAGCAGATCCTGCAACCATGAAAAATGCTGCCGGAATCTGTTCCTTCTCCAGAAAATCGAGTAATATATTCGTATATACTGTATCCGGACCGTCATCAAATGTCAGGTACAAAACCTTCTCTTCCCGGGATGCCCTTTGTCTGCTTCTGAAAATCCAACGGTATTTCAGCAAATACGTCGGAATCACACTATAACTCAGTGCTGCGGCACAGGCCAGTCCCAGTTTTGCAGTCTTTGGTATATTCATTATGCCGTCATCCTTTCTTCCATGATCCCTACTGCCTCATCCAGTGATACTTCTATCATCTCTTTACAGGCACGCCTTACATTTCCGGTCATTTCTTCCATCATTTTTTCATCACTTAACAGCTTTTCCAGTTCCGGAATATAGTCTTCACGTCTGCCCCATATGACTTTTGCAAATCCTTTTTCTGCCGCATACCTTGCATTATTCATCTCCTGCTCCAGAAACGGGTGGATGACAAATAGCGGAACCTGACTATGCAGAATTTCAAACAACGTAATTCCACCTGCTTTTGTAATCACAAGGTCTGCTCCGCGCATATATCTGCTGATATTTTCCGTGTATCCAAGTACTTCCACATCCTCATAGCGGTTCACCCATTCCTCATACATCTTATGATTTTTTCCGGTAATGACTACGCTCTCAACGCCTTGCATGCTATGTAATTTTTCAAGCAATTCTTTCAGATCCGGCATCAGCCCAAGTCCGCCTCCCATAATGAGCACCCTGCGTGTTCTGTTTCTTTCCCGTTTCTGACGGCAATCTGCATCCAGGAACTGCTGGCGAACCGGAATTCCTGTCACAAGAATATCTTCCGCCCTGGTCCCCTCCTTTATCAGATGCCTTTTGATCTCCTGTGTCGGAGCAAGATAGATGTCTGTCTGTGATGCTGTCCACTCCGGATGCATACTGATATCTGTGATGCAGGTCACAAGTGGTGTTTTAAGCCCTGTCTTTTCTTTATAGGATGCAATTGCTTTTACACACATCGGATGTGTACAGACGATCACATCTGGTTGTTCTCCATCCATGATCTTCTTTAACCTTTTATAGAGTGCCTTTCCCCTTGGCCGCATTTCTACCTTCATCCTTCCGGACATTTTGTAGATAAAATTATAAATCCCGTAACAGTGCTCTACCATCATGCGGAATCCACCGAAAATGAATTTACTGATATGTGGATATAACTCTTCCAGAAGATCTTTTTTTCAATTTCTGCCTGTTCATCTATTTTCCGGAACTGTTCGCAGATCGCATTGGCTGCCATCTCATGTCCCATTCCAAATCTACCACTTAACACCAGTACTTTCATAACTGCCAGCCTTTCTACATACCATTTTGCATGCCTCTTTCTTATGGTGTTAAGTATAGACTTTGATTCTTAAAATAACGGATATAGAATTCTAAAGATTTTTTAAAGACTTTTCTAAGAAGTGAAAAAGTTTCTTCAATTTTTCAATCGCACTCTTCTCAATTCTTGATACATACGATCTGGAAATGCCGAGCATTGCTGCAATTTCCCGCTGTGTATATTCCTCTTCATTATACAGGCCATACCGCAGCTTCAATACCATTCGTTCTCTCTGAGACAATACCGATTCCACCTGCTGATACAGACGGATCACATCTTCCTTACGTTCCAGTCTTCGGTAGACATCTTCTTCATTCATCTCAATCACATCAAATAATTGTATCTCATTGCCTTCCCGGTCCGTTCCGATCGGTTCATACAAAGATACTTCTTTTGAACTTTTTTTCTTACCTCTCAAGTACATCAATACTTCATTTTCGATGCACCTTGCTGCATACGACGCAAGCCTTGCGCTCTTATCCGGATCAAACGTTACAACAGCCTTCATAAGCCCGATGGTTCCGATCGACAGAAGGTCTTCCATCTCTTCCGGAGGCGGCTGGTACTTTTTCACGATATGTGCAACCAGACGCAGATTCCGTTCTATTAGAATGTGCTTTGCTTCCAGATCACCCTCTGTATATTTCTGCATATAGTACTTTTCTTCCGCTGCCGTCAATGGTTGGGGAAATGACTTCAAGACAAAGCACCTCTTAGGCAGATTTATTATATTCTATGCAAAAAGCAGTGATTCTGTGCTTTTCCATTTTTGCACTGAATCACTGCTTTCTCTGTTACTTGTCTGCCCTATTCCGTTACACCTTCCTGGCGTCTTAAAATATCATATACGGAAGCTTCTCCGCTTAATGCCACATACAGCACCTGCTTTGGATGCGGCGCACTCTCCTGCTCCTGCCCATCCTCATCTATGATCTTTTCCACCGTTACTTCTACGTTCTGTCCGTCCGGTTTCATAATCTCGACAGTCTCACCTACAGAGAACTTATTTCTCTGTTCGATGCGGTACATGCCATCTTTAATCCCGCCGATAATCCCAAGATAAGTGTACTCTTTGATATACGTGTTACTATCGTAGATCTGGCTCTCGTCACCCGGTTTTCCAAAATAAAATCCTGTCGTAAACTGACGATACGTACAGTTCGAAATCTGATCCCTGTACCAAGGCATATTCGCCTCATATTTCTTCGGATCCTCCAGATAATCATCGATCGCCTTGCGGTAAGTTCTTGCAACCGTTGCCACATACAGAGCCGTCTTCATACGTCCCTCAATCTTAAAACTATCAATTCCCGCATCGATCATTTCCGGAATGTGTTCAATCATACACAGATCCTTGGAGTTGAAAATGTATGTTCCTCTTTCATTCTCATACACCGGCATATATTCGCCCGGTCTTGTCTCTTCTACCACGGAATATTTCCAACGGCACGGATGTGTACAGGCACCCTGATTGGCATCTCTTCCCGTAAAGAAATTGCTCAGCAGGCATCTTCCGGAATAAGAAATACACATTGCCCCATGGATAAAACTTTCAATCTCCATCTCTGCCGGAATATGCGCACGGATCTCCCTGATTTCTTTTAATGAAAGTTCTCTGGCTGTTACCACACGCTTTGCCCCAGGTTCCACCAGAAGTTGAATGTTCTATAGTTCGTGTTATTTGCCTGTGTGCTGACATGTCTTTCTATCTCCGGACAAATCTCTTTTGCAAGCATAAAAATTGCCGGATCTGCAATGATCAGCGCATCCGGTCCGATCTCTTTTAGTTCTTTTAAATACTCTGCCGCACCTTCCAGGTCATCATTATGTGCAAGAATATTTACAGTGACATGAACTCTTGCTCCATGCTCATGCGCAAACTGCACGCCTTCTTTCATGTCTTCCATAGAGAAGTTCTTTGCCTTTGCACGAAGTCCAAATGCCTCTCCTCCGATATATACTGCATCTGCACCAAACATAACCGCAGTCTTCAACACTTCCAGACTGCTTGCAGGAATCAGTAATTCTGGATGTCTGTTTCTCATCTTATTGATTCTCCTTCTCCTCTTTTTTCTTCTTGATACTGAGTGCCACACCATCACCCAACGGGATGATCGATGTCTCCAGCACATTGCTGTGCTTTAATTCATAGAGGTAATCCCGCATACGGCTGTGGATGGTACGGTTCCGCCTCTCTACCGCAAATCTGGATTCTATGATATCCCCATCCTGTAATACGTTGTCTGACATCAGGATACCTCCATCCGCAAGCAGTCTTACTGCCTCCGGCATATAATGGATATACTGTCCCTTGGCCGCATCCATAAAGATAAAATCATATGGACCTTCCAGGGTCTTCATCACTTCCAGGGCATCCCCTTCGATCAGCGTGATCTGTTCTTCTTTCCCCGCACGCTTAAAGTTGTTTCGCGCAATCGGGATTCTTTTTTCATAGTTTTCTATTGTTGTGATACGGCTTCCTTCCGGAAGATATTCACTCATTAAGATTGCCGAAAATCCGACTGCTGTGCCCACCTCCAGCACTCTGGCCGGGCGGTTCATTAACATTATTACCTTTAAGAAGCTCTGGGTTTCTTTGCGGATGATCGGTACGAAACTTTCCAATGCTTCCTGTTCGATTGCCTCTATTACAGGATTCTCCGGACGTTCCAACGACCGGATGTATGTAACCATACGTTCATCTACGATCATAGTATCTCTACCTCTGTTCTAACTGTTGTACCTGTTCTTTCCTGCAGTTTCTCTTAGTATTCTACAAGGAAACGAGCCGTACATTGTACAAAACCAGCCTCACACACTATGTCGGAAGGCGCCGGTTTCGTACTATGTGGCGGCTCATTTTTCTTTTTTTATACGTCCATAATGATCGGAAGGATCATTGGTCTTCTCTTGGTACGTTTCCAAATGAAATCGTTCATCGTATCACGAATCACAAGCTTGATCTTACTCCAGTCTGCGTTGCGCTGATGTGTCAGACAATCCTCCACTGCATCTGTAAGAACTTTCCTTGCCTCTTCCATCAGACTTTCGGACTCTCTTACATAGACGAATCCACGCGATACAATATCCGGACCTGCAAGAAGCTGATTGCTTCCTTTTTCCAGTGTCAGTACAACGATCATAATACCGTCTTCCGCCAGATGCTGTCTGTCACGAAGAACAATATTTCCTACATCTCCTACACCAAGTCCGTCTACCAGAATCTCTCCTGTGTGTACATTGTCTACTACTTTTGCTTCCTTCTCACTGACTTCCAGAACATTACCGGATTTCAGGATGAAAATATTATCTTTCGGAATGCCAAGCATTCTGGCAATTCCCGCATTTGCTTTGAGGTGACGGTATTCTCCGTGAACCGGGATCGCATATTTCGGTTTTACCAGAGAATAGATCAGTTTCAGTTCTTCCTGACATGCATGACCGGATACATGTGCATCCTGGAAGATGACATTCGCTCCCTTAGCTGTCAGTTCATTGATTACCTTGGATACAGACTTTTCATTTCCAGGGATCGGATTCGAACTGAAGATGATCGTATCACCAGGCATGATCGTTACTTTCTTATGCACATCTGCTGCCATACGCGAAAGAGCTGCCATAGATTCTCCCTGGCTTCCGGTTGTGATCAGAACGGTCTTCTCCGGCGGATAATTCTTAAGCTGGTCGATCTCGATCAATGTCTTATCCGGAACATTTAAGTATCCCAGTTCCTGTGCAACCTGGATGATGTTCACCATGCTTCGTCCCTCTACGACCACCTTACGGTCATATTTACATGCCGTATTGATGATCTGCTGTACACGATCTACATTCGACGCAAATGTTGCAATGATAATTCTGGTATCTTTATGCTCTGCAAAAACATGATCAAATGTGATACCTACCGTACGCTCTGACTGTGTAAATCCTGGTCTCTCGGCATTGGTACTGTCTGACATCAGTGCCAGTACGCCTTTCTTACCGATCTCTGCAAATCTCTGCAGATCGATCGCATCGCCATATACCGGTGTATAATCTACTTTAAAGTCTCCTGTATGCACAACAATACCGGCCGGTGAATAGATTGCCAGTGCTGCCGCATCCTGAATACTGTGGTTTGTCTTAATAAATTCGATACGGAACTGTCCCAGATTGATCGACTGTCCGTGTCTGACAACTTTTCTTCTTGTACTGCGGAGCAGATTGTGTTCCGTCAGCTTTTTCTCAATGATTCCCATCGTAAGCTTTGTCGCATAGATAGGAAGATTCAGTTCTCTTAATACATAAGGAAGTGCACCGATATGGTCCTCATGTCCATGGGTGATTACAAATCCTTTTACTTTCTGAATGTTATCTTTCAGGTAGGTGACATCCGGAATGACCAGGTCGATTCCGAGCATATCCTCCTCCGGGAAAGATAATCCGCAGTCTACAACAATAATACTGTCTTCATACTCAAAAGCTGTGATGTTCATTCCGATCTTTTCCAGACCTCCGAGTGGAATGATACGCATTTTTCCATTGTTTTCTCTTTTCAAAATTACACCTCCACGTGTTTACCGCACTACTTTTTTCTGCCTCTTTTTTGGCACTCCCTGCACTGTCCATAGAACTTTAATTCGTGGTCTAACACATGAAATCCCGTGGTATCTTCGATCTTATCTTCCAGATCTTCCAACAGATCATCCTTAAACGGAAGAATCTTACCACATGTTCTGCATATCAGATGGTGATGATGATGTCTTTCTTCTCCATCAAAGAATTCTCCGATTTCATAACGTGCACATCCATCATCAAGACTGATACGATCCACCAATTGCATTTCCAGTAACAACTGCACTGTCCGGTATATAGTTGCCAGCCCAATCTCCGGATAATCTTCTCTTACTAATTCATAAATATCTTCTGCAGTCAGATGCTTATCGCGGTGATCTGCAAGGACCTCCAGTACCAGTATACGCTGGTTGGTAACTTTCAACCCCTTCTCTCTCAGCATTTCTTTAAACTTCTCTTTACTGATAGACATTCCAAACTACCTTTCAATCTCTACATCTTCAAGTAGTTCTTCAAATACTTTCAGAACAGCAGAAAGCTCTACATCATCCTCTACGATCTCGTATACGCTCTCTGACTGGCTCTCTCCTGATGTGTCTTTCAGAATCAGACATTCTGCATCATCTTCTTCCGAATCCGTCACCAGAATATATGACACACCACCAACTTTCGTCTGTTCAAGTACATAAAAATCTACTTCTTCATTCATCTCTTCGGACATGAATTTAATCTTTTCCATCTGCAATCTACCTCTTAATCCAGTGGCGTGTGTGCAAGTGAATCCAGATATCCCTGCAATATAAAAACCGCCGCAATCTTATCAATATATTTCTTACGGTCTTCACGCCTTACCTTATTCTCTATTAAAGTCCGTTCAGCTTCTACCGTGGTCAGACGCTCGTCCCACATCACGACCTCCAGGCCGGTCCGTCTTTTTTAACATCTCACCAAATGCCATTGATTTTTTCCGCACGATCTCCAATATCATTGTTCATATGCTTCGGAAGTCCGAGGACAATCTTCGTAACCTGATACTCTTCGATCAGTGCTTCGATACGCGCACAGGTCTTTCTGAGCTTGTTCTCGTCCTTTCTGCATATAGTCTCCACTCCCTGAGCAGTAATTCCCAACGGATCACTGACAGCAACACCTACCGTCTTGGATCCATAGTCCAGTCCCATGATTCTCATAGTCATTATTTCCACTCATTATGCTCAATATACGTCTTGAGCATCTCTTCTACCAGTTCATCTCTTTCCATCTTCATGATCAGACTTCTGGCTCCGTTATGGCTTGTGATATAAGTCGGATCGCCGGACATAATATATCCTACGATCTGATTCACCGGATTATATCCCTTTTCACTCAATGCCTTGTATACGATTTCCAGAATATCTTTTGCACTGATCTGCGGTCCACTTTCCACCTGGAAAAACTGGGTATTTGTCATATTTTTCATGTAATCACGTCCTCCAAAAATATTTCAATTTTATTCTACATGATTAAAATCTTAAATTTCAATGCAATATTTGTAATTGGTTTTCAATTTCTACATTTACAAGCTGATTAATAAGATTATTCGGATTTTTTACACCAATTTTCACATATTCCTTTGTGTGGCCAATCTGTAATTCTTCTCCGTTGCGTATAATTTCTCTTCGATCAT
>ENA-OQDL01001117-OQDL01001117.1-human-gut-metagenome-genome-assembly--contig:-NODE-1117-length-14342-cov-18.402392_pt1 | contig 14342 bp, 5 predicted proteins | sample MGYA00242782_ERZ504609 | MGnify/ENA primary metagenome ERZ504609 (study PRJEB26092, sample SAMD00036320) | human gut metagenome | host: Homo sapiens | study: EMG produced TPA metagenomics assembly of... | reverse complement strand
CTGCCGGACGACATCGAACCGGCGTTGAAGACCAATTGTCCGTCGGCTCGCGTGGACACCGTCACCTGATCGGTGTTCTGCGGCGATGCCGACACCAAGGTCAGCGGATCGCCGTCGGGGTCGGAGAAGCTGCCCAACGCGTTCGCGGTGTACGAAGCACCCTGCTCCACGTCGATTTCCGGCGGAGTGTCGCTCTGCAGCGGCGCATGGTCGTCGCCGCCGGCCAGCGTGAGCGACACGGTGGCGCTGGACGTCTGCCCGCGTCCGTCGGAAATCTCATAGCTGAAGGACACGTTGCCCGCGGCGGCACCGGAGGCGTCGAGCTGCAGATACCGGCCGTCATACACGGGGGAGACGGTGATGTTCGCGCCATCCGGAGCGCTCACCGACGTGATGCGCAGCACGGAACAGTCGGTCTGCTCGTCGTTGCGCAACACATCGAGAATCTGCTGCGATCCCACGCGCGCGCCGAACGAATCGTCCACGGCCTTGATCTGCCCCGACTGCGCCGAACAGTTCTTGCTGAAATTGTGCTGGTTGTTGGCGCTGTCGTTGTTTTGCTGCTGTTGCTTCGACTGCTTGGTCTCCACCTTGTTCCACTGGATTTTGATGACCTTGGTGGACTCCTGCGGATTCCACACATTGCCGTTGACCACGTCGTTGAGCACCACCAGACGATGGTTGGTGCGGAACACGAGCTGCGAGGTGGGATTGACATCTTCCAACGAGGAAAACTGTGCGTCCTTGTCGTTCGCCGCGCACACCCTGATGTAATTGTTGGCCTTCTGCGCCCACGCGGCGAACACGCAGCCATTGGTGGACACCGGCTGCGCGGCATCGCCCTTGCCGGCGTTCGGCAGCTGCGTGACCTTTTTGCTGCCCAAATCGACCATGGCGATGCCCCGCGGCGTGGAAACCGCCACCCAGCCAGTCTGCCTGCCATCCGTGGATGGCGCCTGCAACGTCGCCTGACCCTGCAGGCCGATATCCGCGCTGCCCTTCGGCCAGAACACCTTGCCGGCACCGGCTACGACCGGCGTCTTGCCGACCACGGTGAACGATTCGACATTCGTGGCGCCCTTGATCGTCGCATCCTTGCCGGGCGTTCCCTGAGGTCCGTCGACACTGAGCACCGCGCCGTCGGACGTGCGGTAGCCGTAGACGACACCGTCATGCGTCACCGCGATACGGCCACCCGACCCCAGCTTCATCTTCGGCGAATCGGTGGTCGGATTCATGGATTTCACATCATCGGCGGACCCGACCCACACATTGCCCGTCTTGACGTTGATGAACGCCGCGGTGTTGCCTCCGACGACGGTCCGCGTATCCGATTTGATGGTGGTGTTGCCGTTTTCGCTGACGGTGGAGGCCTCGATGCTGCTGGCCTTCGTACCTTCGGAGATCACGGTGGAGCCATCATGCTGGGCCACGTCGAACCGGGCCGCAGTGGAGGCGACGCCCGCGTCGGCGTCCCGGTTGCGCACGTTGAAACGGGCGGCCTTGCGGTCTTTGAGCGAAGTGACCCACACGGTGCCATCGTCGAGCTGCACGTGACGTTGCGTCACCGAACTGACGATGACGGCTCCGGCGACGATGCCCAGCAACAGCAGCAGCATGACGATCGGCGTGATCCACCGGCGACTGCCGGAAGGCAGCAGCTTGCGCAGCATCGACCCGAATCGCAACTGCCGTTCGTACGATTGCGCCGACTGGTTCTCGGCGTTCCTATGCTTGCTCATCGACTGGCTCTTCCCTGATTGTGCCCAAACTTTGCTTGACCGCGCATCCGACCGCATGCGCCTACCTGTTTGCCCGCATGCATGCCGGGCTGTATTGGTTCGTATCGGTTCATGTCACCCGCATCCGGCCGCAAACTCACGGCTTGGCCGCGCACGCAATCATGGGATTCTCGGACATCTGCCGGTCCGCGCGAACCAGACTCACCTGCACGCACGTCTGCGCGCCGTCGGCCGGATCGATTTCGATACGCGTCGACTCCGTGGTGGTGCCCTGCGCGTTCGGGTCGGTTCCCGAATCGCCGACCAGCGACCACGCGTACGAATCGCCATCCTTCGGAGAAGGATTGACCCACGTGAACCGCACTTTGCCGTCGGCGGTGTATTCGCCCGTAAGATCCTGCACGCTCGGCACACTGCCCGACGTGATCGCCGAATCGGGATCGTTCTCGGCATGGTTCTGGGTGCCATGGTTCTGCACCTGCACCTTGCTGTTGTCGGAAGCCGCATCCATATTCGGCATGACGACGGTGACGAACGCCAACGCCATCACGACCACGGCGGCCGCCGCAGCAACCGTGACGGCCAACGGCTTCACCCACCGGGCATGCTGTTTCGCAACCGGGGCGGACTGGTCGAATGCGGAAGTCTGCGCGTACATGTTCTGCGGATAATCCGGCACACCCTCGACGGTGGTCTGCACGGCACGGCCATACAAGGCCTGTTGCACGCGCTGCATGTCGCGCGCGAGCTCCAACGCGGAATAGTAACGATCCTCGGGCGTACGGCTCAAGGCCTTACGCAACACCCGTTCCACTTCGGCCGGCACGTCGGGACGGTTGAGCTTGGGCAGCGGATTGTTGAGAATGACGGACTTGAGCCGTTCGGCCCGCACCTGCCGTTGGGAATCGCCCAGCACATCGGCGTAGAAATACTCGTACGGCGATTGGCCGATCAGCATGGCGAACAGCGTGGCGCCAAGCGAATAGATATCGGACGATTCATTACCGCCACCGCCTTGGGCAAGCACCTCCGGCGCGGCCCACGCGATGGTGAAGCCGACACCCGGACGCCCATAGACGGTCCCGGCGATGCCGAAATCGGCGAGCATGGGCATATTGTGCGCGTTGATGAGAATATTGCTGGGCTTGATGTCTCGATGGATGATGCCTTTGCGATGCGCGGTGAACAGCGCGCTCGCCAGATCGATGCCGACGGTGAGCATCTGGTCGGCGGTGAGACGGCCATGCTCGAGGAACGTCTTGTAATTGCCGCCCGGAGCGTATTCGAACACGGTGTAGCCGCGCCCGTTGACGGTCACGCCGTTCTCATAGACGGAAAGAATGTAGGGGTGTGTGGAGATCTGCCCCATGAAATTCGCTTCGGAACGGAAGCGGACCGCGGCACGTGGGTCGAGCGTGTTCTTGCTGATTTTGATGGCCACCTGACGGGCCGGGGAAAGCTGCTGGTACAGGTACACGTCGGCTTCGGAACCGGAGCCCAGCCGTTTGATCAGTGTGTAGCCGGGAATCTGAGGGGGAATGCTCCTTGAGGCTTCCATGCTTCCTCTTTCCTGTAGTTCCTGCCCGGTTCCGTGCGTTGCGTCTATGCTTCGACCGTACTCGTCGTCATGGGCAGGCCGTCTGTTCGCTGTTGAACCTTCCCGGGCTGCGCCGCTAGTCAATCTTATTGGTGGCGGTGTCCGAAAAACTTTGTAGAGGGTATCGATGTCCATATATAAAGATGGCGGTGTCCACGATGACGTTTTCAGGACGGCTTCGGACGATGATATGCGATTCGTGGCCGGACCGTTCGGCTAAGCTGGGGAGACATGATGGATGTGGACGATCTCGATGACGTGACATTGGTTGCGGGGGCACCCCGCAGCGGCAAGACCCGGTTCGCGCTGGACATGCTGGTCGCCGCGATGAAGCGGCATGGCGACGCGTACGCCGTGATGACGGTCTCCGGCAGACAGGTGGCCGACCGGCTCGGCGACACCGTGATCCGCGAACTGTCCGCGATCTCGCAGGCACGCCCCGTCACCACCCTGCCAGCCGTCGCGTTCCGCATCATGACCGCCGTGCGATCGCATGCCGGACAACCCCTGCCGAAACTGCTCAACGGGGCCGAACAGGACGTGGTCATCCGCCGTGTGCTCGCCAGGCATGCCGAACATGCCGAGCACGGCGACGAATGCTCCACCTGCGCGCTATTGCGCACCTACTTCGTGGTCGCCGACTGGTCGGGCATGGTGGTGGACGACGCCACCGACGCCTTCGCCAACCAGCTGCGCGACATGCTTGCCCGCATGAACGAGATCGGCGCGAAACCGGAACTCGAAGACGCGCTGATTTCCCGCGCTGCCGACGAACACGGCACGCTTGACGAACGACGCGAACGACTGCGCGTGCAATGGCGGCTCGCCTTCGCGCTGCGTGCCGAATACAACCAGGCCATCAACGAGGCATATCCGGACCAATACCGTCTCGACGCCTCGCAGCTCATGATCGACGCCGCGGCCGCCGTGAACGAAGCCGAAACGTCCGACCTGCCGAAACTCGTCATCGTCGACGATTTCCAGGACGCCACACTCGCCGGCTTCGACTTTCTCACCGCATTGCGCAACCGTGGCGTGCGTCTGCTGCTCGTCGGCAACCCCGACGAGGCGGTGCAGACGTTCCGCGGATCGTACCCTGAATATCTGTTCAACATGGCGCAATCGCGATTGGGCGCGCGACTGGTACGGCTGGAACCGTCCCATATGGCCGAAGGTACGGACCTGGCCGCGGTGGCGAGCCGCGTGAGCCTGACCATCGCCAGCACGGAATCGACCGACGACGCGCTGGCGAACCGCCCCGGCAAAATGCCGGCCATCGCCATACCGGAGACGCGCGACGGCAGTCTTGAAGCCGCGATGTACCGTTCCACCGTCGAAGAACTCGACGACGTGGTGTGGAAAATCAAAACCGAACATCTCGAACACGGCCGCGACTGGAACGACATGGCCGTGATCGCCCACGACAACGCCACCGTGCGCACGTTCGGCGAACGGCTACGCGCCGACGGCGTGCCCGTACGCTATTCGAGCGTGACCCGCCCCCTCAAGGACGAACCGTTCGTGCAGGGCCTGTTCTCCATGATCGAACTGGCCGAACTGAAACGGCAAGGCATCGCCACCTCGTCCATGAACCTCGACACGGCCGGCGCATACGTGCGCTCACGCGTCGCATCGATTATGAACTCGCCGCTGATCACCACCCCCGGCGAACGTCCGGCTCGGCTGTGCGTGGTCGAATCGGCGATGAACGCGCTCGGCTCGCTGGCCACGGTTTTGCATGACGATACAGCCGATCCGACCACGTCCGACACGTCCGGACGCGCGCTGCTGCCACAGCTGATCGACGATTGGAACGATTACGTCGAAACCTTCCACACCGCACGCGTGGCGGCATCGGCGTCGGACGCGGAAAACGCTGCCGACATGGGCCTGCCGGCAATCGACACCGACGACCGGCTGATGACGGGAGAGCGTGCCGCTGAGGACGCGGACGAACCATCCTTCGGCATGAACGCGCTGTACATCCTGCTATTGGAAGGCGACACCGACCGCGTGCTCGACGCGATCGCCTCCGTACTGGGCCGCAAAGACCCCCAAGCGCAAGCCTTCGCACGCCTGTGGAAAACGCTTGACGATACCCTGCGGTCGGAGGCACGCCTGACATCCCACGAACCGCAATACATGCTCGACTGTGCATGGCAGGCGTTCGGCAAAGCCGAAATCTGGCAGAAAACGGCGTTGCGCAACAACGCCGAAGGCCGCGCGGCCAACGACCGGCTCGACACCGCGATGCGCCTGTTCAGCTACGCGTCCGGCGGCGAATCGAACGGCGTGACGGCAGCGCACACCATCGACGCGTTCATCGAACAGGTCCGCGCGCTCGCCATCGAAGCCGACTCCCTGGCGCACACCGCGCCGATCGATCAGGCCGTGACGCTCACCACGCCCGCCGGAGCTGCCGGAAAACATTGGAAACTCGTGTTCATGCCTGCGTTCCAACAAGGCCAATGGCCGAACCTCGCGCCGCGCAACACCCTGTTCGGCGGGGAGGAACTCGCCGACATCATGCTGCATGGACGACTGTCCGACGACATCGTCACTTCCGCAGGCCGCGAAAACGCGCAGCTCGCCGCGGTGCTCGCCTCCGAACAGAAAAGCCTCCTTGTGGCGCTCACCCGCGCCGATGAGCGCGTGACGGTAAGCGCGGTCCTCAACGAAGACCATGTGCCGTCCGACTTCCTCTACGGCTACCTGCCGGAATGGTTCGACCGCGACCGGGATGCCGATGCGGAAACACGTGTGTACACGGCGGTCGGCGAGGCCGGCGAATACGCGGGACTGGAGGCCGACCCGCGTGGCCTGGTCGCCGCCGCGCGAAGCGTGCTGGCCCATGCGCCGGCCGATTCCCCCCAAGCGCGCGATGCCGCGCAAGCCTTGGCGTTGTTGGCATCGCATGGCATCGCCGCCGCGAATCCCGACAATTGGGCGTTCCTTACGGAACATGCGGGAGCCGACGATATGACGGAAATCGACGGCAAGATGGAATCTGACGGAAAAACGGAGCATGCCGACAAGGCGAAGCTTATCGAACAACCGGAATCCATCGAAAAAACAGACGGCCAATCCGACGTGGTCACCCTTTCTCCATCCGCCGTGGACAGTTTGTGGGCGTGCCCGGTGTGCTGGATGCTGGAGAACCGTTTCGCCGGCCCACGCATGGGCAGCGCGGCCACCAGCTTCGGCTCGCTCATCCACGCCGTCGCGCAACAGGCCACCGAAGCCGGCCTCGACCTGCCCCAAAACCACACCGCGGTAAGCGACGAGGACAACATCGACGAAATCGCCCAATGGATGATCAGCCGATACAAGACCCTACGTGGCGACCTCAACGCCATCGACGACCCCGAGGAACGGTACAAGGCGCTCGGCAAGGACGCGAAGGCGTCGGTCGCATTGCGCAACATCGCCACATATTTCGTCAAGTCGAACCGTACGGGATACCCGTCGAACAACACCGAAACCATCACCGTGGGAACATTGGACCATGCCGAAGCGGAACGGCAGTTCGCCGCGCGATTCGACTTCGACGACATCCTCGACGCCTACAACGCCATCGACGGCAACGCTCCGATCTCCCGCGACGAACTCATCGCCATCATGGGCGCGCTCGTCGACGGCTGGCCGGAAACCGGCATGAGCGACCGGCTCACCGTACGCCTGTCGGGCAGAATCGACCGTCTTGAACACCGCCGTACCGCAGACGGCCGCGAACAGGTACGGCTGATCGACTACAAAACCGGCAAAGTGCCAAACGGACGCTCCCTGTTCAGCGACCTGCAGCTCGTCTGCTACCAGCTGGGCCTCGCATTCCCGGAACACGGCGGAAAACGCGGCGCGCAGGCGATCGCAGCCATGCCGGACATCACCCAAAGCGCCCTGTTCCACGTCATGGAATACGCGGCACCCGCGCCACGCAAAGGGCAAGGCGACGAAGCGTACCACCAGCAGGCGCTGTTCGCCGGCGGAAGCATCAACGCGGGCGATTTCATACCCCGCAAATACGTGCCCAAAATGACCAGCGTCTTCACCAGCGGCCTCGACGACGTCGAACGGCCGGCGCAGGTCAGCGAAGAACATTGGAAGCAACTTCTGGAATCGCGGTCGAAGATGACGGTATGGTCGCTGACCATGATCTCCCGCGTCTTCTATGCGGCCGCGGCGAGCCGGGCCACCCGCATCACCGCGCGTCCGACCGTGGAACACGTCGGATACTGCAGAACGTACGGCAGTGGGGTCTGCCCGGCCTGCCAAGGCGAGCAGAACACCGTATTCGAAAGGACCGTGGCATGAACGGGAGTAACGGTATGAACGGAAGCATGTCAACGAACGGGGCCACAGCAAAGGGCGATGCGATGGGCACTGTGCCGGCCGCCACGCCGAAATTCACCGACAGTCCGGAACAGGCCGCCGTCATCCAAGCCCCCTCATACGAGGACGTGGTCGTGGTGGCGGGCGCGGCTCCGGCAAAACCTACACCATGACCCGCCGCATCATCACCCTCATCGACCAGGGCATCAGTCCCGAGAAGATTCTGGGCCTGACCTTCACACGCAAAGCCGCCTCCGAACTGCTTTCGCGCGTCTCCGCTGCCGTGACACGCAACCAGGCCGGACGCGGTACACGCGTCGCCTTCCTCAAACCGGAAGTCTCCACCTATGACGCGTTCTTCCAAACCATCGTGCGCCAATACGGCCTGCTCGTCGGCTTCGACCAAAACACGCAGCCATTGAGCGAAGCCGGAGCGCTGCAGCTCATCCACACCGTGCTCGACAAGCACATGGACCAGCTCATGGCCTTCGACCAAGGCGGCGACGAACTCGGCAAATTCTCCACCATCGCCGGCAACGTGTTCACCCTATCCAACGCCATCGCAGGAGCCATGATCGGCAGCGACTGCACCAGCTTCGACGAAGCCGTGGAACGCGTGCGCGCATGGGATAAGGCGTTCGTGGCGCAAGTGGCCAAAGCGCTTGAAGACGAGGACGTTCCCGATGGCGAGCCGAAAGTGGGCAAGGCTCCGAAACAGAAGAAAAAGGAATCCGACACCGCCTTCGAAACCCGCATGCGCGAATACCGCGCCCAATGCCACCAACTCTGCGTCTACAAGACCGCGCAATTGGCCGGCACGGCCCGCAAACGCGACCTGCTACTCGACCTCGTGGCCGACTACCACGCCGAAAAACGCGCCCTCAACATGGCCGAATTCAGCGACTTCACCATCGCCGCATTCCAACTCGTCACCCGATTCCCCTCCATCGGAGCCACCTACCGCAAACGCTACACGCACGTGCTGCTCGACGAATACCAAGACACCTCCACCACGCAGGCGGCCCTCCTGACCGCACTGTTCCACGCCGATTCCACCCATCGCAGCGCGGTGAACGCCGTCGGCGACCCCTTCCAATCGATCTACGCATGGCGAGGAGCCAGCCCAGGCGCATTCCGCATGCTGCAACACGACTTCGGCCACGACGCCACCGACAAGCCCTACACGCTGACCGTCACCCGACGTAACTCGCGCATGGTGCTCGAAGCGGCCAACAATCTGACGAAACCATTGCGCCTGCCCGCCAGACGTCGCGGCAGCTCGCTTATGCGCGAAGTGGACGTGCCCCCGCTCGCCAACATCGACAACGCCCCCGAAGGTACGCTCGGCGTGCTCGGCTACGCCACATTCGGCCAGGAAATCGACGCCATCGTACGCTTCGCCAAACAAGCGATCGCACTGCACACGCCAACCGAAAACGAGCTCGCCGACGGAGTCAAAGACAACCGTCCGCACGTGGCGCTCCTGTTCCGCTCCAAAACGCAGATGCCAGCCTACGAGGACGCACTGGAACAAGCCGGCCTCACCACACTCGTCGTCGGCCAGGCCGCACTCCTGGAACGTCCCGAAATCAAAGACATCCTCGCCCTGCTGCACGTCGTATGCGACCACACCGACAGCGCCGCGCTCATGCGGCTGCTCGCCACACCACGATTCGGCCTGTCCGCCGACGATCTGCAGGCGCTCGCCGGCATCGCCGAACGGCTCAACACCGCGCAACGCTACCGCGCGCTCGTGTCGGCCGGCATCGTGGAGGCGGATGCGAATCCGTCCGACGCCGACATCCGCGCCACCGTGCGCGCCTACCGCGACCAAGTGCCCAACGCCGTCTTCCTGATCGACGTGCTGCTGCGCGGCGATCTGCGGCACCTCGTCGACGGCGTATTGAGCCGTACGGGAGCCGCGAACGTCATCCACGCCGGTCGCGTCATCCAACAGGTGCAGCGCACGGCCGGCCATCCGTTGCCGGAAGTGGTACGCACGGCCATCACCGCGCTCGGACTGGACATCGACCTGCTGCTCGCCGAACGGATGCGGCATCCGGATGCCGGCAATCGTGCCGCATCGCATGCCGCTTCGTCACTCGACGCGATGCTGTCTCTGGTGGACACCTACTTGCAGGAAATCGCCGCGCAGGGCACGCCAAGCCTGCGCGCGTTCATCTCGTGGGTGGATTCGCTGCGTGACGCGTCCGATGACAACGCCACCGCACCAGATACCCCCGTCGATGTGGTGCTCATGACCGTGCACCAGTCGAAAGGCCTGGAATGGGACGCCGTGGCCGTGGTCGGCATGCGCGACGGCACCTTCCCGTCCAGTCAAGGCGACCACCTGAGCGTCAAAACGGACGAAGACCATCCGGGCGGTCGGCGCGACGGCGTATGGGAGCCGCCGGAATACTTCGAAAAAGCCCACACTTGGCTGGAAGACCCGTCCGCGGTGCCGGTTCCGGTGCGCGCCGACGCGGATATCCTGCCACGATTCCCGCACGACGCGCCCATCGGGGGCAATCCCGTGGAATCGCTCGACGGATTGGACGATGCGGAAGTGATCGACGACGAGGTGTTCGGCACCTTGCGAACCATGGCCGTCGACGATATGGAAGGAATGGATCCGGCAAGCCTGTACCTGACGCAACAGGAGGAATACGGCCGCCGACTGCACGCCGACGAACGCCGTCTCGCCTACGTGGCGTTGACGCGCGCCCGCTACGAGGCGCTGCTCGTATACAGCGGATGCAACGAGACGAGCCGCGACTCCCGCCTGGCGGAGGGAAAGAAAAGCGCCGCGCCGTCGAATTTCTGGCTGGAGACGCGCGATTCGATGAACGGAATCGTCACCGCGGTACGCGAACCGGACAACCTGTCCGACGATGTGGACGGCTCCCCGCACACGCTGGGACTTGACCTGCCCGACGGCTATTTCGTAGGCGAACACGCCCGCGATTTCGAGAATGCCGTGGTGGGCGATGCGTGGAACACGCCGCTCGAACCGGTCTCGGACGACCATACTTTGCCTTGGCCGTGCGATCTGAGCGCCGATGTCGCCGACAAGCTGCGTGCCGCGGCCGAACAGGTACGTGCCGTCGAATCCGACGAACCGAATATCGCTGAATCCACGGGAACGCAGGGCGACGTTGCCGATGAATCCGCCACGCCATCGCCGGAAACCGGAAACTCACTGCTGCGTCTCGCCAAACTGCTCGTCGCCGACGAACATCTCATGCCGGAACCGGACGCGGCTGACGCAGGCGAATCGCAGGACGCCTTCGACGAGGCCGTGCGTGCCAAAGGCGAACGTATCCTTGCTGCCGGCCGCCAAAACGTCACCTCGCTGCAAGCGCGCGCCGGTTCCATGGGCGAGCGTGACTCCCGCGCCTACTGGCGTGGTCTGGTCCGTCCGATTCCGCACGTCGCCTCGCCGGCGGCACAGCTCGGCACGCGGTTCCACGCATGGGCTGAGCGTTTCATCATGGCGGATGCGGACGTCGACGGCATCGGCGGTACGGAAGGTGCTGCCGGTATGGCCGCGCAGTCGCGTGCGGAACTGATCGCATTGATAGGTGATACGCAAGTCGACGCGGACAACGGCGGCGTGCAATCGCAGGACGCACCATCGCAGGACGCCCGATTGCGAGACGAACGGAAACTGGCCGCTTGGCAGCGTCGTCTCGTCGCTTCGCCGTGGGCAAAACGACGTCCAGCATGGGCGGAACGCCAGCTCGTCGTCGACATGTCCCAGCTCGGCACCATCGTCAACGGCAAACTCGACGCGGTGTTCTTCGGCGGTCTCGACGAAACGGACGAGACGAAACGCTACACCGTGGTCGATTGGAAAACCGGCGTAAAACCACGCAAACCGGACGAAATCAAGGAGAAGCTCGCACAGCTCGACCTGTACCGCCTGCTGCTCGCGGCGATGGAAGGGGTGCCGTTGGATGCAATCGACGCCTGTCTCTACTATGTGAGTGAGCCTCACGAGGCCGATCGGGAGCTTGACGCCCTCGACAAAACAGAAGAAGAGATCCTTGCCGAGTTGAGCTACGGAATTCCGCAGCAATCCGACAACGACTAGTGCCGGTGCGCAATGGCTCCTTGACCGAAGAAAGCGGGGGAGCGGCGCTTTCCGGCCTGCCTGCGGGAGAAACCGCTATGCAGGCAGCGTTGTGGAGGAACGCCGCTACCCTCGTGCAGCATGTGTGGGCGGGCGCACATGCCGGACGCAACGACAGTTAAGGAGTGTTTGATATGGCTGCGAACAGCGCAACCGCAATCCCGAACGCCGGCATGGGTGCCGGAACAAACAACGCATCGGCAATCGTCTTCCGTCCCATCGTCTGGGGCGATCTGGACGCGGTGGTCGACCTGTTCGACCGTACCTGGCCGCAGGATGTGGACAAGGTCGGCGCGGACATGTCGCGGCTGATCTCCCGATATTTCGTGCTGCACTACCTGCTGCCGACCACGTTCGCCAACGGCGCGTTCGCTGCCGACGGCACACTCGCGGGCGTCACGTTCATCCGCGTCGCCGGCGAGGCGCCGCAGCTCGACGAAATCGAAGTCGGCGAGGAAATGAAGGCCTTGGAACGCCGCATCGACGCCGATCCGGAGGCCGCCAAGCATATGGCGGCGCTGAAATCCGGCTTCTCGGTGGAACTCGATCTGGAACGCGAAGGGCGCGCCAACGAAACCACCATGGGCGAGCTGGAACTGTTCATCGTCAATCCCGACGTGCGCGGCCACGGTGTGGGCGGGCAGCTTTGGAGACGCATGCAGGAGCATTTCGCCGCATGGGACGTGCCCGCGTTCTACCTGCACACCGATTCCGACTGCGACGTGAGCTTCTACGACCACAAGGGGTTGGACTGCATCGCGCACCGCACGGCAAGCGAGACGGTCGCCCGGCTCGGCGGCAGCGCCGACGGCGAAGTGCCGCCACTGTTCGACGACATGTTCATCTACCGGGGAAAGGTGACGGCGTGACGGGCGCGAAACCGCAATCGCAATCGCACGAACCGCACGAATCGCAGAAAACGCAATCGCCATACGCGCAGCTTTTCCGCATTCCCGGCACGAAGGCGTTCTGCGTGTCCGGAGCCATCGCGCGACTGCCGATGTCCATGATGGGCCTCGGTATCGTGCTCGCGCTCAACCACATGTATGACAATTGGACGATCGCCGGCGTGATGAGCGCCGCGTACGTGCTCGCCACCGCCGCGGTCACGCCGCTGTACGCGCGCCTGTTCGACCGGTTCGGCCAGCGCAAGGTCGGTCCGGTGATCCTGACGGTGCAGATCATCGTCATGCTGGGCTTCGCGTTCGCCGCGCTGATGCGCGTGCCGATTCCGCTGCTGTTCGTGCTTGCCGTGGTCATGGGCATGACGCAGTTCTCGTTCGGCGCGCTTGTGCGCACCCGTTGGGCGTACGTGCTCGACCGCGCCGACAAGGAGGACCTGCTCAACACCGCGTATGCGCTCGAATCCGCCATCGACGAGATCGTGTTCATCTTCGGGCCGATTCTGGCGGCTTTCCTGGCCGCGTCCGTGCATCCCGTATCACAGCTGTTCGTGCCGACCCTCGCCTGCGCGTTCGGCGGTGCCGTGTTCTTCGCATTGCGTGACACTCAACCGCCGGTATTGCGCGAAATCACGGTCGTCGCGGCCGATACGGACGATGCTGACGTGCGATTGGCGGCCGGCGGTGCCGCTGGTGCCGCGGTTTCCGCGGACCGTTTCGATTTGGATCGGCTCAAGACGGGCGATCGCGACCGCAGGAAACGCAACGTGCTCACCTATGCGGGTGTGCTGCCGCTCCTCGCCGTGTTCATCGTGTTCAACATGGCGTTCACCGCGTTCGATACATCCATGACCGCCGTCATGAAATCGCTGCACCTCGACTCCGTGCTCGGCGTGCAGCTCGCCATGCTGGCCGTCGGCTCCTGCATGGGCGCGCTGGTCTTCGGCTCGCGCGAGCTCAAAGGCTCCCGCTGGCGTCACATGATCATGTTCCTCGCCTTGATGACCGTCGGCTTCGTGGTGATCCACCTGTGCCAGGGCAACCTGATCGTGATGGGACTGGTGGAGATCCTCACCGGCCTGACCATTTCGCCGGTATTCGCCTCCGGCAACCTCCTCGTCAAGGAGACCGTGCCCGAGGAATCGCTCACCGAAGGCCTGTCCTGGGTGAGCACCGCCGGCACAATGGGCGCGTCGTTCGGCTCCATGATCACCGGCATCGTGCTCGACCATTTCAATCCAAGCGTGGGATTGAGCCTGCCCGCCGTGTTCGTGGGCTGTTCGATTCCGTTCGCGCTGATTGGCTGGCTGCTGGCGCGTCGAAGCGTCTCTTTAGATTCGTAAGTGGAACACGTTATGGACGTGGGCGCGTGATTCAAAACATGTGTGAAAACGCATGCGATTATGCGCGCGGCAAGCGCGCACGGCATGCGCGCGTCCGCGAAAACATCAAGGAGCTGCAATGATCAAGGTTTTCCGTAGTCGGTGCCAAAGCCGCATGGGTTCGCACGTGGTCGACGCCGTCAATGCCGCCGCCGACACCGAACTCGCGCTCGCGCTCGACGCAGGTGACGACCTGACCGCCATCACCCCCGAAAACACCGACGTCGTGGTGGAGTTCACCGTGCCGAGCGTGTCGCT
>ENA-OQDL01001116-OQDL01001116.1-human-gut-metagenome-genome-assembly--contig:-NODE-1116-length-14344-cov-5.107547_pt1 | contig 14344 bp, 17 predicted proteins | sample MGYA00242782_ERZ504609 | MGnify/ENA primary metagenome ERZ504609 (study PRJEB26092, sample SAMD00036320) | human gut metagenome | host: Homo sapiens | study: EMG produced TPA metagenomics assembly of... | reverse complement strand
GACAGTGAGCCGTGCAAGCGTCCATAATATCAGCATCATGGAAGAACTTGAACTTGGTGTGGAGATGAGATCCAGGTATACGAAGGCGAACATGATTATTCCGCAGATGCGGAGAATCTGACAAGAAGTGGAGTGAAAGATATTCCCAAAGTCTGTCCGGTCTGTGGAGGTGAGACGAAAATCTCTATGGAAAATGAGACAAAGACGCTGTATTGTACCAATCCGAAGTGTCAGGCAAAGCATGTGAAGTCCTTTGCACTTTTTGTGAGCAGAGATGCGATGAATATTGAAGGCCTTTCAGAGGCGACACTGGAGAAATTCATTTTCCACGGTTATGTGAAAGACTTTACAGATCTCTTCCATCTTGATAACTACAGAGATGAGATCATGACAATGGATGGCTTTGGCGAAAAATCTTTCCTGAAACTGCAGGGTAGTATTGAAAAGGCAAGAAAGACAACACTTGCAAGACTGGTTTATGGTCTCGGAATCCCGGGAATCGGAAGTGCGAATGCTAAGGTAATCTGCCGGGCACTTGGAAATGATTCGCAACGCGTGCTTCAGGCAGAAGAGGCAGAACTGGTTGAGATCCAGGGTGTCGGAGCAGTCATGGCGAAAAGCTATGTAGATTATTTTAAAGAGGAAGAGCATCAGGAAATCTATAAGCGACTTCTTGACGAAGTGGAATTAGAAGAAGAGGAAGTAACAGAAGACAGCCAGAAATTCGCCGGAGTGAACTTTGTTATTACCGGAAGTGTTGAACATTTTGCAAATCGTGCAGAGGTAAAGGCTGAGATTGAAAAACGTGGCGGTAAGGTGACGGGAAGTGTCACATCAAAGACAAATTATTTGATCAACAATGACGTAAATTCCACATCTTCAAAAAATAAAAAGGCAAGAGATCTCGGAGTTCCGATTATTTCAGAAAAAGATTTTCTGGAAATGCTGTAGAGAAATTGTTGCCGGGAACAAGTACTTTGAATTGTAATATGAAATGACTGGGAGATGATAGTGTGAAGAAAAATAAATTCTATCCGTTGGGTGGAACCACGGTATTCCTTGTGGATCAATGGGCAAAGCACTATGTGGAAAAGAATCTCAAGATGGGTGAAAAGAGGAAACTGACAGAGAAACTGGAACTTCGACGTATTCATAATCCGGGAATCTGTCTGGGAGTATTTGCGAATAATCCAAAGAAAGTGAAAAAGCTTACAGAAGTGGGAACAGGTATTGTGACAGTGATACAGATGCTGACACTTCTAGGGAACAGCAATATTTTAAGAAAAACCGGAATCACACTTGCGGCAGCAGGTGCTTGGAGTAACTTGACGGACCGTTATCAGAAAGAGAAGGTTGTTGATTACATCGGAGTTAAGACAGGAAAGGAAAAGTTGGATCAAGTAACATATAACCTGGGAGATTTTGCAATTGGAGCGGGTGGAGTTCTCTGGGTTCTTGGTTCTATGTTTAAGAAAGGAAAAGAATTATGATTCAGGATATACAGCCACATCAGTTTGATAACCAGTACAGACCATGCCCTCCGGATGCGCAGAGCTATGCATTGTATTACGAAGGACAAAGCGCACTGCTGAAGAAAAGGAAAGATGGAATTGAATTTCCAAGATTTCGTGATTTGGAACGGCTTAATGAAGAAATTTATGAAGAAGCAGTTTATCTGTTTACGATTGACGAGGAACGCTTTTATCTGGTACAGAATATTAGTCGTGAACGGTTGTCAGAGTTTACAATGGAGAATAAAGAATCTTTCCGTTATGCAGAACCGCAGTATCTTGCATTTGCCGGAATTACCGGTTATCAGTTGAACAACTGGTATCGTAATCGCAAGTTCTGTGGACGCTGTGGACATAAGATGAGACATGATGAAAAAGAACGTATGATGCGCTGCGATCATTGTGGCAATATGGAATTTCCAAAAATCTGCCCGGCAGTTATCATAGGAGTAACTGATGGTGACAAGATTCTTATGTCAAAATACGCTGGAAGAGCATATAAAAAATATGCACTTCTTGCAGGATTTACCGAGATTGGAGAAACAATCGAGGAGACTGTTCAGCGTGAAGTCATGGAAGAAGTCGGACTGAAAGTCAAGAACATACGTTATTATAAGAGCCAGCCGTGGTCTTTCAGTGATACGATCCTGATGGGGTTCTATTGCGACCTGGATGGAGAGGAAGAAATTACATTAGATCGGGAAGAACTGGCACTGGCAGAATGGTTTCAAAGGGATGAGATTCCGGTGGAGCCGAGCAGAGACAGTTTGACGAATGAAATGATCATTAAGTTTAAAAATGGTGAAGTGTAAAACTTTCTTATGAACAGTTACAAAATATGAATAAATTCAGTAAGAAAACGGAAAGATGTGAATATCTCTGAGAAATTCATATCTTTCCGTTTTGATATACTTGTTTAATTGCGTGATATTGCAGTAATAACAGTTAAGCTTCAGGACATGTGATTTTAATCACCTGCTCGATCATGTGATGAAGCAGCTGAGCCTGGTTTGTGTCTGCTGCTTTGTAGTAAACTTCTTTCCCTTCTCTGCGGCTGGTAATCAGTCCGTAAGATTTCAGCTGGCGGAGATGGTGAGAGACAGCCGGGCTACTCATGTCCATCATGGAAGAAATATTGATCACACATTCTTCGCAGTGGCAGAGAAGCCAGAAAATGCGTACCCTGCTGTTATCTCCGAGGACCTTGAACAGGTCAGCTACAATCTGGAAGTCCTCCGTCTTTGCAATGTTATCTATAAGAAGTTTTGTATTCAAATGTTCACCATGATTATGTGGTAAAATATGGTCAGTCATAAACAATCTCCTTTAAAAATATTATAGTAACTGTTCAGAGCCAACCTCCAAAATGCTACGCATTTCGTCGGTGTGGCGTATCCGCCAAATAAAATTTCAAAAACAGTCTTAAAATGCAAGCATTTTACACCTGTTTTATGAAATTTTGCTTGGCTCTGAACAGTTACAATTCAAGAATACCTTCAGTATCTCTTTAATCATAAAGGTATTGTAACACAAAAATGGCAAAATGTATTGACTTTTTCATTTGGAGAGCTATAATGTAAATATAAAGATTAAACAACTGCTTAATTGTTTAATGAAAAATAAGAGAAGATGTAAGAAATTTGATGAGAGTCAAAGATCAAAGAAGATTAAAGGAGAAGAAAGATGAAGAAGACGTATAAGATCGAAGTGGATTGTGCAAACTGTGCGAACAAGATGGAAGATGCAGCAAAGAACACAGCAGGTGTTCAGAATGCAACAGTGAATTTCATGACACAGAAGATGATCGTTGAGTTTGAAGAGGGACAGGATGCAAAGAGCGTTATGAAAGACGTCCTGAAGAATTGTAAGAAGGTAGAGGACGATTGCGAGATCTACCTGTAAGAGGGTGAAGAGAATGACGAAGAAGCAGAAAAAGATGCTGACCAGGATCATCGCTGCGGCGGTGCTCCTGATTCTATTGAATTTCCTTCCGGTAACAGGAATTATCAGATTTGTATTGTTTCTGATCCCATATCTGATTGTTGGTTACGATATTTTGAAGAAAGCATGGAAGGGAATCTTAAACCGTCAGGTATTTGATGAGAATTTCCTGATGGCAGTCGCCACGGTCGGTGCGATTGCGATTGCATTTTATGAGAAGTCCGGAGACTTTAATGAAGTGGTAGCTGTTATGCTGTTCTATCAGATCGGTGAACTTTTCCAGAGCTATGCAGTTGGAAAGAGCCGCAGAAATATCAGTGAACTGATGGATATCCGTCCGGATTATGCGAACATAGAGCAGGATGGAAAGCTGGAACAGGTGGATCCGGATGAAGTTGAGATCGGAACAGTGATCATTGTTCAGCCGGGAGAAAAAAGTGCCGATCGATGGTGTAGTTGTAGAAGGTACATCTACACTGAATACAAGTGCGCTGACCGGTGAAAGCGTTCCAAGAGAAGCAAAGACAGGTGATGAGATCATCAGCGGATGTATCAATATGACAGGGGTGTTGAAGATCCGTACAACAAAAGAGTTCGGAGAATCAACGGTATCCAAGGTACTGGAACTGGTAGAAGAATCTACATCCAGAAAATCAAGATCAGAGAACTTTATTTCTAAATTTGCAAAATATTATACACCGGCGGTATGCTATGGCGCACTTGCACTTGCAGTGCTTCCACCACTTGTGAGAATGTTTGCAATGGGAGCTGCACCGCAGTGGAATGACTGGATCTACAGAGCACTGACATTTCTTGTAATCAGCTGTCCGTGTGCGCTGGTTATCAGCATCCCACTTAGCTTTTTCGCAGGAATCGGTGGGGCAAGTCATGAAGGAATTCTGGTGAAAGGATCCAAATTATCTCGATGGCACTGTCCAAGACAAAATATGTTGTTTTTGATAAGACAGGAACTTTGACACAGGGAATTTTTGAAGTGGTCGGAGTACATCATAATCAGATGGAAGAAAAGCAGCTCTTAGAGTATGCGGCACTTGCAGAGAGTGCTTCGTCCCATCCAATCAGCAAGAGTATTCAGAGGGCTTACGGAAAAGAACTGGATCGTTCGCGCGTTAGCGAGATTGAAGAGATTAGTGGAAATGGAATTACAGCGAAGGTAGATGGTAGAAGTGTTGCAGCAGGAAATGTTAAGCTGATGGATCGCCTTGGTATTCCATATAAATCATGTCATAAAGTAGGAACAATCATACATATGGCAATTGATGGCGAATATGCAGGACACATTGTGATTTCAGATGTTGAGAAACCGACTTCTAAAGAAGCAATCGCGAAACTGAAACAGGCAGGAATTCAGAAGACAATCATGTTGACGGGAGATGCGAAACAGGTGGCAGACCAGGTGGCAGCAGATCTTGGTATTGATGAGGTTCACAGCGAACTGCTTCCTGGAGATAAGGTGGAGCAGGTAGAAAGACTTCTGGCTGAGAAGCCGGCGAAGGCAAACCTGGCATTTGTCGGAGACGGTATTAACGATGCACCTGTTCTTGGAAGAGCGGATATCGGTATTGCGATGGGGGCAATGGGATCCGATGCGGCAATTGAGGCAGCAGATGTTGTCCTGATGGATGATGATCCGTTGAAGATTGTTAAGGCAATCCGAATTTCTAAGAAATGTCTCGGAATCGTATATCAGAATATTGTATTTGCTCTCGCAGTAAAGGGCGTGTGCCTGATTCTCGGAGCACTTGGAATTGCAAATATGTGGCTTGCAATCTTTGCAGATGTGGGAGTTATGGTACTTGCAATACTCAATGCGATGCGTACACTTTTTGTGAAGAAGTTATAAAAAGAAAAGGATGAATGGTAAATGTGAGATACATTACCACTCATCCTTTTTCTAATGACTTAATCAGTAAAATCTTATACAGCTTTCAGGAACTGTACACTGTAAGCCGGCATTGTCAGCTGTCCGTTCAGAGTTACATTTTCTATTTCATCAGCATTTGCAAGCAGTTCTGTGAAATTACCCTGCAGTTCTCCATTTCCGGCAGTAAATTCAGAATCACCGGCGTTGATCGCAACGAGAACACGTTCATTATCAGTGCGGCGTTCAAAGATCAGCTGATGATTTGTAATGACAACATTTCGGTAAGAACCATTGCAAAGAGCATCACTGTTTCTGCGAACTTCAATCAATTCTTTGATGAAATCAGTCAGTTCATTCGGCTTCGGCTCTTCGAAGCATGGACGAAGTGCATAGTCATTATCCGGTGCTTTCACACCTTCCTCGCCCCATTCACTTCCATAATAGATACACGGAATACCCGGCATACCAAAGAGAAGACCGTAAGCAAGCGGAAGATGATTCTTGTTCGTCAGGATACTTGCGATACGTGTGACATCATGATTATCTACGAATGTCATCAAATGCTTTCCACGATAAATACACCACTGCTCTGGTCCGAACTGGCGATTCAGAGAATGTGCGATCTCAAACAGATTCATGCAGTTGAAGCTTGAAAAAATTCCTTTGTAGCATTCATAGTTTGTACAGCTGTGAAGCATCTCGTCGTTTACAATTAGATTGTAGTCACCGAAGAGAACTTCACCGATCAGTGCAAATCCCGGTTTCAGTTCCTCGCAGAAGCTGCGCAGACGGCGCATGAAATTATGATCCAGGCAATAAGCTACATCCAGACGCAGTCCGTCTATGCCGAACTCTTCAATCCACATCTTGACACAGTCAAGCAGATAGTCGACAACTGCAGGATTCTGCAGATTTAATTTAACAAGTTCAAAATGACCTTCCCATCCTTCATACCAGAAACCATCGTTATACGCACTGTTTCCGTCGAAGCTGATATGGAACCAGTCTTTATACGGAGAGTCCCATTTCTTCTCCTGCACATCCTTGAATGCCCAGAAGCCACGTCCAACATGATTGAATACTCCGTCCAGCATGATCTTTACATTGTTATCATGCAGCTTTTCACAGACTTCTTTAAAGTCTTCGTTCGTTCCAAGACGACAGTCGATCTTGCGGAAATCTCTTGTGTCATACCCATGGTTGTCTGATTCGAAAATCGGATTCAAGATGATTGAACCGATTCCAAGATCACCAAGATATTCTGCCCATTCACCAATTTTAAGAATCCGGTGTTCTGTTACTCCGTCATTATGTACCGGAGCACCGCAGAATCCGATCGGGTAGATTTGATAAAAAGTTTCATTGTAAGCCCACATAGTTGTTACCCACTTTCTTGATTCGGATTTTTATCGGATTTCGATAAAGAGTCAGAGATATAAAAATCTCTTAAAACCTATTTCTAATTATAACATAAGTTGAGCGTTTTGGTGAAAAAGTTTAAAGAGATAGAATTGCATTTACGAGAAATACAACGTATACTAAAATTATCGAAATAACAGGAAGATACTGGACGGATGATACAGAAATATGGAAGATTCAAATGAAGATTCAAAGGAGGATATCATGGGAGAAGAGATATACCAGAAAGCACTGGAGTATGCGAAGAAGAAGCATGAAGGACAGTTTCGGATAGGTGGAGCTCCTTTTATTGTACATCCGATTGCAGTTGCAGAGATTCTTCGACAGGATGGTAAGCAGGTTGAATATCGGGTTGCGGCAGTATTTCATGATCTTTTAGAGGATACAGATGCTTCAGAACAGGAGATTGTAGAAATCGGGGGAGAAGATGTCTTAAAAGCAGTGAAGCTGGTGACGAAGGAAAAAGAATATTGTATGGAGACCTATATTGCAGGGATTAAGAAAAATTCTATGGCATATGCAGTGAAAGGGGCAGATCGTCTTCATAATCTGCAGAGCGCATTCTGTGCAAATGAGAAGTTTCGCAAGAAATACATCCGCGAGACGCTTGACTGGTATATGAAATTCAGACCGGAGATCCCGGAAGTTGTAGCAGAACTGATTGAAAGCCTGAGCGACGATGAGGAGAAAGAGAAATTCCGTGCTGAAATAGAACATTTTGTAGAGAAATGAATGAAAGCAGAAGTAGATTTAGTAAGAAAATAAGCGGAAGGACGCAAGGCAACGGAATGTTTAAATGGTTTATGTTATTTGTTTATATTGTACTGTGTTCCTATGTCTTCACAGGATGGTTTCGCTGGAGAAAGTGGATGGAGATTCCGCATTGGAAAATAGTAAGTATAGGAATTGCATTCTTACTTCTATTACTTGCCTCTTCCATATTTCTGGGGAAATTTCTTCCACAGAGTGAAATACAGCTTAAAATTCTTCAATTTGGAAACTATTGGATTGGATTTCTGATTTATGTTATTTCCTTTATCCTGGTTTGTGATTTAATTTGGCTGTTACGTTCTCTTCTCGCTTTCAAATGGTCCTGGATGGGTGAACCATTGATCCGAACAAAAACAGGTGTGATCCTACTGGCAGTTTTTGTCCTTGGAGGAAGTTTCCTGTTTACACTATACGGAGCAGTGCATGCGAAGAAGATTAAGACATCATTTCATGATATCTCGATCAGTAAACAGGCAGATGATTTGAAGGAAATGAAGGTCGTGCTGATTGCAGATCTTCATTTAGGATATAGTGTCGGCAGCAAAGACATGCAGAAAATGGTTGATAGGATCAACAAGCAGGATCCGGACCTGGTTGTCCTAGCTGGAGACATTTTTGATAATGAATATGAGGCATTAGATGATCCAAAACACTTGTCAGAGACATTACATCAGATTCAAAGTAAGTACGGAACATATGCAGTGTATGGGAATCATGATGTGAAAGAGACATTGGTTGCGGGATTCTCAATCGGTGCGTCTAAGAAAGCACTCCGCGATCCGAGAATGGATGAATTCATGGAAAAAGCCGGAATCACAGTGCTGGAGGATGAATCAGAACTGATTGATCAGAAGTTTTATCTTGTTGGAAGGTTGGACGGAGAAAAGAATGGGCGAGGCACTTCAAAACGAAAGTCCATCGAAGAACTGACAGCAGACTTAGATCAGACAAAGCCATTGTTTGTAATGAATCACGAGCCGGATGAATTGAAAGAGTATGACAAAGCAGGTGTAGATGTCTTATTCTCAGGGCACACACATGCAGGACAATTCTTTCCACTGACGATCGTTCAGCCCTTTGCATGGAAAAACTACTGGGGAGTTAGGCAGATCGGTGATATGTACAGCATTGTTACTTCAGGAGTAGGTGTTTATGGACCGAATATCCGAGTGGGTACGGACAGCGAAATCATGGTGGTAACAGTACATTTTGAATAGGTGAGTGATGGCTGTTCCGGGGATGATCAGGGACAGCCATTTCTGTGTAAAAAAAGTATTGTAATTTCGTCAAAAAACACTTGACACAGAACATAAATCAACATATAATAGCAAGGTATGACATAAGGAGAAACAGTATGCACCAAAGCCCCGGAGTATGCTGATTTCAAATAAATAAGCAATAGTAATTAATGATTATTTATAGGAGGAACATCCATGAAAACTTATATGGCAAACCCTGATAAGATTGAAAGAAAATGGTATGTGGTTGACGCTGAAGGCGCTACACTTGGACGTCTTGCATCTGAGATCGCAAAGGTACTTAGAGGAAAGAACAAACCGGAATATACACCGCACATCGATACAGGAGATTATGTAATCGTTGTTAACGCAGAGAAAGTTAAAGTAACAGGAAAGAAATTACAGCAGAAGATCTACTACAATCACTCTGACTACGTTGGAGGAATGAGAGAGACTACACTTGCTGAGCTTCTTGCTAAGAAGCCAGAGAAGGTTATCGAGCTTGCTGTTAAAGGAATGCTCCCGAAAGGACCTATGGGAAGAGACATGATCAAGAAACTTCATGTATACGCTGGACCAGAGCATGCAAATCAGGCTCAGAAGCCGGAAGTTCTTACATTTTAGGTAGAAGGAGGAAATAACAGTGGCTAACGCAAAATATTACGGAACAGGAAGAAGAAAAAAATCTATCGCAAGAGTATATCTTGTACCTGGAACAGGAAAGATCACAATCAATAAAAGAGATATCGACGAGTATCTTGGACTTGAAACTCTGAAGGTTGTTGTTCGCCAGCCGCTCGTGGCTACAGAGACAGCTGACAAGTTCGACGTAATCGTTAATGTATGTGGTGGTGGATACACAGGACAGGCTGGAGCTATCCGTCACGGAATCGCTAGAGCACTCCTTGAGGCAGACGCAGATTACAGACCGGTTCTCAAGTCAGCAGGTTACCTGACTCGTGACCCACGTATGAAAGAGCGTAAGAAACCAGGTCTCAAAGCAGCTCGTAGAGCACCACAGTTCTCAAAGAGATAATTATCTCGCAAGAGAATTACAATTCAAAGAGATTACAAACCTCAGAACTTCGGTTCTGGGGTTTTTCTTTACCCTTAAATCTTAGGTGAAATGTGGTGAAACTTATTCAGTTTGCAACAAAATATCTAAAAATATAGGTAAGCGTTAAATACAGGACACTTTTCGGTGATAGACACTGTAGAGCGTCCTTTTGTTATGCAGATTCTGCATCAGCATTCCAATCTGTTCTACAAGTGGAGTCCAATAGCTGTCATAGTAATTGCGATAAAGAAATCTATTCCCATCTTCTGTATGAAGAAGATATTCACAATCAGGACAACAGAAGACGTTTATGGCAAAGCAAAATTGTAGAGAAGAAATCACAGAATTAATAAAAAGACGATATCAAAGTTGCCTGTATGAAAAGGGAACTGAAGTTTTGGCAAATCGTTTCGGTAGGAACAGTGGTAATGGGAATGTTGTTTGGATGGATGTTGTGAAGTTGAGATAGTTCTTATCAAGGGCGAAAGAAGATGCATGCTAGAAAGAATCTTTTGGGGAAGCCGACAACTCCCGATTTACTTAACGATAGATTTGTAAATGGGATAAATGCTTGATTTTTAGCGGCCGCACCATAATGGTGACATGCGTTATTGAGGTGTTGCTTGAAGTTGTTCTAGTAATTTGTGATACTAAGGTTACATCTGCAGATGAACTGATTATGAAAGGAGTAGATTTAATATGGTCGAATTTGGCGAACAACTAAGAAGAGCGAGAGAAGAAAAGGGAATGACCCAACAGTCTCTTGCCGAGCAATTATATGTAACTAGACAGGCGGTATCAAGGTGGGAATGTGGAGTTTCCCATAGTTAAAGATACCACACCAAATATGATGAACCCACGCTTATACACTACCAGCTATAATAAGCCGTAAGGACAGCAATTTGACACTGCTGTCCTTTCTTTATATAAAATTGCAGTACACAGAAAAAAGCTGTAAAATGATAAATATATTTGTCCTTGTAACAATTCTCGGACATTTGCCTGTTATACTATTTGCAAAAAGAAAAGGAAGTGACAATATGAAGCAGATTTTAATTGTCGAAGACGATAATCTTTTGAATAAAACGCTTACTTATAATTTGGAATTGGACGGTTACACAATAACTTCTGTTCTGAATGCAAGGACAGCCGCTGAATCATTAAAAACAAACATTTTTGATTTGGTATTGCTGGATATAAATTTACCAGACGGAAATGGTTATGACCTATGCCGTCTTATCAAGCCAGAGCATCCTGATACAGTAGTTATATTTCTAACTGCCAACGATCAGGAAAGCGATCAGATACGAGGATATGAAGCTGGTGCAGTGGATTATATCACGAAACCTTTTTCGATTAGTGCTTTGCAGCGAAAGATCAAAGCCATGTTCGCTATGTTGGAACATCACAAACCAGCTAAGGATATTTACGAGGATGGTAGCCTGTTTCTGGATTTTTCGGAACAATTTGCAAGTTTGAACGGGAAACCATTAGCGCTTTCTGCGATGGAATATAAAATGCTGAACCTATTTCTTAAAAATCCGAAGCAGGTACTTACCCGCCAACAACTTTTGGAAAGGCTGTGGGACATTGATGAAAAATATGTAGATGAACATACCCTTACTACTTCTATCAGCCGCATTCGCAGTAAGATTGAAGCGGATGGCGACACATATATCAAAACGGTTTACGGTATGGGGTATCAATGGACAGGAGGCGAAAAGAAATGAAACTGAATAACCTTTCTGCTAAGAAAATTTGTAGACTGATTAGTGCTGGCATGGTTTTCTCTATGCTGGTAATTACCGGTATTCTCGGCGGTATAATGCAGGATATACGAATTTTCATAGCAGGTGGAACATTGACACTCTGTGCATTTTTCTGGATTTGGCTATTGGTGCTGTCTTTTGGAAAACGCCTTTCTCATTTTACTTCTAATTTGTGCCGGACGCTGGACAACATGATTGATGGAAACGAGGAATTACAAAAGTCAAATGATAGTGAAACTCTTTTTGCCCGTATCAACCACCGCTTAATCCGGTTGTATGAGATTATGCAGGAAAATCGGCACAAGGTAGACATGGAACGACAGGAGCTTCAAATGCTGATTTCTGATATTTCGCATCAAGTCAAAACGCCTGTCAGCAATTTGCAAATGGTAACGGACACACTTTTAACAAAGCCTGTTTCAGAAGAAGAACGGATGGACTTTTTGCAAGGCATACGCAGTCAGACTGATAAACTGGATTTTCTGTTCCAAGCACTGGTTAAAACATCCCGGTTAGAAACCGGAGCAATACGATTAGAAAAGAAAGACAGCAGCTTATTCCATACGCTTGCACAAGCTATGAGCAGTATTGTATATGCCGCAGAGAAAAAAGAAATTGCTGTATCCGTGGATTGCCCGGAAAATTTGATAATCTCCCATGACAGCAAGTGGACAAGCGAAGCCCTTTTCAATCTGCTGGACAATGCAGTAAAATACACTCCGTCAGGTGGAAAGATTTCTGTATCAGTGGTTCAGTGGGAAATGTACGTAGAGGTCAAAGTGACCGACACCGGCAGGGGCATTTCAGAAAGCAATCAGGCTGCCATCTTTCGGCGCTTCTATCGTGAGGAAGAAGTACACGATCAACAGGGTGCGGGAATAGGTTTGTATTTGGCTCGTGAGATTGTAACAAGGCAAGGGGGCTATATCAAGGTCGTTTCAGAGCTGGGGCAAGGCTCAGAATTTTCTATTATGCTTCCTGTAAGGTAAGATACAGCCACTTTTTTGAAATGTCCGAGCGTTGTAACATTTCATCTCGATTTTCGATAAAAATTTTTCCTACCTCGGACATTTGTGTAACATTTGTGGTTTACAATGACTTCATCAACAGGTAGAAAGCCTTGAAAGGAGCATTTGAATATGAGCATTTTACAAACAATCGACTTAAAGAAGTATTACGGCACAGAACCAAACATCACTCGTGCCCTTGATGGTGTAAATTTTACTGTGGAACAGGGAGAATTTGTTGCCGTAGTTGGAACTTCCGGCAGCGGCAAGTCTACGTTACTCCACATGATGGGAGGACTTGATACCCCCACTTCCGGCAGCGTGATTGTACGGGGGGAAGAACTTGCGAAAAAGAATGATGATGAATTGACAATTTTCCGCCGTCGTAACATAGGGTTTATTTTCCAAAACTACAATCTGGTTCCGATTTTGAATGTATATGAAAACATCGCCCTGCCTGTGGAATTGGATGGTGATACCGTAGATAAGAAATTTATGGACGAAGTTGTGTATATGCTGGCTTTAGAAGATAAGCTGGAAAATATGCCAAACAATCTTTCAGGCGGTCAACAGCAGCGTGTAGCGATTGCACGAGCTTTAATTACAAAGCCGGCGATTGTCCTTGCTGACGAACCGACTGGAAATCTCGACAGCAAGACCAGTGCAGATGTGTTAGGGCTTTTGAAACGTACCAGCGGAGAATTTAATCAGACCATTGTAATGATTACTCACAATAACGAGATTGCCCAGCTCGCAGACCGCATTGTGCGGATTGAGGATGGCAAAATTGTAGGTTAAAGGAGGTGGGAATTATGAATTATCCTTTTGAAAATGATACAGAGAGAATAGAGAAAAGGATTGCTGAAAAGAGTGTATTCTCTGAAAAGAATAGGACATTTCTAATCAGAGTTATCATCTTGATTGCGGCATTTCTGTTGAGCTTTTCTGGTATTCTTTTGTGCAATGCAACGCTTAGTACGCAGCAGATCGCCCATGTAAATAATACAACTGAAGCAGTAGGAACTGTTTTAGGAATTGTTATTGTACTTCTTTGTACGGCAGGGCTGGCTGTCAAAAATATTCTTTATGTATCTGTACTGCAACGAGTACATGAATTTGCACAATTACGGGCAATCGGCGCAACATACCAGCAAATTAAATCAGTGGTCAAGAAAGAACGTGACAAAATAGCAAAACCTTGCATTGTGTTGGGAACAGTCATCGGTTTTCTGGTAAACATAGTTTTACCACTTCATTTTTACTGGATACCAAGCATTGTATGTGCGGTAATCTCCGGCATATTTATTTGGATTATCACAGCTTTGGCTTTTCAAGCACCAGCGAAAATGGCTGCATCTACATCACCAATAGAAGCACAACATACACAGGCAACAAACTATTTTAGAAGTGTTGGGGCAAAGCGTAAACTTACGCCTATAAGAATCGGGTGGATGTATTGTAGAGCCAATAGAAAGAAAGCTGCCTATACATTTTTATCTCTCATTATGAGTGGGATTTTAATGTTCGGTGTTTTTTCAATATTGAATGCGATAAATCCCGAAAGACTTGCGTCACAACCTTACCAGGGAAATAGTGATGTATTTGTACTACTAAATTCATTCACGAATCTGCCGGTCCGCCGCAACGTGGACGCAGTATTCGTGACATCGTTCGGCGTGGAGCCGAAGGAAATCCAGCAGCTCAAGCGCATCCACGTACCGATTATTGGCATCAATACGTCGACGC
>ENA-OQDL01001115-OQDL01001115.1-human-gut-metagenome-genome-assembly--contig:-NODE-1115-length-14357-cov-3.852565_pt1 | contig 14357 bp, 9 predicted proteins | sample MGYA00242782_ERZ504609 | MGnify/ENA primary metagenome ERZ504609 (study PRJEB26092, sample SAMD00036320) | human gut metagenome | host: Homo sapiens | study: EMG produced TPA metagenomics assembly of... | reverse complement strand
ATTATCTTCTGCTTTACCACCTAATTGATAAAGTTGGTTTATAGCAGTATATTTGAATGTTTCGGGTTGAATAGGCTCAATGAAAGCTACAACCTTTACTGAATATATGCCTTCAAAGTCATTACTGCCATAAGCATTACTTGCTGTAATAGTGAATACATAAGGAGTTTCGCTGATTTCCAAAGAATTACCCTCTGGAACACTAATTTGTCCTGTTGCTTCATTAATAGTGAAAGCTGTTGTTTCTGGAGTTACGGATTTTATGGCAAATTTTAGTTCTTCTTTTGCCCCTGCAATAGTAGGTATTACTGATTTATTTTCAGTACCGGTTTCAAAAAGATCAGGTAAAGCTTCAGTTTCTATATAAAATAAATCGCGCGGTTTAGAAACAACTTTAAAGGTTACAGCATTGTTATACATGTGTTCACCAGCCTTAGTGGTAAGTTTTAAGTTTAATGTATAACTTTCTCCTGCAACTAATTTATCTTTTTCACTTTCGCGAATAATAATCTTTCCTTTAGTGTTGGGATCGAAAGTAAAGTAGGACAGATATGGCTTTGTTTCGTCTTGTGCAATGGCATATCCTGTGATACTGACATGTTTGTCAGCTTCTGTACTTACTTGTGCACTGGCTTCTGCCCAGTTTTCTTCATCTTGGTTCACCAATACTTCTGCCGGTTCTACAGTTACTCCTTCGGGTACAGCCAGCAACATGTTTACCTGAACAGCATCTTTAAAATCAAAGAACTTGCCGTTAGAATAGCAGCCTACACTGATACTATACATTCCTGATGTCATGCCATCAGTATTCTGAATTGTAATTTCACCTGTTTCTGCATTTATCACAAGTTGTCGTTGTTGCTGAAAGTTTCTTCATTAAGTGTAACCTTTGTGATTGTAAAATCATAAGGTGCACTACCTTTATAAGTAGGCGCCTGTAATGTATAGGACATACCGGGACCTATATCCGTTACTCCTAAGTAATGGAGAATAAATCCTGTAGAGTCTGTGGTCTCTGTTTTATCGCAAGAGACACAAAACACAGTTAATGCAGCTACTATAAAGAAACGTAGCATGCTGAATGTGCTTAGCAATTTAGATTTCATATTCTGAAAATTATTGATTTGTTATAAAGTGTATGATAAAGTCTTGGTTTCTCCTGCTACTGTTACGTTCACGGAAATACTGTTATTGGTGCATTCACCGAATGTTACTGAAATTTCTTTCTCCTCTGTATATTTTTCTATAGGAAGAATAACGGTGGCAAATCGGGCTGTTTTATTATCCGCTTTATTCATATCTATAGAGTAAGCAATGCGTTCTTTATAACCATCATTTGCAGAACTTGAGAATGAAAAACGTCCCTCTTTTTCCTGGCAGGTTATAGAATTATTATCTTCGGCAAATGTACGGATGACAATATTGTTATTATCAGCGAAAGAGGTATGTGCTCCTTTTTGTTCGGCATCTAAAACTACATTATCTTTATTCTCGCATAAATTGAAGTTCAAATGTAGATCCCCTGTTGCTTCACCGATACCTTCGTCTACTAATACGAAGTATGATTTATCCACGTAGAATACAGTACGACGATGCTTTAAGTTGTCGTAACCTTGATTTTCGAATACCAATACATCCGCATCTGCTTTTAAAAGTTTGCCTGCTGCGTATTTGAAATCCGAGGCATATCTGTTTCCTTCGGTAACTTTTCCTAGAGTCAGCGTGTTATGGTTTTCACTGTTGCGGAACCATAAACGTGCTTTTCCTGAATCGGTATTAGTGTTGTATTCGTAACTATATACACCGGAGTCAGGGAAGAAATTACGCTTGTTGATGTATAATTCAAATGTTCCGTTATCGGGTTGGTTGTGGCTCCACCGTTCCAAGTCGATAGATATATCATTGCTCTTGTTGTTACTGAAAATCATCACAGTAGATGAAGGCTCCCAACCGTTGCGCATCACATAATAACCGGCGTCTCCAAATACTTTTATGTCGTTTCCGGGTGTTTTTCCCTGGGCATTTCCACCGTTGACGGCTGTTGCCATATACTTAAATTCTTCACTATCTGGAAATAGTTCTGTGTACTTTATGAAGTTTTTGGATATTGTGGAACGACTCCAGTTTGATTTCCAAGAATCATTAAAACCGGGTACAATATAATCGGAACCTTTTTCAAAATAATTGGGATAGGTGAAATGGATTAAGACTTCTGCTGCGCTACGGAGATATTCATTGAATTCAGGGTCTAACTTGCTTGTCAGTTTATTAGCCTGAATCAATCTGATTGTTTCGTAAAAATCAGCTACAGCGGAAATATGGTAATGAAGTGACATTTCTTTATGCCAGCCATCAGCCATGAATTGATTCTTTACTTCTGCATTTGCAATGCTGCATCCTTTATCCAACCAATTTTGAGCATTCTTCAATTCCGGCATCAGTACACCGGCAGCAATCAATGCTTGTCCTTGTGTAACTAAAATGTTACCGCTTTCTGCATAAGGGTATTTTACAAGAAAATCTGCCTGTTCGGCAAATGAAGTCAAGAATGTAGTGAGCCATTCGGGCGTAAAATTGTCGGAGTGTTTGAAGTATTCCAACAGTTGTACCTGATCGATAAGACGGGTTGCTACTTGGAGTTGCCACCATGAAGTGGTATTAGGCCCTTCTGCCGGTTGTGGATTTTGAGTAATCCAATCGCTGTAGACCTCTATCCAGGATTTGATATATTTTTCATCACCACTTACACGATAAACTTTGGCTTGTGGGATGAACCATTGATGACGATGTAATTGCTTCAGATATTCTTCACCAACACTCGCATTTTTGTTCCAGTCAATACTGCCGGCTTTACCCAAAGAGTAGGGCTTTTTATCGCTGCCTTCATAGAAGCCTTTAACAAAAAAGCGATATTCTAATGCGAAGTCTGCGATATTTTGGTCACCATCATTGAAGTTGTTACTTGCATTTCCTTTGTTGAGAGTGATGTTGACTAATGACAACGCCGGGTTTTCTGCATTGGCTCTCATGTGGTAATATTCCAACAATGCGCTGGCCGCAAGATAGTCCTCACCAGCTTCATGATATTGCTTTACTTTTTCCAAGCCGGGATAGTCGAGGTTGAGTTGGTCAAAAACAGCAGTGTTCAATACTGCGTTTTCTTTGTTCTCAGGCGTCAGTTCCGGACTGATGTTTCCGCCTGTTACGAATTCTTCTTCATCGTCAACACATCCGGAGAGTGCAAACATTGCGAACAAACAGATAAAGAGAGTGTTCTTCATACTTAAGTTGTTTTTTATTAGTAAAAGTTTCAATATTCCTTGCCGCAAATATATTACATTGATTTCTAAGAGCTAATCTGTCTTGTTTATGCTTTCTTTGAAATCTGAATTTTATTATTAAATTTGTTGAATGAAATATCGTATTTGTTTAAAAAGCCTGCATGAGGTATTCTGAGAGGGGTGTTCGGATGAATAGGAACTATCCTTTCTTATGTGCATTCTATCAGTATCTTATCAGAAAAAATGTTAGCCTGTACCTCCTTCACCCTTCACAACTCTTTATTCATGCGGTATAGCGGGTGAAGCCCGGTTGTAGAGCTTCATTGGCAATGCTACACAGTTGCATCTAAAACTCCACACCTTACCACCCGAAAGTGCAGGCATTTGCTTGGCAAACCTCAGGGATTTTATCTGTTATAGCGCGGCATTTCACTCGCAAAGACGCGGTGTTTCGGACGCTAACATGCGGTGTTTTGAAAAGCAAAATTGCCTTGCGGGATAAGGCCTATCCTTTTACTTTTTTAATGTACTCTGTCGGCAAACAGCCTATATACTTCTTAAAGCAAGTTGCAAAATAAGAAGATGAATTAAATCCCACCATGCTGCTGACTTCGGTTACCGTATAACGTCCGCTTTTCAGCAGTTCGGTAGCCCTTTTGAACCGTACTTTACGGATAAAGTCGATGGCTGACTCTCCGGTGATTGCTTTTAGTTTCAAATGCAGGTTGGAGCGGCTCATATTCATCTTTTGTGCAAATTCATCGGTAGAGAACTCAAAATTATCAATGTTTTCTTCTACGATGCTTACGGCGCGTTTCAGCAACTCTTCGTCCATGGCATTGAAAGTAATCTTCTCCGGTTCCACTTCCAAGGATTTGGCGTACTTCTCGAGCATGTGGCGGCGGGTACGCATCATGTTCTGTATCTTGGAAGTGAGGACGGCGATGGAGAAAGGCTTGGAGATATAATCATCCGCACCTACTTGCAGGCCTTCCAACTGGTCTTTTATGTCGGTTTTGGCAGACAGGATGATAACCGGAATGTGGCAGGTACGAATATTCTGTTTGATATTCTTACATAGCTTGATACCGTCCATTACAGGCATCATGACATCGGTGATAATAATGTCCGCCTCATGGCTCTTCAGTTTTTCCAAGGCTTCTTCACCGTTTCCGGCTTCCAGTATGTTGAACAATGCAGCCAAACCGCTGCTGAGATAATGGCGAATCTCCTGATTGTCTTCCACAATAAGGATGGTTCCGCGTTTCTTGTCGCCCGTTTCTATGGCTTCATTCTCCATTTTCTCCGTATCGATGAAATACATTTCTTTGGAGTTGGTGGAGTACACCTGCTCTTCTTCCTTGGAAGTGTTGGAGCCTGCCAGCTCGGTGGCCTTATAAACGGCCAGGTCTTGCGGCAGATAGACGGAGAATGTACTTCCCTTGCCCTCTTCGCTCTCCAGTTCGATGCGTCCGTGGTGCAAATCGACCAGACGCTGTACCAGCGACAGTCCGATGCCGCTTCCTATATGCTGGCTTTCTATCTGATAGAAGCGTTCGAACACTTTACCCTGCTTATTGATAGGAATGCCGGCACCGGTGTCGCTCACTTGCAGTATCAGCCAGTTGTTTTCCTCTTTCAGGGTAACGGTGATACTCTTTCCGTTGTCCGTATATTTGAAAGCATTGGACAAAAGATTGTTGACAATCAGTTCCAGATAGTTAGGGTCGAAAAGTTCCTCTTTTTCTTCCAAATCGGAGTGGAAAGCGTAGTGTATCTCTTTGTGGCGTGCCAGCTTGTCATAATACAGGAAGTTCTCGCGTATCAGGCGATAGGCATTGCCTTTCTTTATTTTCAGCTCGAAAACTCCGAGTTCCGCCCGACGGTAGTCCATAAGCTGGTTGACAAGATGCAGCAGGCGGTTGGCATTCCGCTGGATGTATTCCAGTTGGTTGCGGGTCCAGCGGTCGTTGATTTTACTGATGACCTCTTGAAGCGGTGCCAGGATTAAGGTAAGCGGTGTACGGAGTTCATGCGAAATGTTGATGAAGAAGCGCATCTTCATCTGGTTGATTTCTTCGCGGTGTTCCTTGTCGCGGCGTTCGATTTCAAGCTCTGCTTCCATTTTCTTGCGCATCCAGAAGAAGCGGAATACGAATGTGACAAAGCCGGCAAAAGTGGCAAGGAACAGTATGACAGCCCACCAGGTCTTGTACCACACGGGCAGAATAACGATTTCCAGTACGGTAGGCGTGGTGTTCCATTTGCCGTCGTTATTGGCGGCTTTCACCATGAAGTGATAAGTACCTTGCGGCAGGTTGGAGTAGGACACCGGATGCCTGTCCGTGAGGTAGTACCACTCTTTATCGTAACCGTCTAATTTGTAGGCGAATGTATTATGCTGTCCGGAGATGTAGTTCGATACGACAAACTCCAGGGAGAATGCTGTCTGCCAGGATTTCAGCGTGATGCTTTCCGTGTCGCTGATATTCTTGCTCAGAATGCCGGTTTCATCGTCGGGACGGACGGTCTTGTTGAAAAGCTGTAGCTTGGTGATTACTACCGGCGGGGTATAGGGATTGTCCTGCAACAGTTCCGGACGGAATGTGGTAAGGCCGTTTATGCCTCCGAAGTACATCTCGCCATCGGAAGTGCGGTAGCAGGAAGAGGTGTTGAACTGATTGCTCTGCAATCCGTCCGCTTCGGTGAAGTTGCGGAATTTCTCCGTTTCCGGATTGAAGCATGAGATACCCCGGTTGGTACTCATCCACAGGCGGCCGTAAGAGTCTTCGAGAATGCCGTAAACCACGTTGTTGGGCAGTCCGTCGGCTTTGGTATACCGTTTAATCTGCTTGGCTTTCTCGTCGAAACAATAGAATCCTTCGCGTGTACCTATCCAGACCAAACCGTTGTTTGCCTCGTAGATGTAATTGGTGAATGCTTTCGTAGCGGTGGATTCGGGTAAAATGTCCGCTTTCTGTATGGAGGTTCCATGCTGGTTGAATACGGACACGCCTTCCTCACCGCCTATCCAAAGACGCTTTTTGGAATCCCGGAACAGGGTAGTAATCTTCTGGACGTTGATTGGCGTTCCGTCATTTTCCTGAGTGATGGTGGTAAAACTCCGTTTTTCCGGGTTGAAGTGTACCAGAGCGCTTAATGTTCCTAAAAGGAAATTGTTCTCTCCGTCGGGAAGGATGGCATATACGTTCTCATTGATTAACGGGCTGTTGAGCTGGTTGAAGTTTTCCATGCGTCCGCTGTTGCGATGCAGGATGCTCAGGCCGCCGGCATGTGCGCCGATGTATACCAGTCCTCTCGGTTCGTCCACGTATACGGATTTGATGTTGTTGGAGCCTAAGCCGTCTTCGCGCTGGCTTTCCTGCAATGCGTAGTGGATGAACTTCTGAGTGCCGGGGATGTAGAGGTTCAAGCCGCCATCGTTGGTTCCTATCCAAAGGTTCTTCTGCTTGTCCTCGACGATACAGCTTGCAACATTGTCGCTCAGCGAGTTCTTGAACGGGATGTGCTCTATGTTCTTGAAGCGGTTGCGGATGGGGTGGTAATAATTCAGTCCGCCGAAATACGTTCCCAGCCACATGCCGCCTTGCGAGTCCATGAAGATACTGCGTACGGAGCGTTGCGACAGGCTGCCGCTTTCTACGGGATTGCTGCTGTAGGACATGAACGAGTCGTTTCCTTCATGGTAGATGTTGAGGTCGTTGAAAGTTCCTATCCACAAGCGGTTTTGTGAATCCAGTGCCAGTGAGCGGATATAGTTGGAGCTGATGGATTGCGGGTCGGAAGGGGAATGCCTGTATGTTTTGACTTCCCGGGTCTTGGGGTTGACAAGGAGAAGGCCGGAACCTTCCGTGGCTACCCATATACGGGTAGGAGATTGCTGCAGGATGCTTTGGATTTGCTTGCTGCCTGGAATGTAAGCGAGTTTTTCGAGTGTATTCTTCGGAATGGAATAGCAGTACAGACCGTCCGACGGTGTGCCTATATAGATTTGGTCGTCATGCCTGTATAGGGCAGATGCAACCATTTTGTGCATTGCCGTGCCGAATATGTCGTCTACAAAACGGGATGCGGGGATGTCGAACATAGTCAGCCCTTCGAGCGTGCTGATAAGCAGCCGCTCCGGCGAGAGTTCCACAATGCCGTTGACTTGCAGGTGCTTGCCGTTCTTTTCGAGGAAGAAGTTTTGGAACTTGTCTTTTTCCTCGTCATAATACGACAGACCGTCGCGGGTGCCGATCCATACACGCCCCTTGCTGTCGGTCATAACAATGCGGGAGATGTCGTTGGCGATGCTGTTGGGGTCGTTTTCATCGTGCTGATATACGGTAAACGTGTATCCGTCGTACTTGTTGACGCCGTCGTAGGTGGCGAACCACATATTGCCGAGCTTGTCCTGCGCTATGGAGAAGACCGTGCTTTGTGACAGACCGTCGTTAATGGATATATAAGAAAAGTTTATCTGTCCCCAAGCTTCCGGATAAGCGTTAGAGACTCCCGTTATACATAAAATAAACAGGATGGTTGTTATCTTTTTCAGGATACTCATTATTGAACCGTAAAATTTATGATGGACCAAAGATACTAATATCTTTCAGAATTTCTATATCTTGTGGAGTATTTGCACAAATATAGGGTTTTCCGAAACAAATAGGGGATAGGTGTGAGGCGCAGCTTTCGTACTTTTGCCGCATCGTTTTTAAGTTTAATATCAAATAAGGATGAAGAAAAACATTTTTGCTATCTGCATGGTGACGGCAGCGGGGTGCATGGCAACGCTGACCGCACAAACCAAAGGCGCTGAAACGTTGGTTCCCCTGACCGAACGGGTGAATGTTCAGGCAGACTCTGCACGTATCGACCAGATTATAGACGGTCGCTGGGTGGCTGTCGGTGCAAAGAAGAAACACGCGATTCAGCGGGATTTCACATGTCTGTTCAACGGCAAGCCTTCTTACCGTTTCGAACTGCGTCGGGAGGACAATACATTGGAGGGATACGGCAAGGGAGAAACCAAAGGCCGTGCCGAGCTTTCTTATTGTTATGCCACTTCGGCGGATTTTAACGGACTGCCGGCGGATGCTTACCGGAAAGCGCAAATTACGAAAACCGTATATCATCACGGAAAAGGCATTTGTCCGCAAGGGGCTTCGCGCGACTATGAGTTCTCCGTATATATCCCGTCTGATTTGGACAGCAATGTGTCCACCATTTTTGCCCAATGGCACGGCATGCCCGACCGCACGCTTGTGCAGACTCCTGAGGGTGAAGTGAAGAAGCTGACCGTTGACGAGTTCATAGAGCTGGATAAGACTACTATCTTCAAGAAGAATACCGGGTATGAAAAGGTGGCGAAGTTGGATAAGCAGGGAAATCCGGTGAAAGATAAAAAGGGAAACCCTGTTTATAAGGCAGGAAAGAAAAACGGCTGGCTGGTAGAGCAGGGTGGTTATCCGCCGCTGGCTTTCGGATTTTCCGGCGGCTGGTTCTACATCAAGGCCAATTCGGACCGCCGCTGGCTGACCGACAAAGACGACCGTTGCAATGCCAATCCGGAAAAAACTCCGGTAATGAAGCCCGTAACCTCCGAATACAAGGCTTCTACGATAGCCTATAAAATGCCTTTTGCCGACTTCCCCAAAGATTGCTGGGTGACTTTCCGCATCCATATCGACTGGACCACCTACGGCAAGGAAGCCGAAACCATCGTGAAGCCGGGTAAGCTGGATGTGCAGATGGAGTATGCCGACAAAAAGAAAACCGTTAAAGAGCATATCGTGAATAACGAAGAAATCCTGATAGGACGCAACGACGACGACGGCTACTACTTCAAGTTCGGCATCTATCGCGTAGGCAACAGCACAGTGCCGGTATGCTATAGGTTGGCGGTTAGGGATTAGTGATAACACTAATCGCTAACCTCTCTTTCTCTGGTAGACGAGGCAGGTGGTGAGGAAGTAAATTCCGGTTTGTATCCATAGGGCCTGATACTCGAAGGCTACTTCGTTGAGGGTGGCTCCCATGCTGTTGATGCGTACATAGCCGTTGATTCCGAAAGTGGAAGGGAAGATATAGGAAAAATACCTCCAGAATTCGGGCATTGCGGCGCCTGGCCAGGAGATGCCGGAGAGGAATAACAGCGGTACGGAAGTGAACACAAACAATAACATACAGGTTTCCCGGTTGCGTATGGCAATGGATGCTGTCATTGCAAAGAAGATGCAGGCTGTCAGGTAGGGCAGGGCAAACAGAGCCAGCACACTGGGAATTGCTATCTGGTTGAGGCTGAAAAGGCGCGGTACTACACATAGTATGTACACGGCTACCAGCGAGTAGACCATAAAATAACTCAATCCTTTTCCCATGACGATACGGAGTGTTCCGTTGTAATGAGGGTCGTCAGGAATCAGTTCTTTGAACCGGTTTTGCTCGCGGGCTGTTCCGGCAGCCAGACCGATACCCAACAGCAATGTCTGCTGTATAATCAGTATGAGTACGGCAGGTATCAGGAAGGCGGCAAACCCGTTGGTGGGGTTGAAGATGGCTATGTCCTCATACTCGATGGGGTAGGCTGTTATTTCATCCTGGCGGACGGTAGTATTGCCGGCACGTTCCATTTTAATATCCGCATTCATGGCGAGCGACACGTTGGTGTTGGCAGTGAGCAATGCCTTGTAATAGAGCAGTCCGCTCATGTCGCAGAAGATGCTGACTTGCGTTTGCTTGCCCCGGACTATGTCATCGCTGAAGCCGGAAGGTATGTAGATGATGCCGTATGCCTTGCGCTCTTTCAGCATGAGTCTGGCTTCTTCCATATCGGCGCAATGTGCCACGATGCTTGTTTCGGGACTGGCATCCACTTTCCTCAGATATTCCCGGCTCAGGGAACTGCGCGAGTTGTCCACCACCACGGCAGGCACTTCACGGACTGTTTCGTTGGTATAGATGAACGAGTATATCAAAGGATATGTCAACGGAACGAGTACAAAGAATATCAGCACACCCTGGTCGCGAAAGAGGTTGCGTAAATTCCTGCTTCCATACATAGAACAGGTCGTATATGCCTTGTACTACTTTCTGTTTGAAGGTAATCTGTTTCATCAGGGTAGGTATTTATAGTGTATCAATGCTTCTTTCAGCCTGCGGGCCACAAGGAAAAGGAAGCATCATGAAAACAAGCAGTGCCACATAGTTCATCCACGAGTAAATCATGGGATAGCCGTTCAGGGCCTGGTCTGCGTAGATAAGGAAGTAATGGCGCAGGGGAAACAGGTTTTGCCAGACCTTGCAGTACGGGATGCATCGCCATGGCGGGAAATGACAGTCCGCACATGGAGAACGACAGTACGCCCCATAGGGAAGCAAAGCTGAGTCCCAGACGCAGGGTGGGCAGAGTACCTATCATCAGTATGCCCATGCCTTGCGATGCCAGCACCAGGCAGAGCGTGGCGAGCAGCATCGGCAGTATCCCGCTGTTGCAGGGGAAATGCAGGAAACCGTACAGGTATGTGTTGTATAAGATTCCCATAAGGAAGAATACGGCTGTATGCGGCAGCAGTTTTCCGGCAAGGGATATCCAGATGGAATCGTTGCCCGTGCGCAACCATTCGCGGGCGGTACGGTCCTTGATTTCCACCCCGATGGAGTAGACGGTTATCATAAAGATAAGCAGCATCAGTACGCCCGGAGCAAAAGTGTTGCACAGGTATACGGAGTAGTTCAGCCACGGATTGTTCAGCGGATGGGTGTCGATGACAATCGGTTGCAGGAATGCCATTGCCTGCTCTTCCGTTGCGCCTTTGGCGTATAGTGCGGTGCGTGCGGCGGCTCCCGATGCCAGTTCGCTCATCATCTTCATGTCTTTAAAGAGCAGTGAACCGGCTATGAGCAACGTATTGTTGGTGTAGAAGGATACTTTAGGCTGCCGTTGTGCCTGTGCTTTGGCGGCTGTTCCTTCGGGGATGTAGTAGAAGCCGTAAATCTCTCCTTTCTGCATGGCGATGCGTGCATCGGAAATATCGGGATAGCGGGCTACGACGGCGGTTTGCTCAAAAGCATCCAGGTTGCGCACCAATTGGCGTGAAGTGGCGGTCATGTCCCGGTCCACCACGCCGACGGGCATGTCGGTAGGCAAGCCGGAATCCATTAGCGTTGTGAAGAATATATAGCAGAACAGAGGTGCTATGACCATGCAGAACAGGTATAGCGGGCGCGAAACGAGCCGTCGCAACTCGCGTTTCATCACATTCAGCAGGGCCGTGTATTTGTTGTTCTTCTTCTCCATTATCACTCTGTCACCTTATTGTTTTACAACCTTATGCAATCTTGTCACTTATTCAATATCACGCTCATACCCGGACGCAGGCCTTCTGTCTTCTCCAGTGGAGATGCCTTGACTTCAAATGTCTTTAAGTCGAACTGTCCGGTTGTTTTGGTAGCTTTCCAGGCGGCGTATGTGCCGAGGTCTTTCAGGTAGTATACTTTCAGACGGATGTTCCTGTCGAGGGCGGGGATGAAAGCTTCAAATTCGGTTCCCATGCCCAGTCCCTGCAATAAATCCTCGCGCACGTTGAAAGTGACCCACATATCGTCCATAACGGCAATGTTCATGATGGGGGCGCCTGTGCCTACCAGTTCGCCTGTTTTGGGGAATATTTCGGAAACCTCTCCGGCAGTCTGCGCTATCAGGCAGGTTTCCCTGATGTATGATTCCACTTCGGCAACAGCACCTTTCGCACGCTCTACCAGGGCGGCTGCGGCAGCCTTGTCCTCGCGTTCCGCGCCGTTCTTCGCCATAGTGTACTGGGCTTGTGCGGCTTTTTCAGTGGCTTGTGCGGCATCGCGCTGGGCGGTAACTTCGTCCAGCTTCTGGGCGGACATCACTCCCTGGTCGTGCAGGTTCTTTACGCGTTTGTACGATTTTTCGGCAATGGCAAGTCCTGCCCGGGCTTTTTGCCACATTTCATAAGCTGCCTGTATCTGTTCCTGGCGGGCGCCTTTCAAGGCTTTTTCGTTTTGGGCTTGTGCGGCGGCTTCGGCAGCACGGGCCTGTTCCAGTTTTGCCTGTACATCCGGAGCCTCGAGAATGGCAAGCGTATCTCCTGCCTGCACGCTCTGTCCTTCTTTCACCCGGAACTCCAGGATACGTCCCGGTACTTTGCTCGATACGCGATACTCTGTTACTTCGGCCTGCCCTTGTATGATTTCCGGCCCTTTGCGCAGCATGAAGAAACCTACGAGGGCAACGATGGCGATTACTCCCGTCAGGGTGAGGAATGCCAGCAACATGTTACTGTTTTGTGATTTTGTATCCATTATTGTAATTTATGATTTCAGTTTCTAATTCTCGATATTCAGACTTCCCGTTGCTTTCTTCAGATAGATTTCCGTCAGCTTCACGTCTATCTGCGCATCTATCTTTTCCGATTGGGCGGACAACCAGGCGGTGTGGGCTTCCAATACATTGCTTGCCGGGATAACTCCTTCCTCGAATCCGAGAGTGGCATAGCGCAGGTTCTCATCAGCCTTTTCCAGGTTCTTCTCCGCCATGATAAGTTTCTTGGCCGCCTCGTTTACCTTGAAAACCGATTGGCTGACCTGCAGTTTCTATCTTTTTCTTTGGCATCGTCCAGTTGGTACCGGCTGATGCGCGCTTCGGACTTGGCGGCTTTTACCTTGTAGATGCCTTCTCCCCAGTGCCAGACAGGTATGCTGACCATGACGCCTACGTTCCACATGCCCTTGAACTTGTTTTCGAAGCTGTTGAATACGGACGGATTGGTTGCCATATAGTTTCCGATGAGTGCTACGGATGGCAGGAATTCCGAACGGGTCACGTTCACTTTCTGCTTATAGATTTGTGCGGCGAGTTCCAGGCTGCGCACTTCCGGCCGTGTGGCATATACGTTATTCATGTCGATGCTGCTGTTGTCGGCCGGGGTGGGGAGCAGGTCGTCTTCCTGCTCGTCTGCCAGAGTGACGGGAGTGGAAAGGTCTAATCCGCATAGTTGGCATAGCAACATTCTGGAAAGGCTTAAACCGTCGTTTACTTTTGTCAGTGTCATTTCGGCTTCGTTCACTTTGACTTTTACCGACAGTCCGTCTGCTTTGGTCGCCACTCCTTCGGCAATCATCTTGTCTATGTCGCTTTCCAGTTTTTGCAGGAGTTCGAGATAGCCTTCCGCCAGTTTCTTCTTGTTGGCGAGAGACACCACTTGCCAGTATGCCTGGTCGGTGCTCAGAATTACTTCCTGCATTCCGCTGTTGTGCTGCTGGCGTGCCAGTTCTTCGGCATATCTGGTTATTTTGTTGTAGGCGCGTATCTTACCGCCCATATAGAGAGGTTGGGTCAGCGTCAGCGCTCCGGCATACATATTGCGTGTGTCGGTGCGGAAAGCATCTACGAGCGATTGTCCCAATCCGTTGAGCGGGGTGGCAATGTCTATATTGCCCAATGATTGCACAAGTGCCATGAATTGCGGGTTCTGTGCCAGTTGCGGGTATTGGGTCATCATTCCCTGGATTCCGTTTTGCAGCACGCCGCTTACCTGCGTTCCTACACTGCCGAGTGTACCTTTCTGTGCATCGTTCAATAAGGAAAACTCTTTTTGGTTGCGCATATATCCGCCGGTAGCGGAAATCTTGGGCAGATAGTTTGTAAATGCTTCTTTTTTACGGTAGTGCGCCGCATTGATTTTCTCGCAGCTTATCAGCAGCTCCTTATTGTTGGCTACGGCCAGTGCACGGCAACTATCCAGGCTCAGGATGCCCTGCGCGCTCGTTGGCAGCATCAGGCAGGTCAAGTAGATGAAACAGAAGAACTTTTTCATTGTATCTATACATTGTAAATGTTGTGGGAATATTGTTTTATGAAGCAACAATAATTGCATAAACAACGATGCAAATGTATAGGGTTTCAATGATATTACCCTAAAATCCGCAAGCAATCTCAATGGCAATCTCAATTGCAGTAAAGAGCTTGAACACTATGCATCATGATAGTATGAGCGTGAATTTTGTCCGATTTGTGCATACCTTCCCCTTACCCCACAATGC
>ENA-OQDL01001114-OQDL01001114.1-human-gut-metagenome-genome-assembly--contig:-NODE-1114-length-14363-cov-2.964737_pt1 | contig 14363 bp, 11 predicted proteins | sample MGYA00242782_ERZ504609 | MGnify/ENA primary metagenome ERZ504609 (study PRJEB26092, sample SAMD00036320) | human gut metagenome | host: Homo sapiens | study: EMG produced TPA metagenomics assembly of... | reverse complement strand
GATAATCAATTGTAATTAGAGAATATTTGACGACAGATAAAGAAGTTGTCATGAATTTAATTAAATTAAACACACCCAACTTCTTTGCAAAAGAGGAAGTTAATGATTTGAGCAATTATTGGATAAAGAAATAGAGCTCTATTATGTCTTGCTCGTTGACGGGAAAGTGGTTGGATGCGGCGGGATAAATTTCGCAGAAAAAAGAACCATTGGAAAAATAAGTTGGGATATTATGCATCCCGACTATCAAGGCAAATCTTTAGGTAAAAAGCTTTTAAGATACAGAATTGAGGTTTTAAAGGCTATTCCCAGTATCAAAAAAATAACAGTCCGAACCTCGCAATTAGCATATAAATTCTATGAAAAGCAAGGATTCACACTGAATGAAATCAAACGCAATTATTGGGCTGACGGTTTTGATATGTATAGTATGCAATATAATGAATTATAATTGTAAAATATTCAATAGTAACGTATCATCCCACACGTTATTAACCTTCCGGCATACACGTTACTAACCTTTCAAACGTCTTGTTCTTTTTTTAAAGACCTTGTTCTTTTCAGAAAAGAACAAGACGTTTTCATTGAAAGAACAAGAGCTTTTTAAAATTTGACCTGTTGTTTTTTCCCATAACGGCATCTACATGCCGAAACGCCTTATTTTTCCTTCAGATCTTTCAGCCATTCCGCAAACGCCCTGCCCGTCGGCATTCCGGCTGAAGGATATGCATTGTGAAATGTTTCAGCCGGAAAATATCCTTCAGAAAAACCAATTCCCTAAGAACTGGAAAGACACCGGTCTGGCTGAAGGATTCCCGAACCCCAAATTCTTTCAGCCGAAAAAGCCGACGGGCAGGGCATTTGCGAGCAGGCTGAAAGATTTGAAGGATTTTTCAAGGTACTCTATATAGAGTATTATGAATCGACCATATCTCACTGAAAAAAGTAAGATAACGTGAGTTCGATATTAGAACTCATATCGAACTCACGTTAAATAAAACCCCTCCTCGGCAGTCTTTAGACTGCTAAAGGAGGGGTTATCATGTTTACCTATTGAAAAATCAAGATAGCTTCCGCCAATCGTTTATTTTTCAGCACGTCCACCAGCTTGGATAGGCCAGTACAGATTCTGATACAAGTTACTGTTGTTCAAATCTCGATCGGCAGAGCCTGTACGAATGTCTGTAATACCCAGAGGATAAAGATAATAAGCTTCACGCCATGTATATCCGTTGAGTAGTTCGTTGGTTTCCAATGTACTGATGCTATACGGACGCACATACTTGCTCATTTCCTTCATTGACATGTTGGCATTGGCGGAACCGTCGGCAATAAGCAAGTCACGTGGATCATCTTTGTCATTAGGGTCTGTCTTGAAATGCGTGTACATCTCATCCCAAAAGTTTACGCCTTCAGGAACCCATTTGGTCGTGATGAGGCGGTCGAAAGAACGCCAGCGAATCAAGTCGGCAAAACGGAATCCTTCACTGAACAATTCCTGCATACGTTCACGGCGGATATTGTAAAGTGTCTTGTCTACCTGCTGTGTACCCGAATAAACTCCGAAGTCACTTTCTTTATTCAAATCAGTAGCTGCAATGGTTTTCTCGAAATCATCGCTTACGCCGGCGCGCTGACGTATTTTCCTCCAATAGCTTTCGGCGGTAGCATCCAGCCTTCCGTTCTTTTCATAGCAGGCTTCCAAGTAGTTCAGCATGCCCTCAGCCACACGGAATGCCGGGCAGGCATTGGTGCCTTGCTGTTCGTCGCTCTTTCCTTGACTGTAGTCATACGCATAGAACTTGCGTGACTGATAGCCGGAAATCATACGGGTCTGAGCTTCTAGGGAAATCAAGTTGGGAAAATCAAATGTGCCCCCCACTTGTTCTTCTCCGGCATCGGGATCAGAGAATACCAACGTGCTTTCACCCCATACGAAGAGCTGTAGACGCAAGTCTCTGTCGGTCTTTACGTCATCAATAGTCTTGTCGCCTTTGTACTGGTATTGTCCTCCAGTTGCATAGATAGGCAGTCCGTCTTTCATAAGAAATGATTCGATGAACGGACGGGTATAGCCGCTTTGGGCACCGATTCGTGAACGGTAGATGGCATTGTGCTTGACGCCTAGGTCAAAGTTATATTCTTTCCACAACAGAACTTCGGGGACATCTTTCAGGCTCGGTTGGCTGAACATTTCAAAATAAGGATTCCATCCTTCAATCTGTCCGATTTCCGGCTGTAACACTCCATTGTTTGTGGTCAGTTCAGTTGTACCTACCGCCAATGTGGCAGCTTTCATGGCCTCGTCCAGGAAAAAATCGATTTCTGCCTCAATGTTAAAGGTCTTTCCTTGATTATAAGCCATCTTGGCACCCGGCCAGTTAGCATCGCCCGGCACGCGGCCTGAACCTTTGTGGTATTTCTCGAAAGTAGCTTCAAACAAGGCAACGCGTGATTTCAAGAGAGCGGCTGTCTGCTTGTTTACACGTTGACCCTTAAAGTGGTCACGGTCATACAGACGTTCGATGGCAAGAATCTGATTGATATCCGTGGAATGGTGGAAAACGGCACCGATGATAATCAGGACCGTATTCCGTTCCGTCAGCAATACAATGCGATGGGACATGCCGTGCGTTCCAATTACCTGTATGCCGGTGTGACCGATGTGTATGCCGAAACAGGAGAAGACCAACTGATGAAAAACCTGACCAGTATCTGGAAAGACATTGTGACCCGCAAGATGTATGTTACAGGAGCGTGCGGTGCGCTGTATGACGGCACTTCGCCGGATGGAACCTGCTATGAGCCGGACAGCATTCAGAAAGTACACCAAAGCTATGGCCGTCCTTATCAGTTGCCTAATAGTACGGCGCATAACGAGACCTGTGCCAATATCGGCAATATGCTTTTCAACTGGCGTATGCTGGAAGTGACGGGCGATGCCAAATATGCGGATATTGTGGAAACCGCCCTTTACAACAGTGTGTTGAGTGGTGTCAGTCTGGATGGAAAGAAATATTTCTATACCAACCCGTTGCGCATCAGTGCGGATTTGCCATACACACTTCGCTGGCCTAAAGAACGTACCGAGTATATCAGCTGCTTCTGTTGTCCGCCTAATACGCTGCGCACCGTTTGTCAAGCCCAGAACTATGCTTATACGGTGACTCCGAATGCGGTATATTGCAATTTGTATGGAGCGAATACACTGGCTACAACTTTGAAGGAAACGGGAAAGATCGGGCTGGTGCAAGAAACGGAGTATCCGTGGGAGGGTGCTGTGAAGCTGACTGTTACCGAAGCTCCGAAACCGTCAAAGAAGAAAGCGTTTTCTTTGTTCCTCCGTGTTCCTGACTGGTGCGAGAAGGCAACTTTGAAGGTAAATGGCGAACCGGTGCAAGGAACCTGGAAAGCGAATACATACGCCGAGGTAAACCGCATCTGGAAGAAAGGGGACTGTGTGGAATGGGTGATGGATATGCCTGTAAAATTGCTGGAAGCAAATCCGTTGGCCGAAGAAATCCGTAATCAGGTAGTGGTGAAACGTGGCCCGTTGGTCTACTGTCTGGAAAGTATGGATATAGAAGGCGGGCATAAGATAGACAATGTGCTGATACCTGCCGATATCCGGTTGACTCCGAAAAAAATAACCATCGAAGGCAGTCCGATTGTCGCATTGGATGGTACTGCCCGTCTGGTCGATGAAGTATCATGGAAAGATACCTTGTACCGCGAGGTAGGAAAGGCCGACAAACCGGTCCATATCCGTCTGATTCCTTATTATGCATGGGGAAACCGCGGAAAGGCTGAAATGACGGTATGGATGCCTTTGGCACGGACTAATCACTAACCACTTACCCCTAATTAGTTACAAATGAAAAAAATATTCATAACCACTGCCGCGCTGCTGATAGCTTGTACACTGTCAGCAGCCGATTTGTTCGTATCTCCGGAAGGCAATGACCGGAATCCGGGTACCAAAGACTCTCCGAAAGCCACCCTTACAGCCGCATTGCGTCAGGCAAGGGAACTTCGTCGTCTTAATGATGAAAGTGTAAAAGGTGGCATCACCATCCATCTGGAGGCAGGTGACTACCATCTGTACGAACCCGTCTTTATCCGTCCGGAGGACAGCGGAACGGAAGCTTCACCTACCGTCATCACTTCGGATGGAAATGCCGTTCTGAATGGTGGGGTGGAAATCAGGAACTGGAAGAAGCAAGGAAAGTTGTGGGTAGCCGATGTCCCTATGTTTAACGGGCGTCCGCTGGATTTCCGGCAACTGTGGATCAATGGGCAAAAGGCTGTTCGTGCAAGGGATGTGGCAGACTTTGAAAAGATGTACCGCATCATCAACAACGACCCCCAAAACGAAATACTGTGGGTACCTGCCGCTGCCGTAAAGAAAATACAGAAGGCCCGATATGCCGAAATGGTCCTTCATGAAATGTGGTGTGTGGCAAATCTCCGTATCAAGTCGGTAGAAATACAGGGAGACAGTGCCGCCGTGCGTTTCCATCATCCTGAAAGCCGCATCCAGTTCGAACACCCGTGGCCGCGTCCTATGGTGACCAAGGATGGTCACAACTCGGCTTTCTATCTGACCAATGCCATGGAATTGCTGGATGAACCCGGCGAGTGGTATCACGACATTGAAAGCCGTAAAATATATTATTATCCTCGGAAAGGAGAGAAGATAAGCAAAGCCGTAGTTCCCGGCATCGAAACGTTGGTATGGGTGGAAGGAACGATAGACCGTCCGGTAAAGCACATCCGTTTTGACAATATTGCTTTCCAATATACCACCTGGATGCGTCCCTCTTTGCAAGGTCATGTTCCTCTTCAGGCAGGTATGTACATGACAGACGGATATAAAATCCGTCCTTCCATGATTCGTAAGAACAATCATAAGCTGGATAATCAAGGTTGGTTGGGCCGTCCGGCATCGGCAGTCGTAGTCAAGGCTGCCTGGGATATTGATTTCGAGAAGTGCCGTTTCCAGCATTTGGGCTCTACAGGCATTGATTATGAATGGGCCACCGATGGAGGACATATAAACGGCTGTCTGTTCCGTGATATTGCCGGGAACGGTATTGTAGCGGGCAGTTTCAGCCCTGCCGCTCACGAAACACATCTTCCATACGATCCTGCCGACCGTCGTGAGGTCTGTACCAGACTGACCATTTCCAACAACTACATCAACGATGTGACCAATGAAGACTGGGGCACTTTGGGCATTTGCGCCGGTTATGTAAGTGATATCAATATCGAGCATAATGAAATCAGTGATGTATCCTATTCGGGCATCAGTCTGGGATGGGGGTGGACACGTACAGTAAACTGTATGCGCAATAACCGCGTGCACGCCAACCTGATTCATCACTATGCCAAGCACATGTATGATGTAGCCGGTATTTATACATTAGGTTCACAACCCCATAGCCGGATTACGGAAAATTGCGTTTCCGACATATTTTCACCCGGTTATGCACACGATCCCAATCATTGGTTCTATCTTTACACCGACGAAGGATCTTCATTTATCACCGTCAAGGACAACTGGACGGAAGGAGAGAAGTTCCTGAAGAACGCCAACGGTCCGGGCAATACATGGGAAAACAATGGTCCGATGGTGAACGACAGCATCAAGGCAAATGCCGGACTGCCCAAAGAATATAGCTATTTGAAGGAAAAATAAAACGTGATACCATTATGAAAAACAAACTTGCCACTTTAGTCGGAGCACTTGCATTGAGTGCTGCCGCCTCCGCCCAGACCTGGATCTGGTATCCGGGTGATTATGAGATATGGCTGGGCAACCGGATGAACAACCGCCGTACGGAACGCGGTGCTTTTTTCCCTCCCTTCTGGAAAACGGACAGCCATTATGTGGTAGTGGAATTCAGCAAGAAATTGGACCTGGCGGAACCGGAAGAAATCTTCATTGCCGCCGAAGGAAAATACAATGTGAAATTGGACGGCAAACTGCAATTCGGTATGCCCTCCACCTTGAAACTCCCCGCAGGAAAACACAGTCTGAACATCAAAGTGTGGAATCAGTCCACTCCCCCCACTATTTATGTGAAAGGAAAAACCGTAAATACGGACAAGACCTGGAAAGTAACCTACGAAGACAAGGAATGGATAGACGAAAGCGGAAAAGCCAGTGATACTTCTGCCACCGTTTATATGGATGCAGGGTGTTGGAACTTTGACGGAGCCACCCAACTGCCTTCCCAAGTTTTTCATTGGCCAGAAAACCGATGAAAGCAGTTTTCCTCCACTCCCCGGAAAGAAGGGGTATTGTACGACTTCGGAAAAGAAACCTTTGGTTATATCACTCTGAAAGAGGTAAAGGGAAAAGGAACGATCCATATCTATTACGGTGAAAGTCCTGAAGAAGCCTTGGATACGGAATATTGCGAAACATTGGACAAATTGCTGGCAGAGCCGGGGCAGATAACCGATCTGGCCATCCGGAATACACGGAAACTATACGATGAATACACGTTGGACAACAGCAAGGCCTTCCGTTATGTCTATGTCACTTGCGATCCGGGAGTAACGATACAGGACGTTTCCATGCAATACGAATACCTGCCCGAAGAGTACCGGGGCTCATTCAAATGCAATGACGAAGAGCTGAACCGCATCTGGGAAGTAGGAGCATACACCATGCACCTTACTACCCGTGAATTCTTTATCGACGGCATCAAGCGCGACCGTTGGGTATGGAGTGGCGATGCCATCCAGAGTTACCTGATGAACTACTATCTGTTCTTCGATAATGAAACCGTGAAGCGTACCATCTGGCTGCTTCGCGGAAAAGACCCTGTGACCAGCCACAGCAATACCATTATGGACTACACCTTCTATTGGTTCCTCAGTATTTACGATTACTATATGTACTCCGGTGACAAAGACTTTGTAACCCAACTCTATCCGCGTATGCAAAGCATGATGGACTATGTATTGGGACGCACCAATGCCAACGGTATGGTGGAAGGTATGACCGGTGACTGGGTATTCGTAGACTGGGCAGACGGTTATCTGGACAAGAAAGGCGAACTCTCCTTTGAGCAAGTCTTGTTCTGCAAAAGTTTGGAAACCATGGCGCTTTGTGCCGGTCTGGCCGGTAATACGGCAGACAAAACCAAGTATGAGAAACTGGCTTCCGCTTTACGTTCCAAGCTGGAACCCGCTTTCTGGAATGAGCAGAAACAGGCGATGGTACACAACCGCGTTCAGGGCAAGCAGAGTGAGTCCGTTACCCGCTACGCCAATATGTTCTCTGTCTTCTTCAATTATCTGGATGCCGATAAACAGCAGACCATCAAACACTCCGTATTGCAGAATGACAGTATTTTGAAAATCACCACTCCTTATATGCGTTTCTATGAACTGGAAGCACTGTGCGCCTTGGGCGAACAAGAATCGGTGATGAAAGAAATGAAAGCCTATTGGGGCGGTATGTTGAAAGAAGGAGCTACCAGTTTCTGGGAGAAATACAATCCCGAAGAAACAGGTACCCGGCATCTGGCCATGTACGGACGTCCATACGGCAAAAGCCTCTGCCATGCATGGGAGCCAGCCCCATCTATTTGCTGGGCAAATACTATCTGGGAGTAAAACCCACCAAACCCGGTTACGAGGAATACTCCGTCACCCCTTGTCTGGGCGGCTTGAAATGGATGGAAGGAACCGTGCCCACTCCATACGGCAATATCCATATCTATATGGATAAGAAAGAGATCCGTATCAAGTCCGACGGCGGAAAGGGAGTGCTGAACATTCCAACCCGGAAAGGAATGAAAGCCATGACCATAGAACCCGGAGAAGAACAAGTCTTCAAATACTAATGGAATAGATCAAAAAAAAGGTGATACCTACCTTCCCAGGCGGGTATCACCAATACTGTTTCGTAAGTTCCCGTTATCCGCTGATAACAGTACTTACCTCTGATCTAACATTAGTTTTCTTATGGGCTTCCGCCTGTATCACTACATTAGGAAGCGGAGATTCTACATCTTGGAAAAAAGTATCTTCCAAAAGCTTCGCTTTTTAGTCTCTTCTTTATTACCTGAACTTTGATAAATATCTTCGTATCCCCATTTGTCATGGATCATTCTGTAAATCATCCCCCATTCGGGCAGTCCTCCCAGATTACGGTCATCAATAAACAAATCCGCCTTCAGTTTTCTGGAGTAATGATTACTTTCCAGGGTTTCTTCCGCATAATTGCTGTTTACGGCATAAAACTCCAGTCCACGCTCCCGGCAGAAATCCACGGCCTCCTGTAATAATTCACCTTCCCGCACACTCCACAGGATAAGGCGGTGCCGTTCCTGTTGTAGTTTTTTTCAGCGTTTCTATGGCAAAGGGTAGTTCCCTGCCTATTCGGGATATTGGGCGGCCTCATACAGGCCGGGCTCCACACCCATGATGGCAGCCATCAGAATGATGGTCGTATTGCCGAACCACATCAGGAAGTTCATCAGCCCAACCAGACCGCGCGCTGTCCAGACATCGGAAAGCCAGCGCACCGGCTCGGCCACAATGCCGAGCTTGAGCAGGATCGAGTTGATCGGCCCTGTCTCCGCGTTTGAAAACAGGGTAAAGAACAGCATGGCGAACGCGATGCCATGATAAGGTTGGGCATATAAATGACGGTCTTGAAGAAGCCCTGAAACCGCAGCTTCAACCGAAGATCGGTAAACCAACGCCGCCAGCACCAGCGATACAATAATCTGCGGGATAAAGCCCATCAGCCACATGATCATGGTATTGCTGAAATACTTCGGCACCTCTTTGATCATGGCGGCATAGTTTTTCAGCCCTACAAAGTTAGGGCCGATGATCTTAAGCCACTGCGGAAATATTCAAAGAAGGAATAGTAGATGGTCGTTGCCAGCGGCCAGAACTGGAAGATGAAAAATGTTGATAAAGAACGGTGCCAGAAATATATAGCCCCATTTGGCGTAGCTCATGCCTTGCTTTTGTTTTCATAGGTCTCGCCCTCCTTAGCTGTGTGGGCATTGCCCTGCTGGGGGCAGAGCCTTTCAAAATCTGATAAAAACAAAACCAGGGGCGGGCGTCTCTCCCCGCCCCTGGCATGGCGTTTGCGGTTCAGTTCGTTTTGTTCACGGTCGCGCAGGTATTTATGCAGGCCATTCGACGCTGCTCAGCTCAGGATACTTGACCTTGATCTGATCCTCAAAGTTCTTCTTCGCGGTCTCAAGGTCAACCGTGCCGTCAAAGTAATCCTTGAAGCAGCTCTGGAAGGTCTCGTTGCAGCCCTGATCATACGGACCGGCGTTGGACATATCAATGGTAGGTGCAACCTCTGCAAAGAGGGCAATGTGGTTCTGGCCGCCGAGGAATGCGGAGCCGAAGTTCGGGTCAGCTGCGATGGAATCCATAGCGCTCTTGCAGTTGGTGTAGTCCTGCGTATCCTCGGTGATCTTGGTCATAATGTCGGCATCGCAGGTCAGAGAGTACATAACATCCTTGATCGTGGGGATGTTGTCGGTACCGGTTGCTGCGCAGATCCAGGTGCCGCCCCAGTAATACGGCTGAGGACCCTGACAGACTGCGTAATCGCCGAAGATACCGTTGCCGACTTCCTGCTTGCCTCCCTCAGACTCAGGCGTGGCCAGAGAGTTGCCCAGCAGGGTGAAGTTGATGCCCCAAGTGGAGTAGAAGAAGCCGAAAACCTTGCCGGCAGGGCCCTGATCGGCGGCCCACTGGTCGCTCCACAGGCTGGTCTTGTTGTTGTAGCCGTTATCGGTATAGGTCTTGGTCTGATCGACCCAGTTCATAATGTTGGGGTCGACCTTGACGGTCGTGCCGTCCACCCAACCGGCGGACACATTGTTGGAGAAGGTGCGGTAGGAATCATCGTAGCCGGAGAGCATCTTGTAGCCCTTGGCAGCGGCCTTCTCAGCCACATCGTTGAACTTATCCCAATCGCTCAGCGCGGCCTGAACCTCGGTCGGGTCATCGGTGCCCAGCACATCCTTGGCGATGGAGCGGCGGTAGGCAAACAGGCCCGGGGTCGCCTGCCATGTGGTGCCCTTCTGCACGCCATCCACGGTAACGATGTCCTTGGTGTACTGGTACTGATCCTTGAGATCATCATCGGTCAGGCCGACATCCTTCTTGACATCCAGCGTATATTCGGAATCCACATATTTCAGCGCGTAGTCCGCCTCGATCAGGAAGATGTCGATCTTGTCATCGGCAGCGGCGCTGTCCTGCTTGAGCAGGGCCTCGTCCAGCTTATTCTGGTAGTTGTTGTTATCGTTGGGGTTGATGGTCCACTTTACGGTGACACCGTTATCCAGCGTCGTGGTGGACTTGTCGGCGGCAATCTCCTTGACGCCGGGGTAATAGTCGTTGAAGCGGGACTGGAATTCATCGTTCCAGCACCAGATGTTCAGGACCTTTCCCTCCTCTGCGGCTGCATCGGCAGCAGGCTCTGCGGCCGTGCTGCTGGCTTCGGTAGAGGTCGAATCAGCGGCAGGGGCTGCGGACGAGCTTGCGGCGCCTCCGCCGCAGCCTGCCAGCAAGGTGGCTGCCATTGCAGTGGCGGTCAATAAACTCATTGCCTTTTTCATAATGTCTTTTCCTCCTTTTAAAAAAGAACTCATGTATGAATCAGATATTGTGACCCGCATCCTCGCGGGTTTGAACCTATGGATTGGGGACATCGACGGACTGCCCTTTCAGCAGGCTGCCGGAGATCAGTTTCTGTTCCGGCAATGCCGTGCGCGGGGATTCGATCTGCTCGATAAGCAGCTCTGCCGCGGCGCGGCCCAGCGCTTCGGTGTCCTGCTGGTAGGTGGTCAGCTGCGGGGACATGATCTGCGAGATCAGGTTGCCGTCATAGCCGGCCACCGAAATATCCCGCGGAATCAGAAGTCCTTCCTCACGGATGGTCTGGATGCCGCCGATGGCGGAGAAGTCATCCGGGAAGAGGATTGCCGTGGGGCGCTGCGGCAGTGCCAGCAGCTGACGGGTCGCAACGGCGCAGCTTTTCGCATCGCGGTAGGTGCTCGGCACGATGTAGGTATCCGGCACCGTGATCCCATGGGCGGCGCAGGCGCGGTAGAAACCGACCAGACGCTTCTGGGTGACTGCGCTGTGATTCTCTCCGTGGATATAGGCGATCCGCTCATGCCCTAAGGCGGCAAGCTGATCCACCAGCTTGTGAACGCCGTCGGTGTTATCGGAAAGTACGGCAGCCCGGTTGTTAAAGACATGGTCGACTGTGACGATCGGCAGGTTGCTGTTGGCCAGCTCAATGACCTCCGGGTCATCGAACTTGATGCAGGCAGCGATCACGCCGTCAACGCCGCGGTAGCGGCAATGCTCTAAATAGCTGGAGTGGCCGTGGCCAATGTTGTGGTTGATAAAGGTGATATCATAGCCTCTGCCCTCGGCGTGGCGTTTGAAGCTGTCCAGAACAGCTGCGAAGAATTCATGCGTCAGACCGCTTTGCGCCTCGTCCACGAAAAGGACGCCCAGATTATAGGTACGGTTCGTTTTTAAGGCCCGCGCTGCGGAGTTTGGCATGTAGCCGATCTGCCTTGCCGCCTCGCGTACCTTTTCTTTGGTAGCCTGACTGATATCGTTGTGACCGTTCAGCGCCTTGCTCACGGTAGCCACCGAGACCCCGCATGCCTTTGCGATGTCTTTGATGGATGCCATGATATCGCCTCCTTGCATCTTCCTTAATCGTTTTCGCATCTTCACTATACAACATGTCAACCATAAAATCAATGCCTTTTTGGCATTTTTTGTGCATTTCGATTCGATTTGGCGATTTGCAAAAAGCCAAAACACCTGTTTTGGTAATTTCGTTTGGAGTTTCGCTGAAAAAGAGACATAATTTGCGCCTTCTTCTGCCTTTTCGACCAGTAATGGCCTGCAAGCCTGACTGCCATCTGCTTTTGGGGTGTCCACAGCCAGTAAAGTATCCTTATAAATATAGGTAGCATCCGCTTTTCGTTACAATTTTCGGCCGCACAAATTGTGAAACCTGCCAAATCATCGTTAAATTCAGTCGCAGCCCTTGCAATTATCCGAAAAACGCGGTATTGTAAGGGTAATAACTTAATCGTTTCGACTTGAACTTACGATTTTATCTGCTTTCCATAAGTAAGGAGAGGGTCTCTATGAAGTTCGGTCATTTTTCCGATACCGCACGCGAATATGTCATCACCACGCCGCGCACGCCGCTGCCGTGGATCAACTATCTGGGCAGCGAGGCATTCTTCAGCCTTGTTTCCCACACGGCCGGTGGGTACAGCTTTTACAAGGATGCCAAGCTGCGGCGTATCACTCGCTACCGCTACAATAACGTACCTGCGGACTCTAACGGCCGGTATTACTATATTAAGGATGGCGATACCGTCTGGAATCCCGGCTGGCAGCCCACCCAGACCGAGCTGGACAGCTATGAGTGCCGCCACGGCCTCGGGTACAGCATCATTACCGGCAAAAAGAACAGTCTGACCGCGAAGCTGGAGCTGTTTGTGCCGGTAGGCGACAACTGCGAGATCGACCGTCTGGTGCTGACCAACGAGAGTGATGTACCGAAATCGTTTACTATATTCAGCTATCTGGAGTTCTGCCTCTGGAATGCTGTGGACGATTCCACCAACTTCCAGCGCAATTTCTCTACCGGCGAAGTCGAGGTCGAGGGCAGCACCATCTACCACAAGACCGAGTACCGCGAGCGCCGCAACCATTACGCATTGTTCACCGTCAACACGCCCATTGACGGCTTTGACACGAGCCGGGACGCCTTTTTAGGCGCATGGCACAGCAATGCGAATCCCGAGGTCGTGGAAAACGGCCGTTGTACCAACTCTGTTGCCCACGGCTGGGCACCCGTTGGCGTGCATCAAGTCAATGTCACCCTGCAGCCCGGCGAAAGCCGCAGCCTGATTTTTGTTTTGGGCTATATAGAAAACCCGGAGGACGAGAAGTGGGCCGCGCCCGGCGTCATCAATAAGACCCGCGCCCAGGCGATGGCTGCCCGCTATGCCACGGATGCGCAGGTCGATGCGGCACTTGCCAGGCTGCACGACCACTGGAACAACCTGTTGTCCACCTACTCGGTCAAGAGCAGCGATGAAAAGCTCGACCGCATGGTCAATACCTGGAACCAGTACCAGTGCATGGTCACCTTCAACATGAGCCGTTCTGCCAGCTATTATGAGAGCGGCACGGGCCGCGGCATGGGCTTCCGCGATTCCTGTCAGGATCTGCTCGGCTTTGTGCATCTGATCCCCGCCCGCGCGCGGGAGCGCATTCTGGACATTGCGGCTACCCAATTCCCCGATGGCAGCGCCTACCACCAGTACCAGCCGCTGACGAAAAAGGGCAACATGGACATCGGCTCCGGCTTCAACGATGACCCGCTGTGGCTGATTGCTGCCGTGTACGCCTATCTGGGCGAGACGGGCGACTACTCGATTCTGGACGAACCGGTGGACTTTGACAACGACCACAGCCTTGCACAGCCGCTTCTTGAGCATCTGCGCCGCAGCTTTGGCTACCTGCGCACCCACAAGGGTCCGCATGGTCTGCCGCTGATTGGCCGCGCCGACTGGAACGACTGCCTGAACCTGAACTGCTTCAGCAAGGAGCCGGGCGAGAGCTTCCAGACCACCGGCCCGAGCGAGGGTCCCGTAGCCGAGAGCGTGTTCATCGCCGGTATGTACGTCAAGTACGGCAACCAGTTTGCCGAAATTCTTGACAGCACCGGCCACACCGACGAAGCTGCCGCCGTGCGCGAGGAGACCGCCGCGATGGAGCACGCCGCCCTGACCGCCGGTTGGGACGGCAGCTGGTTCCGCCGCGCCTACGATGCCTTTGGCCATGTGATCGGCGGTGAGGAATGCGAGGAAGGCAAGATCTTCATCGAGCCGCAGGGTATGTGCGTCATGGCAGGCATCGGCGTAAACACCGGCGAAGCCGTAACCGCCCTGCAGAGCGTGAAAGACAAGCTCGACACAAAGTACGGCATTGTGCTGCTGCAGCCCGCTTACACCAAGTATCACCTTGAGCTGGGCGAGATTTCCAGCTATCCCCCGGGATACAAGGAAAACGCAGGCATCTTCTGCCACAACAACCCATGGGTCAGCTGTGCCGAGACTGTAGTCTGGCCATGGTGACCGCGCGTTTGAGATCTACAAAAAGACCTGCCCGGCATACATTGAGGACATCATTTACATCCGGATGCTGCCGTCAGCTTTAACTGCTGGACATCATCATAATCTTCTCCGTCATCCAGACTGAATTTCGGAGTTTTTACTATATATTCCGGAAGTGCGTCTGATATCGAAGAATCAGCT
>ENA-OQDL01001113-OQDL01001113.1-human-gut-metagenome-genome-assembly--contig:-NODE-1113-length-14363-cov-6.844690_pt1 | contig 14363 bp, 14 predicted proteins | sample MGYA00242782_ERZ504609 | MGnify/ENA primary metagenome ERZ504609 (study PRJEB26092, sample SAMD00036320) | human gut metagenome | host: Homo sapiens | study: EMG produced TPA metagenomics assembly of... | reverse complement strand
AAAATCCTATGATCACCATCAACAATAAATCCCGTTACTTCTCCGCTTCCGAGGATATGTTCCCACGATGGAGCGCAACTTCGCATGGCTGTTCGGTATGCAGACCCCTGAGCAGGGCTGGAAAACGGTCTTGGCTATCACCATCATGTACCGCGCACAGGGCAGTGCCGCAGGAAGAACGGCAGTACGGATTCCCTGTGGGAGATAATGGTGAGCCGCTGCTCTACGAGGATGACTTCCTGGCAGACCTGATGCAGGCCTACCCTGGACAAGGAGCTTCCCCCAAAAGCTCCTACGCCCCATTCTTTTGAGGAGCGCCAGGCCGTCATGAAGCGGCTTCTCCCGCTCAAGCACACAGAGGAGTTCTACCGGAGACGCTGCGACAACGTGTTCAATGAAAACCCAGATGAATTCACCCTGGATGATTACATCCGGAGCATCCGGCGGCAAGCTCGTGAAGAATTGATCACTCGTTTCGGCCCCGGCGACAGCGGGCTGGACAGTTACTTTCAGACCGTGTTCCGCAAGATCAACCGCATCGGTGCGGAGCGGTTCAGCCGCGAGGCCGAGCTGCTGGCCGATCTTGCCGCGAACGACATCACGGCGGAGGCCCGCAGCCTCTACAACCCCTGGTCCTACTACTGTCAGGCCGCCTTCCGCGACCTGGCCTGGGCCTAAATAAACCTCTATTTTTGAAAGGAGAAACCACCATGGAATTTCAAGACCTTCTCTACCGCGACCTCCTCATCTCCGACAGCATGGAAAAGAACACCTTAAAAGAATTTCCCTCTGAGGAGCGCAAGACGCTCATGCAGCTCCTTTTCCCCCTCAAAGACAAAGAGAGGTTTTTCTACCTCTACCAGGACATGACCCCGGAACAGTACACCGCCAAGGTCGTCACAAAAGCACGGGATCTTCTGGATTCCGACATCTTCCCCTATGGCAGCGAGATCTGGCTGCGGCTGGAGGATCTCGCCGAGATCGACAATATCTCCGCCGAGGCGGCGGAGCTCTACGGGGCGTGGAAGGACGCCGAGGCCCGGCACAACGCCCACAAGGACGAGGAGGGTTGGTTTTGAAAAATACATTTGTTCCGCTGGACAAGCAGTCCAAAAAGGCGCAGCGCGCCGCCGTGCGTGCCAACCGCGCACTGTGGCAGGGCGTCAAGCTCTGCCCGCGCATCATGCGCAAAAAGACCGATTACCGCCGCAAGGGGCGGCGGGTGGATGCCCTGGACACTTAAAAAAAGTTGTGCAGCATCCGCATTTTAGTGTATAATGAAGTAAACCGCCCCGCGCAGGGGGCTTACAGGGAGATGATCCTATCAACGCAAAAGTTTCGGCCGCCTACGCTTGCGGGCGTCACCATACCTTGACAGGGACACCCTGCCAGGACCGCACAGCCGGCTTTGTGCGCGGCGCCCTGGCGGGGGTCGTGCTCTGCGACGGTGCAGGCAGCTGCCCCCACAGTGAGAGGGCTGCGCAGCGTTTGATGGAGTGGATTCCCGATTACCTGCAGATCGCGTTTGATACGCTCTACGCACTGCCGCCGGAGGAAGCCGCCGCCGCGGCGGCGGCAGCGGGTCAGGCGGCGCTGGAGGTGCTGGGCATGCCGCCGGAGGAATGCTACTGCACGCTGCTGTTTTATGCCGCCCATGCGGACGGACGCTGGCTTTGCGGGCATATCGGCGATGGCTACATCTTCCGTATCCGGCAGGACACCGCCGTAGTGTTCTCGGCACCGGAGAACGGCCATGCCATCAACGAGACGTATTTCCTGTCCGAACCGAGCGCTGCGCAGCATCTGCGCATCCGCAGCGGAGAGCTGCACGAGCCCTACGCTGTGCTGCTGACAAGCGACGGCGGTGGCGATACCCTGTTTGACAGACAGCAGCAGCAGCCCGCCCACGCCGTGGAGCGCCTGTGTGACTGGCTGACAGAGAACGATGAAAAGACCGTTACGGAAGCCTTGCAGCATGTTATAAAGGAAAAAATGATCCCGGCCACAGAGGATGACGTCAGTGTAGCAATCCTGTATTGTGGCGAGGATGAATAACAAACGAGCAGCAAAGCGAAAAAACGCTTTGCTGCTCGTTTTACTTCTGCATCGGAAAAGCCTCTTGCATGGCAAATCAGCACGGGCGGGCCGTGCTCGCCCCTACAGGATCACTTCTGCAGCTGCTTTGAGATTTCCTGCAATATTTTTGCGTACCGGCGGCGCTGGTAGCTCACGGCTGCCGCGGTCACATGCTGGTAAGCGGCCACGCTGCTGTCCTGCAGCGGGTGGGTCGGCGCTATATCCAGCAGTGCCCGCAAGCGTTCCGGTTTGTTCGGCTCAAACAGGTAATGTATGTAGCCTTTTACAAGGATCTGCTCCCACAGCAGCTCCTCCTGCTTTTCCAGCAGGGCGCAGTACCGCTCCGGCGGCAGCTCCGGCTTGTCGGTGCACAGGGGGCCGAGCACATCGGTGGTAAAGAAAAGCCGCGGGTATTCCTTTACATCCTTGCTGGCAAACATGGCAATAGCGCGCAACGCCTCGGTTGTGCGCTCCAGATGCTCCTGCATATTCTCCTGGTTCGGGTCGGCCATATCAAAGCCCGAGCCGTCGTCTCTGTCGTTGCCCGGGTCATTCAGGGAGACCGTGCGCCGCGCGGCGGTAGCGTTGCGTCCGATAGATTTCAAGGCGTCCGCATCCACATCCAGAATATCGGCAGCGCGATCATAGAAGGCGTCCGACAGCTCGGACGGGTCAATGCCCTGCTTATCGCACAGCTCGCACAGACGCTTCCAAAGACGTGCCTCCCCACGGTTCAGGCGGATGTCGCCCTGCTCGCGCATGGACTGCCTGTTCATGGCTTCGTGCATGGCATTGGCATAGATCGTATCAAAATAGGCCATAAACTCCTTGCCGGAGCTTGCGTCGTACCGGGCGACTGCCTTGCGCATCGCCTCGGTAAAGGTCAGCGTGTCCAGCTTGTTGCGCAGCTTGCTGCGGCGGGTATAGCGCGCATCCAGCATGGCATCTTCGTCCTGCTTCAAAAGCCCGGTATCATACGCGGCGTTGTTCAGTCGATTTTCCAGCTTCTGCAGGAACTCCTTAAACTCAAACACGAGCAGATACAGGCTCTGCCACTCTCGGTTGTGCTGCAGACGCTCCTCCGGCGGGTACTGCCAGATCGGGTGCTTCTCGATCTGACGGCGCAGAGCGGCCTGTTTCTCGCTGTCTTTTGCGTAATCCGCCATGGCTTACACCTCCCGGTCGGGGTGGAGCATCAGCTTGATAAAGGCCTTCTTGTCGGTCAGCTCTGCATCGGCAGCCATATCAACGATGCCGTCCAGCGTGAACAGTGTGCTGATGTCATACTGGCGCGCGTTCTTGACCTGACCGCTTTCCCGCGTCAGCTCGCGGTAGTAGATGCCGCAGACCTCGGTGTCGTCCAGGATCTTCTCGGCATAATGCAGGGCCGAGGACAATACCAGCGGATACGTCTTGGTGCCGAACGTCGCATCGGCGTAATAGCAGGCGTCGCTCTCCATCGCGTCGGTCAGCGCCTCAAACAAAGCCAGCAGGCCGTCGCGCTGTTGGTTCTCCGGCGTGGTCAGGTCTATGAGGGTGTAGGGCCTGCCCAGGCTGTCCAGCTCACGGCGGAAAACCTCCAGGTTCTCACTGTGAGGGCTGTTGACCTGGCGCACAGCGATGACCTTGATCTCATCCCCATCGTGGGCCGTATCGGCCAGGATCGGGGTAATGGGGTAGCAGGTGGGCTGTGTGGTGGTCTGGGTGTAGTTGACCGGCTCGGCTGCATAGGGGGTGATGGCAAAGTTGCTGTCCAGCGGGATCGCTGTAATATAGATACGTTTCATCGGAGGTAGGTTCCTTTCCTGCCGCGGCGGGCGGCATTTCCTGTGTATAGTATAGCAAATTCAGGCAGGGGATTCAACGAAAAAACATGCCGGGCATTGCCCGGCATGTTTCAGAGGTCGCCCGCGTTCCGCTAGGCCTTTTTGCGGGCTGCAAAGGCCATGGCGATCAGGATAAAGCCGACCGCGATGAGCGCAAAGATCGCGATGGTGCCTACCGCGTTGACGACACGGCAGAAAGCGGTCTGCCCCAGGGGTTTCTGGGGCCAGACGAGCACCATGATGCAGGCGCCGGCCACGGAAAAGAGTGCCGTATGCACTCGGAGGATCTTGGAGGTCAGCGGATGCTCCTGCAGCATCCGCTTCTCGCTGCGGTCAGGGGTCCCGTCGGCGCTGTTGTACGCCTTTTGCAGGATCTTCCGCGTGATGGGGGAAGGTAATGGTCAGGGTCGCCGCGAAGAAGAACACGGACGCGACGGCATCCAGGAGGAAGCCGATTACCGTGCAGGGAATGCCGAGGATGGTGGTGATTTTTTAGGGGGACTTTTCAGTCCCCGCAGAAGGCATCGGGGTCCTGCTCGGCCGCGAGGATCGGGCAGTGGTAGACATCATGCCCGTAGTCGCCGCAGAAAACGCAGTCCCCGGTAAACGGCGTATTGCCGGGTTGGCTGAGGTCGGTGTCCTCCGGGCAGGAATCATACCCGAAGATGACGTTCAGGGGTCCCTTGATGTACCGGGAGCCATCGGGGCGCTGGACGACGCCGCCCTCGGGGATATCGGCGTCGCCCTGGGAGTAGATGCGGCGGCCTGCCCAGTCCACCGCGTAGCCGGGGTCAGCGGCAGCCTGCTCGGCGGCATCGCCATCCGCGATCTGAATGCGGAGGAGACAAAGACGCTCGGTTATTTTTCCCCGAAGCAGCATGACGGCGGCAGCTACCTGATCCAAAGCTCCTACACCTTCCTGGACGCTGAAAACCGTATCATCTGCCCGACCAGCAACAACCATGTACTGATGCTCCGCGCAACGGACGAGGAGGGCAACGTCCTTCCCGAGTTTGAAAAGGTGCTTGACATCGACATCAAGGCGGCGGCAGAGGCCGCGCTCGGCAAGGAGCTGACGCAGAATCTTCTTTCCGTGGTATTTGACTACGACGGGAACCTCTGGTTCGCCACAGGCGGCTTCCGCATCTATCCCGAGCGCCAGCAGCAGGGCGTTCTCGGCTATATCGCCCACTCGGCAATCGAAGCAATCCTCAACGGTGAGCAGACCGACCTGTCGAAGGCGGTTTTCGTCTACGAGCTGACGCCCGGTGAGGGCGCGGAGAACGGCATCGCCGCCTCCAAGGACGGTGCGGTCATTCTGACCAATAGGAATTGCTATCTGCTGCGCGCCAACAACGGTGTCGAGGCTGTCTGGTGTACGCCGTATGAGAGCGTCGGCGCGAAGGTCAGTGGAGAAGGCGATAAGACCACCGGCGGCGGTCTTGCATGGGGCGGCGGCTGCTCTCCGACGCTGACGCCGAACCTTGTGATGTTCACCGACAATGCAGACCCCGTAAATCTTCTTGCGCTCGACATGAAAACCGGTGAGGTCGTGGCAAAAACGCCGGTGCTCGATGATCTGCCCGATGGCTATCAGGTGGCAATTGAGAACTCTGCCATCGTTTATGATGACGGCGCGGGCACGGTCAGCACGATTGTCTGCAACTGGTTCGGCGCGGGCAACGCAGGCCTTGCCGACCCCAACAACGATTCTTCGATCCAGAGCTACGCCAACATTTATGACCAGAACTGGCTGATGAAGGGCAATGCCATGATCGCCCCCGGCGTCGAGCGCGTAGACACCGTGAAAACCGACAGCGGCTACGAGATGAAGAGCATCTGGACCCGAAATGATCTGAGCGACACCGCGATCATGAAGCTCTCCACCGCAACGGGCTATATCTACGGCTATGTACAGGATCTGACCACGGGTATGTGGCAGTACATCATTCTCGACTTTGCAACCGGCGAGACTGTCTTTACGATGGATGTATCCAACAAGTACGGCTACAATAATATGGCCATTGGCATGTACACCGGCAACAGCGGAAATGCACTCTACTGCCCCACCGGCTATCTGGAGCTGCTCCGCCTGCAGGACCGTTTTGTCTACCTGCCCGAGCTTCCGTACCGCGAGGTCGATCTCGATCAGGCGGCAAGAAATGTGCTTGCGCAGGAACAGTTTGCACAGGACGGCGGCGAAGGTACGGTTGCAAGCTGGCGCAATACTGCAACCATCCGCAATGTGCATCCCAACACCACGGTGGCCTTCCGCATGAACAACCTGTCCGGCAGCGCCTCCGATTTGACGCTCTACGCCTATGGTCCAGACGGCAAGCTGGTAAAGGTTGCCCCCGAGCTGTGGTCGATCACCGACGAGACCGGCGCGGCTGTGACCGAGCTGACGGACGGCGTGCTCTATGAGCTGCGCGTGACCGTCGCCGACGGCGGCGATTTCGACCTGAGCGAGACGGAAAAGGAAATCAAGCTGTCCGTTGTGCTTGGAAAATAAGTGGGTTTTGAGAGGCTGCTGCACATTCCTCCCAAAAAGACCCCAAAAAGACCGAAATAAAGCCATAAAATGCTTGGAGGTTCACACCGTCAAGCAGACAGAAAAACAGTATTCGTTTATCGTTCGCCGTTTCCACAAGGAAACGGCGAATTTTTCGTGCAAAGACGAAACAGCCAATGCACGATCATCTCCGAAGTATCGGGTGCAATGCAATCTTAACGCAATCTTAATATTCCGGCAGAAAAGCTTAACACCATCTTTAAACGGGCGGCGCTATACTGTATTGTACGAAAATTCTGCTGGAGTGTGATTCCTTTTGCCATCTCATCGGCGTTTAGCCTGTAAGCTCAATTACTTTCAGTCCATAATTCTGCTGTTTGCAGCGGTTATCCTTATCGGGGCGGCCCTTCTGATGCTGCCGATTTCTGCGCAGGAGCGCACCGTCACCCCTTTCCATGAGGCATTATTCACAGCAACCTCCGCCGTCTGTGTCACAGGGCTGGTTGTGCGGGATACGGCTTCTCACTGGTCAGCGTTCGGTCAGGCCGTGTTGATGGTGCTGATCCAAATCGGCGGCTTGGGTGTGATCACAGTCGGCGCGTCTTTCTCGCTTTTATCAGGTCGGCGCATTTCCCTGTCCCAGCGCGGGCGGATGCAGGAGGCCATATCTGCTCCAAAAGTCGGCGGCATTGTGCGGCTGACAGGCTTTGTGATCCGTACCTCTTTGATGATAGAAGGAATCGGCGCGCTTTGTATGCTCCCGGTTTTCTGCCGGGATTTCGGCGTTTCCGGGATATGGAAAGCCGTTTTTCATTCCGTCTCCGCTTTCTGCAATGCGGGCTTTGATTTAATGGGTACCCCCGACATGCCTTTTGTCTCGCTGACCGCATATCGCGCAGACACGGTTATCAACCTGACGATTTCCGCCCTGATCGTTGTGGGCGGCATCGGCTTTCTGACATGGGATGACGTGCGGTGCAATCGGCTTTGCTTTCATCGCTATCGGCTGCAGAGCAAAGTTATTCTGACGTCGACAGCGCTCTTAATTTTGCTGCCAACGCTATACTTTTTCTGCTTTGAATTCAAAGGCAGCACCCTGCGGGAGCGGCTGCTGCTCTCGCTGTTCCAGTCCGTAACGCCCCGAACAGCGGGATTCAATACGGCAGACTATACGTCACTGTCCAGCAGCGGGCGCGGCCTTACCATTCTGCTGATGTTCATCGGCGGTTCACCGGGTTCTACGGCGGGCGGCATCAAGACAACAACGGCGGCAGTGCTTGTCGCCAATGCGTTTGCTGTATTCCGCAGGCAGAAAAGCCCCGAAATGTTCGGGCGGCGGATGGAAGAAAAAGCGGTCTATGATGCCGCAGCTATTTTTACACTGTATCTCGTCCTTTCGCTGACGGGAGCATTTGTCATCAGCACGGTGGAGACGCTGCCGCTGTCCGAATGTCTGTTTGAAACGACCTCGGCCATTGCTACCGTAGGGCTGTCTCTGGGGTTGACACCGCATCTTGGAATCGTCTCACAGGGGATTTTAATTTTCTTGATGTTCATTGGGCGCGTCGGAGGACTGACTATGATTTATGCAGCGCTCTCCGGCAGCAAAAGCAGCGCGGCACGGCTGCCGCAGGAACGCATCACCGTAGGATAAAGAAAGGTACATACCATGAAATCTATTTTACTGATCGGGTTGGGTCGATTTGGCCGCCACATCGCAGAGGAGCTGAACAAGCTCGGCCATGAGGTCATGGCGGTGGACGAAAACGAGGACCGCGTCAACGCCGTTCTGAGCATTGTGACCAACGCCCAAATCGGCGACAGCACCAACGCGGAATTCTTGGAGGCGTTGGGCGTCCGCAATTTTGATGTCTGTATTGTGGCGATCAGCGGAAATTTTCAGAGCTCACTCGAAACCACTTCCCTGCTGAAGGAGCTGGGTGCAAAAATGGTCGTCTCCCGTGCAGAACGGGATGTGCAGGCTAAATTCCTGCTGCGCAACGGTGCGGATGAGGTGCTTTACCCGGAAAAGCAGCTGGCCAAGTGGGCGGCCATCCGCTACGGGTCCGACCATGTGCTGGATTATATCGAGTTGGACCACGACCACGCCATTCTGGAAGTATCTGTGCCGTCCGCGTGGATCGGAAAGACCGTTGGCGACATCAATATCCGCAAGAAATACAGCATCAACATTCTGGGCATCAAGCGCAACGGGATTGCCGACGTCAACATTGACTCGGACACGGTTCTGCCCGGTGACGGCACATTGCTGGTGCTGGGCGAGGGCAAGGCCCTGAGTCGGTGCTTTCATATCTGATCGTTTGCAAGGGAAGTGGTTCATTTGAGAACGGCACTGCTGATTTTGCTGTTTCTGGCCGCAGGACTTTTTCTTGTTTTTATCGGTGTCCGGTGTGATGCGTTCTGGCGCAGCGTTCGCCGCGCACAATTTGAGCGGCGTGAAGGCTTCCGGCGCTGGTAATGCCGCCCGAAATATGGTATGATACCCTTCAGAAGGGAGGATTTGCTGTGAATATTAAAAAGCCTTCTCCCGATACAATGAAAGAACAGGCCGTCCGACAGGCAAAGGATCTTTTGATCACGGTGCTGATTCTGACCGCTGCAACCGGCATCGGCAATATTTTCTGGTATTTCTCTTTTACCAGAAATATCATATCGGTGTATATTCTGGGGACATTGCTGACCTCGCTTTTTACCAAAAGCTATTTCTGCGGCTTTTTAAGCTCGTTTTCCAGCGTGCTTCTTTTCAATTTTTGCTTTACAGAGCCCCGCCTGACGCTGCACGCATACGAGCGCGGCTACCCTGTCACCTTTGCCATTATGCTGATCGTTTCCATCATTACGGTCACATTGGCGATCCAGAATATCCGCAATGCCGAGGAGAAAGAGCGCGCTGCCGTCCGTGCCAAGAATGAACAGCTGCGCGCCGATTTGCTGCGCACGATTTCCCACGACCTGCGTACCCCGCTGACATCCATTTCCGGCAATGCCTCCAACCTCATCAGCAACTATGAGAAGATGGACGCCCCCGCCCGCAAGCAAACGTTTCTGGACATCTACGACGACTCTATGTGGCTCATCAATCTGGTGGAGAACATTCTTTCCATCTCCCGCATTGAGGATGGGCGGATGAATCTGTCCATCTCTACAGAGTTAGTAAGTGAAGTGTTTGAAGAAGCCCTGCGCCATACCAACCGGCACAGTGCGCAGCACACGATTACTGTACAGATGGACGATGATCTGCTGCTGGCGCACATGGATGCCAAGCTGGTTGTGCAGGTCCTGATCAATCTGGTGGATAATGCCATCAAATACACACCTGCCGGGTCGCACATTGTCCTTTCCGCTGCGGCGCAGGGGGAAAGCGCCGTAATTCGGGTAAGTGATGACGGCCCCGGTATTCCCGACGAAGCCAAAAGAAAAGGTCATTTAGAATTGTTCTCCACCGGGGAAAAAACCGCATTTCGGACAGCCGCCGCAGCCTTGGGCTGGGACTGGCCTTATGCCGCACGATCATCGCAGCCCACGGCGGCACCATTACACTGTCCGACAATAAGCCGCACGGCTGCATCTTTACTTTTACACTGCCCCTTGGGGAGGTTTCTTTGCATGAATAAACCCTTGATTCTGGTTGTGGAGGACGATGCACCTATCCGCAACCTGATTACCACGACACTGAAAACGCAGGATTACAAGTACATTGCGGCGGCTACTGCGTCCGAAGCACTCCAACAGGCAACGATCCATGCACCGGATGTGATGCTGTTGGATCTTGGTCTGCCTGATCTGGACGGTATCGAGGTGATTCGCCGTATTCGCAGTTGGTCTGCGATGCCCATCATCGTTATCAGTGCCCGCAGCGAGGACAGCGATAAAATCGAAGCCTTGGACAGCGGCGCCGACGACTACCTGACGAAACCGTTCTCGGTAGAGGAGCTGCTGGCGCGGCTGCGGGTAACGTTCCGCCGCATCTCGATGCTGCAAAACGCCGCCGGTTGTTCGGTTTTTACCAACGGTGATCTGCAAATTGATTTTGCGGCTGGCTGTGCCACCTTGAAAGGGCAGGAACTGCACCTGACGCCCATCGAGTACAGGCTGCTCTGCGTCATGGCCAAGAATTGCGGCAAAGTGCTGACCCATACTTATATCACCCACGAAGTCTGGGGCAGTTCCTGGGACAATGACGTGGCCTCGCTGCGTGTTTTTATGGCTACGCTGCGCAAAAAGCTGGAATCCGAGCCGGATTCGCCGCAGTATATCCAGACGCATATCGGCATTGGATACAGGATGCTGAAGGTGTAAAGAAATTTATCCGAAAGAGGTATAATAAAAACTCGCAAAATTGCGGAAAAGTGTGGAGCCTCCCCTGTCCTTCGCTAAACTTTGATTTAGCGAAGTTGTGTGGGGACGGATTTTACCCTATCGCTTTTGCTATGCGCCTATTGTCACTTGCATTTTTTTACGCAAAATAGATTCAGCAAAGAACAAGAAGGATGACCGTTGTGGCCATCCTTCTTGTTCTTTGCTGAATAGAATCATGCACCAATCAGCTGGGGGTAACCAGAGCGTAAGCGATGGTTAGCAAGCATTGCATCTGTAAAACAGATTCTGATGCAGGGACACCCTAAAACCCATTTTGCCGGAGCCCCGGCCCAGCGCAAAATCCCAGGTGGATACCCCTGCGCCGGGTGTCTGCCGCTCACTTTTTCCGCGTGGCAATGTCCTGAAAGCAGAAATAGTCCGGTTGGTGGCGGGACTGGGTGTACTCAAACAGCAGACCGGCGGCGTTGAAAGTCTGGTTCACGACGACGGCCACGCAGCCATAGGTGCCCATGTCCAGCAGCTTTTCGTCGCGGGCGGTGGCGTGTTCCACCGTCATGCGGCGCTTGCTGGTGATAATCTGCATACCCAGTGTGTTCTCAATATATTCGTAGATAGAGTTTGCGGCAATTTCCGGCGTCAGGCCGGGGACAAACTCCTTTAAAAAGTAGTTGACGTCGAGAATCAGCGCTTTGCCGTCGAGATACCGCACGCGTTCAATACTCCATAGCTCATCCCCAACCGAGAAACCGCTCTTGGCGGCAAGGCACTCATCGGCGATGACAGTCTCAAACTTCGTGACCTTCGTCACGGCGTGCAGATGGTTGCGGCGGGCGGTTTCTTGAAACGTCTCGATGCCGCCGATGGTGAACGTCGTTTTGCCCACCGGCTGGTAGATGACCCGCACGCCGCGCCCCTGCATGGTCTGCACATAGCCGTCGTTCACCAGCTCGGCCAGCGCGCGGCGCACCGTGTTGCGGGAGCAGGCGTATTCCTCTATTAAGGTATTCTCGCTGGGCAGCAGCGATTGATAGGGGTAATCCTGCGCCTCGATACGTTTTTGGATGCTGTGATAAATGCCCTCATATTTTGCCTTTGGCATGGTGTGTACCTCGCAGCTTGTTCAAACATTTACTTTAGTATACCGTCTTTTCGGCTAAATTTCAAGTGGGCAACTTGTGAGCAGTGCCGAAAATAGGCATTCTGCAATGCTTTTTTGCAAAAGCATATTGACTTGTATGAACAAGTTTGGTATTCTGTGGCTGTAAGCAGAACTTGTATGAACAAGTTCAAAGATGCCCGCTCTACCGGGCAAAAGGAGGAAAACATCATGGGTAAATACGAACAGGACGCGCGGCGGCTGCTTGAGTATGTCGGCGGCAAAGAGAACATTGCGGCGGTATCTCACTGCGTATCGCGCATGCGCTTTGTCCTCAACGACCCCGCCAAGGCGGACGTTGCCAAGATCGAGGCGCTGAAATCCGCCAAGGGCACCTTCACGCAGGCGGGCCAGTTCCAGGTCATCATCGGCAACACGGTCAGCGATTTCTACAATGATTTTATCGCGGTCTCCGGCATCGACGGTGTCTCCAAGGAGGCTGTCAAGAGCGCGGCCAAGCAGAACCAGAACGCCCTGCAAAGAGTTATGAGCGTGCTGGCCGAGATCTTCGCCCCGCTGATCCCTGCCATCATTACGGGCGGTCTGATTTTGGGCTTCCGCAACTGTATCGACAGCATCTATTTCTTCAATAACGGCACCCAGACGCTGTGCGATATCAGCCAGTTCTGGTCGGGCGTGGACAGCTTCCTCTGGCTGATCGGCGAGGCCGTTTTCCACATGCTGCCGGTCTGCATCTGCTGGTCCGTCACCAAAAAGATGGGCACGACCCAGAGCCTTGGCATCGTCCTCGGCCTGACGCTTGTTTCCGGCCAGCTGCTGAACGCCTACGCTGTCGCATCCACAGCAGCGGCAGATATCCCCAAGTGGGATTTCGGCTTCTTCACCATCAACATGATCGGCTATCAGGCACAGGTTATCCCTGCCATGCTGGCCGCGTTCACGCTGGTGTATCTGGAAAAATTCTTCCGCAAGATCTGCCCGCCGGTCATCTCGATGATCGTTGTACCGTTCTGCTCGCTGGTCCTGTCCGTCATCGTCGCTCATACCATCCTTGGCCCCATCGGCTGGAAGATCGGCTCCGTCATCTCTGATGTTGTCTACGCTGGCATTTCCGGCTCCTTCCGCGTCATCTTTGGTGCTATCTTCGGCTTTGTCTACGCCCCGCTCGTCATCACCGGCCTGCACCATATGTCCAACGCCATTGATATGCAGCTGATTGCCGACTTCGGCGGCACGATGCTGTGGCCGATGATCGCGCTGTCCAACATTGCGCAGGGCTCCGCCGTCCTCGGTATGATCTATCTGCAGCGCAAGAACGCGGACGCTCAGGAGGTCAACGTGCCCGCCTGCATCTCCTGCTACCTTGGCGTTACCGAGCCCGCTATGTTCGGCGTCAACCTGAAATTCCACTTCCCGTTCATCTGCGGCATGATCGGCTCGGCCATCGCGGCAGCTGTCTGCGTGGCTACTTCCACCACGGCCAACGCCATCGGCGTCGGCGGCCTCCCCGGCATTCTGTCCATCCAGCCTGCCTATATGCTCAGCTTTGCGCTGTGCATGGTCATTGCCATCGTTGTGCCCTTTGTGCTGACCGTCAGCGTCGGCAAAAAGAAAGGCATTGCCTGATTTTGTGAGGTGTATACCATGAATGATTTTAAAGATAAAGTTGTCTACCAAATTTACCCGAAATCCTTCATGGACTCGAACGGTGACGGCTTCGGCGATTTGAAGGGTGTCACCGCGAAACTGGACTACCTCGCCGATCTGGGCGTTGACTATCTCTGGCTGACGCCGTTCTTCCCCTCGCCCCAGCGCGACAACGGCTACGATGTGGCTGACTACCGTGCCGTCGACCCGCGCTACGGCACGATGGAAGATCTGGAGGAGCTCATCCGCGAAGCAGACAAGCGCGGCATCGGCCTGATGCTGGACATGGTGTTCAACCACACCTCCACCGAGCATGAGTGGTTCAAAAAAGCACTGGCGGGCGACAAAAAGTACCAGGACTATTACATCTTCAAGGACGGCACGCCCGACTGCTACCCGACGAACTGGGTGTCGAAATTCGGCGGCCCCGCGTGGGAATACGTGCCGAGCCTTGGCAAATGGTATCTGCATCTTTACGACGTCATGCAAGCCGACCTGAACTGGGAGAATCCCGCCGTGCGGGAGGAAATGGCCGACATCCTGCGCTTCTGGAAGGCGAAAGGCATCAAGGGTTTCCGTTTCGACGTCATCAACGTCATCTCCAAGCCGGAATTTTATGAGGACGACTACGAGGGCGACGGCCGCCGCTTCTACACCGATGGCCGCAACGTCCACAAGTACCTGAAGGAGCTGGTCGCCGCGGGCGGCATCGACGGCATGATCACGGTGGGGGAGATGTCCTCCACCACGCTGGAAAACTGCATCGGCTACACCGCTGAGGGCAACCACGAGCTGACGATGTGCTTCAATTTCCACCACCTGAAGGTCGACTACAAGGACGGGC
>ENA-OQDL01001110-OQDL01001110.1-human-gut-metagenome-genome-assembly--contig:-NODE-1110-length-14415-cov-5.371431_pt1 | contig 14415 bp, 6 predicted proteins | sample MGYA00242782_ERZ504609 | MGnify/ENA primary metagenome ERZ504609 (study PRJEB26092, sample SAMD00036320) | human gut metagenome | host: Homo sapiens | study: EMG produced TPA metagenomics assembly of... | reverse complement strand
GGTCTCGTAGGCGGCAACGCGCACGGCCTTTTCGTGGGTCAGCTCCTCGTCCACCTTATGCAGCAGCACCTCGCGGGCGTCCTCCTGGCTCAGGCCTGCCAGCGTTTCCAGACGTTCCATCTCCTTGGCGCGCAGAGCGTCGATCTCTGCCAGACGCTCCTCGGCCTCGGCAGCGCGCTTTTTCAGCTCTTCTTCCTTCTTTTCCAGCGCCTCGGTCTTGCGGTCCAGCGCTGTCTCCTTCTGGTCGATGCGGTTCTCCTGACGGCTGATCTCCGCACGGCGCTGCTTGATCTCCTTGTCGGCCTCTGCCTTCTGGGCATCGACCTCGGCTTTCAGACGGAAAGCCTCGTCCTTTGCTTCCAGAACCGCTTCCTTGCGCTTCTGGTCAGCGGTCTTGATCGCCTCGTTCACCAGCCGGGTAGCCTCGGCCTCGGCGCTGCCGATCTGGGCTTCGGCAGTCTTTTTACGGTTGTTGTAACCAATAAAATAGCCCGCAGCCACGCCGACAACAGCAACGATCAAGGCCACGATCACTCCGATCGCGGTCATTGCGTTCACTCTCCTTTGTTTCAATTCAATGCAAAATTAAAAGCAGGAGACGCTGCGCAGCAGGACACGGGCAATGATATAGAAAGAGCTTTCAATGCAAAAAGTGACACCAAAACCATACGCACCACCCAAAACCGGCGGCACGGGCAAAAGCATACGGCTTTTCTCTTTACGGTTCCATTTTATATCAAACAGGCACGCTTTGCCTGAAACGGGTACAGGGTCACACTGAAACCTGCGTACAGCGTCTTTGATTCCATACTACTAAATATAGTACGAAACATTTGCCCGCTTGTCAAGAGGAAAACCCTGCCCGCAGAACATTTTGTGCAGAAAAACAAAATAAGATGGCTGCGGCAGGAACCCCCTCAGTCATCGCTGCGCGATGACTGAGGGGGTTCTCTCCTTCAAACCAAAAGGGCTGCCCCGGAGAACGGAGCAGCCCTTCTGGCTTATGATGAGAAGAAGAAAATGAAGGAGATGTCTTATTATTTGGCGGCTTTTTCGCCCTCCGGGAAGATGATCTTATTCACAAAGAAGAAGATCACCATGGAGATGCCGCCGTTGAGCACGGTGGTGCCGATGTTGTAGATGAAGTCCGGTACCAGCAGACCGGCCACCGCCACCCAGATGCAGTTGATGGAGTTGACGATGCAGGTGATGATGCAGAAGGCCAGCACATACCAGCCGATCTGTTTTGCCAGATTGCCCTTGCTGCGGAACACAAAGTTGCGCTGGATGGGGAAGTTGATGCACTCGCCGATGACCATGGCGATCATGTAGGCGCAGAAGTAGGGCAGACCGCCGTGGGCGGCATCGTAGCCGAGGATGTTCCACTTGAAGGTCTCGCCGAACAGGGTAATGTCAATGCCCGGCCAGCCGAAATCCACCACCGGCAGGCTGGCAAAGGCCTTGGGCAGGAATTGCAGCAGCAGATACTTGAACACCGTGATAAGGTTGGACACGATGACGAACAAGCCGCCCTCGCGCACCCACTTGGCAGCGGCGGGGTGCTTTGCCGCAAAGTTATTCCAGAAATTCATAGCCTGCTTCCTTTCAGCTGTTTTTCAAGCGCTCTTCCATGCGGCTGTTCAGCACGAGGTTCTTCACGGCCTCAAAAATCACCCGCACAAGGCCGATGATCCAGAAGCCCTGCAGCTCCATCACGATGCCGTCCACCATGCCCATGCTGATGGCGCCGTTGGTCATTTTGGCCAGCGCCCGCAGAGGCATATTGTACTGGAACAGGATGTTCAGGTCGGGCTTGCCCTTTTTGATGCTGCGGCGCAGCAGGGTGCCCAGCACGGCAGCCGCCAGCCAGCCGATGGGGCTGCGTCCGTGCCCCATCTCGCCCAGCGTCATGTTGCGGTCGATGTGCACCTTGTTCTCCGGGATGGCATGCCCCAGCAGCGCCTCAAACTCCGCGTTCGGCACGTTCTGCACCTGTGCGGTGCGGTAATGCTCCAGATTTTTGCCCGCGTAGGGGTCGGGTGCGCCGGTGCCCGCCACCGTGACGGCGGCAGTCAAGCGGATATCGACGCTGGAAGCGCCCACCAGCAGCTGATAGCTGCCGCCCTCCACCTCCCAGCGGTCGGTGGCAACGTTCCAGTAGCGGAACGCCTTATCGTCCAGCGGGATGGTGACGGCCTTGCTCTCTCCGGCTTCCAGCTGCACCTTGGTAAAGCCCTTCAGCTCCTTGACGGGGCGGAAAACTTTTGCATCCGGCTTTGCCACATACAGCTGCGCCACCTCGGCACCTGCACAGCTGCCGGTGTTGGTGACAGTCAGGGTCACGCCGGTTTCGTCTGCTTTCAGGTCACTGTACGCAAAGCTGGTATAGCTCAGGCCGTAGCCGAAGGGGAAGGCGGTGGGCACACCGGCGGTGTCGTAGTAGCGGTAGCCCACATACAGACCCTCGCGGTACTCCACAGTGGGGCCGTCGCCGCCGAAATGCGCTTTTGCGGGGGTGTCGGCGTAGCTGCGCGCCCAAGTCTCCGCCAGCTTGCCGCAGGGGTTCTGCGCGCCAGTGAGCACCTCGACCAGTGCGCCCGCACCGGCCTGACCGCCCAAGCAGCCGTAGACCAGTGCCTTGCAGTCCTTGACCCAATCGCTTTCCAGCGAGGAGCCTGCACTCAGCAGCACCACCACGTTGGGGTTTGCCGCCGCCACAGCGGCCAGCAGTTCCAGCTGGTTCTCTGCCAGCTTCATGTCGGCGCGGTCGATGCCCTCGCTCTCCTTGATCTCGTCCAGACCCATGCACAGCAGCACCACATCGGCGTTCTTTGCCAGCAGCACCGCCTCGGCCTTCAGTGCCTCATCGGGCTTGCCCTGCCGGTCAAAGCCCTTGGCGTAGCCGACGCTGTTCAGGCCGCTCTCGGCAAGGCAGTCCAAGAAGGAATCCACCTTGATGGAGTTGACCGCGCTGGAGCCTGCGCCCTGATAGCGGGGTGTCTCGGCAAAGTCACCGATAACGGCCACGCGGGCACCGGCGGCCAGCGGCAGCAGGCCTTCCTCGTTCTTGAGCAGGACGGTGCTCTCTGCGGCAGCGCGGCGGGCCAGCGCATGGTGGGCGTCGGCGTCAAACTCACGGCTGTGATTTTCCACAGCGGCGTGGGTGTCAAAAACCAACGTCAGCAGCTCATCCAGACGGGCGTCAACGTCCGCCTCGGTGATTTTGCCGGTCTCCACGGCCTTCAGCAGCTCGCGGACGGCATCCCCGCCGGGGGCGGGCATTTCCAGCGTAGAGCCGTTCTTTACGCCCAGCGCATGGTCATTGCTGCCGCCCCAGTCGGTGACAACCGCGCCGTCAAAGCCCCAGTCCTTGCGCAGGATATCCTGCAGCAGATGGGCGTTCTCGTTGGCGTAGGTGCCGTTGATGAGGTTGTAGCTGGACATAATGGTTTTGGGATGTGCCTCTTTGACAACAATCTCAAAGGCGGTCAGGTACAGCTCGCGCAGGCTGCGCTCGTCCACCACGGAGTCGGACGCCATACGGCGCAGCTCCTGGCTGTTGACGGCGAAATGCTTGGGACAGGCGGAGATACCCTCGGACTGGATGCCGCGCACATAGCCTGCGGCCATCTTGCCGGAGAGGTAGGGATCCTCGGAGAAATACTCAAAGTTGCGGCCGCAAAGCGGGCTGCGCTTGGTGTTTAGGCCGGGGCCCAGCAGGACGGAGACCTCCTGTGCGGCGGCCTCCTCCCCCATTGCCTGACCGACCTGCTCGCCGAGGGCAGGGTCCCAGCTGCAGGCCACGGTGGCTGCTGTGGGGAAACAGGTTGCGGGTACGCTGGGGTTCAGCCCCAGATGGTCCGCAGCCCCGGCCTGCTTGCGCACACCGTTGGGGCCGTCGGACAGGGTAATGGAAGGAATACCCGCCTTTTTATACCCCCGGGTGGTAAAGACCGTCTCGCCGGAGAGCAGTGCGCATTTTTGTTCAAGGTTCAGTTGTTGGATGATTTCTGCGTTTTTCAAGGGTAGGCACTCCTTTTTTATAAGGCAATACCGCGCAATTTCAAGTCACGGTCATGCACTTGCATTGTGCGGTATTGCGGGGGTTATTTTTATGCGTTCTTGTTTTCGGCTCTGGCGGCCTTAGCGGCCTTGTACAGCTTGACATCACGGACAATGCCGCGGATCGCCAGTGCAAACAGTGCCACGGCAACAAGGTCGATCAGCGCAACAAGGTGACGCCAGCCGAGCACAGCGGGCTTAAAGTCGTGGCGCAGCGCGGCGGTATCGCCGATGCTCTCGGCATAGTCGCGGTTGGTCACACGGACGTGCAGATACATATACAATGTCTGCTTTGCAGCGCGGCGCAGGGCCTGCAGATAGCTGTTGGAGCCGGTCTCAAAGGCCATCTTGCCGCCGATGAAGCCAGCCATCCACAGGCTGCCGCCTGCGCGCAGGGCTTGGTCACCGTTCATATAGCTGTGATGGTCGCAGTAGTCGGTAATCACAGCGCCGTCAAAGCCCCACTCGTCACGCAGGATGCCGGTCAGCAGCGCCTCGCTGCCGCCAGCCCAAACAGCGCCGATACGGTTGTAGCTGCTCATCAGGCCGACAGCGTCATAGTCCTCGACCAGCATCTGGAAGGGACGCAGATAGATCTCACGCAGAGCCTGCTCGGTCATCCACGTGTAGACAGAATCACGGTAGATGCCGCTTTCACCGTCATTGCAGATAAAGTGCTTGACGTAGGTGTAGACACCAGCGTCATTGGCGCCATGCACGGTGTTGCCGCAGATGACGCCGGACAGCAGGCTGTCCTCGGAATAATACTCGTAGTTACGGCCGTTGAAGGGGCTGCGGTGCATATTGGTAGCAGGCGCATACCAGCCGGTATAGCCGTTCTGCAAAGCCTGCGTGCCGATGGTGCGGCCCTCCTCCTGGGCCAGTTCGCCGTTCCACGTCTGGGCCAGCGTGCTGGAGCTCGGGAAGCCGGTGCCAGCGCCCATACCGGTGAAGCCGCCAATCTGGGAGGGGCCGTCAGCGTCCTTGCTCTTGATCTTGCCGACGCTCTTGAGCTCGGCCAGACCGCCGTAGGCGTTGATGTACATATTTTCCATCTCATTCACGGTCGGCTCATCGAGCAGCGCATCCCACTGCGGGTCATTGAAGTCAGCGCCCAGCTGGAAGCCGAGGTCGGTGGTCTTGCCGTTGTCCTCAATCTTCAGACCATTCTTTGCGCCGGTGGTGATGGCCTCGTCGGCCTCATTGATGTAGCCGTCTGCCATGTCAGCGGTGTAAAGGTTCAGTGCCTTGACGTTGTCGGTCATAGCGCGGCTGGGGGTGTTGGTCTTGGGGAAGGTGCCCGCAAAGTCAGCGCGGGTCATGTAGGTGATGTTCTGGTTGGAGTCGCTGCCGTCCAAGCTGACGCCGTCAATGGCATCGCTGCCGGTGAACTTGTTGGAAACCGGGTTGCCGGTGACGGTGTCCTCGGCATACTGGACGTTGGCAGGCAGGTTGCAGGTAATGGTTGCGGCGGCGTCATCGTCCACATCGTGGGCATCGTGGCGCACAGTAAAGATATAGTCACCTGCGTCCAGCTCATAGCCGGTAAAACCGTTGTGGTTGGCGTCATAGGCGTCATAGCTGGCCATATCGGAGACGGGAACGGTCAGGGTAACCTCCTCGCTCTCGCCGGGCTGCAACTCCTTCGTCTTGGCGAACGCGCCCAGCTCCACGCTGGACTTTTCAATCTCGCCTGCAATATAGGGTGCGGTGTAGTAGAGCTGCACAACATCCTTGCCGGCACGGTCGCCGGTGTTGGTGACGGTGACCTTCACGGTCACATCGCCGTCCTTCGTCAGGGTGGCACCGTTGACGGAGGCATCGGTCACCTTCCAATCAAAGCTGGTGTAGCTCAGGCCGTAGCCGAAGGGATACTGCACAACGGCGTCATAGCCGGTGCCGTGCTCGTTGGAAACACCGTCCCAGTAGCCCTCGGCGTCAGCGGTCTCGTACCATTTGTAGCCGATGTAAATGCCCTCGGCGTAATCTACATAGGAGACCTGCTCATAGGCATCGTAGGTATCGAGGTTGCCGCTGACGGTGCCGTCCGCCGGGTACAGACCCTCGGCATCGGCGTAAGCGCCCACGCCCTCCATACCGGCGTTGGCATAACTGGCGGCTGTGGTCAGATCATACGCCCAGGTGTCAGCGGTGCGACCGCTGGGTTCTTTGTCGCCCCACAGCACGGCGGGGATGGCGGTTGCGCCCTCGGAGCCGGACAAACCGGCAATCAGGCAGGCATCCACGCCGGGGATGGTCTCAATCTGGCCCAGCTCCATAACGTTGGTGGAGTTGATGAGCACTACCACATGGGCGTAGTTGGCACCGACGTAGGTCAGCAGATTTTCTTCCTCGGTGGTCAGCTCCAGCATCGTGCGGGTGTCGTCCACCACAATGTCGCCGCCTTTTTCAGTGCGCTTGTACTGCTGCTTGGTGGCGTCGTTGCTCTCGCCTGCCAGACGGCCAATCACGACGATGGCCGTATCGGAGAAGTTCTTGGCGTTGTCGAGCATCGACTGGGTGTAGTAGGTGGTGTTGCTGATGTCAGGCTCGTACAGGCGGCCGGATTGCTCGGGACGGCTCCTCAGCGTTTTGGCGTATTCACGCCCGGGCTGGAAGTCCTTGTACATATCGGTCAGCTCGGTGTTGTACTCCACGCCGTAGGCAGTCAGTGCCGCCAGCAGGTCGGTGTTGACGGTGCTTACGCCGCCGGAGCCGGAGCCGCCGCCCAGCCATGCGGTGGATGCCCAGCCGAACACATTGACCTTTTTATTGTCCGCGGCCAGTGGCAGGGTGTTCTCGTTGTTCTGTACCAGAACCGTGCCTTCGGCCTCCACGTCCGCGGCGAGTGTCTCGGCCTTTACTTTGGTGTCTGCAATTTCCGCGTCAGAATAATGGCCGCTGGGTGTGCCGATAAAGCTGTCGATAATCGTTGCCATCGTGGACAGCACATAGGTGCCTACCAGAACCGCAACCAACAGAATCACGGACAGCACCAGCCCAATCCCGTGCAATACGGGATGCGGCTTGCGACCCTTAGGTTGCTTTGTCATTTGCTTCTTTCTCCTCTTACTTGCTTTTTCCTCTCATAACACTTACAAGCCGGTACCATGCTTTTGTGTTGATTCTATTGTAGCAGAGAAATGCGCCAATGACTCATTTTTTGCATAATCTGTTGTTTTTGAAGCATAACTTGCAAAAAAGCCAAAATGCACAGGCGTTTTCCTGCGCATTTTGGCTAAGTTTTATAGGTTTGTATTGTGCAAGTTGCTGTTTTTACGCTTTGTTGGCCTTGGCAGCAGCCTTGGCTTCCAGTTTTGCCAGCTTACGCTTGCTCGGCTTCCAGACGCGGAAGATGCGGTAGGCAAAGAACACCAGCAGCAGCGTGCAGAGGATGTTGACCACCGTGCGCACAACCGTGGCAATCTGCGGGCCGTCCTTGTAGACGCTGCCCGGCATAGCGTGGTTCATTGCCTTGGTGTTGGCCGTGGTGTACAGCACATGGTGCAGTGCCTCACGGGCGTAATGGTAGGTTTCCGGGTCGTTGGCGTCGTAATTATCCCAGCGGGCCGCGGACGTATCATAGGTCAGCTTCATATCGGCGCCTGCCTCAATCATCTGCTGGCCGAGCATAAATACGCCCGTGTTCGCGTTATCGGTGATGACTGCGCCGTTGAAGCCCCACTCGGTGCGCAGGATGCCGGTAATCAGCGCATAGCTGCCGCCGGTCCAGGTTGCACCGATGCGGTTGAAGGCCGTCATAACGCCCATAGCTGCAGGAATCGTGGTTTCTGCGTTCTGATAGTTGCCGTCCGCCTGCTTCTCGACATAGTTCAGCGTGATATCGTCCAGCTTCATGCACATCTCGAAGGGCTTCAGGTAAATTTCGCGGGCAGACTGCTCATTCAGCCAGGTTGCTGCACCGTACTGGCCTTCACGGTCGCCGCGGTGGTTTTCCTGGTCATTGAAGGCGAAATGCTTGATGTAGGCATACAGCCCCTTGGTGGCAGCACCATATACCTCCTTGGAGGCTACCGTGCCGGACAGGAACGGATCTTCGGAATAATACTCGCCGTTACGGCCGCTGAACGGCGTGCGGTGAATGTTCATAGAGGGCGCATACCAGCCGTCGCAGCCGCCGATAACCGCCTCATTGCCAATCATCGTGCCGTATTCCAGTGCCAGGTCCTGGTTCCAGGTCTGTGCCAGCGTCATCATATTGGGGAACATAGCGCCGGTACCGCCGTAAATCAGGCCGCTGGCAGTATCTGCATCAATCACAAAGGGCTTGCCGACGCTGTCGATGGCCGGCACGCCGTAGCCGGAGCAGGTAATGATGTTATAGTAGTCCTCTGCCGTCAGCTGGTCGAGCAGGTCATTCCACATCGGGTCGTCATAGCTCTTGCCGCGCAGGTCAATCAGGCTCAGACCATTCTTGGCGCCGTAGGTAATGGTATCGCTGTAGGTGTCCCCTACCGTCGGGTTGCCGGAATCTGCAGAATCCAGCTGCGCCACCAGCGCAGCATCCGCAGTCTTTTTGTACTGATAGGAAGCCGGGTTGCCGTCTGCATCGGTGCCGTTGATTTCGTTGCCCCAGGTGCTGATGACGTCACTGGGCTCGCCGTCCGGCTTGGGGAAGGTCCCGGTCCAGTCGCTGCGGGTCAGGTAAACAGCATCGCCCTTGGCAGCGTCCAACTGGTTGGTGATGGCCGCGCCCGTGCGGCTGTCCGTTGCGTAGGTCGTGGTATCGGTCTCGGTATTGGCGGGGGTGTACACAGCCGTGAAGGCGGCATCGCCGTCCGCTGTCATGCCATCGGCTGCGGTCTTGCCCTTGGCAGCCAGCACATTGTTGACAGCCTCATGGGCGTCCTTGGCTGCGGTGATGTAGTAATCCCCTGCATCCAGAATGTACGTCTTTGCGCCGTTGGCGTCATACGCCTTGAGCTGATCCTTGGTGAACGTGACGCTCACGGTCTCACTGGCGCCGGGGGCAAGCTCTGCGGTTTTGCCGTAGCCAACCAGCTCCACGGCGGGCTTCTCCACGCCGTTTGTCTTGTCATAGTCGGTGTAGGGGCTCTGCACATACACCTCCACAACGTCCTTGCCGGAAACGTCGCCGGTGTTCGTCACCGTAACCTGTGCGGTGCAGGTATCGCCGCTCCAATCAGCCTTGAAGTCACTCCAGTCAAAGCTGGTGTAGCTCAGGCCGTAGCCGAAGGGATAGATGACCTCCTTGGCATAGTCGTAATCGCCCGCGTTGCCCTGGCCGAGAACGGTGTCCTCGTAGCGGGTTTCATAGTAGCGATAGCCGACGTAGATGCCTTCCTCGTAGGTGACATAGTTGTACTTGGTGATATTGCCGTTCTCATCATAGTAGGCATAGTCGCCAAAGTTCTGTGCGGCCGGGGATGCGGAGGCATCGGCGGCAAAGGTGTCCACCGTGCGGCCGCTGGGGCTGACCTTGCCGGCCAGAATGTCTGCCATGCTGGCACCAATCGTGGGGGCATACAGCACAGACTTGATGTTGGGATAGTCTGCCAGCCAGTCCAGCTCCAGCGCTGCGTTAGAGTTGATAATCAGCACGGTATTATCATAGTTGTCGTTCAGGTATTGCAGGATTTCACGCTCGGTGGTGTCCGGCTCCAGATAGCTGCGAACCTTATCCTCCTGCGTGTCTGCGTGGTTGTACATGGAGCGCGGCATATCGCGGCCCTCGCCTGCCACACGCTTCAGCACATAGACCGGGGTCGTGCCCTGCACGCTGTCCAGCAGGCCGCTCTCGCCCTGCAGAACGGACAGCGGGCACTCATTGATGCGGAAGTCCTCGGCATCGCCGAAGCTGATGGAGCCGCTGGCCAGACCGTAGCCTGCACCGGCACCCGCGCTGTAGAAGTTCCATAGTGTCTCATTCACATTCAACCCGTGGGAGGCAAGTGCCGTGTTCAGCGGAGTGCCGCCGCCCATCAAACCGGCACCTGCATTCTGGTTGCTGTTGGCAGAGAACAGGCTGACGGTCGTACCCTCTGCCAGGGGCAGGCCGCCGTCATTTTTCAGCAGGACAACGCCCTCGCTGTTGATGCGGTCGGTCAGGTCGGCTTCCGCAGCGCCGATATTGTCTGCCGTGTAATCAGACGTGTTGTAGTCAAGGTTCAGGCCATCCGTCTGCACCTTGCTGTTATCCCACGACTTCTTGTAGCCCAGCATGGCATTGACCATGCGGGCATACCCGGGCAGGATTACGTTGGCCGCAAACAGCAGAACCGCCATGACAACTGCCAGAACTCCCAGAATAGCGGTGTGCAGTACATGGCCCACGATTTGCAGCGGGGTCAGTTTTTTCTTTGCATTTGCTTTTTCCTCCTTGCATTCTAAGGCACTGCGCAATCAGTGTCCTTTCGTTGCAGATTCTATTATAATCATTTTTTCCGGAAAAGTTGCTTTTTTGCACAATCTGTTGTTTTTGAAGCATAACTTGCAAAAAAAGCCAAAATGCACAGGCGTTTTCCTGCGCATTTTGGCTAAGTTTTATAGGTTTGTATTGTGCAAGTTGCTGTTTTTACGCTTTGTTGGCCTTGGCAGCCTTCTTTGCGGCGCGCTTGGCCTTGCGCTCTGCCTTCTTGGCAAGATAGCGCTTGCTGGCCCACAGCGCACGCACCGCCTTGAAGCCGAAGAACCACATCACCGCCACAAAGACCACCAACGCCACGTAGGTATACTGCCATGCCGGGATGATGTTCTTGACCGTGGTATCGGCATCCACGCCATTCATTGCGTTGGAGTTGGCCACCGCATACAGATAGCGGTGCGCGGCCGTGCGGGCGTTCTGCATAACCGTTGCGGTCAGCTCGCTGTCATTGAGCGCCCACATATTGTAGGCCGTGTTCAGCCACAGGTCATTGCCCGCAGCCAGACCCTCGCGGATGTCGCAGTAATCAAAGCTGTTGAAGGAGGTCTGGTCAGTAATGACAAAGCCCTTGTAGCCCCACTCACCGCGCAGGATGTTGGTCATAATACCTTCATGGCCGCCAATCCAGCGGCAGCCGATGCGGTTCATACCACTCATAATACCCACAGCGCCGCCGTCCACAACGCTCATCTCAAAGGGCTTCAGGTACAGCTGGCGGGCGGCCTGTTCATTGACGAACATCGCACCGCCGATACGGTTGGTCTCCTGGTCATTGAAGGCGAAATGCTTGATGGTGACAATGCCTCCCTTGCTCTGGAAGGCGGCAGTCTCCGCTGCGCCGAACACGCCGGAGAGCAGCGGGTCCTCGGCATAATACTCAAAGTTACGGCCGCTGTTGGCTGCACGGTGGATGTTCATAGCCGGGGCATACCAGACCTGCACCCCGCTGGAGAGGCTGTCCTCGCCCACCAGCTTGCCACGGCGGGACGCCAGCTCCACATTGTAGGTCGAAGCCAGCACCACCGCAGGCTCATACGCCATGCAGTGCAGATTGCCGCCCGCCAGGGTGCTGGAAATGCCTGCGGGGCCATCCTTATGTACCGTGCCGGGCGCGCCGATGCTCTCGACCGCCATCGTACCATAGCCTGCATGGCGAATCAGATTGTAGGTGTCCTTCTTGCTCATCTGGCTCAGCAGCGTTTCCCAGCGGGCATCGTCATAGTCCGCGCCAATCAGGTCGCACAGCTTCAAGTTGCCCGCCTCATCAAAGGCCGGCATTTCGGCGCTTTCATCCTCCGGGCGGGTAATTTCCAGCGCAGTCAGCACGGCTTCCGGGGCCTCCCAGCTGCCATTCTGGTAGGTGGTCGGCCAGGTGCCGCTCCAGTCGCTGCGGCTCAGATAGGTAAAGTCAGCGTCATAGGTTGCAATGTCTCCATCGGCAAGCTGCGCGGTGACGGCTGCACCAGTTTCCGCCGTTGCAAAGGTTCTGGTATCGGTCTGCGCCTGATTATAGAGCGCGGTCATCGCCGCATTGCCGTCCACCTCTGCGCCCTTGGCGGCCAGAATGTTCTTGGCAGCCTCGTGGGCGTTGGAGGCAGCCGTCAGGTAGTAGTCCCCTGCCTCCAGAATGTAGGTGCCCGCGCCGTAGGCGTCAAAGACCTTCAGGGCGCTCTTGTCCACATCGATCTGGACGGTCTGGCTTTCGCCGGGCTGCAGGATATCCGTCTTGGCAAAGCCGACCAGCTCCACCGCCGGTTTTTCAATGCGGTTGGCACGGTCATATTCCGTATACGGGTTCTGCAGATACGCCTGCACAACCTCTTTGCCCGCGGCCTTGCCGGTGTTCGTGACGGTAACGTTCAGCGCAAAGCCGTCCGCCGTTTCGGTCATCTTGTAATCCGACCAGCTGAAGTCCGTATAGCTCAGGCCGTAGCCGAAGGGGTACACCACCTGTGCATCGTAGTCAAAATCCCCCGCATTGCCTTGTGCCAGAACGGCATCCTCATAGCGGGTCTCATAGTAGCGGTAGCCGACGTAGACGCCCTCGGCGTAGACAATATACTTGTTGCCGGCAAACACATCGCTGTTTGTGATGGTGTAGTCGCCCAGATTCGCAGCGGCCGGGGCAGAGGATGCGTCAGCCGCCCAGGTGTCCACCAAGTGGCCGCTGGGGTTCACCGTGCCGTTCAGTGCTTCGCCGATGGCATAGGCACCCTCCTGCCCCAGTGCGCCCACCCAAAGCACAGCGTCAATGTCATACCGGCTGAGCTCCGTCATATTGATGGGGTTGGTCACGTTCAGCAGCAGAATCACCTTGTCAAAGCGTTCGGTTGCCATCTGAATCAGGTCGCGCTCCTCCTGCGTGAAGGAGAGGTACTCTGTCGGCAAATCCACGCTTTCACTGCCGCTGCGGCCAATCACCACGATTGCAGCATCATTGTACTGCGCCATGCTGTCAAATTCAGCCTGCGTGTAGGCGCTCTGCGGGGCCTCGTTGGCTGCAAAGCGGCCCTGCCCGGTAATGCTGGGCACTTCCTTTTTATAGGAGGCACCCGCGCCGGTGGTGTAAAAGTCCCACAGCACCGGGTTGACGGTAAAGCCTGCGGCCTCCATAGCCTGCCGCAGATTGGGCGCAGTGGAGGTGTCCACGCTGCCCGCGCCTGCGCCGCCATAGACAAGGTCGGCTGCGCTTTCGCCCAGAAGGGTTACGCTTGCGCCCTTGGCCAGCGGTAGAGCATCTCCATTATTGCGCAGAAGAACCATACCCTCCTGCTCAATTTCGCGGCAGAGCTGGGCCGAAGCCTCCTGCACCGCCGCGGCGGAGGAATAGTCACTGGTGAAATACTGCGGATTGCTGCCGCCGCTTTTGGCGGTGGTCGGCATTGCTACGGCCATACTGATCATAGCCGAATAGTTGTTGGACAGCGGAATGGCAATCAGGCAGGCAGCCCCCAGCAGCGCAAAGATAAGCGCCAGCAGAACCGCCAATACCCGCCGCACAACGCAGAGGAACGTTTTCATACTTTTTTCTCCTTCTTTTTCGGCCTCGCCGAATTTTGCTTCTTTATTATAGCGTTTTTTTACAGAAAAAACACAAAAAATACATAAATTGTCGGTTTCGCTTCACAATCTGTCGATTCCGTCGGAGTATGTCAATTTTTATTGGTCATTTTGCCAGTTTTCCGTCTTGCCTGTTTGTGCAATCTGCGCCATCAAAAAAACTCCGGAGCTATCTCCGGAGTTTTTTCACAGTTCATTCTTTTGCGGCAGCAGTACCCGCAGGGTGAACCACTCGTTCTCCCAGTGCAGGGTCACGGTGCCGCCGTGGGTCTCGGCGGCGGCGCGGACGCTTTTTAGGTCATAGCCGCCGTGGCTGCTCTGGCGCGGCAGACCGTCCGGCCCCAGCTCCACCGGCTGGGCGCAGTAGTTTTCAAACCGCAGCATCACAAAGCCGTTCTGGGTGTAGGCGGCCACGCGAATCAGCCGCTTTTCGGGGTCCTGCTCGGTCAGCACACTCTCGGTGGCATTGTCCAGCGCCGTGCCGACGATGGTGCATATCTCCCCAGTTGTCAAAAAATTCAGCAGCGTGCCGTCTGCCACGCAGGTCAGGTTGATGCCGTGCTGCTGGCAGTACATACTTTTGGCGGTAAGCAGGGTGTCCAGCACCGGGTTGCCGGTCTTGTTCTCGGCCTCATAGCGGTGGATGTCGCCTTCCATCTCGGCCAGTGCGGCGTCCTGCTTGACCTTGTCGCGCTCGGCACGAATGGCCGCAATCTGCATTTTCAGCTCATGATAGCGGCGGTTAATAAGGCGGATGTTCTCCTTGCTCTGCTTGTATTGCTCATACTGGCGGTGCAGGACGTTATCCATCGCCGCCAGCTCGCTGTGCAGCGCCGCCTCCCGCAGTTGCTCATGCTGGACGCTCAGAATCAGCACGCCCGCAAAGT